>Ga0208297_1001216_pt1 | contig 27931 bp, 43 predicted proteins | sample LMS_cellobiose_e_FD_187367 | JGI IMG/M metagenome (GOLD analysis project Ga0208297, IMG submission 187367) | Rumen-fistulated moose microbial communities from Alaska, USA - LMS_cellobiose_enrichment (SPAdes) (version 2) | ecosystem: Host-associated > Mammals > Digestive system > Stomach > Rumen... | reverse complement strand
AAAAACCCCCGTAAAACCCTTGAAATGCGGGTTTTACGGGGGTTTTGGCTGGTGATCCATCGGAGAATCGAACTCCGGACACCTTGATTAAAAGTCAAGTGTAAATGCCGGAGAAAGCCCGAAACATCGGGGTTTTTAAAATTGTATTTAGTAACGCATTAGCAATAGCAAAATAGGTACGTTGCCATCTACGCCGCGAGACCAAAAGCTATATAGGTAAATACGACGCCGAGCGTGTTAAATTGTCTGTCGGCGTCGGGTGCATACCACTCGACTGAATGAGCATTAAAGGTTGGGTAAAAATTATTCTTTGTGGGTCCGCCGCGAACGATTGGCCAAGGGCCGGAGATGGCAGTGTCAACATAAAGAAAGTACGGTTTGAATGTGTCCGGGAATGAAACCTCTGTCGGGTTGGCTGCACCATAAGTGCCGGTACCGGTGTAGGTGCCGTGAATCATCTGTAAGCCGTTGACGCCGACGCCGCCGGCTATCGCAGCGAGAGCCTCGTCGACGGTGTTCGGCGCTTGTCCGGCCAACATTGCGGCCTGTATTGCCGCCGCTGTGGCTGCTGACAGCAGAGATGCCGTGTTAAGCGGCGTGCCGAGCTGCGTATACCCGAGCGGGTTGACGCCGTTTAGGTCGATTGGTAGAGTGCCCGCGATCAGAGCCGCGGCAAAATCCTCATAAGTAGGGTATTGCGTCAAAAAGCCGGCGACAGATTTGAGAAAACGACTGTTGCCGGTGCCAGCCGGAATAAAGTCCTGCATAGTTTACACCTCTCCTGCGTAAATTTCTCCGGAATAAAAAAAGGATGTTGTCATGCGCCGTATTGCCTGATATACGTCTCTTAATATCTGCTCAATATCGTTCGCGGCTCCGTATGTCAGATATCGCATCGTCGCCGGCGTTGTCGGTGTCGTCGCGGAGAGCTCAAGCACGGCGCGCAGCCGTGCTATATTACCGATATAACGAGCATATTCCGCCGGCGTTGGGATGTCGGATTCGACCCAATCGGCCTTTGTTACGCATGAAGCATCGTAACCAAGCGTCACCAATAGCGTTGACAGATATGCGACGGCACTCTCAACGCGGTTGAGGTCAGCGTAGTCATACGCGCCAAGCCGGCGAGGAGTATTGCCTGCAACTATCAGCGGCTCTCCGCTGATGTCAAAAAGCGGTTCTCCGGTAACATCAAAAAGTTGCTCATCGTAGACGCCGTTGTAAAATTCATCCTGCTCTGCCGGCGTCATGTCCTGCCACGCAATCGAACCGAGCTGTATTCGACGCTGTACATGCGCGGCAGTACGCCATATAACGAGCTCATCAATTATCATCTCAAGCAGCTCCTTACAGAGCGACAGTGACGCTCTTTGTTTTCTCGTCCCAAACGACCGTCTTGCGGTTGAGGGCCTCCACCGTCTCCCTGACGGGTACGAAGGTCCTGTCCTCTATCAGATAGCCGGGGACGGCGACGCTCCCGATTTTCACCGTGATTTTCTCCATGCCCTTGTCCTCCTTTTCGGTATAAAGCGGCATCGGCGGCGGCAGCCTGCCGGCTATTATGTCGGCCGACGAATAGCCGTGCCCCGCCCCGCTCCATTGGAAGTGCGGCATGTCGACTATGCTTTTCCACCTGCCGCCCCACTCGAAGCCCATTCGCTCTCCGATTTCGGCACACCTGTAAAAGAATGCTTTGTCGTCGTACTCATGCCCCTTGACGTTTTTACAGATGTCAAAAGCGAGCCCGACGCCTACCGCATGGAAGGTCGGTACCTTACTCTTGGATGTGCCCCTCTTATAGCAGCTCCGCTGATACTCTGCGTCGCGCACCGTGCCGGTCACCAAAACTTTAAGCCCCGCCTCTTTGCACAGGCGCAGGAAAATGTGACAGTTGGCAGCGACGTCCGCGCGGAGCTCATCCACGTTGCGGCTGTTATACATTATCGTCACCCTCGCCGTCGTTCTTATCTTTAAGCTGCGCGAGGATTTTTTTCAGCCCTGCGGGATAGGGGACGCCGAGATTGCCGGCGTTCTCAAGCACTGACAGGCCCTCATTTGCAAGATAGAAGAAGACCACCATTGTCCGCGCCGCGCCGCTGCCGCCCAGCACGTTTTTGTCGAGCAGGTTTGCGACAATAACAAGCAGCAGGATAAAGACCTTTTTTGCTATCCCCTTGAATCCTATCTGGCTGTTGAGCTCATGCTTAACAGCGGCGAGTACGACGCCGGTTATGTAGTCTATCACCATAAGGGCCAAAAGGGTGTAGAGCAAGCCGTCCACCTCGCCGATAAGGAATCCGATGACCGCGCCGATACCGGCCGCGCCCATGCGGATGTAATCGGGAATCGTCATTTTATTGTCCCCCTCTCGATAAGGCGAGCGAGTATCGCCGCCATTTCTGCGCGAGTGATATTTTCGCCCGGGCAAAAATATCCCTTGCCGTCGCCGACCATGAGCCCCACGTCTGAAACCTTGTCGACAGCGGAATAATACCACGCAGACTTTTCTACGTCCTTAAACTTCACTATCTCATCCTCCTTCATAGCCGGAATCATTCCGAAAGCTTCCTGCCATCGAGAGACACGGGTAAGGCCTTTTTCATCCCTCTGCCCTACGCTGCTGTCGAGACACAGGAACACGTAGTCGTCATAAAAATTTTTAGATTGTTTCTTTCCGTTTTCAATCCAATTGCTCGTATACTCTCTCCTTTCGGCTCCAACGACAGCAACGGCATGCGAACCGCCGTTGATAGTGAGAAGAACCGGCAATCGATAATCGCAGAGATACTCCCATATATCGTCATTGTCTTTAAGAGTTATATAATCTTCAAAAGCACTGACAGGAGATAAGAAAGGGAGAGATGCTTGCACAGCTTCGTAACATCTTGGATTCTCAAGTTCATATTCAAAGTCTTTTTTATAAACATATCCGTATTTTACAAGATCAAAAGCCGCGCTTTCGGTATTTCTTCCGCTGTCAGACCAGTTGTTTCGCCCGTACAGATAGCCAACAGATACGTCTCTGTGCTCAATGCCGAGCCATGTATGCTCGTAGCTCTCGCATATCGCCGCGCACGCCTGCGCCGTGCAGTTGTTCGCCTTCTGCGTTTCGGTAGGCGGTCGCCAAAGCTCTATTTTTTCGGCCTCTCCGGCCGGTTTGACGCTCATTTCTCATCACCTCAAAGCAAGCTATCGATATACAGTTTGGTGTCTGCGCAGTAAGTGACCGCGATATCTCCTGTGTCGGCTGCTATGCTGTTTGAGCCGAGGGCGGTGCTGATTTCCTGCGGCGTAATGCTTGTTTCCGCATGATGGTCTGACCGCACCTCAAAGCACAGCTCGGCCTCGCCCATTGCCGCAAGCCAATCGGCGACCGTCGCATACCGATTGTCGCGGATTTTCATTGCCGTCGACCCGCCGTTGAGGTTGACAACGAGGTCGTCGGCGCTGGCCGCAAAGTCGGCCGAGGATAAGGTGGTCGCTTGTACCTTGTAGCTATCGCACAGGCAGGCGACGTAGTTGTTGCCGTACTGCCTGTAAAAAGGCGGCGTGTTGGTCGATTGAAAAAACGGATATGTGCCAGACGTGTTCAAAAACCAGCCGAGGTCCTTGATTTTCCACTTCGCCCATTTGCTTACCACGCGCCCATTTTTTACGTCAACCTCACCGCCGTAGACCGTCCCTGCTTCGTCCTGCCATGGTACAGCAACGACGTCCCCGTTGACTGTGATGTTGGCGCCCGTCCAACCGATTATAGGCCGCACGTTGGTGGGCGAGGGGTCGCCGCTGCCTGATTGCGTGGGCAATATCTGCGCTACGACGGACGGCATGGGGATATTTTCCGCGCCGTCGGCAAAAGTAACGGTAGGCCCCGAAACGGTTTTTTTCACAAATGCGGCATTGAGATTTGCCATGCTTGATTTAAGGACGGCCGCAACGCCGCCGCTCTCGACGAGGTTTTGACTGTCAATGGTCGGCGCTGCATCAACCTCTTTTTTGCTTATAGAATTTTCTCCGTCAGACTGTACGACGCCATCCACCGCTCCTGTGCCTTCTGCGACGCCGAGCAGGGCGTCGATTTCCATCGCAGTATAGTTCAAGTTCGCCATTTTACAAGCCCCCTTAGCTTAATTCGTAATAGATGATTGCCGCGCCGGTTGCGCCGGCAACTCCCGTGCTGCCGTCCCGAGGTCGGACAACGATGTTCCCGTTTTCGTCGCGTATGCCCCGCCGCCCGCCGTCGCCGCCGGCGCCGCCATCACCTGTTCCGGCGACAGGCTGCGCAACACCCGAGCGGGCGAACACGTCACCAGTGGCAAGGTCAGTCAATCCATAAGGATAGACGATGCCGTCTGTGCTCGAATATGCTCCGAAAGTCGAGGCCGCTCCGATTGTTATAATATAGGACTGACCGGGGTTGAGGCCTATTGTACCAACCCAAACGAGGCCGCCGAGACCAGGGGAGCCATCTGCGCCGGGACCGTTATAGGTGCCTCGGGCGCCCGTACCGCCGTTACTGCCTTTACCAACGAGTATCAGCCGTGCGGAGGTCACTCCAGCCGGGCACAGCCATATTGTGTCGGCGGTAAATATCTCTCGCTGGGTCCACAAAAAAGAACCGTCAGCCTGAAGCAGTGTCGACTTGCAGTTTTTGAGTACGCCATCAGAAAAGCTGAACGCCTGCGTTATCCTGCGCGCAGCAGTTGCGGTCGACTCGTCGAGCTGTACGGTATCGACGTCGCCAATCTCGCTTGACGGATTGCCGCGTCCTGTGATTTCGATGCGGTTTCCGCCGAAGGTCGAAAGGATCAACCGAGCAGCGGCGTCAGCCTGCGCTTGCGTGTGGAGAAAAGGGTTTTTAACATTCACAGTACGCCCTGCAGCTGTACTTGTGCCCGCGTAGGTATATGTAATGTTGGCCGACGTTGTGATGGATACGAACGCGACATCGTCGTTTGCAGCAATAACAGGATAGCTCGCAAGATTGTCGAGCGTGACGTTATCGCCGCCGTTTTTAAGCTGCTCGACAGTAAGACGGCCCGTTTCGCTTGCTGCCCGCGCCCATGCGCCCGCCGCCATACATATCCACGAAAGTACCTGCCCGCACGTTACACCCGCAAGTGCCGACGCCGCGGCAGTGCAGTTTTCGGAGGCTATTGTGGGGTCAACTGTATAACGGCCCGTGAAGTTTATGCCAAGCTGTGCAACCAACGCAGCAATCCAGCCTTCGACGTCTGTGGGCAGCGGGGAGGGTACGACGAACGAACGATCGACCAAAAGGCCGATGATGTCGACGAGCTCCCATTTTATGGTAATGCCGTTATCTCCGGTCCGCCAACCGTTGGCGGCCTGGTAAAATACACCGCCGGGTGCGTATTCGATTTGTGAACCAGGGAGCACTGCGCCGATAGACAGCGACATTCCCTGCCGCTCCTCGATGGACTTAAACAGTCCGGAGGGTGAACGCGGCTCAAAACGGCGGTCCTGGTTGTCAAGCGTGACCGATGCCGTATTATAGGGCATCGAAAGCCCGTTCCATGCGCCTTGCTGCTGAACATCGAGCCCGGCGAGCTCGTCACCGCTCCAAACCTCATGTGTGCCGGCTATGATTTCCGTAAGCCGGCAGCGGCGCCCGGGCTGACTCCATGCCGTGACGGTTACCGCAATTCCATCCGGGTTGTGCACAGTAAAGCCGGTCAGCGTCACATTGCCGGCATCGTTTGCAGTAAAGTTCTCTGAGTATACAGATGTCCCGCCCGAGAGGATATCAACCGTAAAATCATACGGCCAGCCATTATAAACGGTTTTTGCAAAATAAATGGTACACGCCTGTAAAATGCTGACCCCCGAAAAATCCAGCTCAACAGTATAATTACCGCCGCCATCAGCAGCGAACAGTCCTCGTGTCTCTGCTCCGACCTGTGTGTCGGCAGAGGGCGCAACGTCAAACGTGCCATTGAGCAGCCACCGTCCGCGCTCGCAGGTGGCATAAGGCGTGCCGGGCTGAAAGACTCCGTCGTGGAGCTGAGCGGGAACGCTGTAAAGAGTGAGCTCGCTGCCGACAATGCTGCCGTAAACGATGTCGGGGTCTACTATATCGACAACAAGTCGAGGAACCATTTGGCGAGCATCAGCTACAACGGCGGCCCGATATGCTTGGGATGTGTTAAGCATGTGGGCGCACCTCCCGCAGGACGAAGGAGAGACCGGTCCAATACGGTGTTCCTCCGCGGGAAAAGACGTATGAAGGAGTAGTGATTGACTCAACGAGGAAGGTTGAGACCTGCAGCTCCGTGCCGTTGTCCGGCAAGAATGCAGCATCGAACTGTGTACCGCTCAGCAGAACCGCAGATAATGAACTCCAAAAGTCAATCGTAAAGTACCAACCTTCGTAATTCGCGGACGGACGCCACACCTTTCCGCCGCGCAGCTCTGAGACCATACGTCCGCTTATCATTACAATCTGCTCAGAGAGCGGCGTCTCGGGGCAGGCGTATGCTCCGCCTTTAATTTCCGGCAAGGTCAGCCCGTCTATAATTAACTGTGTCATGCTATATGCCTCCCTTATGAGGGATTGAGAATAGGGGTGCCGTTGGCGTTCGCTATGTTGATAAGGCCCGGCAGCATTACCCGCGCAACCTGCGCGAGAGTGCCGTCGTTCAGTCTAAACTCTATTGTGAGCGGCGTGCCCGACACGCTGCGCAGGCCGTTGATAATCCCCGCTGCCGTGTCCTGCCCGACGTTCGTCGCCGGCGCCGCCATGCTAAGACGACGGTTGATATCGATGACGCCCGCCTGCAGATCGCCGTTAAGCGAGCCGGAAACGATTCCGGCTACGTCGTTGACTGCTGATGCTACAAGCCCGCTGTTATTGCGTATACCCTCGGCATACTCGCTCATCATATCAGCCGGATAGCTCAAAAAGTCGGCCAGCGGACCGCGCTTAGGCACGGAAAACCCTATGAAATCACGGATAATTTGAGCGGCATTCTCGACCGTGCGCGAAAGCGCAGAAAAGCCGGACTTGATGCCGTTTATGAAATTATCTATGAGGTCTTTGCCCCATGTCAGCGCAGAGTCTATATTCTTTTGGATGCCGGCGCCGATGGTGTCAACAACCGACTCTCCCCATTCGTTGAGCTTTGTGTAGCCGCTGACGAGCGCCGTGACGATGACCTCAAGGAGCTTGAGCGCCGCCTCATCGAGCGCCGGAGCTTCAGCCTCGAGCCCGCGAAAGAGAGTGTCGACAGCTTGCCATGCCGCTTTATACAGCTTCGGGATTTCCTCAATGAGAGCAGTCAAAAGGTTTTCGATTATTACCGGTGCTGCCTCAAGCAGGCGCGGCAGCGAAGCAATGAGGCCTTCAACAAGAGCGATAACGATTGCGATACAGGCGTCAATAAGCGTTGACAGAGTATCGGGGGCGGTTAGACCATCGAGGAGTGTTGAGATGATTTCAACGGCTGTCGGATAAACCTCTTTTGCGTTTTCAGAGAGCCCGCTGAGAAGCGTCTTGACCATTTCAATCGCCGCCGTAAACAGTGACGGGGCGGCAGCGATAAGTCCATCCAAAAGACCGCCGACAAGAGCAATGCCACCCTCAATCAACGAAGGCAAAACAGTGCCCACGAGCGGCGGTATGGCCTCGGCTATAATAGGTGCTGCTTGCGCTACGAAATTACCAATACCTGCAGCTGCCTGTGCCATGCGAGGTATCATATTGTCGAGGTAAGCCATGGCACTTTGTGCAAAATCACCAATGAGTTTTTCGGTGTCGGCGTTTTCGTCTGCGAGGCCTGTTAATACATTTTGCCATGCAGCGCCGGCAGCGGCGGCGGATCCGGAAATTGTTTCGCTCGCCTCTTTTGCGGTTGTGCCGGTTATGCCAAGTTCTGTCTGTATGACATGGACCGCATTGTAGACGTCGCTCAGGCTGTCTATGCTGTACTCTACCCCCGAGAGCTCAGAGGCGTCAGCAAGCAGCCTTTCCATTTCGGTTTTCGTACCGCCATAGCCGAGTTTTAAGTTGTCAAGCATGGTATAATTCTGCTTCGCAAAGCCCTGATACGCGTTTTGGATAGATTCGATGTTCGAACCCATTTTATTAGCGTTGTCGGACATATCGGCAATCGCCATATCTGCGATCGACGCAGCCTCTTTTGTATCGCCGTTCAGGCTTTGCAGCAGAGACGCAGAGAACCCGGTCACGGTCTCCATATATTTATTAGCCGACATCCCTGCCGTTTGATATGCCTGTGAGGCGTATTTTTGGACTATATCGGCGCTGTCTCCGAATAAAGTTTCCACGCCGCCAGCAAGCTGTTCATACGCGGCATACTCAACGAGCGAATCGTTAAATACCTTACCGACCGCGGCGGTGGAAGCTGCCACGGCGGCGCTGCCGGCTGTGACGGCGGTGCTCAATGCAGATGAAAAAAAACCGCCGGCGGTTTTTCCGGCGGTTTTTCCTGCTGTTGCAGCTTCTTTATCCATCAAAGCTGTCAAGTTGTTTGTTATGCCTTCAGCTGAAGGAATAATCTGCACATAGGCCTTTGCTATTTCAGTCGGCATTATCGCGCCTCCTTATGAGTTCAGCTCTCGCCGCAAGGAAAGCTTCTGGGCTGTCGTATGCTGTAACGGCCCCGCTGCCGTCGCTTTTTTCCTTGCCCGTCAAGATACCTACCACCGAACGCGGTTGGTTGATACCCGCGCGGGCGTCCTGTGTACCGTGATAGACAAGGATATTAAGGGCGTCAAGGATTGCGGCAAGCAACAGCCTGTTTGTCGAGACCTTTACATCCCTCATGTGCATCTTAATACGAGCATCGTCCGGTAGGCCTGCCGCTAATGTTGCACACAGTACCGGCGGGAGGGATTTCAGATCGAACACATGATAGGTCTGCGCCATGTCGCAGAGCAGCGCGTCGCGATCCGTCGCCAGCATGGCGGCGAGAGCAATTAGTTTTTTGTTTCCGGCTCCTCTCTCATCGCGAGGATGATCTCATTAACCTCCTCGAGCACACGGTCTGTCGGGACCGTACCATCTGCAAGACGCACATGCGCGAACAGGGCGGTCTTGCCGTCCTTTCCAAGCAGAAGATTGACAAGCTCGACCTGCCCGCGCAGTTTGTCGGAGGCGTTCTCGCTTTTGAGCGCGGCAAGAGTCTCCACAAAGCGGAAATCATTTTTTATACCATCGTTAGCTTTAAACTCGAAGCCGGTTGATGTTTTTCCGGTTATCATCGTTCGCTTCTCCTTTTTTGGATTTACGCACCTGCGACTATGCGACTATATATTCATGGTGGGTGTCGCCGGAGCTATCGGGGTATGCTGTCAGCGTTATCGGGTAACCGATAATCTCGTTGTCGCGATAGACCACGTCTCCGCGAACGGTTACCGCCGCATTGGGCAGTACCACGCGCTTGAGCACATTGTCGCGCAGCACCATGTCGATTACCCACGCGAAGTTCTCAGGGTCATCGTCATTGACGTCAATCGTGATTCCGGTCGGGAGCGCGCCGGTGACATTGTTATCGCCGTAGAAAGCCTTGAGTACCTCCGTGTTGAGGGCTTCAATCGCAAGGAATTTAAACGTATCGGCGCTGTCGCTGTGTGTAGTATATACCGTTTCCCCGCCCCATGCCTTGATGTTGGATGCGGAGCCGCCGCTGGAATTTGTCACGCCGTCGGCCGAGATAAAGCCGAGATTTTTGAATGCTGCATCAAGCGCGGTTGATGCGTCGGTCGGCAGCAGCAGTGTGTTGGTAATAGGGGCGCGGTAAATCGCGCCGCCCACTTTGGGCTTTCCGACGGAAACATTGGCAACGGAATTCATGTGTCTTCATCCTCCTTTTCGTAGTAGACTATGTCAAAAACAGATTGATACCGATACCTTTTTGAGGCGGTGTCGGTGAAATTGTAGGAACTGTTGAGATCAACTCGGCAGACGCGCGGCTGTGTTATCATATCGAGCATTTCAGAGATCACGTTGTCGTTGAGCTGCGCCGCCCGCAGCAGTGTAGACGCATAAGACTGCACTGCTACCGTCGCATTGCGGATATGATTAGTCTCGCCCCCGCCGGTCCGTTCAACTACTATGAAAGCCGCCGGGATGTTCTGTGCGGGTATCTCCATAAGCGCAGGGACGTCCGCGCTGTCGAGATAGGCCCTTACGTCAAACTCGATCATCCGAGGGCCTTCAGCAGAGTGTTGTTTTTGAGGTTGTCCCGATATGCGGCGGCAGTCTCGGCCTGTACCTCGGCATTGACACGGTTTCGCCCGTGGAACACGTTGACGCCGTATCCCTCGCCGGCGCGCATCGCGACGCCGTCTGCAACCTTTTCACAGACGGCGAGGATTTCGTTGGAGAGCAGCAGCTCGCGCACGCCCGCACGGTTGAGCTCTATTCTGACGTTACCCATACCTCTCGACCCTCCATTTCGTATTCCATACAAGGGGGATATTAGGCGCTATGTATGTTTTCGGGTAGCCATACACGCGCCAGGATGTCCCAAAAAAATCCACACGGCTGTCTTCCCAGCGGTGAGTGTCACCTTTAGGCAGACAAAGCTCGTAGACGCCTTTTTTGCCGTAGAGCTGGATGTCGGATACGATGTCTTCCGTCGATATCGGTGTGACAAGTACATTCTTGACCTCAACGGGAGTCTCCGCGTAGAGTGTGGCGCCTGCGTCGTCCGTACCGGTTTCCGTCCGTTCGTAGAGTACAACCGTAATCCCCTTTATCATGATTTGATCATCCCCTCGTACGGATTGGACATCCCGATAGCGTTGGATATGCCGAGCAGCTGCTTGTCGACACGATTGAAATACAGCTCGCCGATCGTACCGCCGGACATCGACCAACTCTGTGAGTAACCGCCCGCTGCCATGCTCCCCTGCGTCGCGCCTATCGGGGCAGATACGCCGAGCGAGCCGTCACCAAGCGCACGGCGTACCATGCGGCAGGATACGACGCACTTCGCCTCAGGGCTCGCGTTCGGCGCGGCGCTGTCGATGAGGACAGCCGCCTCATATAAGAGCTGCTGACACACAGTGGTCTCATTCGGCGTCTCGAGTGAATATAACGGATTGCCCTCGCTGTCATAAAGAGGCTCGCTTTCCGAGCTGTACAGCCGTTCGGGGTTTGTGTCGAGCGGTCGAAAGCCTGCTTCGACCTGCTCGACGGTAGCGTATGCTGCCATGACGCTCACCTCGCTTTCACGGTCTTTTTCGCCGGCTTCTTCGCCGGGGCCGGCTCATCCTCCGCCTTTATAAGCGGGTGGGCCGGTTTGGGAGGCGGCGCGAGGATGTGGCCCTTGGCCAGGTACTCCTCGACGCGAGACTCATGTACCCACATAGGGCCGCCGGTAAGGCGGTTGATGAGCTTTATCATGCTTACGCCTCCGGTACGGCGCCGGTCAGCAGGTTGAAGCAATAGGCGTCGGCCACAAAGCCAACCTCGATTTCGGCGCGCACGGCGAACATGTTGCGCTCCCACAGGTTGACCGTGTTGGTACCTATGGTGAGGGTAGCGCTGTCGCTAATGCTGATCTGCACGTCGTCCTCGACCACGCCATACATTGCCTGCGTCCAGTCGCCGGCGATACCCACGATCGCGGGAGTTCCCGCCTCGGTGCCGACGCCGGCAGCGCCGGCCTTGTATACGCCGCGGCCGCGCTCAACGCGGGCGCCGAGAATGGGGGAAACGTTGCTATCACCGACGCTGCCGTTGAAGATAGGACGGCCGGTAGTGTCTACGGCGCCCAGAAGTATACCCTCGGCAGCGGGAGATATTGCGATTCCGTTCAGAGCGCCGCCGTTGTCGGCGATGTCTGAATAGGCGGCAACAAGGCCCTTGTACGCAGTGTGACTGCCCGAAGCGATAAGGCTTTGCGCGGTGCAGCTGCCGAGAACGTCAAAACCGGTGCCAGGCGCAGAGGTGCCAACTACGGTCTGATCGAACTTGAGACCAAGCGCGCCGGGAAGGCGCTCGACAATGGCGTCATAGAGAGCCGCAAGGTCGCGTCTGAACTGATTCGAGAAAGGCACGATTACCGCAAGGGTATAGCCGTGCATTACCTTCTGGGTGAGGGTGGGATTTGCAACGGGCTTCTGATTGGTTTCGTCAACCCAGTTTGCCGCGGGGTCGCCGCTGATGACGGGGATGGTAAGACCGCGCCCGGGGAGTGCTATTCTGCGCGCGAGACGCATGATAGCGCTGGAGTTCTGGGTTTTCTGCATGATTTCCCTGCTGACGTCAGTCGGCAGAGTGATGTCGGTTCTGTTAGTGGATATTCCGCTCATTTTTGTGCCTCCTTAAAATTTTGATTCGGCCCACGTCTTGAACTGATCCCTTGTGGTTGTTCCGGCCGCGGGCGGTGTTTCGCCGCCGTCTTTGAGATTCGGGTATCCCGAAGGCTTCGCAAACGCGAGAATGGCGTCGGCCTGTGCTTTGCAGACCTCTTCGGTGTCCCCTGTCAGTAACTCGGGCGGCAGGTTTTTTTCTTTTGCAACGGCAAACCGCATATCACGGACCTGGTTGCTCGTCTTGAGGTCGGCCAGCTCTTTTTCCAGCGCGGCAGCCCTGTCGGTCGCTTTTTTGTGCTCTTCCGCAGAGATAGCCGTTTCGGCCGTCTTTTTCGCGGCAGCAAGCGCGGCGTTGGCCGCGTCCAGCTGTTTTTTTACGTCATCAACGCCGGATTTGGCCGCATTGATGTCGGCGCCGTTCAGGTCCATTATTTTCTTGATCTGCTCATCGGTTGCGCCTGAAAAGATTTCTATGATTTCGCTGCGTTTCATTTTGCCTCCGTTCTCGGCTACGCTTTGATGACGCGGGTTGCTTCCGCTTGCCTTGGTAGTTTTACGACATCCCGGTCAATTTTTATCGATTTCAGCGCCTCAGCGCGTCTATCCGTTTTTTCAACTCGTCTAACAAGGAATCATCCTCCCAATAGACGGCGCGCGATAAAAAACCACGGTAGCGATTCACAGTGCTGCCTCCGACAAGCCAGTCGACGTGATCGACAAGGCAGGGCGTGAGATTGAGCACGGTGTCCCCTCCGTGGTGTGTTTCCATAAATTCGCGGAAAAAGAAATCGTCGCCGGAGCCTCCGGCATATAGGGTGTCTGCGATACTCTGGGCGTCGGCCTTCCACCGGCCGGAAAAGAACCATTCGGCGCACTCCCGCGCGTACTGATTCGGGATGTATATGCATGGGAACGAATACCACATATCCGCCATATAGGCCTCGCCGCGGATGTTGCAGTTCGGCCCGGCGACCTCATTTACAAAGCCGCAGACGATTTTCTCACCGCACATCTGCGAGGCCCGCTCCACAAAATCGCGGCTGAGCAGGATGTCATCCTGCAGGTGCCATGTTCCACCGTCGCCCTCACAGTTTTTGAAAGCGTCCATACATGCCGTCAAATTTCCCCGTCCTGCGTCGTCTTGCCAAACGGTTATATCGTCCGCTCCCTGACTCTTAAGCTCGGGGATGATATAACCGTTTACATACCACATCCGTACAGGACAGGCGTGTATCATTATCCTCACGCTGATCCTCCCCTCTTGTGGTAATAGCAGTAAGAGTGTCCGGGGTCTATAAGCACATCAAGGTCCGGATACCGTTCTGCAAACAATTCTGCCGTCAGGTCGTCCTGTATGTGTATTTCAAACTCATTGCCGTACTCGGTGCCTTGAGGATATAGAAATGGCACCGCAACAATCATGTCGCGGCACCGGGGCATTGCATATTGCAGTACGGCTTGTGCCTGCCCTACTGCGAGATGCTCTATTATGTCTCCAAAAATGACGAGGTCATACCAATCAAACTTATAATCGCGTATATCGGCATGGTAGGCTTTACGGTACTGCGTCAGCTCCGGCAGGTGGCCGGCAAAAACCTCAACTGCATCCATCTTGGTATAGTCCGGCAGCAGGCGCCGCCATTTCCCGTCGCCGGCGCCCACGTCCAGGATGGTGGAGCCGGGGAGAAACTTGGAGCGAATCCAGGCGCAGACTTCCTGCTTTCCATAGTCGTAAGATCCCATCAGACATCGATCTCCTCCGCTGCGGAGCTGTTCAGCTCCTTCCGCTTCTCATAGGCGTCGCGCTTCTGCTCGTTGATCTCTTCCTTGTTCTCAGCGTAGGCCTGCCGGCGCATGGAATTTATTTTTTCCTCTGGGGTGTTGCCCTCCGCGCCGTCATACATTTCCCGGTATTTATCCGGATCGTAGCCGCGCACGTTCGTGCTGCTGTTAAAGCGAACTGCATACGTGCAATCACAGTTGGCGTGTATATGCTCAGCGTGCCCGTTTTTAATGGCGTCCCGGCTGGCCTTCTGCCAGCCGCGGGATGCGAGCGTGATACAAAAAGCGCACGTGTCGCCGGAGGGAACCCATGCGAACTGCGCGCCGTCTCGAAGGGCGTTTTGCAGCGTCGTGTCGGCGCCGGCCTGCTTTACAAGCCGCCCGACGGCGCCGCCGAGCATTTCAAGGTTCTGTGAAGCCTTCGACACGCCTCGCACGGTCTTGGCCACTTGGCCATAGGTTGCCGTTGCCGCCGGCGCAGCCGCTTCAACAGCGACCCCGCTCGCGGCAGCCACCGCGTCATACATTTCGCACGCGGCCGCCGCCGCAGCCTCGCCGTACTTTGTGGCCAGCGCGAAGGCGAAGTCTATGGTCTCCTGCTCGCGGCCTTTATAGCCGCCGATCTTCTGCATAAAGGCGATCATTTCCTGCTCGGCCTTCAGGTTGCAGCGGGCAAGTAGATTGCGATAATTTCTCCACACGTGCAGCGGGATCGTCATACTTCGGCCTCCAGCTCGTCAAGCACGGACAGGCCGCGCGCCCGAAGCTCTTGCGCGTTTATCCTGCGGATATCCGCCTGACTGAACCCAATCATCTCGAGAAATGTGTCGGTCTGTGCAAAGGACGGGCGGGACGCCGCGATTTTGACGGCCGCGTCGGCGGTGACAGCCACCGACGGCATCGCAGGGTTCTTAAAATGTGCCACGATGCTCTTCTGTTCGTCGGTCAGCTCGTCCAAGGTGGTGTTGTTGGCGATGGCCATTGCCATCAGCGCCACGGTGTGGAGGCTGTCGCCGTTGCCGGTGTTGAACTCCTCGGCCATGCCGATGAGCGTCTGTGTCTGTGCAAGTATCGCGTCGGAGCTTGTCGGGTTTGCGTCGTTCACGACGCCGGTGTCGGTCACGCTTAAACCGGTCGCCGCGGAGAACTGCGTCGCAAGAATGCGTATCATTTCGACGTGCGGCGCAAGCGTGCCTTGCTGCAGCTGGCCGAAGGTCGGTTTTTCTCCTGTTTCGGGATTTGTGGTTGCTGCAAGGATAGAGCCGACATACTGACGGAATTTTGAGTTTACAACCGCGTCAAACTGCTCATCGGTCACACCCAGAAGGTACTTTTGCGGCGTTGTTGAGAACTCAAGACCGATTGTCGCATTGGCGATTGTGCGGACGTATCCGTCTATCAGTCGGCGGACCGGCTCTTTAATCCTCGAGCGCCCGAAAGGCTTGTCACTTGTCGCATTCCAGATTAAGGGCTCCATGAGCGGCCGCCCCATGCGGTGAGGGAAACGGTATGCCGTCCATATCCTGTCGTTGCGCTGGAGCGCCCAGACGTCGGTGTCTGTATGATAATAAATCAGCGACGGCATCCACGTTTTGGCGGAGTTGTCCGGCCGGGTGTCAATTATGCCGAAACCGCAATCAATGCGGCCACGGTCTCCGTTCCAGAGTGCCGCCGCGGTCCGCGGGGAGTGAAAGCGGATTTTGCAGCCGATATCCGGGTCGGCGGACAACATTGCAAAAGTGCAGCCGTATTTGAGCTCGTCACGGGCCGCCTTGTCGTATTCGGCTATAAGGCGGTTGTCACGGACAAGCGCGTCAAGCTCCTCGAGCGTGTCCCCATTTTCACTCACGAAACCGTCAAACATCGACCTCGCCGCAAGCACGTCAACACACTTTGCGCCCCACGCACAGCCTACCTCGAGGCCGCGCATACCTTCCGGCAGCGCAATGCCGAGATTGACGGACCCGAGGGAAATCTTGCCCTCGTAGTATCGGTTTTTCTGCTCGTTTTTTGACTGGTGCAAATTGTAAACGCGGACAAGCTGCATAAGCCTGTCCAGCTCATAGGCGGGCAGGCCTATTACATTTTCGGCTGTTATGAAATTGGTCATCCGATTTTCATCCTCCTTGCGGGGTCTCGCTTTGATGTTTTTGCGCCCCAAAGTGCCAAAGCTGCGGCCTCAATCGGCAGCGAGTCATCGCCGCCGAAGCCCCAACCTCCGGAAAAGGGTCTTTTCGTCGCTGCTACGGCGCTCTCGCGCAGGGCAAGCTGCTTATCGTACCAAGTCACAGATTTTTCTGCGACGTCATTAACAAGCATTCCGGCCGCAGCGATGACGTTTTTGGGGTTCGCGCGGATCACGCTGCCCTTTGCCTTCCACGTGCCAGATAGTTTATCAATAAGCACATCGGCGCCGTTATGCCCGTCGATGACGACGCAGGCCGTCGTTGCGTATCTCTGACATAGCCAGTCGGCAAGCCACTGTGTGCCCAGACCGGTTTTTTTGCGCTCAATTAACGAGACGCGCGCCGGGCCGCTCTCCGGGATTACCGCCCCGCAGAGGCAGACCTCCGTCGCGTCCTGGCTGAATTTTATTCCAAATGCTGTTTTGCCCTCCGGTTTGAGCTCCGATGACGCGCATGCGTCCCACTCCTTTTCCGGGATAGCGTAAACAATAACCTCGCTTATTGTCGGAGCCCACCAGCCCAGACGTTCGCGCGCAAAGCCGTCAGGCGACTCAAGCCCGCGCTCTTCCGCCGCGAAGCTCTCGGTCAGCCTTATCCCCAAAGCCGGATTGCACATATACCAGAGCAGGCGGTCGTCAAGATTGATATCGTCTATACTCTTGCCCTCGACGCTCCACTCATGCCATGCGCCTCCGTCGATAGTTCCGGACAGGCAGGCCTCACGCCTTTTTCTGAATACGGTGCCGGGGCAACCCGGATAAGGCGGTGTTCCTGTCATAATGAGCTGCCGCGTCCCGGTGTTCGACGCGGCGAGTGTCGCCATGATGGCCTCGAGCTGGTCGTCCGTCAGCTCCTGCGCCTCATCCAAAACCAAAAGCGACAGCCCGTCGAAGCCGCGCGCCCGCTGCCGCGAACGCGTCGCATACTCAATGCTGCCGCCTGTTTTCAGCTCAATGGCTTCTTCGCCATTGGTATACCTTATGTTTTTTACGAGGTCGGTGATTTCCGGATATCGCTTGTCGGTAAATAGCCCGGCAAGCCGCCGGAAAGACTTTTTCGCGGTAATGACCTGGTGGGCCGTGTGGATGATTTGCTCGCCGGAAACGATCATGCCGAAAAATTCGCGCGCCTCAAGCACCACATTTTTCCCATTCTGCCGCGGAACGGCAAGGCCTCCGGTCGACATGCTGTAATCGCCGTTCTCGTTGACGCCGAGCCAGCAATCAAGCACAAGCCTCTGCCAAGGGTCGAGCGGGGACCCGTAAGCCGCCATAAGTTCGGCTGCGTCGGCGCCGTCGGTCGATACGCGCAGTGGTTCAATCCTAATGCGGGGTTCCTGCGAGCCTGTCATGCGTTCTTGCGCCGCCTTGCCATTACGATATCCAGCACGGTATTGGGCGCGTCGCTATCCAGCCCGTCCTTTGCCTCCTCGGCCTTTTCTGCGGGCATGCAATCAAGCAACCGTCCCATTCCGAGCATATACGCTTTCCAGAGCGATTCATAGCCACGAAATAGTGGATTTTCTCTTATTCCGCGCTGACCACCGCCGTTATCGTAGCTTATTACAATTTGCGCTGTGCGGATCGCCGCCCTCGCATCCTCCAGCTTTACATACATCCAGGCGGTGTTTTCTATAATCGGGATAAGTGCTGTAATCCGATTTTCAGCCACCCCGGCATTTCGAAGGAGGCGAATAACGCGTCGTCGCTCTTTTGCTGCACGATCCTTCAGTTCGTCAGCCTGATTGTCGTTCAGGATGGAACCGGCCTTGCCGTTCACATTCACGTTATACGGCGGATCAGTCAGGAGCAAATCGGCCTTCACGCCGCCCATGAGCGTGGCCACGTCTTGGGCGCTTGTGCTGTCTCCGCACATAATACGATGACGCCCGAGCTGGTAGATGTCGCCATACTTTGAAACCGGTGATTCCGGCGGGTTCGGATTATAATTATCTTCTACAACACCTTTAGCATCATCAAGATCAAAACCCGTAAGGTCGATATCAAAGTCCATACTGCGCAACGCTTCGAGTTCGCTTGCCACGATGTCCATATCCCATTCAGCAAGCTCCGACAAACGATTGTCGGCTAACATGTAAGCCTTGCGCTGAGCCTCCGTTAATCCTTCAACAAAAACGCACGGGACGTTAGCCATTCCAAGTTTCTTCGCAGCAAGTATTCTGCCGTGACCTGCGATGACGTTATATTGGTTGTCTATAACACAAGGGGACAAAAACCCAAACTCCCGGATGCTGGACGCGATCCGGGTTATCTGTCCTTCGGTATGCTGCTTCGCGTTATTTACGTATGGGATTAGGCTGTCAATAGCCACCTGCTTATACTCGCTGATACCAGGCATATTTTCTCCTTTATAACCACCCTGTAATATCACAATCCTCACGGGGGTATTTCGGCGCTGGACGGCGATGAAGTCGCCTGTGCGGGGGACGGGGGTCCCCTACCAGGTACCATCCGGTACGTTTACGCGCCTGACCGCACGCCTGTCGCCGTCTGTTTTGTTGCCCTTATTTGCGTTGCAAATCCAATGTGCTGCCTGCAGATTGTCCCAATCTGCCGCGGCGGCTTCCGGGCTTGAGTAACCAAATTCACGCCAACGGCTTATTGGCTTTTTCTCGTCAATCACGAAGCTCAACGGATGCTTGCTGTCGCTCGGCTCGTCGTAGTGAATAGGCCCGAGCCTGCCCTTGCAAATGCCGCACATCGCGCCCATTGCTTTAAAGCGGGCGCGGTGTTTGCGCCGGAGGGCGCCATTTGCATACCTCGGATTTCTGGACATCGCTCACCCACCTATCCAAAACGCCCGCGGCCGTTCGGCCTCGGGCGTTTTTCTCAAGTACAGCATATCACGGAGTTTGCAAAATTTCTTCCGCTTTTTTTCCGCTGTTATTTAGATTGTAAATTCATATATAAAAAATGCGGGCCAATCGGCCCGCAAAGCTCTAAAGAATAACATTATCACCGATCTGCGATATGCAGTTCGTTTTTCAAGGCCCGCTGCAGCACGGCCGAAACATTGATACCGCTTTTTTCAGCGGCAGAATTAAGCCATGACGGTAATGTAACGTTTCTCCGCACAGTGCGCATATCGTTTTGCCTGCGATACTCGGCGAAATCCACATCGACAAGAGTAACTATGTCCTCCGCAGATTCCTTTTTGACGACGTGCAGCTCAGACGGAGTCGGCAACGCCTCGCCGTCGTCTTCCATATCAATCCCCATAAGTCCGATCGCGTCACGTGCCATTTCGATTGCGTCTGCGTAGTCGGCCCCCTGCGTATTTATGCCAAAATCCGGGACAAAAACGATAATGTGACTTTTTCCGTGACCTAAAACAACCGGGTATGCTGCTTTCACGTTAACCCCTCCTGTCAGATTATTATAGGCTGCGGGCGGGGGATTATTTCAGCCCCCGCCGTTTTATTATTGCCTTTGCGAGTTCTTCATCGGTTTCTCTGTGCCGTACTATCGACTCCCTTTCTTTGCCCTTTACATATATGTCGTGATTTCCGCCGCGCCTTTTGAACGTCCAGCCGTTTTTCTCGAGAAGGTCAATCAAGTCTTTTGTTTTCATGCCTCAACCTCCTTACAATTATATTATACACACTTAATGTGTATAAGTCAATAGTTTTCTGAAATTTTCATAAAAAAATTAAGGTCCGTCGTGCAGTTGCTGCACGACGGACTGTGTCGCGTCAAACCTCGACTATGCCGTATAATCGCCGGGCAAAATTGATAAGTGCTTTTTCTTTGAGCTCATACACGGCTGATTTTTCATATCCGAGCTCGCTGCACAGCTTTTCTGCCGCGCCCCTTGACCTGTGGACATAAAAACAGTCGAGTATGTGCCGCTCTTCCTCGGGCAATCCGGCGAGCGCACAGTCGACAACCTTCACTTCCTCTGCCGTCAATTCGAGATTGCGGCGGAGCTTGTCGCGTTCGGCAATATTGGCGATGAGAGCAGCCTCGCGAGCGTTGCTCTCGCCGCCGGCCACATGTTCTTTGTCGAGACGAGGCGATTTAAGCGCAGCGGCGGCCTGTTCGAGCGCGCGTATCTGCAGCGGAACGAGGTTGAGTGCTGCGCGCTTTGCCTCCAGCTCGCAGAGCCTCGGTATGGCCCATTTTTTGTAATTCATTCGTGTTTTGTCACCTCCACGATTATGACCCTTTTGCTGTGAACGACGTGATGAATAGCCTTGACATACCTTGTCCCGTCGTCTTCGAGCACCCAGCCCTTGAGCCCGTCCTCGATCATCTTCGCCGCGTATGCCTCGTTTGACAGATCGCACCTGTCACACCAGCGGAAGGTGAGCTCCACGGGATAGGGCAGAGGCCGGCGGGGTATATGCTGCCTTGCGAGCTCGGCCTGTACCACGGCATGCCAATATTCGGCGTCGCGGCGCCGTACGGACCAATGTCGTCCCGCATATAGGCTGTTCATGCCGAACTGCCGCGCATAATGCTGCGGGTATTCAAGGACAAGCCGTATCATCCGACGCCCGCCTCCCCGCTGCCGAGCAGCTGCCGTGTTGACAGTTTTTCAAATTCGGCATAATCGATTCTGTTCACGCTGTTTTGCGGCCCCGGCGACGCCCGCGCAGCGGTGACAGAAGGGGCAGCGGGGCGCGCGGAATCATCTCGTTCCCACGTTCGCACGGCCGCCTTCCAGTCTCGCATTTTGTTTTTGCCGATAAACCAGCCCTTGGAGGCGTAAAAATCGACGAAGCGTGCCGGATCAACCGAGTTGCGCCGCTCCTTGCAGTATTTTTCGACCTCTTCGACCGTTGGCGGGTGAAAAGCGGTCGCACGCGCGTTAGACCCACCGTCAGGTGGGTCTGTTATGGTTTTGGTTTCGGTTTTGGTTTCGGTTTCGGTTTCGCATTTAAGCACATGCTTGTCATGCTTATGCATGCTTGGGCATGCTTGAGCATTATCAGCAGTGTTTTTTTCGGCAGGTTTTTCCTCCGGCCCTTTTTCTGCCGCCGTTTCCGGAGGCTTGGGCGGTTCTGCCGTTTCCGCTTTTCTCCAGCGCGCATTGGCAGCATTGCGCGCACGAACATTGAGATCGGCGTATGACTCTTGAAAGCGATCCTCCTGCATCATCACACGCTGCGCAAAAAAACGCTCGTTTCCCTCGGCGGCAATCTCTTCGCCGGTTGAACTGTATACCAGCAGTGCGCGGCAGAGCCGACCGAATTCGGCGTCGTCGAGCTCTTGCATTTCACGCAGATATTCATACGGCAGTGCGGCATAGTTTCGAGGCATGGCATACTTCTCCTTTTGAGAATTCCTTATTCAGGGTCTCGAACTTTCATAATACGGTTATAAAGCCGTAGCAACTTCTCGCGGCGGCACTCTTTAACTTCTTTCGCGCATCCGTGCAGGGTCTTCATCTGCTCCAGCATAATCTCCACGTCGGCGATCTCCTCGGCGATATTATTTCGGTTTTGCTTTCCTCTGGCGTGCTTGCACAGCTCCTTTTGCAACTCGCTCATTTCCTCGAACATCATCAAGGTCTGCGCCTCCGGCCCGAAAGTTGCCAGCGCCATCAATAAAATTTCCTGCTCAGTCAGCGGCATCATTTTCTCCTTTCGGTGCGAACGTCTACGTACCACCGTTTATTTTTTCCGATCCGGACCCTCGTTACCGTATTGTAAAAGGATTTCATTGACAGGCCCATCGCTTTTGCGGCGTCCTTTGCGCGTCCGTCGACTATCACGGGCATATCTGTCCTGTTGTCATAGACAGTATACAGATGATGCTTTTTGGGGCCGGTTAGTCTGCTCATTCCGCTCACTCCATTTCCTCGATCCATTGGGTGATAATACAATCCCGGCAGAACGTAGAGCCGCAATGCTCCAAAAATGGGCAGTCCTTGTCGTAACTCTTGGCGACCATGTCCTTGACGATTCCCTCGAAATTCGGGATGTTGTGGCGCCGGCTGGGCTTGATGATCTCCAGGGCCTGCCGAAGATAGCCGGCCGCGTCCCAATCTCCAAAAACGTCCGCCGGGCCGTCCGGCTCCATGCCGTCGTCGGTGATCTTCAGCTTTCCGACCACGACGGAGCCGCCCTTTGGGTCAAATTCACAGGCCGGAGGGTCGTGCTTGATGACGTTGCCGTCTTTGTCCCGTGTGGTCTGTCCCATCCTGACCGTGGCGGGCGCCATAAATATCGCGCTCATCCCGCCGCCTCCTCGATGGCCTTTTCCAAGGCCGGCATGTGCCACAAAACCGCCGCGTCGCGGTACAGCGGGAATGGGGCGTTGACGATCTTGTGAAGCATGAATGTCCAAACGTCGGCCGGGGTGTGGGGCTCCGCCCAGAATTCGGCGACGCGCTCCGCCTGCTGCTGGTACGCCTTGGTGGTCTTGGAATATGCTGCGATCTCTTTGACGATCTCGGTGGCCTGGGGCGTAAATACCGGGGCGTCCTGGCCCTGGCTGGCCTCCTCCACGGCCTCGATCAATGCGACCATGCGGTCGGGTAGCTCCTCAATGTTCTTCATATTTCCGTCTCATCCTCCATGAGCCGTGCCCACCTAAACGTCTTATCCATAATGTATCCCGCGTACCACCGCGTCCCGTTGTCGTGTCCCGCATTGTATGCCGTCAGACCCGCCTCGACGTCGCCGCCGTAGCGCTCTATCTGCTCTGCGAGGTAGCCGATGCCGGCTCTGATATTTTCCGCCGGCGTCAGACCCGCCGGAAAATATCGGGGGTTGAGCTGGCAGAGGCCGTAGCAGCCCTCCGACGATACAGCATCCGTCCGAAATCCGCTCTCACCGTCAATAAGGCCGAGCCCTATCGCGTAGGGTATGCCGTGCGCCTCGCACTCGTCCTTGAGTACCTTTTGCAGCTCGGCCGGCAGCGGGATGTCAACGTAATACTCGGGTTCTGCTTCAACGCTTTCCGATTCCAACGCGTTGGACACGTTGGATGTATTTATATTCGCCGGCACAAACCGCCCCGCTGTCGACCGTGATATCATCTGTCCGTCGTCGGGGGCAGGCGCGGCGGCAGCTATGATAATATTTCCCAAAAGATAGATAACAATAGCAGTCATGACTGCCCGATAAAATCTCATCATGTGTGTCCCTCCCTCATGAAGGTCACGAACGGCCGCTTGGGTATCTTTACCCGATTGCCTACCCGTATCACAGGAAAGCCCAGCATATACGGGGCTTCCATAGCTTTCAGGTGCAGGGTGTGCTGGTTTGCACCGATAAGGGGCGCCACCTGCGCGCAGGTGAGCACCTCGCCGGGGAACTGCTCGAGCTGCTCGAGCGTCAGTTTTTCTTTTGCCATGCGTTTCCCTCCTCTTGTATTTCCATGCCCGGAAAGGCCATCTGCCCGGGCAGCGGACGCTCGCCCAGCTCTTTCATTTTGCATACATGGCCGTAGCCGTCCGCTATGGCCCGATCCGACGTCAGAAGGCCGCCGCAGCGCCTGCACCTGCGTGCGCGTATCAAGAAGGTCTCGCCGCTCTGTTTCTCTTTGCGGGCATTTTCTCTCCTCCAATTCGCGCGGGCCGGGCTCGCCCCGCTTGGGTATGTACCTTTTACCGTTGAGCCGGAAGGTGTACCCCGCTGCCTTCATCAGCAGCAGAATTTCGACAGGCTCGACGCACGCCGCATAGTCGGTGCTTTTGATGACGCGACCATCCCTTATAACCTCAAACATCGGCACTTGCGGCGTCCCTCTCTTTCTCGTACCAGACCTTTTCATACCAGATTTTTTTGCCCTGATATTTCGCGAAGTTCACCTCAACAGCGGCGCCCGGCGACGACTCCCAATTATTCATTGCATATACAATGTCGGCAGCGCCGAGCATCGCAAGGCATATAGGCATATACCTGTCGCGGGGCAGCCCGGGCGGCAGCTCCGCCGGATTGAGCACCGTGTGTCCGTTCAACCGGAGCATATCGGCAATCCCGCAAAAGCGTTCCTTGTTGAGACCGGGTGCGCCCTGCATTTTTCCGGCGATATAGATAATGCTCATTCTTTAACCCTCCTGTTCCATGCTTCGACTGCTTTAAACAAGCTGGTTCCATCATCAGCTAAGTCTTCAAAACGTCTTCCTGTTGAATAACACTTTTTGCAATAGCAATAATGCGCACAATGACGCGGAATTGTATGTGTTATCGTTGCGTAAATAGCTGCTTCTCCCCCACAAAACGGGCAAGGTTTAAGTTCAGTCGCCATTCGCTCCCTCCTGTCTGTAAACTTACATACTTACACATCCACGCTTCCGCTGACGACGGTTTTGTAGACCTCCAGCGCGCCGCGGATGCGTTCTCTGACGTCGATCTCGCCCTTGCGTATGTCCGCCTCGTTGAGTATCTTCTCGACGGCATCCGTGAAAGCGGCGGCGACTATAAGCGGCAGCGCGGTTGCTACCGGAATAGTATCGTCGTCATGCCGCGCGGGCTCCGGCGCAGAGGCAGCGGGGGCAGGCTCCGGCGCGCGCTCCGCCTTCTTCGCGGGCTCGGCGGCGGGCTTTTTTTTGCGCTCGAAGATTTTCGGCAGCTCGAAGCCTGCCTCGCGCAGTATGTCGGCGATGTCGACGGGACGGCACGCGTTGAGGTCGGCGAGGATGCCGATCTGCTTTACCTTGTTGGCCGCGTCGCGATAGCGGACGCATATCTCGTCTGAGGTGATAAATGTGTCTGATAATAAGTATTTTCCGAACAGCGAGATATCGGCCCTCGCCCTGCTGTGGGTTGAGAAGCACGCCGATGAGGCCGAGTCTCCGGAGGACCTGTGCCGCATGTATTGGCAGGCGGCACATCGGATTTCGGCTGCCAATAAGGCAGCCATGCGCGGGGAATAGTCTCAAAACCAGCGTACGGGGTCTGTGGCGATACTCAGCAGCTCCGCCATTGAGTGTGTGAGCACGCAAAGGTCCGAAATGCTGACGTCGTCCTCCCGGGAGCGCTCGGAGAGCAGTTGCAGCTGCTTTTCGAGCGTTTTTCTTATGTGGTCGTTCCTTTTGGCGGCCGCAGCCGATTCTTTATCGGGCAGCGAAAAAAATCTGGTCAACGGTCGTGTCGAGTGCGTTAGCTATCTTGTATAGGGTTGATACCGACGTCGACCGACAAGTGCCGTTTTCCAGCGCAGAAATAGTGGTGCGGCTCACTCCGCTACGCTCCGCAAGTTCCTCCTGCGTCATCTTGGCAGCTTCACGGGCTTCCTTGATTTTGTAAACCAACTTTGTTCACCTCCGTTTGTATGTTTAATCGATTACACAAACAGCATACACCACACCTAACTATCTGTCAAGTAGATTAAACAAAATTTGTGTAATTTTTTTAACACGGTCATTGACGATTATAAAATCTGTCTGTATAATATATTAAACAGACCGAATAAAGGGGGGTACACAAGTTGACTCTTATAGAGCTAATTCAGCAGTATAGAACAGAACACGACATGTCGCAAAGGCAGTTTGCTACTGAGTGCGGGCTGTCGAACGGATATATATCTATGTTAGAGCGCGGTACAAATCCTAAGACTGGGCAGCCCATAACACCTACTCTTGTTGCGTTCAAAAAACTTGCTGCTGGCATGCACATGTCGGTTAATGAATTGTTCTCAAAAATTGACGATATGCCCGTTGTTATTGAGCCAACACCTACAACCGACCCCCGTACCATCTCCGACGCCGAGCTTAAATTCGCCCTCTTCGGCGACACCGAAAAAATCTCCGACAAGGACCTCGACGACGTCCGCCGCTTCGCAGCCTTCATAAAGGAGCAGCCCGAAAATGACGATAAATGACCTTTACGATTTGGCCTCCGCCGAGCATATCACCGTCACCGCCTTCGACCTGCACAGCCGCGAGGCGCTTTCTTTTATGGAGCCCGACGGCTCCTGCCATATAGCCATCGACCCCTTCGCCCTGGCCTCGCCGGCCGATGAACTGACTAAGCTTGCCCACGAGCTCGGGCACTGCGTGACCGGCTCGTTTTACAACATATATTCCGACTGCGACAACAGGCGCCAGCACGAGCGCCGCGCCGATAAATGGGCAATAAAAAAGCTCGTCCCTGAGGACGAGCTGAGATATGCGATTTACGGCGGGCTCACCGAGCCCTGGGAGCTGGCCGAGCTCTTCGGCGTCAGCGAGGACATGATCCGCCGCGCCGCCGAGCTGTACGGCTCCAACGGCGTTTGATATAGAAATATAGTCAATTACGATTCGGCAAATATAGCATTTGCTATATCATTTGACATAAAAAAAACGCCCCGCTGTCTGCGGAGGTAAGCAAAGGAGTGATATATAACCATGCTGACGTGCGCAAAATGCGGCTCTGCGCTGTCGAACGACGCGAACTACTGTCAGTATTGCGGCAAGGCAGTAAAGCCGAAACAGGGCAAAAAACGGCGGGGAAACGGGCAAGGCTCTGTATACCCGACGCCAAGCGGCAAGTATCTCGCGATCGCGACGATCGGTTACTATCTCGACGAGGCAGGCTCTCTGCACCGAAAGACGAGGTCTAAGGTCTTTGCAAAAAAAAGCGACGCCATCGCAGCTTTGCCCGGGCTGCACTCTGACCCGCGCCGGGACGAAAAGCGAGAGCTGACTTTCAAACAGCTCTATGACCTCTGGCTGCCGACACACCGCGCCGGGCCGGACACAATGGCCTGCTACAAGGCCGCCGTCCGTTATCTCGAGCCAGTATGGATGATGAGAATCAGCGATATTGACATCGACGATCTGCAGGATTGCCTCGACAGCTGCCCGAAGGGCAAGCGGACGCGGCAGAACATGAGAACTCTCGCGGGGCTTGTCTACAAATACGGTATCCCGCGGCACGTTGTACCGGAAAACCTGAACCTCGCGCAGTATCTCACCGTCGAGGGAGAGGGTCCTGCGCACCGCGCGTCGTTTACCGACCTGCAGATCGAGCGGATCCGCCAGACGGTCGGCAAGGTCTACGGAGCGGAGCAGGTGCTTATGATGATATACCTCGGCTTCCGGTTGTCGGAGTTTTTGGAGCTCACCGTAGATCAGTACAACGCCGCTGCAGGCTGCTTTATCGGCGGAGCGAAAACGGCCGCCGGCAAAAACCGCATTGTCACGGTCAGCCCAAAGATAGCGAAGTATGTCGCGGCTGCTGTGTCCCGCGGCCCCGGCCCTGTCATCCGCAAAGAGGATGGGCGCCCCTATACGCGCTATGAGTGGGGAGACGCTGTTTTCTATCCGGTGCTGGAAGCAGCGGGGATAGAAAACCCGATGGTTAAGATCGCCGGCGCTGTCGACCGGCACATGTACACCCCGCACACCTGCCGCCACACGTTCGCCACCCTCATGAAGCGCGTCGCCGGCGCAAGCCGCGACAAGCAAGAGCTCATCGGGCACGCCTCCGAAGAGATGCTCAAATACTATCAGGACGTTGACGTCGCCGACCTGAAAAAGATTACCGACGCACTTTAAAAATAATATCAAGATATCATTTTTTTATGAGAAAATCATTAGTAACGCGTTTAGCAATAGAGCAAAAAAACAGAAAAATTTAAGCAATTTTTGTTCACAAAGAAAAACCCCCGTAAAACCCTTGAAATGCGGGTTTTACGGGGGTTTTGGCTGGTGATCCATCGGAGAATCGAACTCCGGACACCTTGATTAAAAGTCAAGTG
>Ga0208297_1001214_pt1 | contig 28009 bp, 23 predicted proteins | sample LMS_cellobiose_e_FD_187367 | JGI IMG/M metagenome (GOLD analysis project Ga0208297, IMG submission 187367) | Rumen-fistulated moose microbial communities from Alaska, USA - LMS_cellobiose_enrichment (SPAdes) (version 2) | ecosystem: Host-associated > Mammals > Digestive system > Stomach > Rumen... | reverse complement strand
AATACGATCCTTCGAGAAAAGGAGCAGTGTGTCACCGCTCCCATCCACGATCTTTGTTTTTCTGGGTCCGAGGAGTGCCTTGTCTCTCAGCTCTTTGCTTTTCAATCTCTTTTCTGCGCAGGCGCTCCCGGATGGACCTTGGCTCTTCTTCGTCCAGCATTTCCGCCACTTCGCACTTTGCACCGATCATCGTCCAGAAGTCATATTTGTCCCCGTAAGCAGCCTGCACTCGGCTTTCAGCGGAGGCTTCCTTTTGAGGGCGGATCTCAAGCTGCGCCATAGCCAGCTCGTCGGGATCGAAATCTGCCGTCTGTGCTTTCAGCTCCTCGTACTCTACAAGGGCAGCGTTCAGCTCGTCGGTGTACTTCTGCTCCTGCTGCTCCAGCTTTGCCAGGTTGGCCTCCATAGCGGAGATATCTTTCTTCACCGTGGAAAGCCCGGTATCCTCGGCATAGTCCAGAGAGGCAAGAAGCTGTTTCTTTTCTGTGCGCAGCTCTTCAAGTTCCTCCGTCAGCTCCGCTATACGGCGGGATAGATTGCGATGCTTTGGAATATTGAGCACCGGCGTTGCTTTCTTCTCGGAAAGCAGGGTGTTACGCTCTTTGCTTTTTTCCTTGATCTCACCGACGATCCGGGTATAGCGTTCCAGCTCCGGCTTCATCACATCAAGGCTCTTTGTCAGCCTGCGCTTGCCCGTCAGGATATAGCCAAGCTGATACTGGAAAACGATCATCTTTGCCCGCACGGATTCCATAGCCTCCGCAAGCGCCGGGATCGTGTTTTTGACCGCCTGCATCAGCTTTTTGACCTGCACTTTGATCTCCCGCAGCAGGGCGTTGTCCCGCTTGATCTGCCGGTTCAGCTCACAGCGATCTGAGACGGCGCCTTTTTTCTCCATGGCGCGGGCGGCCACGCCCTCGTGAATCGTGGGTTGTTCATCCTTGCCCTGATCGGCAAAGCTGCGGTGGTCGATGCGCTCGTTGAGACCTTTCTCCTCCAGGCAGAGATTGACTTCATCCGCCCAGACTGCCCGCCATGTAACCAACTGCGCGTCGCTGTTCCAGCGCTCAGAGATCGGATTTTGCCTGCCGTACTTGGTACTTTTCGGGTACTTGGATACACGCTCCAAGCCTTGGGCTTCGGCAACGGAAGGAACCATGTATTCCTTCTTCTTGCCGGTTTTGTATTGATATTGCCTTTCCCAGCCATCTTTTTGTGCTTCTTTGAACTCGGAGGAGGTAAAGCCCCGTTCTTCACCGCCCTTCACGCAGAGGTATTCCTTCTCGGTTTTGTGCTGCCAGGTTCCGTTCTCATTCAGAGGGCGAACGGTCAGCATGATGTGGGCATGGGGATTGTGGCCATCTGTGTCATGGATCGCCACGTCCGCGCACATGCCCTCACTTACAAATTGTTCCCGGATAAACTTCGACAACAGATCGACCCATTCATTCTTGCCCAGTTCAATGGGGAGAGCCACGACAAACTCACGGGCCAGTCTGCTGTCTTTCGTTTTCTCCGCATCCTCCACAGCGTTCCAGAGCTTTGCGCGATCCTGCCATTCCGCAGGGGCACAGTCTGGAAGAAAGACATGCTCCCAGACAAGGCCCTGCTTCCGGGTGTAATCATGCTGGACACCATCGTATTCGTTATAGATGGCGGAGCAGCTCATATAGGCCGATGCCGCACAAGCCGAGCGCCCGGTGCCTCGGCTGATGACCTTCGCTTCCAAATGGTAAATTGCCAATCGTTTTCACCTCGATTCTTTTTCCTTTTTCTGTTTCTCTTTCGGCAAAGAGAAAGCAGGGCGATCATTCTGGATTCGCCCTGCCTCTGCGACAAAGCTGCCGGGTGCAGGTTTTCGCAGGCGAAGGGAACGGCGAACCGATCCCTTCGCGCAGGCAATGATGACCGGGACCACAGTCTCGTTAGCATTGGCTGGTGCTCTCCGCAGAGAGCGCAATCCGCCTCGCAGAGCGCACGACCTGACCACCGGGAAGGCTGCCACCGCCGGGCCTGTGGCCCGGTGGTGAGTAAGTGCGCCCTTCGGGTAATAAAGAAAGCGGAGCGCCCGGTCTCCCGGAACGCCCCACTCGCGTTATTGAAATGTCTTTCGCAAAAACAGGTCCAGTTCATCCATCGTCATGTCAACGGTAGCCGGACAGTACTTCTCAACCAGCGCGCCTTTCTGGATCAGCCGCCGTGTTCGGGCTTTTCGCTCCTTCTCCCGATCCCGCATCTGCGCCTCCTCCAGCCGATGCTTGGCCTGGAGCAGTTTCTTTTCGTCTTCTGTCATAATTAACCTCCTTGGTAGCAGAAATGATAAGCGCAGATACCATTTTTCCGTGGCTTGGTGTCAAGCGCCGGGATAATTGGTATCTGCGTGTCTTATGTTTGTTTTTTTGCATCAAAAATGGCCGAAAGTGATACTAACGTGGTATCATTCCCGGCCGGATGTGGTAGCTGGGGCTCGGTTTCTCTAACTTTTTTCTTCTCTCCAATTGAATCACGTGGTATAATCACGTCGACAAGCTGGGATTAGCGGTAAAGGCAATGTGTGGAGAGTGATCTAACGATTATGAAAACCATTATTATTATCTCTGGGACCCCATCCGAAACAGCTGAGATGGAACTGATTGAAGCTGAGAAGATTGGTTATCGACGTATTTTATGTACAGACAGACCCGATGAAAAACTTGGCCAATTGGCGGATATGCACTATTTGATATCATTTGAGGATGTCGCAGGATTGCTTCAGATCGCCCAGGCAGAAAAAGCAGATGGAATCATTTCTATGAGCACAAAGGCCATGATTATGGCGGCAACAGTATGCCAGATACTTTCTCTTCCCGGGAACAGCCCTGAATCCCTTGAAAATCTGATTTCCAAGACTGCGTTCCGTAAAATGATGGCACGAACCGACGTGTTTTGTCCCGACTTTGTGATTCCAAATACATCGGATAACCTGGAAGAACAATGCGCATCTCTCCATCTGCCGATAATCGCAAAACCGGCGCAAGGGTCTTCTTCGTTTGGTCAGACTGTGGTCTATGAACAGCGAGACCTTCAGTCGGCTTATGCAAATGCGGTTGCCACTTCCTGGAACGGTGAGGCAGTTATTGAGGATTTTATCCCACAGCCTTCACTGTGTGCATTGGAGTTGGATGTCTTTGTGAAGGGGGAGGATATCCTCTGGGATGGAGTCCGGGACAGCTATCGGGTCGAGAAGGCTCCGCTGCGTCCTGTTTACGATGTTTATCCCGTTGGCATTTCTAATGAAATGTTCAAACAGATGCAGTATACGGTTCGCGCATTGCTGAAAGAGGCCGGAGTCAGCCTGGGAGAGTTTAACATCGAGGGCTATTTTACAAATACAGGCGAGTTTTTCGTCATAGAGATAAATCCACGCCCGGCTGGATATTACAATCCACAGCATATTCAGCTCTATAGCGGTGTAAATCTGTCAAAGCTTCTGGTAACCACCGCGGTAGGAGATGATTCCTATTATGAATCCCTGAAGGGTTTTACAAGGACAAGGAAACATCTCCTTGCCTACTCTGTTTTTAGCGATAGGGGAGGCGTTCTCGATTACGTATATATCGATCCTTCAATACAGACTAAACTGATTGATCAGCGATATCCTCTCGGAAGGATGGAAGGCTGCCTTGTGCCTGATATACTGACCGCTATCAGACCCATCACAATTCTGACGTTTCAATTTGACACGAAAGAGGAGCTGGAGTCGGCAAGAAGACGGATCGAGGCGCTTGTATACCCTGTTCTCATGGATGAAATGCAGCATACATCACGTATTTGACTAGCGAGGCGTATCATGTGGGAGCGGAAGAAATCGACATTTCTCATAAATAAATATAAATCCCTGCTCAAGGTTTCGCTGGCTGTGGAGGGTGCTGCTTTTCTTGTAACGTTTACAGATACTCTGCTTGCCGGAAATATGGTCGGGGCGGAAGCGCTTGCAGCCGTTGCGATGGTAGCTCCTTTTGCCTTGATCACAACTTTTTTGGCGAGCATGATCAATTCCGGCACAATCGTCAAATACGCCTATTGCGTAGGTGCCTATGACAGAAAACATGCGAATAAAAAATTCAGCCAGGGATTACTTCTTGCGACCATAGCGGGCGTTTGCACATTGCTTGTTTTTGAGCTGGGGTGTGACTTCTTTGTGAGCAGGAACGCGGCACCGGATATTATGAGGCAGTATCTGCGAGAGTATTTCAGAATTCAGTGTATCTACCTGAGTCTGGACCCGGTATCTGTGTTGCTGGATAATACGATTCTTTATGATGGCGGAGAGAAGCTGTCAGCTGCGGCGAATGTCACAGAAATCATCGGGAATGTGGTCCTTTCAATCATATTCGGCCGCTTCTGGGGAGTCGCGGGAATTGCTCTTGCATCCGTGGTGAGCAAGATTATATTTCTTGTCATCATCTGTTTTTGGTTTTTTTCTAAAAAGAATACACTTCGTTTCTCCTGGTATTTGGACCTTAAAGAAAGCGCACAGGTTTTAAAGAGAGGCGTTGTCAAAGCATCGCCAATCGTTCTGAGAGCATTAACAGAATTCGTTATGAATGCGTATATTCTGTGGCGCTTTGGTCTGACTGTCTTTGTCCTGTGGGGTATTGCACAGAGATTTATTGGAATCAGGTCCTTCTTCGTTGGCCTTTCACAGGCTGTTAGTCCTCTGGTAGGAACGCTTCGAGGAGAAAATAATACTTTGGAGCTTCGCTCCATTATGGATGTGTCCAGCCTTGTAATGTTCATAATTGGCGGGGTGTTTTCTCTCTTTACCGTTTTATTTGCCGATCTCCTGGTGCGGAGTTTCGGAATCACAGATTCCTCTACGCTAAGGGAAGCGGGAATGATTCTCCGAATCATCGGCGCGTCCTTCCTGTTTCAGGCGTTGGCGACGCATCTTTTCAGCTATTACTTCATGATAGAAAAAAGGCTGTTGACCTTCCTGATCTGCGCTATAAAGGACTTTATTGCCCCGCTGGGTTTGGGAATTGCCGGAGCAATCCTATCAGAGAACCCCACAGGTCTCTGGATTGGAATCTCACTGTCACCTCTTATGTCGCTGCTGATCATCTTGCCAATCATTTATCGCCGATATGGTAGGGCAATGTTTCCGTATCTGATCTCTGTGGAGCGGGATGCTCAAATCTTCTTTTATGATCTTGAACTGACACAGCAGAAAATTGTGGATCTTTCTGGTGCTGTCGTTTCTTTACTCAAAGGGGAAAACTATAGTGAACGCACGCAGATGCTTGCAGGCGTGCTCGTGGAAGATGTGCTGCTTTTGACTATGAATGCAAATCATTCAAAGTCCGCAATCCATGCGGAGTGCACCATTTTTTTAGAGGATTCTGGTGTCAGGGTCATACTAAGAGATTCTGGGATTATTCAGAATATTACTCACGATGATGCAGATGTTATATCTTTTCGACAGTATTTTGTGACACAGGTGATGGACGTTATTGAGAACAAATTCTACATTACAACTACAGGTTATAACAGAAATGAGTATTTCATCAAAGATAAATAGTAGGATTACCGTTGTGTGCGGGGGGATTTCCGCAGAGAGGGAACCCTCTTTAAAAAGCGGACGTAGCATTTACGCGGCACTGAAAAAGTATGGGTTTTCAAATGTAACGTTGTTTGATTATCGGGGTAATAATTTTACAGAGATGCTTCAAAGTCTCCCTGATCTCGTGTTTCTGGCTCTGCATGGCCAGGGCGGGGAAGACGGAACGATTCAACGGCGTCTGGAACAGTACAAAATACCATATACTGGAGCAGGCGTTTCAGCCAGTGCTGTATGTATGGATAAAATCGCTACGAAGGATTATTTGTATAAGCTTCGTATTCCGACACCAGATTATGATGTCCTGGATAAAACAAAATGTGATAACTATAAGAAGTTAGCCGAGCAGCTTGCCACAAGACAGAGCTATCCTCTGGTATTAAAGCCAGCATGCCAAGGATCAAGTATAGGAGTTGTTTTGGTGCAAAAAGAAGAGGATATACTGGATGGACTGCAAGAAGCGTTTTGTTACGGGGATGCTGTTTTGGCAGAGGAGTATCTAAGCGGTATTGAGATTACACAATCCATCATCGGGGATGATATAATGACGATTTTGCCAGAAGTTGAACTTGTTTCAGATTATCCGATCCGAAGTTATGAGGTAAAGTATTCATCGGAGCAGAGTAAACATATCATACCAGCCAGAATCAGCGATGATGTACGAATGCAGATCAGAAGATTCGGTGAGAAGATTTATAGGGGATTAGGGTTGCGAAGCTGTGCAAGAATCGATTATATCATCGACAAAAACAAGGGCCCTGTGGTTCTTGAAATCAACACGATACCTGGTATGACAGAGACAAGTGCTTTGCCGGCGGCTGCACGCGCGGCAGGCATTTCTTTGGAGAAACTTGTTTCTGAAATTGCGATTCAGAGTCTAAACAGGTCGTGGGGCAAAGAGTAAACAACTATGCATGAGCAAGTCTGTTGTTTTCTGTACAAAACCGACACTTATAGAACCCCACAAAGCAGATAGCGAAAAAGACCTTTCTTAGGATAACCTACAAGTGCAAACCGGATAAGCGTGAAGAATTCCTGAAAACGATAATGACTGAAGGGATAGATCGATCCAGTCGCGCGGAAACGGGGAATATCAGGTACGACTACTTTATCCCAATCGATGACATTGATGAACTGTTCCTGCTCGAAAAGTGGCGCGATGCAGAGGCTCTCGCCGAGCATGGAAAACAGCCACACCTTGCAAGGTTGAAGGAAATAAAGTCGGACTATGTTGTAGATACAATCATTGAGAAATACATTGTAGAGTGAGAAGCGGCTGGTTGTGAGGGAAATGGAATGGCTGACATTTGCTTGTTTACATAAACTATCCTTGAGTTTGATGCGTGGGAGAGAATATAATAAGACACGGATTTTGAACGTCTAAGCAGAGACAAGGACCGGGATTTGCGCTGTCTGCGCATGGAAATTAGAGAACATAGAGAAGATGAAATAAAGCCTATGGAAAGGGAGGAAATCGTGTGATTAAAGTCGGGATGCGTTCTCTGGCGACTTCTGTTAAGGCGCAGGGTGTAGGCAGCGCATACGAGGAAATGATTCATCTTTTGGCTGAATACGGAAAAGACGAAATAGAGATCCTGCGCCACGGTTTGACCCGAAGCGACGTCATCCATTTTCACACATTGGATCCGGTCAGCTTTCTCCGGATGAAGTTGACCCGGAAGCCGACGATTGCGTCCGTCCACTTCGTGCCCGATACCATGAAAGGCAGTTTGCGATTACCAAAGCCGATCCAACGCCTGTTTGACGGTTATACGCTTTTCTTTTACCGTTCCGCAGACTACCTGCATATCGTTCATCCCGATACGGCGGATATCCTGGAGAAATATGGAATAGACAAAAAGCGTGTTTTCTTTATTCCGAATGTTGTCTCCGGGAAAGGCTTTACGCGGAAGAATCCAGCGGAACGGGCGGAGATTCGAAGGCGATACGGCTATCGTAACAGCGATTTCGTCGTGATTGGTTCGGGCCAACTGCAAACGAGAAAAGGAATCGATACATTTGCGCAAGTCGCGCGCAAAATGCCTGACACAAAATTTGTGTGGGCAGGCGGTTTTTCCTTCGGAGCGCTGAGCGACGGATATCCGGAGTTAAAATCACTTCTGAAAAACCCGCCGGACAACCTTGTTTTTACAGGGATTGTAATGCGCGAGGAAGTCTGCGATCTGCTTAACGCCGCCGATCTTTTCTTCCTGCCGTCCTACAACGAACAATTCAGTATGTCGATCCTGGAAGCGGCGGCAACCGGAACGCCTGTCTTACTCAGGGATCTTCCTTCGTATAGGACGGTTTACGCGGAACGGTATCTTTGCGGCTCGACTGTAAACGACTTTGTCGGCATCATCCGTGAATTGCAGGGCGACAGGGAGCGTCTAAAACACATGACGAGGTTGTCGGGCGAGATTTCCGAGATGTACAGCGGGCAGAGAACCTATGAGATGTGGAAAGCGGCCTACGCCAGATGCGCCGGCGGAGTTTCAGAGGAGGCTTCGATATGAAAACCGAGAAGCGCCAGATAGACCATGACCTGATTGACAGGAAGATTACGGAGAGATTCAGGCTGAAGAAGAAAGTGAACCTGATTATTTCCGCCCTTATCGCGCTCCTCGGCATAGCGACATTGTACATGGCGTTCGGCGTCGAGGTGGGTATATCTTCCTTCCGATACCTTACAATCAACGGTACGCTGTTCACCACGTTCGGCTCACTTGTATTCGTAGCGGCGAATATATATGAACTCACAACCGGGAAAGAGATTACCAATGTTCCGGTCTATTACATACGCCTGTCATGCGCGGTTACGGAAACTGTAATCATGCTGGTGATTCTTATTGCCTTTGTGATGGGAGACCCCTCGGGGCTGGATAAATGGAACCAAATCGGGACGCACATTGTTATACCGATTTTGACAGTATCCTCATTTATCACAAACGACGCGCCCATCGGCATGGTCGCGCCCCTGAAAAGATTTTACTGTACTGTATTTATAACGGTTTATGCTATCGTTATTATAGCTTTATTCGGCGGCGGCGTTCTTCCCATGGATATGATACCGTACGCATTCATCGACTGGAGGGTGGTTCCCGTTTGGCAGATCGTGTGCAGCGTCGGGATGGTCTATTTGATCGCGTTCATTATCGCCACCGTATTGTACCGGTTGAACAAGAAGCTATCCTGGCTGTGGTTCAGAAAACTGACAGCGGGAGAAATATAAAAAGTAATGAAAGTATTGATTGCGTCGGACACATATATCTATCAGACTAACGGTGTGGTGACAGTTTTAAACACCCTTGTAAACGGACTGCGGCAGCTTGGATATGAGGTCAAGGTTCTGGCTCCGGCCAATGGAAGAAGATCGTTTCAAAAAGGGGACGATTACTTCATTCGTTCCGTGCCTGCCGTCTATTATCCAGGCGAACGGCTGTGCCTGATTCATCGGGACCCACTGCTTGACGAACTGAAAAGCTGGAAACCGGATATTGTGCATTTTCACACCGAGGGGCTGATCGGCAGATTGGCAATCAAAATTGCGTTGGAAAGCGACGCGTTGCTGGTCGTAACCACCCATACAGATTTTGCAAAGTATGTTTTCGGGTGCCTGAACGATCTGCTTCCGGTTAGGCTGGCCTGCAAAGCGATTGCAAAATTCTTCTATCCGTACGCAAAGGCGATCATTGTGCCGTCGGAAAAGTCGCGGGGCTTTGCGTGGCTGCAGGACTATTTGGATCGCGTCACTGTGATTCCCAATGGCATAACTTTGAAGCGCTTTCAAAGAACCGTATCGGAGCGGGATAGAACCGCGCTGCTGCGCCAATGCGGTTTTACGGAAAACGGCTGTACGCTGGTTATGATCACCCGCGTTAGCCGGGAAAAGAACATCATTGAAATATTGCGTTACTTCCCCTCTCTGCTGCGGGTTATGCCAAAGGCGCAACTCATCATTGTGGGCGACGGTCCTGACCGAAAGCGGCTGGAGAAATACTGCTCGCGCCACAAGCTGTCCGAACGTGTATGCTTCGCGGGGAGAGTGCCTCCGGAGGATGTTTACCGCTACTATGCGCTTGGAGATGTGTTTGTATCGGCATCATCCTTTGAGGTTCACAGCATGACGTATCTCGAAGCGATGGCCTGCGGCTTGCCGATGGTGTGCCGGAAGGATATGTGTTTGAAGAATGTACTCGACCACGGCTTTAACGGATTCATTTACGAAACGGAGCAGGAATTCACGGATTCTGTGTTAAAGATACTCACCGACAGGTCGCTTCAAAAGAGTATGAGCGCCAATGCGTTGGAAAGGGCAGAAGAATATAGCGATATAGACCATGTTGGGCATGTTGCCGCGTTGTATAAAAGGGTGGCTGATCAATTCCGGAATGACAGTGCATGACGCCCGCGACATCGCGGCGACGCTGACCGGCCCGCCGATTGCCCTGCCGAACACCCGCGTCGACAGGGATCATATCGGTAGCAACGGGCGCTTCCCTGAGACGCAAAGAACTGTACGCCTGAGGGACGCTTTCACAGACCGATTCAAGATAGGATACATCTGTCCATGATTATACATGGCTATGTCCAACAATGCACCCTTTCGTGTCCAGTTTTATCTTACCACTGCAGCAAGAAGGACACTATGCACCTACGAACGCCAAAATAGGTGCATTAGAAAATTGCATAGGCGCATAATAAAACCTGATGCACCTACGCTATGCACCTATTTGCACCTACGATGCACCTACGGCACACATGGTATCAAATCGTGAATACTGGTGAAGGAGAAATACAAAGGTGATATAGTATATCATCAGACACAATATCACAGAGCAAATTCAGTTTACATTTCCCTTGAATCTTCCCTTATGCGCTGCATTGAAATATATACAAGCCCATAAAGAGTAATGGAAGGAAACAAGTGCTTCACCTTCATAAATCCCGATGTTTCATAGCCTTTCGACATTTCCTATAACACTTGACAGCATTACAAGAAAAGGTCTAAAATGGACACATCAGAATTCCAGACCTGCTAAGAATCACACATTCATATCCTAAACAGGCGGCGGATTCGAATCCGCCGCTTGTCTGCACTTCATAGGCTGTTGATAAAATCCATCGCCGTGTCTAGATCGTCCTCCACCGCCGTGTTGTCCTGTGCCGGGGCTGGTGCTGCTTGCAGCAGGGCCGCGAGGCCGTTCAGAGGATTGGCTTGCACACCCTGCTGTACCGTTTCCAATACGCGCTGAAGGAAGGCGTCTTCCTTCTCCCGCGTTTCCAGATAGGGATCGTCGGCAAGCTGCCTCTCCCGATCAAAGTATCCATTCACGGCAGCAATAATGGCGTCGCTGTAGGAGCGATACCTGGACTTATCCCTGTTTTTGAGATAAGTCCAGGCCTTGCGCCCCTCCGGCTTGGCAAGATTAATCCGAAGCGTGGTCGTAAAAAGATTGGTCATACCGCGCCTCCCAGATTCCGCTGGGCCAGCAGCTCATAGCCCTTGGCCGTGGCGCAAATGTCACTGTTGATCGTGACCCGGCTGGGATCGTACTCGGTGAAGTTTCGGATCAGGCAGCTCCCGCCGCCCACCACATAGAGCTTCATCAGCTCGGGATTGTATTCATGCTCCCGCAGGCGGCGCATGATCCCTGCTGCATACTCCGTGGCGGCTTCCCGGATGACCTCCAGATACTGTTTGCCAATGTCTGCTTCGCCATATCTGAGAACTTCTTCGATCACAGCGTCATCCACAGCCACGCCGAACTTCTGCATCAGCTTTTCGCGGGCGACCAGCATACACTGATGGGTGCCGAACTTCTCCGTGAAGCACTTGTTGGGGATCGGCCTGCCGCTGTTGATATACATGATGTTCATAGTGCCGTTGCCAATGTCGCAGAGCATGTTGACGCCCTTGAATTCCCGCAGGCGATCCGCCACAGCGGAGAAGCCTTGCGGGAACACATCGGCTCCCGCAAACTCCACATGGTAGCTCTCGCCCCGGAAAGTGAAGTCCGCCTCCTTGTTCTGGAGCAGATAGGCCTTGAATTCCTCCTTCTGTTCGCTGACCCAGGTGAGGGGCAGGCCTGCTGCAAGGTGGACACGGGCGGAAGTCAAGTCGCGATACCGCAGCTCGATCCCGATGGCCGCGAGAGTGAGGATATAATAATCCTGATCGTTCATCTTCTCGGCGGTGAACTCCTTATGCTCGTCTCCGATCAGATAATACCGATCTTGGTAAACCAGCAGATTGCTCTTGAAGGTGGGTTCCTTGTCGTAGGTCGTGACGCCGGTTTTGAACACGGCGTGGGCGGTCTTCATGTTTCCATAGCCATGATCGCAGGCGATGATAATGGGCTTGCTGTTCATAAGATTCATAGTTTTATTCTCCTTTTCATTTTTCATTTTTCGTAGATATGCGAAACGGGCGGACCGTGAGATTCCTTCTCTCGCAGTCCGCCCATTTCGGCGTTCCTTATGCGGTTTTGCTTTCTTCTTCGGCTGCCCGCTGCGCAGCCAGTTCTTTCCGCCGCTGGTACTTCTGACGATACCCGGCGCGCTTTTCCGCCAGCTCCTGCTCTTCCGGCGTCAGTTCTACCGGCTGAATCGCTTCTGCAGGGATGGGGAAGTTGCCGATGAAGTTCAGATACAGGTCGATCTGCTGTTCCCGTTTGCCGCTGGATTTATCCGGGGCATGGATCTCGATCCGCTCCACAAACTCGTTGATCATCGGCGTGGTCAGCTCCGAGAAATCCGTGTACTTTTCGGCCAAGGCCAGAAACTTCTCGATCCGGTCACTGTCGGCGTCGTAGGCGTCCAGCTCCTGCTGACACTTGGCGATCCGGTCGGTCAGATCTTTCTGCTCCTTTTCGTATCCGGCATAGAGCGCGTCGTAACGCTCCTCGGACATTTTGCCAAGAGCATAAGTCTCATACAGCTTTTGGATCAGCACATCCAGCTCAGCGTGGCGCTTTTTCATGGAGGCCATTAATCGCTTGGTTTCCTTTGCCGCGTTCTGCTGCCGGAGCTCAGATTCCTCCCGGACACGGGCGGCAAATTCTTCCTTGTTTTGGATCGCCCAGGGGCAGACCGCGCGCAGGGTCATCAGGATCAACTCACGAACTGCCTCAGTCGGAACATAGTGCCCGCTGCACTTCTGTTCCACGCGATGCCGGGAACGGGAATAGGTGCCGCACTCATAAATGTCGTGGATCTTTTCCCCCTCGGATTTGGTCATATACTTCGAGCGATGGTTGAACATTCTGCCGCCGCAGTCCGCGCAGTACATCAAACCTGTCAGGGGATTGGCCTCCTGAACGGTGTCTGTCCGCCGTTTGGTCTGCCGCAGCTTTTGTGCCAGCTCCCAGGTCTCCACATCCACGATGGGCTCGTGGGTGTTCTCAAAGATCAGCCATTCCTCCTGTGGATTGGGTATGATCTTTTTGCTCTTGTACGATTCCTTGTGGGTACGGAAATTCACCGTATGGCCGATATACTCGGGTTTTGCCAGAATATTGCTGACCGTCTCGCCGTTCCAGTCATAGGGGCCGGATTTCTTCGTGCCGCTCCAGGTGCCGAGACCTTTCTTGGCAAAGTAGTTGGCCGGGGTCTCAATTCGGTCATTCATCAGCGCCCGCGCGATGGTATGGGGGCCTTTGCCCTCTACGGCAAGCCGATAGATACGGCGGACGACCTCAGCGGCTTCTTCGTCGATCAGCCAATGGTTCTTGTCCTCCGGGTCCTTCTTGTAGCCATAGATGGCGTTGCCGGTGGTGTGAAGTCCCGCCTTTCCCTTCGTCTGAACGGCGGCCTTGACCTTGCGGGACTGATCCCGCAGGTACCACTCGTTCATAATGTTCAGGAAGGGCGCAAACTCGTTGGTACTGGTGTCCTCGCTGTCCACATTGTTGGCGACAGCAATAAAATGAACCCCATTCTGCCGGAAAAACACCTCGGTATAAAAGCCGGTCTGCAGGTAGTCGCGCCCAACGCGGGACATATCCTTGACCAGCACCGTGCCGACAAGTCCGGCTTCAATATCTCCGATCAGACGTTTCCAGTCGGGGCGGTCAAAGTTACCGCCGCTCCAACCGTCATCTGTATAATGGACGATATTGGTATAGCCGTTCTGTGCGGCATAGGCTTCGAGGTAGCGTTTCTGGTTTACGATGGAGTTCGAGTCGCCCGCGAGTTCATCGTCGCGGGAGAGACGCTCATAGAGCGCCGTGATCTTGTCTTCCGTCTGTCTGGCTGCCATAGTGGCTCCTTTCAGACTGACGGCTCATTTGTGGCATGGAGTATTATACCACAGTTTTCGTCAAAGTCCACCGTTTCATTTTGGATCATGTGCAGCAATTTATCCTCCATCGTCTGTGTGGCATGATCGCTGAAACGGACGTTAACAGTATAATAGGTCTGGCCGATCCTTCGGCTCAGGGAAAATGCAGGGGCTTTCGTCGCTTCCATAGGGCTCCTTTCCGTGCTCTTGGCACTCGTTGTTTTTGGATTTGGTGTCGGATTTTCATAAAGAATTCCTTTCTGCCGGTTGAACCGGCTATGGTTTTGGGCTTACTACGGTTTGTTCAGATGCATAGGCAGATACCTCCTTGATAAAAAGTGACACCAGTTATTTAAGAACGGAAAAAGCATTTCTCTGAACTTCTCCCTCTACCTATAGGAGAATCGAAAGCCGATTTCGGAACTGTTTTGAGAGCCGAAGAAAAATTTTGTCAGAGCTTTCATCACCCGGCAGAGAGCCGCTGTCATAACTGGTTCCTCTATCTATAGGAGAATTGAGAACAGTTTTCGGAACTGTTTTTGAAAAATGAAAATAAAAACTTTTTGTAAACAAGCAAAATCTATGTTATACTGTTACCATCCCATGGGAAAGGAGGCGGTGATGTGGGGAGAAGGAAGAGCAAAAAAGAAAAGCCCGCATTCGACGATTACGAATACGGGTACGGCTATGACTATCTGCTCGACGAGGAACAAAAAAAGCCCACCGACACCGCTGACGATGCCGATGGGCCGGAAGAGGATGACTGCGCCTGGTGGGAGGATGAGCCGGAGGAAAAAGTACTGGCTCGAATCCGGGAATCCTACCGGGAAGATTCTGATGAAGGCCGGGAATACAAGCCTGACGACGAGGCAATAGATATTCCACTGGAAAACCTGCTATTGGATGGCGTTGCGCTGGAATTAAAGCTTAAGCCAGAAGAAAAAGAAGAACTGGAAGAAACCGAGGGTCGGAAGCTCTTGCAGAGGGAATTGCGGGAAGAGGCGCTCCGGCGTTATGAGGAATCCGCGCGCACGGTGCAGGATTTCAAAAATATCCATGCCACCTGGGACAAGCTGGACGCCAACCGGGAACGCAGAGAGCGCTATCATGAGCTGCTGCGCGGCGATGTTCCAATCGACTACCAAGTGGACTATGCCTCTACCACTTTTGTTCCCTGTTGGCGGAATGACCCGATGGAACGGCAGCTTTTGCGGGGCTATTTTCTTGACTACTTTTATGATTGCCCCTATGAGATGCACGATCTGACAAGCAAGGAATATCTTAGTCAGATCATCAAGGGGCTGAAAGAAGAACACAAGGAGATTTTCTATTTCCTGTTTCTCCGTCAATTCAGTCCGCAATACTTGGCACTGCTGCGCGGGCAGACGGATCGGAACATTCGCAAAGTAAGAGATACCGTGCTGCGAAAAATCCGCAAAAAGATGAACAAACAGCTCTTGAAAATGGCCGAGGATGGGCACCGCCTCGGCGGACGGGAAATGCAGTTTCTTTTTAATTACCGCATGAACGGGGAAATGAAGGAAGAGGAGGGTATATTGGAATGAAAAACATCTTTGAAAATACCCGCGCCAGTTGGGTGCGCTATTCAGATTATGAATGGAAAACCGCCGAAAACGGTAGGGACTATCTGCTCCCCACGAAAGATGCCCAGCCCAAGCCCTACGATCCCATGGAGGATGTAGATAACCTGGTATTGGCCGCGGCAGATATTGGCCTCATGCTGTTTCACAAGAATCCAGAGAAGTCGATCAAGACTGCAATGCAGGCGTTCGCCTGCAAATACGGCCTGCTGGGAATCATGACTGCCCTGCCCACAACAGCCAAGTTTATCGAATATGAAAAGGTCTATTTCCACAAGAATCAGATCATCAAGACGGAAACGATGGATACGGAAGACTATATCAGCCTGTTCTTCCCGTTCCGGAAGCCGGATTTTCACAAGAAGGGCGTGGAATCCGTTTGGAATACCGATGACCGTATGATGATGGCCCTGATCATGACCTACCAGCTGGAGCCGCAGGCCACGGTGATGAGCTTCATGCGGGACTACGGCGAGCAGTACGACTGGCTTGCGTCCGTGTTCCGGGATTGGGCTTTTACATTGGTGACAGCCACACTCTATGAGATCGACCGGGATCGTCTGGATGATATGACGCTGGAGATCTACCGCAAGGGAATGGCTGCCTTTGAGGGGAATACTCCGACCTACCATCTGGAGCTGCGGGAGCACCCGACGCTGGTATGGGATTTCCACTCGCTGCTATTGAATATCCAGCTTTTGTTTTCCATGACGCTGACGGACGAGAAGAATCCGCTCAAGATCTGCCATCAATGCCAGCGCCCGTTCATCGCGGGCAAGGCCGACGCGGAATACTGTTCTCCCGCCTGCCGCGAACAGCACAAGAAGGAGAAGGGCAAAAAGTAAGGGTATGACAAAAATGACCGGCCTGCTGTTTCTGTGCAAATAGATTGCAGTAGGCGAGCAATCATATTTTCCATAACAGAACGAGACCGCGAAATCCGTTTTTTCAACGGTTTCGCGGCCTCTAATGCGTATTCAGATTTCTCTCATCTGTCCTTCTGTCAGCACATCCAGCATGATCTTAGCCCCGACCTTGAAGCCGTAACAAAAAGTCTCACAATCGGTCAAAATGTTGACCTCCCGCTGGGCAGTCATATAGTCCTCAAAGAATTCCTTTTGCTCGGCTGACAAGGATGCGGTTAAGGCATCCCCGGCTTTTACGGTTTCATCCAGCGCCTTCGCGTACTGGCTGTTTCGCTTAAACATTCGCTCCCCGGGGCGAACATTGCCTATGTAAAGTTCTTCCAGAATTTGCACACCAGTACCTCCTCAGCAATAGACGAGCTCGCTTAGCACGATCTCTTCCGCACGGCTCTGGACGTTGTTCATGCGCCTGACCCACTCCATTTGATCGACCGCCTTGAGAGCTTCGGTTACACCTTCCTGAACCTTCATTTGCTGGGTTATCAGTTCGATCCGATCCGTACAGGCTTGGTCAATCTCATAGAGATGTTGGTGCAGCTCTCCGGACAAAAGCAGATTGGAATAGAGAACTGGTCGGTGATCCTTCAGATAGCGCTTTCGCATACGGCCATACTTGCCGATGGGCTGCTGTTCTACCTCGGGAAGAATAAGATCGGGAATGAGATAATCCCCACATTGGGAATACGAGATTTCCATTTTCAAACGACTCCTTTCATGGTAGAATGATACTTGCAGTTGCAGGAGATCCTGATTACTCAGGCATTTTGCCTCCTTTCTCCCAACTGCCGTATCACTTTGCCACAAATGAGCCGCAGTCAGGGTTTATTTTGTGAGGATAAATTCCTCCTTTACAAAATAAACCCTGACTTTGTTTTGCGAAACCAGATACCAATCCACCGCATAATAGATGAGCTAAAATCACTCTGTTTTGCGTCTATTGGATCTGCAAGTGAAAGTGGTGGATTGATACTATACCACTTTCGGCAAGAAGCAAATCTGTCAGTAGATCGCTTTTTCTACCCAACAGATCTTCCTCAAGACGAAACATGTACGATTGTATTTATTGATGATGTTACCCTCAGCGGAGGAACTGCAGCAAAAAACTATTACAAGGTCTTACAAGAGAAAAAATATAAAACTGTTTACTATTTAACAATCGTTGCCAGCAAAGAAGCAGTGAAAAAGCTTGAAGATTTTGGAATTATTGTGATTTCATGTATTCATGTTGATGAACGAAATCAATGCTTCAGCGAGTTATCAACATTATTTAATCAGTTTCCCTCACTAAGAGCGCCATCAAAACTACTTGCCGAAGAGTACGGGAAAAAAATCATCACTGGCAATGAAGAGCCACTTGGGTATAAGAATGGCCAGTATTGTTTTGGCTTTTATTATAATACACCCAATAATACACTTCCCATCTTTTGGTCGGCTCATAATTGGACTCCAATTTTTCCGAGAAAGGAGAAATTGCAAAATGCTAAGCAACTTAAATTTAAAGCAACTCGATTCATTTAACAACCCGTTTGATGAATATAATGCCAATTCGATTGAGCCGGATAGATTACTTGCGCTATGGTGTACTCCATTTGAATCTGAACTAATTACCGGTTTTAGCGAATCTCGCTTTAGAACCGAAAAAATGCCTATCGTGCTTCAAGGTTTGAGAGGTACGGGAAAAACAATGATCCTGAAATACTGTTCTTATTCAGTCTTAAAAGAAAGAGCAAAGAACACCCGAAACGGATCTATTCTTTCAACTGTTAAGCGGGAAAAGAGCGTTGGGTTTTATTTTCGCTGTGACGATTCTTTCATTAACACTTTTACGAATGTGTTCTCAACACAACCGAAAGTGACATGGGCAGGCTTCTTTGAGCATTACCTCGAATTACAGTTTTGTCGACATCTTACAGAAGTCATACATGACATAATTTTCGAATCGGATAATCCAAAGAATAACGAGCTACTCATTTTGGAGAACTTAAATGCCCAGATTAGTTCTATCCTTTGCCACACTTTCTGTTGTTTAAAAGACATTGATGACTTTGTAGACAACGAAATCCGTTATATTGATCATTTTAAGAATGATGTAATTTTTTCGGATGAACCATTTTCTCCAGGCATCTTGCTTAAGCTATTCACCGTAAGCGAGCCGATTATTAATTCTCTATGCGAATCAATTCCAGGGCTGAATGATACACTATTTCTTATTCTAATCGACGAATTTGAGAATCTAGGGGAAGACATCCAAAAGTTTATTAATACCGCAATTAAATTCTCCAGAAGAAGGATTTCTTTTAGAGTGGGCAGGCGGAGTGAGGGCATTGCAACAACCGCCACAGTAAACGACAGAGAATACTTGCGTAACGGTCATGATTATTTTTTGGCAGAAATTCAAAAACAGCTTTCACTCAAAATGCAAAAAGACTTCTTCCGCAGTATAGCCGATAAAAGGCTTAGCCTTTCTTCTGATATTATGCACGAAAATGGTATAATCGGAATACTTGGAGATAAGGAAGATTTAGATAATGAGTGTCTTTCTGTTTGTAAAGGCAGAACAGAACACTTGAATCTCATATTATCAGAAAAAAGCTCGTTGAAAAAAAACGAAGAAACGAAAAAAGAAGTCATTGATATTATTCAGAATCATGAGAATCCAATTGCAGAAACGATTAATGCTTTGTGGGTTATCCGGAGCAAAGACGACCCCATTGATGCAGCAAAAAGAGCACGCTCTGCGATGGAAGATTTCTTTGCCAAAAGAGATAACGAAAGAAGTCGAAAATACAAAAATGACTATGAGAATAAATATCGGTTCGCGATCACTGTTTTAATCTCTTCGCTGTATAAAAGGAAAAAAATGTACTATGGTTTCAATGCCATTGTTCATCTCTCTGATGGAAACACTAGAACGTTTATCAACATTTGTAGGGCCATTTTAAATGATGCATTTTTTTATGAACGGGATAGTTTTCAAACCAATCTGACAGTATCAAGAGAAACTCAAAACCGCGCTATTTACAACTATTCATCTCAAGAGTTTAATGATGTTTGTAGCATAATCAAATATGGCAATAACATTAGGAACTTGATTCTCAACATTGGTAACGTAATGACCGAATATCATCGGGATAAACGTGCTCGTTATCCTGAAACCACGCAATTTGTCTTTAATCGACTGGAACTCGATAAGCACGAGCGTGACGTAATTGATGTTGCCGAAAGTTGGTCAATGATTATTCGACGAAGCAGAACCCAGAGAGTCTCTGCAGGGATTGATCGTAAAGGAGATATCTATTATATTAACCGAGCGTTCTGCCCTATCTTTGGCATTTCATATCGGGTCCGCGGCGGGGTAAATGTTCAGTTCTCTGCTGAAGAAATGCAATTAATGATGGTTTCATTAAGTACTCCCAAAAAGTTGTCACATCAAGGAAAGATTAAAAGACCCACTGACTTTGATGGTCAATTATCTCTATTTGATGGGGAGGCCTCTGACAATGGATAACTGTCAGCTTTATCAAATGGATGTCCTGTCAGATATAGAGGTCTGTGGGGATATTGTTTTCGTATTTGCTCCATCTAATGAGGATAGAGCGATGAAGACATTTGATGAGTATATTCAAAAAGCAAGCATTCATAGTATAGTCGCAATTAAGTACCCAGGCGTTGTAATTCCAGATCGCATATTACAGAGAGTCTCTCCAGATAGGGTGCACATCATTTCAATAACAGACTCGCCCGTTGATTTTCTGATATCGCTGAAAAAAATGCCAGAAGAATATGGGTCAAAACGTATATTTGTAGACATATCTTGTATTAGGATTCCAGAGATGTTTACGTTAATTAAGTATTTGAAAACTAAAATGGGCATCTCTTCGTTAGGTATATTATATTCAGTGCCATATGATTATGTTTTTTCGCAGGAACCATTCACATCATATCATTCTTATCTGGGCGACCTTGATATGTATGAACTTCTTGGCTTTGGGGGAACTACTAATACTCAGGATCCGGACCTATACATCTTTTTAGGATTTGAAGAATCACTTGCGCTCAAAGTATTTGAGGACTGCAAACATAAGGAACTAAAGCTAGTGAATAACCTTCCGTCATTTTCGATAAAGTACAAAGATATTTGTGCAATAAACAACTATCAACTCGTGAAACAATCTAGTGATGCTTTCTTTACCCCTGCAGATAATCCATTTGAGACATACAATTTTCTTGATCAGATGATTGATAAGACAAGTCCTGTTTGTATTGCTCCACTTAGCACAAAGCCCATTGCATTAGGCGTGTGTCTTTTTGCGATAGATAATGATTTTGTACGTGTTGTCTACCCTGTTTCAAAGCAATACAATCAAAACACCACTATGAATACATATAACACGTTTTTTTACCAGATAATATTTTGATTTGAACATAAGGAAGAACTGTATGCTAAACTCCGGCCTGTACGAACAAATCATCAGTAAAGCTATCGATACGGAGCTCGCCTCCACGGACAAGCTCTGCCAGACTGCGCCTATTGATACTGCTGAAGCGTCCAAAGTGCTGGCAAAGTATGTGGCCGAAGTGGTGGAGCGCGGGCTGGACAATCTCCGAGACAATGGCGGAGATTTGAATGCGCAGGTCGCGCTGGCCAACCAGATTATCACCACAATCCAAGCTGAAACAAAAGAAGCTGACTTCGACTCGCTCTCAGTTGCAGAGCGGGCGGAGCAGCTTCTTGCGCTTTTTGATCGGCAAAACAGCATCTGGGCGTTGGATGAGAAGGCACAGGTTGTCCGTCCGGAAACCTCCATCGCACAGTCCAGCCTGTTCACCGGTGCGGTTCACGAGCCGCAGATGTACACGGAACTGAAAAAGGAGATCGTGTCCTGCAATCGGATCGATATGCTGGTTTCCTTCATCAAGTGGAGCGGGCTGCGTCTCATCATGGACGAGCTAACCACCTTTACCCAGAACGGCGGCGAGCTACGAATCATCACGACCTCTTACATGGGCGCGACCGATGTGAAGGCGATTGAAGAACTGCGCAAGCTTCCCAATACGACGATCAAAGTCAGCTATAATACCAAGATCACCCGCCTCCATGCGAAGGCATATATCTTCTACCGCGACACCGGCTTTACAACGGCCTATGTGGGTTCCTCCAATCTCTCTAATGCGGCACTAACCAGCGGGCTGGAGTGGAACACCAAGGTTACTATGAAGGATCTGCCGGAAACGATTCAGAAGATCACCGCCACGTTCGAGAGTTATTGGAACGATAAAGAATTCGAATACTACGATGAGGGGCAGCGAGAACGGCTGGCCCGCGCGCTACAGGCGGAGAAGTACTTCGACAGCAACAACGCCGAGATCTATACCATGGATATCCAGCCCTACTCCTATCAGCAGGAGATTCTGGACAAGCTGGAGGCCGAGCGCACCGTCCGTGGGTATACCCGCAATTTAGTGGTTGCCGCCACAGGTACCGGCAAGACCGTGATCTCAGCTCTGGACTACAAGCGTTTCCGCAAACAGAATGCCGGAAGGCCCTGCCGTCTGCTGTTTGTGGCTCACCGGGAGGAGATCCTCAAGCAGAGCCTGTACACCTTCCGGGCTGTATTGAAAGACGCTAACTTCGGTGACATGTTTGTGGGCAGCTATCATCCGGATAACATCGATAACCTGTTCATGTCCATCCAGACCTTCAATAGCCAGGACTTTACGGCAAAGACCTCGCCGGATTTCTATGATTACATCATCGTGGACGAGTTCCACCACGCGGCAGCGCCAACCTATCAGAAACTCCTGGAATACTACCAGCCGAAGATTCTGCTCGGCCTGACCGCCACGCCGGAACGTATGGACGGCAAGAGCGTCCTCGGCTACTTCAATAACCGCATCGCGGCGGAAATCCGCCTGCCGGAGGCCATTGACCGCAAGCTCTTATGCCCGTTCCAGTATTTTGGTGTGACAGATACCGTGGATCTGGACAAGCTGAAATGGTCTGCTGGCGGTTATGACAGGAATGAACTGTCCAACATTTACACGATGAGCGGCTTAGTCGCGGAGCGCCGGGCGGATTTGGTCGTTTCCTCACTGCTGAAATATGTAACGGACATCGACGAGGTCAAGGGCCTGGGATTCTGTGTCACGGTGCAGCACGCAGAGTTCATGTGTCAGTACTTCAACGATCATGGGATCCCGTCCATGTTCCTGAACGGGCATTCGCCAGATGAGGAGCGCCGCAGCGCCAAGGACTGCCTCGTTTCAGGCAAGGTGCGGTTCATCTTTGTCGTGGATATCTATAACGAGGGTGTGGACATTCCGGAAGTCAACACCGTGCTGTTCCTCCGCCCCACGGAATCGCTGACCATCTTCCTTCAGCAGTTGGGCCGTGGCCTTCGTCTGGCGGAAGATAAAGATTGCCTGACCGTTCTTGACTTCATCGGCCAGGCAAACAGAAAATATAACATTGAGGGCAAGTTTGCTGCGCTTCTCTCCAATACTACGCGAAGCGTGACCCGTGAGATCAAGGACGGCTTTGTATCCGCTCCGAAGGGCTGCTATATCCAGATGGAAAAGAAAGCGGCCAAGTACATACTTGATAATATCCGGGCCTCCTATGGCAACACTTCAGGCCTGGTGACGAGAGTAGCTTCCTTTGAGGAAGATACCGGCATGAAACTCAGTCTTGTCAATTTCCTGGACTATTATCATCTCGATCCACGGAGCATCTATAAATTTGCCACGTTCTCGCGGCTGTGTGCCCGAGCCGATGTGATCGACGATTTCAGCGAACCGCTGGAAGAGACGATGACCAAAGCCATGGCAAGACTGGCTGTCGTCGATTCCCGCCGCTGGATCTCCTTCCTGCTGGATTTGCTGCCGCGGCTTGATGATGTAGATTTCGACAAGCTCTCCGATATGGAACAGCGGATGCTGCAGATGTTCTATATAACAGTCTGGGGCAAGGCTGCAGAGGATTGGAACAGTGACGAAGTTCTGGATAATCTATACGCGCTGGCCGATAGCCCTGTGCTGCTGGGCGAGTTGATTGATTTGCTGAGTTACAAATACGACCGCATCGACTTCATTGACGCTCCGGTGGATGTGGGCTTTGATTGTCCACTGGATTTGCATTGCACCTATACCCGCGATCAGTTGCTGGTGGCGTTGGATTTCCTGAAACCCGCGACTGTGCGTGAGGGCGTGAAATGGCTGCCGGATCAGAAGCTGGACGTGTTCTTCGTAACGCTGAATAAGGCGGACAAGGACTATTCGCCCACGACCATGTACAACGACTATTCGATCAACGAATGGCTGTTCCACTGGCAGAGCCAAAGCACTACAGCGGAGCGCTCCTCCACCGGCCAGCGGTATATCCACCACAAGGAGCTAGGCAGCCGCATATTGCTGTTCGTCCGTGAGTTCAAGGCGGACAGGATCACCAATGGAGCTGAGGCCTATACCTATCTCGGTACGGCCAACTATGTGAAGCACGAGGGTGAAAAACCCATGAATATCACTTGGCTGCTGGATGCACCAATCCCGGCGAAGTATTTGAAGAAGACAAACAAACTGGTTGTTGGATAGAGGCTTGAAGACTCGGAAAAAGGAGTACGATGCCATGACAGTAAGCTATTTCATTCAATGTCCCGTATGTAATACAGTAACTCGCATGCGTTCATCTGCAGGGTATATCCACAGAACGCCTGTGCGCATTCACTGTGGGAAATGCAACACGCTACTAACAGGGCATTTTATCTCTGATGATGCTAACGCTAAAGCGTACTTCGAGCCTGGAAACTGTACGGAGGTTTCAGCCAGGCCATATGATTACTATGGTGAAGCATCCGGTGAGTTGCTTTGCAGAAAAATTACCTATTTACCAGATGAAGGTTTAACAATCCCCACCACTTTATCTCCAGCAATGTCGTTTTTAATGTCAATTGAGACAGAAGAACGAGATCACTTTATTGATTTTGCTTGCCATCTTGCTTCTATGCGGGAAGCGTGGGACAAGGAGCGCATCTTTTATGATTTGGTGATCAACAAAAAATCAGACGTCTTAAAAAGAAACTATGCACACATTGCAGAAATTAATGGCTATAGTCTTGAAAGCGAAGTTGGCGTTTTGTGCTATTACTACTATAGTTACTTTACAAACATCGGTGGTGTTTTTACTAAGAAAAACCTGATTTCCAACCTTCGAACAGTGAATTATGAAATCAATCATCTTGGACATAGTGACGTAAAATACAACGGTACTGACCAAACAATTGAATATGTTCCCAATCACCGAAAACCTTCTGATTCTCGGAGCGCATTTTTGCTCGACGTTGCTATACAATGCGTAGAGTTAATGCAAAGCTCCGTTATACTGAGTATGATAATATACAAACTATCGTTTCTCTTAAAAAATGCTGATACTACATCTGTTCAAATGCACCCGATATTTTATTCCGGTACACATGGTTCATCTAGATGCCCATGCGGAAGCGGGCTTCCTTTTAGAAAATGTTGTAAACCAATTGTATCCAAGTACGCAAAAGGCTTTAAAATGCCTACAATTATGAACCATTCCAATACTGCGTATGATGCCGGGCAAATCGATTAATGGGGAGTTTGACTGTGCGCAAGATGATTTATAACAAATTGGTCCGCGACCGGATTCCTGATATTATCATTGCTTCAGGAAAAACTTGTAAAGCAGAAATCCTGTCAACAAATAATTATCTTCGCATGCTCGATGCCAAGCTGGATGAAGAACTGGCCGAATACCATAAGGATCAAAACATCGAGGAACTGGCCGATCTGCTGGAGGTTATTCGGGCGGTCACGGTTGCACGCGGCTATTCCCTTGAGGACTTGGAACGGGTTCGCGCAGAAAAAGCTGCCAAGCGCGGCGGCTTTGAGAAGCGTATTCTCCTGAAAGAAGTATACGAGGACTGAGGTGACACCATGCCTGAATACAGATCAGCCTCCGGCAGTGCGGCTGAGGATCTGTTCATAGACCTGTTTGCGGATACCTTCGGGGCAGAAAAAGCCGGGTATCTGTATTCACAGTACCCGTTTTACGACATTTATCAGAATGCCCGCTTTGCCGATTTCGTGCTGGAAAACGGTGCGACCCGCGTGGCCATTGAGATCGATGACGAGGCTTCCCACAACCCGCGCCTGGTATCCCAGGACAAGTTCTATGATGATCTGCTGAAGCAAAACAGCATGATTCATCTGGGTTGGGACGTATACCGCTGGGCTGTCCGGCAAATGCAGAAGCAGCCAGAGACCGTAAAGGACGAGCTGCGCGTGTTCCTCGGCAGCGATCCGCGTTTCAAGGAGATCGAGGACTATCTCCCCGCCCAGCAGGGCCGCGCGCTGAAAGCAGATCAGCTGGAGCTGCGGGAATACCAGCAGGAAGCGCTGGATTCACTGGCGACCATGCGGCAGAACCGCGAGACCATTGCCCTGCTCTACCACGCCACCGGAACCGGCAAGACCGTCACGGCAGTCATGGACACGAAACGCTGCGGTGGCCGGGTACTGTTTGTGGCTCATACGATGGAGCTGGTAAACCAAGCTTATAACACCTTCCGCGACCTGTGGCCGGAGGTGTCGGTCGGCAAGTTCGCGGATAACCTTAAGGAGCCGAGCGCTCACGTCGTATGCGGCAGCATCCAGAGCGTAGCGTTGAATCTGGATCAGTTCCGGGAGGACGCCTTCGACTATCTGATTATCGACGAGGCGCACCACGCCTCCGCGGATACATATCAGAAGGTGCTGGCCTATTTCAAGCCGCAGTTCACGCTGGGGCTCACGGCTACGCCGGAGCGGGCTGACGATATCAACATCCTGGACATTTTCAAGAATACAGCGCACAAACTGGACATTCAGACCGCCGTGGAGATCGGCGCACTGGTGCCGGTTCGCTGCATCCGAATCCACACCAACATCGACATGACCAAGGTGCGTTTCAACAGTGTCCAGTACAATATCCGAGACCTGGATGTGAAGATCTGCGTGACCGAGCGCAACCAGCTTATTGTGGATACCTGGCTGGACTATGTGAGGGACAAGCGTACCGTCGCGTTCTGTGCCTCCGTGAAGCACGCCGAACAGATCGCCGAGCTGTTCCGCGCAGCTGGCGTCTCCGCGATTGCCGTTTCCGGCAGCATGAAAACCTCTGAGCGTAATGAGCAGCTCGCCAAGTTTGCCAGCGGCGAAATCAAGGTGCTCTGCGCCTGTGATCTGCTGAACGAGGGTTGGAATTGCCCGCAGACGGAAGTGCTGTTCATGGCGCGGCCCACCATGTCAAAGGTGCTGTACACACAGCAGCTTGGCCGCGGCATGCGCACGGCGGAGGGCAAGGATCACCTGATGGTCTTCGACTTCGTTGATAATGCGAGCCAGTACAACATGCCCTACTCCCTGCACCGGCTGTTTAAGCTGAAGGACTATCATGCAGGCGGAACCGTAGTTGGCAAAAAGGGCCAGCGGGAAGCCGAGGAAGATCTGTACCGGAAGGGCGAGAAACCAGATGCGGTGATAGATTATCCCGTAAATGCCACGGATTATGAGCTTGTGGATATCTTCAACTGGCAGGATGAGGCCGCCGGGATGATCTCACAGATGGAGTTTGTGCGCCGTGTGGACGTGCAAACTGAGACCATCGAGCGATATGTCCGCGAGGGCAAGCTGGTGCCGGATTTGATCGTGCCTATGAGCGAGCACCGCACCTTCAAGTATTTCAAGGAGGAAACGCTCAAAGCCTACGCCGAGCAATACGGCTGGCGGCTCATTGACGATGGCAACCGTAAAGACTTATTCATGGAAATGATCCGGCAAATGGACATGAGCTATTCCTATAAACCGGTGCTGATAAAGGCGATCCTCCTCTGCGCTGACGTCAAGGGCCGCGTCAAGCTGGAAGATATCGTCCGCTACTTCCGCTCTTATTATGAAGGACGGCGTCTGCTCGGTCAGAAGGTTGAAAAGGCCAACAGCATTTTTGCCAAGGGCGGATATACGGATAAAGAAACCGAGCGGAACATCCTTTCCAACCCCTTCAAGCGATTCGAGGATATGAACATGATGCACCACACGAAAACGCTGGGCATCGTGCAGGTGGATGAGTCGGTGTGGAAAGCACTGAGCGCGGAAGAAAAGATGGAGATCGAGCGGATCTGCAATGAGAAGCTGACCAAGTACTACGAAAGATAATAATCGGTAGGAGCCGTCGTATGACCAGTATTTGCAGAGAGATATTCAAAGCAATCCACGAGGGCAAGTGGCTGAGTATTGAATACAGGAATCGAGAGGGACAGATCACGAAGTATTGGATCGGGATCAAGTCCTTGGATTCGCATCGCCGCAGCATGGTCGTAGACGGTTTGCACCTGGGCCAGTTGAAAGTCCAGGAACTGAAAATCTTTATTGATTCCATCTTGAGCGCCAAAATCATCGAAGGAAGCTATTGTAAAATAAATCGCCAACTGGTAGATGACATCAAACTGAATCCGTCCAAGTACACCGGCCTGTTCGATCAGATTCCGAACCTGAAAATCCTGAGCTATCTGACCGACTGCAACAAGCTGGACGCCACCCC
>Ga0208297_1001210_pt1 | contig 28097 bp, 23 predicted proteins | sample LMS_cellobiose_e_FD_187367 | JGI IMG/M metagenome (GOLD analysis project Ga0208297, IMG submission 187367) | Rumen-fistulated moose microbial communities from Alaska, USA - LMS_cellobiose_enrichment (SPAdes) (version 2) | ecosystem: Host-associated > Mammals > Digestive system > Stomach > Rumen... | reverse complement strand
ACTACTATGTTCAAATGCACAAAATGTAAGGAACCGCCGTATGCCGAACGGCACGTACGGTGGTGTGAGAGGTCGGTAAACGAAAGTAGGAGATAAACTTTTACTTTCGTTTACCTCCTACTCGATTCCGTTTTGATTATTGCCGTTTAGTTGGTATTTTTGTACATTAAAATGTAATCCCGATATGATATTGAAAGTTTGTGTCGGCAGTTCCTGCCACTTGAAAGGTTCCTACGATGTCATCGAAGCCATGAAGGAAGTCATCAAGAAATGTGACGTGGAGGATCTGGTGGAATTACGGGCCAGTTTCTGCCTGGGCTGCTGCGCCCAGGGTGTCACCGTCAAGGCTGAAGGATTGTCCAACGCTGCGGTGGAGCATCTGGAGAATGGGGATGTGCTGCTGCACAATGTCAACAGCCAGAACGTGGAAGATATCTTCCTGAACCAGATTTACCCTTATATCAAGAAATAGCGCCCTCGCATGTCTGAATACCTGCTCTCCCGGAACGTGCAGTGCGACGACTGCTTCAAGTGCCTTCATGAGTGCATGGTCAAGGCCATCGCCGTCAAGGACCGTGAAGCCCGTATCCTGGAAGACCGCTGCATCCTCTGCGGACATTGCACCATGGTCTGTCCCCAGAACGCCAAGGTCGTGGTCAGCGAGACCGAGAAGATCATGCAGCTGATCGCTTCCGGAAAACGTGTGATCGCCAGTGTCGCGCCCTCTTTCGTCTCCAGTTTCGGCATTTCCAATTTTTCCACTTTCAAGCTTGCCCTTGCCCGGCTCGGCTTTTCCGACGCCGAGGAGACGGCCGTCGGTGCCGAAGCCGTGACCCGCAAGTACAAGGAGCTGCTGGAAGAGGGGACCTATCATAATTTCATCACCTCTGCCTGCCCGGCCGCCTGCCAGCTGATCCAGAAGTATTTTCCCAATGCACTGCAGTATCTGGCAAAAGTGGATTCGCCCATGATCGCGCACGCCAAGATCCTTCGGGAACAATATCCCGGCGCCAAGATCGTCTTCATCGGCCCCTGCATCGCCAAGAAGAAGGAAGCCGAGGAGAGCGGCCTGCTTGCCGGCGTTCTGACTTTCACGGAGTTGCGCGACCTTTTCACGGAAAACGGAATCGTCCTGTCGGAAATCATGGATGTCCATCTGGAAGAAAGCGGACAGCATGCAAACTATGCCAAGACCTATCCGGTCTCCCGCGGCATCATCAATTCCTTCCAGAAACGCCCCGAAGGCTATTCCTATCTGGCCATCGACGGAATCGACCGTTGTTTCAACGCGTTGGAGAACATCGAGCATCTCCATCACGTGTTCCTGGAGATGAATGTCTGCAACGACGGCTGTATCGGCGGCCCCTGCAGCATCAAGAAGGATGGCGGGACGTTACGGGCTGCCTGTGAGGTCTGGCAGTATGTCGACCACGAGAAAAAGAGATATCCCGTATCTCCGGATGCAGGAAAGACGCGCGTCATTCTGGATGCCGAATATCCGAGGCTTCGTACGAACGGTAGACCTGTCTCCAAACAGGAGATCGAGAATGTCCTCCACCGTATCGGGAAATACCGTCCCGAGGATGAGCGGAACTGCGGTTCCTGCGGCTATCATACCTGCCGGGAAAAGGCGTGGGCCGTCATCAACGGCTATGCCGACATCGACGTCTGTCTCCCGTATATGCGACAGCGCGCCGAGACCATGTCCTACGAGATCATCCGGAACAGCCCGGAGGGGATCGTGGTCCTGACCAACGACCAGAAGATCCTTGAAATCAACAATAAGGCCGCGGAACTGCTGGGCATCGGCAATGTGGAGTTCAAGGGCCGGATGGCAGCGGAGTTCTTCGATCCCGGCGAATTCGTCCACGCGCTCAGGGAAGATGGAGACATCTTTGAAAGTGAGGTTTACATCGAAAAGACGGACAAGTATGTGAAGCTCACCGTGACCAAGATTCCGGACCAGCATGTCCTGTTCGGTATCATGAAGGACGTGACCAGCATCGTCAATTACAACCAGCAGCTGGACGAGGTCCGCCAGAAGACCATCCGTACGGCCGACGAGGTGATTACCAAACAGATGCGCGTCGCCCAGGAAATCGCGTCCCTCCTGGGAGAGACGACCGCGGAAACCAAGGTGGCGCTGGTGAACCTGAAGAAGATTCTGGAAGAAGACAAGAAAGAGGAGTAACGGATGGATCTTTGTCTTGAATACGGCTGCTCGTCGCTCAACAAATACGGAGAAGAGTTGTGCGGAGACCAGGTGGAACTCTGCCGGAACGGTGACTGGACGACCCTCGTCCTGGCGGATGGGCTTGGCAGCGGGGTGAAGGCGAGTATCCTTTCGACCCTCACCTCGAAGATTCTCTGCCGGATGATTTCCAATGACATCGATCTGATCGACTGCATTGAAACGATGATCCAGACCCTTCCGGTGTGTAAGGTACGCGGGCTCGCATACTCCACATTCTCCGTCATCCATATGAACAACCGCGGAGAGGGGAGCCTGATCGAATTCGACAATCCCCAGGCCATTCTCTACCATGACGGCCACTGCATGGACTTCGAGCGGACCGAGATGGAAATAGGCGGTAAAAGGGTTTACCGGAGTACGCTCGCCCTGCAGGAAAATGATATCGTTATCGTCATGTCCGACGGGACCGTCCATGCCGGCGTGGGCAAGATTCTCAATTTCGGCTGGACGAGGGCGCAGATCATGGCGCACCTCGACCGGACCGTCCGACCCGATATGTCGGCCCGCGCCGTGTCCTGCCTGCTGGCGTCAGCCTGCAACGACCTGTATCTCGACAAGCCGGGCGACGATACGACGGTGGCCGCGATCCGGGTACGGAAGCCTGTTGCGGTAAGCCTGATGGTCGGGCCGCCCGTCGACAGGGAGAGCGACGGCTATTACGTGTCGGCCTTCCTTTCCAATCCAGGCCGGAAAGTCGTCTGTGGTGGCACGACGGCCATGATCGTTGCCAGACATCTGGGAAAGACCCTCGAGACCAGCTTCGATTTTCCCGACAAAGATGTGCCTCCCATCGGTTTCATCGAGGGGATCGACCTGGTGACGGAAGGCGTCCTGACCATGCGGCGCCTTTTGGATCTCTCTACGAAGTACCTTTCCGTCAGCGACCTGACTCCCAAGACCTTCCATCGCAAGGACGGTGCATCCCTGCTGGCTGAAATCCTTTTCGAAGAGGCTACCGACATCACTTTCTACGTGGGGCAGAGCGTCAACAAGGCCCATCAGGGGCTTGAGATCGACACGACGCTCAAACTCAAGCTGGTGGAGCATCTGGCTACCAATCTTCGCGCCATGGGAAAGAACGTCAAGATTTATTACGATTAATCCATCTTACAATGAGCGTAAGCAACAAGATATTCGATACCAACGTACAGCTTGTCAAATACAAGGTCCTCAAAGAAGTGATCAAGCATGCCTTTGCCGGCGACCTTGCCTCCTCGCAGATCTCCATCGCCAAACAGATCGCTGCCGGAAACAAGGAAAGCATGCACTGCTGCATCTACAAGGAGAGAGCTATTTCCGAAGAAAGAGTGTTTATGGCCATGGGAGGCGACCGGAGCAATCCCAATCCCATCGCGGTGATCGACATCGCCTGTGACGAGTGCCCGATCGACGGGATGCTGGTCACATCCGCCTGCCGGGGCTGCCTGATGCATGCCTGCAAGGACGTATGTCCGCGGGATGCGATCTCCATCGTCGACAAACATGCGGTGATCGACAAGTCCAAGTGCATCGAATGCGGCAAATGCAGCCAGGTATGTCCCTATGAGGCGATCATCACGCGTCACCGTCCCTGCATCAAGAGCTGCAAGGTCAAAGCCATCTCCATGGACGAAGACAGAAAGGCCATGATCGATTACGGAAAGTGCATCGCCTGCGGCGCCTGCGTCTATCGCTGCCCCTTCGGCGCGATTACCGACAAGTCTTTCGTGACGGATATCATCGAAATGCTCAAGCAGTCGGATGAAGGCCGGAAATACCGTGTCTATGCGGTGATTGCGCCTGCCATCGTGAGCCAGTTCCATTTCGGCCGGGTGAGCCAGGTCGTCACGGCCATCAAGAAAATCGGTTTCCATCAGGTCGTGGAGGCCGCTCTCGGCGCCGACATCACCCTCTATCACGAAGTCAACGAGTGGAAGGAGAAAAGGATGCTGACGACGTCCTGCTGCCCGTCGTTCGTAGCTTTCATCGAGAAGAACTTCCCGGAATTGGTCCAGTATGTATCATCATCGGTTTCCCCGATGGTCGAGGCAGCCCGTCTGATCAAGCATTCGGACCCGACGGCAAAGGTGGTTTTCATCGGCCCGTGCAGCTCGAAGAAGATGGAGTTCAGGCTTCCCAAGACGGGCGGCGCCATCGATTCCGTCCTTTCATTCGAGGAGTTGCAGGCCTTTTTCGACGCTTTGGATATCGACACTACTTCGCTGGAAGACAGTAGTTTGGATAACGCCTCCTTCTATGGCCGCATCTTTGCCAAGTCGGGTGGCGTGGCTCGTGGAGTCGCGGATGTTGCGGCCTCTTATGGTGTCGAGGGCGTCGAGCCTGTGGTTATGAGCGGCATCGACGAATGCCGGGTCAACCTGATGAAGCTGAAACTGGGCAAGGCGACGGCCAACTTCTTCGAGGGCATGGCCTGCGACGGAGGTTGCATCAACGGCGCTTTATGCCTCACCCACAGTTCGAAGAATGTGGCCGACGTGGAGGGTTATGGCAATGAAGCCAAGGAAAAGACCATTGAGAATTCGGTCAAACTCTACAAACTGACCCTTCCGCTCAAGTCCGGCGCAAGGAACCAGGAATGACGATCCGGTCCAGGATGCCCTGCAGATAAGCCAGGGCGATTCCATAATTCGTGATAGGCACTCCGCTGAGGAGTGCCTTTCTCGTCCTGGCCCTCACTACCTGCCGTCCGGCGACGCAGGCTCCGCAATGGATGATCAGGTCGTAGGGCGAAAGGTCTTCCGGGAAATCATTTCCGGCCGCAATGTCGATCCGGAGATCCGCTGCGCGCTTGCGAAGCATCGCAGGAATCTTTACCCGGCCAATGTCTTCAGTATCGGGCACGTGGGTGCAGGCTTCGGCGATCAGCACGCGGGAGTGGGTGGTGAGCCGGTCGATGGCCTGTGCTCCTTCTACGAATGCGGCCACGTCGCCTTTGGCGGCTGCCAGCAGGATGGAGAAAGAGGTAAGGGGGCAGGCAGCCGGCAGATGGCTGTTTACGAAACCGAAAACCTGCGAGTCCGTGATGGTCAGGGCCGGAAGATCCTTGAGGGAGGCGAGGGCCTGTAGCAGGGAATCGGGTGTGCAACACAGCGGGTTGCATCCTCTGTCGAGCAGTTCGCGGATGACTTGGACCTGTGGCAGGATGATACGTCCCTTCGGCGCTTCGCTGTCTTGCGGCATTACCAGCAGAACGATGTCGCCAACCTGCACGAGGTCGCCCGTCAGGAAGCGTTCTTCTTCGGCAGGGCGGGCGGCGGCGATGCGGCGGAGCAGGGAGTCGACGCTCTCGCCGCGGGTGTAGTAGACTACCGGGATGTCGGCACGTGAGAGGAGTGTCCCGATATCGGGACCATCTGATGCGCTTTCCCCGGCTATTTGCTCCCGGTGTCCCTCATTAGGGGGCATCGGGAGCACGACGGCGATGTCGGTTTCGTCGAGGACGGCATGGGTGCGGCGCTGGCGCTCAGCGCCGAGCAACCCTGTATCGTCGAGGCCTGCCGTATCGATCAGGACACAGGGACCGAGTCCCGGCAGTTCGATGGTCTTTCGGACCGGGTCGGTCGTCGTGCCCGGTATGGGGCTCACAAGCGACACTTCCTGGCCGCAAATCGCATTGACCAGCGTAGATTTGCCGCTGTTGGTGGGGCCGAAGAAGGCGATATGCAGGCGTTCCATAGACGTGTCCAGACGTTTCTAAACGTTTAAAAACGGAAATCCCGTTCACCGGCCTCGATAAGCCGGAGGCGTTCGAGGGTTTTTTCGCGGACGCGGCCTTCGGGAATCTCGCCGATCGATTCGGCGATGAGGCGCTCGCCTTCGGTCCGGGTCTGGGGCGAAGCGTAATCCATCAGGTATTCCTTCAGGGTCATCAGGGCGTTGGGCGTACAGCAGAGGCTGATCTTTCCGCTCTTGCAGAGCGACATGAAGCGGTCGCCGGTTCGTCCTTCCCGGTAGCAGGCGGTGCAGAAACTCGGAATGTGGTTCGTTTCCAGCAGCCAGCGTACGACTTCGTCGAGCGGTCGGGTGTCGGAGACGTCGAACTGGGCGGTTTCATCGTGCCGTTCCTCGGTGGTGTAGCCGCCCACGCTGGTGCGTGAGCCGCCGCTGATCTGCGACACGCCGCAGGCGAGCAGTTGGGCCCGCATGCGGGCGGATTCACGGGTGGAGATGATCATGCCCGTATAGGGGACCGAGATGCGGAGCACGGCCACGATCTTCCGGAAGATCGCGTCGGGCAACGCGTCGGGGAAGCTGTCGAGTGAAACGTCGTCGGCCGGACAGATGCGGGGCATGCTGATGGTATGCGGACCGACGCCGAACCGGGCTTCCAGATGCTCTGCGTGCATCAGCAAGCCCACAAGCTCGTAGCGGTAGCCGCTCAGGCCGAAGAGGACACCGATGCCCACATCGTCGCAGCCGCCTTCCTGGGCACGGTCCATCGCTTCGGTATGCCAGGCATAGTTGCTCTTGGGCCCGGTGGGATGCAACTGTTCGTACTGCTTCCGGTTGTAGGTTTCCTGGAAGAGGATGTAAGTGCCGATGCCGGCGTTCTTGAGCTTCCGGTACGATTCCACGTCTGTGGCGGCTATGTTGACGTTCACCCGGCGGATCGAATTGCCTCCCTCCCGGACGGAATAGATGGTCTTGATGGAATCGAGGATGTATTCCAGCGGGTTGTGGACAGGGTCCTCGCCGGCCTCGACAGCCAGGCGTTTGTGACCGGTCCGGATGAGGGCGCGTACTTCGTCGGCGATTTCCTCCTGCGAGAGTTTCTTGCGGGGCAGGGTCTTGTTCTTGAGGTGATAGGGACAGTAGACGCAGCCGTTGATGCAATAGTTCGACAGGTAGAGCGGGGCGAAGAGTACGATGCGGTTGCCGTAGAAACGTTGCTTGACCTGTTCGGCCAACTTGTAGATCTCCTGTTCGAGTTCAGGGTCGTTGCAGTCCATCAGAATGGCCGCTTCCCGGTGGCTGAGGCCTTTGCAGCGGGCTGCTTTCTCCAGGATTTCGCGGACGCGCTGCCGCTTGCCGCTTTCCCGGGCGGCTTCTTCGAGCGAGGCGAGGATCTCGGCATGGTCGATAAACTCGTCGGCGTGGGTGGATAAAGGATTATACATGGTTGTATGTGGCAATTTGAGTTGATTCTTCATAATCGCCGCGGCTTGCGCTGATGCGCCAACCGATGGCGGCGAGTTCCGTTTTCAGTTGCCGGAGGTTTTCGGCCGACTCGACCTGGATGGCGTTTTTCCCTTCATACAGGGCGTAAGCGGAGCGCTGCGCCTTCGGCGTGAAATTGGGCATGATGACATTGGCACCCGCCAGGATGCCGGCCTTCCGCCCGTCTGGAAGCAGGGTTGAAAGGGCCGTAGTGGCAGGAATCAGGGCGTCGGGCAGCATCAGACGCAGGATCGAGCAGATCCGGAGCGTGAGAAGGGCACTTCCTGCCGGGTGTCCGCCCAGTGGTGTGTCGGGATGTGGGATAAAGGGGCCGATTCCGATCATTTCGGGGCGGAAACGCTCGATCAGTCGGATGTCTGAAAGCAGGTTACGACTTGTTTGCCAGGGACTTCCGACCATCATTCCCATTCCGGTCTGAAAGCCCAGCTCCCGCAGGTCCCGGAGGCAGGAAAGCCGGTTTTCAAGACGCATTCCGGCCGGATGGAGTCGGGCATAATGGTCCGCATCTGCCGTTTCGTGCCGCAGAAGATAGCGGTCCGCACCGCTGCGGCGAAGTTTCTCGTAAGTGGAGCGGGGGAGTTCTCCGAGCGACAGGGTGATGGCACAGTCCGGCCAGGAGGCCCGGATTTCGGCGACGGTTTCAGCAAGCCCTTCGACTGCATGCGGATTTTCGCCGCCCTGGAGCACGAATGTGCGCAGTCCCATCCCATAGGCATGTTGGCAGGCTTGCAGGATGTCTTCCCGGGAAAGGCTGTAGCGGGGCAGGGAAGTGTTGCTCCGCCTGATTCCGCAGTAAAGGCAGTCGTTGCGGCAGACGTTGCTCCATTCGATGAGTGCCCGCAGATAGACCTGCTTGCCGAAACGGTCTGCTGCCACCTCGTGGGCCGCCGCATGAAGGCTCTCATCGAGGAGCACGTCTTCGCTATCCAGCAAGCGGAGGAGTTTGTCGTCTTCGAGCGTCTTCCGCTCCAGCAGTTCTTCTACGAATAAGTTCATCTTCAGGCGGACCGAAATCCTTTCCACAAAAATAATCAATCGTTCACAAATTCCATAATATGTTTATCTTTGTAGTTATGAAACCGACATTCCGCTCCCTCCTTTCGCCGGCCGCGCTGCTGCCGGCCCTGTTGCTGTCTTTCCTCCTGTCCTGCTGCGCTCCCCGCGTGGAGGACCCCACCGGATCTTCCGTTCCCGACCTGGGTTGGCTCTTTACGGGGAAAGGTCCCTATACGCTGAAGACCAAAGTGGATGCAGCTCCCGGCCCTGCCACCCTCAGCCTGGTCACCGACCTTTCGCTGATGGCCGATACGCCCGACGTGGTCCTGACGAAAGATGTCACCATCGCAGCGGACAGCACCCTGGAGGTAAAACTGGGAAAACTCGCCCCCGGTTTCTATGAAGTGCGCTTGCGCGATTCCATCCGCTGGAACATCGGCGTGCGCCCCGACGCCGTCGTGAGCGCTCCCGACGCGCAGCCTGATTTCGATGCGTTCTGGGAACAGACGATTGCGGCGTTGGATGCGATTCCACTGACTGTGGAATGGACGGAAATTCCACTGTATTCCAATGAGAAACGCACTTGCTTCGAAGTTCGGTACCCGTCCTTTGACGGCGGCGTTTCCGGCGGTATCATCTCCATTCCCGTGGCAGAAGGGAAGTATCCCGTCGAAATCCAGTATATGGGTTACGGTGCGCCGGTCTATTATTTCGACCCGAATGCCCCGGCCGACCGCATCGAATTCGCCGTCAGCATCCGCGACCAGGGCATCTTCAAAGGCGACCAGGACCGCTGGATCGACCGCGGCCTCTCGTCGAAGGAAACTTTCTATTACCGTGGCGCGTTCGCTGACGCCAAGCGGGCCGTCGATTTTGTAGCCTCGCTCGACAAGGCTGATGCTGAGCGCATCGTCGCCCTCGGCGAGAGCCAGGGCGGGGCACTGACCTTCGTTTCCGCTGCGCTCGACAGCCGCATCAAGGCCATTGCACCGGCCGTACCGTTCCTGGGCGATTATCCCGACTATGCAAAGATTGTCTGGTGGCCGGTCCACGAGGTCTTCGAACAGGCCGACGCGGAAGGCATCGACCGTGAGGCGCTCTTTACGATGCTCTCGTACTTCGACGTCAAGAATTTTGCGCCCCGCATCCATTGCCCCGTTTATATGTCCTTCGGCCTGCAGGATCCCACCTGCCCGCCGCATACCAATTTCTCAATCTATAACAATCTGGGAACCAAAGATAAACATTACTTCTGTGTCCCGACGTGCGGACACGCGATGTGGATGGAGCCGTCCTGGAGCGCCCAACGTGCTGAATTCTTAAACAACTATTGATATGAAACGTATTTTCGCCATGCTGGCCGCCCTGGTCATCACCCTGGGTGCCACCGCCGATGAAGGAATGTGGCTGCTGCCGCTGATCCAGCAGATGAACAAGAAGGATCTGAAGGAAGCGGGCTGCAAGCTCACGCCGCAGGAAATCTACAACATCAACAAATCCTCGCTCAAAGACGCCATCGTTCAGTTCGGCGGCGGCTGCACCGGCGAGATGATTTCCAACCAGGGTCTCCTGGTGACCAACCACCACTGCGGTTACGGCAGCATCCAGGGCCTTTCTACCGACGAGCACAACTATCTGATGGAAGGTTACTGGGCCAATGAACGCGCCGAGGAAATCCCTGTTCCCGGTCTTAACGTCACCTTCCTCGTATCGATGGAAGACGTGACCGCCCGGATGGAGGAAGCCGCCGATCCGGAAGCTCTCCGCAAGCAGCTTGTGGAAGACGCCACGAAGGGCCAGCCCGGCACCCGCGCCGTGGTGACCGGCTTCTACAACGAGAACGTCTATTACCTGATCATCTACCGTACCTATACCGACGTGCGTTTCGTCGCCGCCCCGCCGGCTTCGATGGGCAAGTTCGGCGGCGAGACCGACAACTGGATGTGGCCGCGCCATACCTGCGACTTCTCGATGTTCCGCGTCTATGCCGGCAAAGACAACATGCCGGCCGAGTACAGCCTCGACAATGTGCCGTACCGTCCCGCCCGCAGCCTCAAGGTTTCGCTCAAGGGCGTGCAGGAGGATGACTACGCGATGATCATGGGTTACCCGGGCCGTACGCAGCGCTACCAGACGGCTGAGCAGCTCAAGCAGATGATCGCCGGCAACCGCATCGCCATCGACGCCCGTACCGTCCGCCAGGACATCATGTGGGAAGCGATGTGCGCCGACCCTTCGGTCCAGCTGAAGTATGCCAGCAAGTATGCCGGCAGCGCCAATGGCTGGAAGAAGTGGCAGGGTGAGGAGCTCGCGTTCGAGAACCTCAATATCATTGGCCGTGAGGAAGAGAAGGAAGCCGCGCTCAAGGCTTGGATCGCTGCGGATCCCGCCCGTCAAGCCCGCTATGGCACCCCGATTGAAGACATTGCCGACTATGTGAAGAAGAATGCTGCGGACAACCGTGCCGTGAGCCTGATCACTGAAGCTCCGTACCGCATCGAACTGGTGGGCCTCTATGGTAATCTGATGAACATCTTCAGCCGCGAGAAACAGCGCGGTGCCGATGATGCAGCCGCCCTTGACGCCGCCAAGAAACGCTTGCAGCGCACCTATCGCGACTATGTCGAACCGCTCGACCGCAAGGAGGCCGTGGCACTGCTCGACTTCTACCGGAAGAACGCCAAACCGGAAGATTTCCCGGTCATCCCGGACCAGGACTTCGCGACGATGGATATCCCTGCCTATGTGAAATGCCTGTTCGACAACTCGCTCCTGACCGATTATGCCAAGCTCGAGAATGCGACGGTGGAGCAGTTGCAGGCCGATCCGGCCGCCGGCCTCTACAACGGCATCATGGAGAAACTCATGAACCATTACAACGCCCGCTATGCGATTGATGACAAGGCGTACAACGCTGCGCGCAAGAATTTCGCGGCTGCCCTGATGGAGTGGCAGAAGGGCCAGGCCATGTATCCCGACGCCAACTCCACGATGCGTCTGACCTATGGTCACGTGCTCCCGTATTCTCCCAAGGACGGCCTGAAGTATCTGCATTTCACGACGCTCAAGGGTGTGATGGAGAAAGAGGATCCCACCAATCCGGAATTCATCGTTCCGGCCAAGGTGAAGGAGCTCTATGAAGCCGGTGACTATGGCCGCTGGGCCGATGCCGACGGCACGCTGCATACCTGCTTCCTGACCAACAACGACATCACGGGTGGCAACTCCGGTTCGCCGGTGCTCGACGCCAGGGGCAACCTGATCGGCCTGGCTTTCGACGGCAACTGGGAAAGCATGAGCTCCGACGTGATGTTCGAGCCTGACCTGCAGCGCTGCATCTGCGTGGACATCCGCTTCGTCCTCTGGATGGTGGAGAAGTACGGCGGTGCTACCAACATCATCAACGAGATCACTTACGTCAAGTAACCGGCTTTGCCGGATAACACGCCGACGGTATGAGGAAGAAGATTTTTCAAATCATCGATCCCAGGAAAAATGACCGGGGCATCAGTCTGGCCTACAACATTCTGATGCTCCTGGCCATTGCCGTGAGCATCGTACCGCTGCTTTTCGCCAACGACCATCCGGTATTCCGTTACTTCGAGCAGATTACGGTCGCAATCTTCATCCTGGACTACTTGTTGCGCTGGCTGACGGCCGACTATCGTCTGGGCAAGAAGGGATGGTCTTTCCTCCTGTATCCTTTCACCGGTTGGGCCATCATCGACCTGTTGTCGATCCTTCCCGCCCTGAGCCTGATTTCCGGTGGATTCAAGATCTTCAGGGTGACCCGTCTCCTGCGGATACTCCGCCTGTTCAAGTTCATCCGCTACACCGACAAGATCCAGGTCCTGGGCAGGGTGGTGCGCAAGGAGAAGAAAGTGCTGCTGACCGTGTTGGGCATCGCCATGTTCTACGTCTTCCTGACCGCGCTCATCATGTTCAACGCGGAACCGCGCATCAATCCGAATACCGGCGTACCGACCTTCGAGGACTTCTTCGACGCCCTATACTGGGCAACGGTTACCTTGACTACGGTGGGGTATGGTGACGTGATTCCTGTCTCGGACATCGGCCGCTTCGTCAGCATGCTCTCCTCGCTGTTCGGCGTAGCTGTCATCGCCCTTCCTTCCGGCGTGATCACCGCGAGCTATCTGGAGGAACTCCGCAGCGAGCGCAAGGCCAAAGAAGAGGAGGAGGAAGAAAAGCAACCTGCGGAAGAAATCCCAGAGCTATGAAAACCAAGGTTTTGACGCTCCTCGTCTGCTGCGCCATCCTGCTCTTTCCCTTGAAGGCCCTGGCACAGGAGTTCGCGTATCCCTTCCAGAATCCGGCGCTTCCGGAAGAAGAGCGTCTGGATAACGCCCTTTCCCTGATGACGGTCGATGAGATGATCTATACGATCGTCGGACAGGGGGTGCCCCGGCTCGGCATTGCCAATCCCGGATCGACAGAGGCCATCCATGGCATCGTGCGCGGCGGCCCGACGACGCTGCCGGATATGTATGCGCTTGCCCGTGGACAGGCCGGCCGCAATGGCATCATGGAGCCGGCCTATCTGCACAGCACCGCCTTTCCGCAAGCCTATGGGATCGGGGAGACCTGGGACCGCGAGATGGCCCGTGTCGTCGGTGAAGTGATGTCGGTCGAAGCACGCTACCATTCTCAGAAATCCGGCCGTAACTGCTTGGTACTATGGGCCCCCAATGCCGACCTGGGCCGCGATCCGCGCTGGGGCCGCACGGAAGAGTGTTTCGGGGAAGATCCCTACCTTGTCGGTGAGATGGTCGCTTCGGAGGTGCGCGGCATCCAGGGCGATGACCCCGTGTATTGGCGCGGGGCTGCCTTGATGAAGCATTTCCTGGCCAACAGCAACGAGGACGGCCGCATGCACACGGATTCCCGTTTCGACGAATCCCTGTTCCGTGACTACTATTCCTACGGTTTCTGGAAGGGAGCCCGGGCCGGTGCGAAGTCCTTGATGACGGCCTATAACTGTTACAACGGGATTCCCTGCGAAGCCAATCCTTTCATCAACGGGATCCTGCGCGGGGAGTGGGGGATGGACGGGACCATCGTCAACGATGCCGGCGCCCTGCGCAACATGGTTACCGAGCATCACTTCGCCGAGGATATCGACCAGGCCATCCGCCTGTCGCTCGAGGCGGGTCTTTCCCGTTTCATCGATTCCCGCTTCGAACAGGTGAAAGCAGCTTACGATGCGGGTGCCCTGTCTGAGGAGCTGCTGCGCAAGAGCGCGCGATACAATCTGCGAACGATGCTCCGGCTCGGTCTGATGGATGCGGCCTGCCCGTATGATGCGCTGGAATTCGGAGAGGTGGCTCCTTGGGAGACACAGGATTACAAGGACAAGGCGCGGCTGGTCACGCAGAAATCCGTCGTGCTGCTCAAGAATGAAGGTCATCTGCTGCCGATCGACAAGTCGAAAGTCAAGAAGATCGCAGTGTTCGGAAACCGGGCGGAGGCTGTCCTCAAGGACTGGTATGGCGCCCTTCCGACCTATACGGTGACACCGCTCGAGGGGATTCGGGAAGCAGCTGAGAATGATGGCGTTGAAGTCCGGTTCCAACGTTGGGACAACGATGGGACGGCGCAGGAGACCGCCCGCTGGGCGGACGTCTGCATCGTCTGTGTGGGCAATCACCCGACCACCAGCCCCGACTGGGATGAACAGACCATCCAGTCGCCCTGGGGACGGAGCGTCGTTGCGGGCGACGGCCGCGAGGCCATCGACCGCCGCTCCCTGATGCTGGAGACGGAAGATCTGATCAAGGTGGTTTGGCAGGCCAATCCCCGGACCGTAGTGGCCCTGATCAGCAGTTTCCCCTTCGCCATCGGCTGGACGGCCGGCCATGTTCCGGCCATCGTCCATTTGACGCAGTGCAGCCAGGAACTCGGCCATGCGCTCGCCGACGTGCTGTTCGGCGCGTACAACCCGGCCGGCCGGACAACGCAGACCTGGGTGGGCGACATCCTCGACCTGCCGAATATGATGGACTATGACATCCGTCACGGCCGTACCTACATGTATTTCAAGGGCAAGCCCGTCTTCCCCTTCGGCCATGGACTGAGCTATACGGATTTCAGGTACTCACGCCTGAAAATCCGTCGGGAAGGGGACCGTTATGTCTTCCGTTTCCGCCTGGAGAATACCGGCCCTTGTGACGGCGAAGAAGTTGTCCAGCTGTATGCCCGTTTCAAGGGTGACGATGCGGCCTGCCGCCTCCGCGGCTTCGAACGGATTGCACTTGCGAAAGGGGAACGGCGGGAAGTCGAAATCTCCGTTCCCGCCAGCGACCTGCAATTGTGGGATCCTGTCGCGCACGCATTCCGTACCCCAGGCGGACGCACCCGCTTCCTGCTCGGCGCATCTTCCACGGACATACGACTGAAAAAAGGCGTCCGTTTATAAGAAGGACAAACCGAAAGTGGTTTTCCGGATTGACCGGATGGTTCATCCATCCGTCCGTCTGCAATGTACACAATTGGATTTCAGCCTGTTACATAAACTGATCCCCCTCGAACCTGAGGGGGTCACTTTTTGTAAACACCTGACAGTCAACAGCGTCCGTTGCAGCGGCGATACGCGGCGAGCGCCCTTCGGGCAGCACAGCCTCAGGACCCGGTCCGAGGCCGCCAAGCGTGGTCGCATGTTCATCTGCTTCTTCGGCCTCATCCTTGTATACAGCCACCCGCGTCTCCGATCTCAAGAACAAGACAGTCGAGCAGTTGAAAGCCCTGCGTGATATCGGCCTGAATGAGATCTCCCTTGGCGTGGAATCTGGTGATGACTGGACGCTCCAGCGCATCGACAAGGGCTATACATCGGCCGATATCCTGGAGCAGTGCCACAAATTGGAAGAAGCCGGGATTGCCTATTGGGTGACTTTTCTCAATGGCGTTGCCGGACGCGGGCACAGCCGGGACCATGCCATCAACTCGGCCAAGATATTCAACCAGTTAAAGCCGATGCTGGTGGGTACAGGAGGCCTGACGCTGTTCCCGAGAACGCCGCTGCTGGAAGAAGCACAGCAGGGAAAATTCGATCCACTTTCCGAGAAAGAGATGCTTGAAGAACTGAGGCTGTTCGTTGAGCATCTGGAGATAGACTGCACATTCATTACTCATCACACTGTGGCGGCCAACCTGACCGGTCCTGGCTTTCTTTCCCGGAAAGATGGCATCCTTGCTGTCCTTGATGAGGCAATCGAACATGGCGACCATGACCGGCTTGCGGCCATCCGTCAGAACAAGAGGACATTATGAGCATGCATTTTTCCAGTGGCATCAACTGCCCGCCCTATGAGACGGCGGACGGATTCCTGCAGACCACCCGTGGCTGTTCCCACAACCACTGCCTTTTCTGCACCTACTTCAAGGATCAGAAGTTCTGCAAATCGCCCATCGAGGAGATTGAGGCCGATATAAAGGAACTCACCGCCTGTTTCGGCTCTCCCAAACGCATCTTCCTGCAAGGGGCCGATGGCTTTGCGGCTGACTACGATGTACTGATGAAGACAGCGGAACTCTTGCATAAGTACGTCCCGTCGGTGGAGAGCATAGGAGGCTATGCCCGCATCGACAACTTCTACGACAAGACCGAGGAGCAGTTGCGCAATCTGGCGTCTGTGGGTTATTCCAATCCGTATATCGGTGTGGAATCCGGCGATGACGTGGTCCTGAAACGCATCAACAAAGGATACACGGCTGCCCAGGCCCGCGAGGTCCTCGAAAAGGTGGACGCCTCGGGAATGCCCTATGTCGTCAACTATCTCTGCGGAGCCAGTGGCCGTGGCTACGGGCTGGTTAATGCGCAGCACACAGCCCAACTGTATGATGGCCTGCACATGACCATGGTCAACGCTTCCATGCTGACAGTTGTCCCGGGAACTCCCTTGTACCGGGCCATGCAGAAGAGCCTGTGGGAGGAATCCACCGAGATGGAGAAGATGGAGGAAATCCACGAGCTGGTGCGCTGCCTGACCAATGATACCGTCTTTATGAACGAGCACGCCTCGAATCTTTTCCACGTCGAATGTCGCATTCCGGAAAAGAAAGACGAACTGCTGTCCTATATCAGAAAGTTCATGGAAAGCCACGATGAAACGCAGTTCCGGAAGTACCGGGAGCAGATAACCCATGCTTTTCTCTGATGGTTTTTGTAAATTTGCTCCAAATGTTCAAGATATGAAGAAGATTGTAATCATCGACGGCGGTCCGCGCCGTAATATGAATACGGCCCAGATGCTCCAGAAATTCGCCGAGGGCGTAAAGACGGCAAATGAGGGAAATGAAGTCAAGACTTATCGTCTTTACGACCTGGATTACAAAGGGTGCATGTCCTGTATGGCCTGCAAGGTCAAAGGCAAGGCATCCAACATCTGCAAGTTCAAGGACCCGCTTACCCCCATCTTGGAAGAGATTGCCCAGGCCGACGGGCTTGTGCTGGGGTCGCCCATCTATTTCGGCGATGTCACCGGCCAGATGCGCACTTTTTTGGAGCGTCTCTGCTTCCCATGGCTCTCTTACAATGATTACAGCTTAACTGCGCCCAAACGGATGCCGGTGGTACTCATAGAGACCATGAACGGTCTGCCGGAACGGAACAACGACAACGGTTACGGCTCCATGGAGCATTGCCTTACCGTGGCCCTTGGCGCCCCGGAACGTATCATCGCCTACAACACCTATCAGGTCAAAAGCTACGACCGCTTTGAACTGGCCTCATTTTCGGAACCGGCCAAGCAACAATGGCGTGATATTCATTGGGAAGCTGACCTTCAGAAGGCCTTTGATGCCGGACGGAGAATGGCTGGCTATTAGAAGATGATTGTTCGATAAATTGGAATCTGTTGCGATTATCGCAGATTCAAGTCTGCCATGCCCGTAGCTGCATGGCTGATTTATGTCTATATCGGCAGATTCTCTAACTGGCAACAAACGCTGGTTTTGTAATTAGACGCTCGGTCCACAATTATACCGTCTCATGGATCGTGCGTCCGGAAAAAGAGATCTTCGGCGGCAATCCTGGACGCACGATTCACGAGCCGGCGCATTTGTGGACCGAGCGTCCAGAAAAGCGGCGCACAGCCCCAACCGTCGTCCGCTACCCCTTGTTCGATAAAATCTCTGTTTATCGAAATGGATTCACCCCGGCTCTGGGCGTCATCAGTGCCTGTTTCGAGGGATGGAATCCACTGCTTATTCAACTGATTGTCTGCCTTCCGGCGTTGTTTATCATTCTCACGAACCTGGTATTTCCCAGGCTCTGCCGTTTGATGAAAACATGTACCCTGGCACTGACGGGACTTGCCTTATACGTCTTGTCCGGGGCCGTGGCTTTCTATATAGATGATATCTGGGCACGGCTGGTTTTACGTGCCTTGATGGGCCTGTCGCCCGCCATGAACCAGATGGTCCATCCATCTGCATTGAACGATCTGTGTCGCCCCCTCCGGCCGAGGGCATGGATACGAAAGTCCATGCCTTTTTGTGCCATTTGATCGAGTTGAGTGAAGATAAGCGAAATGTGCTTCTATATAACCGGCCGCGCTCGGTTCATACCACTACATAATCTGATTTGAGATAACCATACCTTCCCGTATCAAACCAGGAGCGGGATTCCTGTTTTTCGTCCCACACCGTCACAATCGTTTCACCGGTTCCTTTCACCAGTGAAGAGGGACGGCTAATCGCTATTGCCGCACACACTTTTTCTGCTGATCCCTCATTTCATCGGTCTGCGCCGCTGCAATGGCGACCGACACGCTGCAACGGACGCAGTTGATTGTCAGGTGTTTATAGAAGGTGATCCCCTCTGATTTGAGGGGGATCGGTTTGCGTAACAGGCTGAAAGCCAATTGTGTACATTGCAGCGATGCTGTGGCATAGATTGTCTCCATCCATAAAACACAAACACCACTTAATCAGTTGATTAAGTGGTGCTCTTTGTAGCGCTACCGGGATTCGAACCCGGATTTCAGCCTTGAGAGGGCCGCGAACTAAACCCTTATTCGATAGCGCCATCGCGGAAATGGACTGCAAATGTAAGTCAAAAAGTTTGAATCTCCAAATAAATCGAAAAAACAGCCTGTCTCTGCCAAATTGTCCTGTATTTCCGGATGGCAGGTATTTTGATTATCTTTGTCAGCGGATTTGAAAATAAGAAAATACTATATGGAAAACGTCAACGCAAAAGAAAAAGAAGAGAAAGAAATCATAGAAGAACCGTCAAAGCCCGCGGGGGAGCAGAAAGCTGCCTCCGAGAAGGATCGCAGGAAACGCAAGATCGCCGAACAGGCAGCCCGGATCGAGGTGCTCTCAGCCGATCTGCAAAAGGCGCTTGATGCACTCGAAAAGGCCCGTGAAGAAACCGCGGAAGCCAAGGACCAGTATTTGCGTCTTCAGGCGGAATGGGACAATTACCGTCGCCGTACGGCCAAGGAACGGCTCGAATTGATCGACAACGCCGGCCGCGACATCCTTACGGGTTTCCTGCCTGTGGTGGACGATTGCCAGCGTGCCTTGAAGGTGCTCCGGGAATCGGAAGCTGCTGGTGCCGCCATTGAAGGGACGGAGCTGATCTACAATAAGTTGATGAACTACCTCAAGCAACGCGGCGTTGAACCGATCGCGGCCCGCGGCGCTGTCTTTGACACCGATTTCCACGAGGCTGTGGCCCAGTTCCCGGTGGAAGATCCCGAGAAGAAGAACACCGTGATCGACGTTACCCAGGAAGGCTACACGCTCAACGGCTCGGTGATCCGCTATGCGAAAGTCGTCGTCGGCATCTGAAAAGGAGGTTTGACAAATGGCAGAGAAAAGAGATTATTACGAAGTCCTCGGCGTGGACAAGAGTGCTTCGGCCGAAGACATCAAAAAGGCATATCGCAAGAAGGCCATCCAGTATCATCCCGATAAGAATCCGGGTGACAAGGAGGCCGAGGAGAAGTTCAAGGAGGCGGCAGAGGCGTACGATGTGCTGAGCGATCCGCAGAAGCGTGCCCGTTACGACCAGTTCGGCCATGCCGGCATGAGTGGCCAGGGCGGCTTCAGCGGCGGTGGATTCTCGATGGAAGACATCTTCTCGCAGTTCGGTGATATTTTCGGCGGTGCGTTCGGCGGCGGTTTCGGCAGTGCTTTCGGCAGCGCATTCGGCGGTGGCTCCCGCAGTTCCAGCCGGCGCGTGGCCCGTGGCAGCGACATCCGCATCAAGGTGAAACTGAGCCTGGCTGAAGTGGTCAAGGGCGTGGAGAAGACCGTCAAGATCAACAAGATGGTGACCTGTCCCGACTGCCACGGCAAAGGCGCCGTCTCGGAAGCCGATATCAAGACCTGCGACCATTGCCACGGTACGGGCGTGGTAACCAAGATCGCCAACACGATCCTGGGTCAGATGCAGACCACGTCGCCCTGTCCCTATTGCGGCGGCGAAGGCAAGAAGATTACCAATCCCTGCCGCAAATGCAGCGGCACGGGCCTGGTCAAGAGCGCGGAAGAAATCACGTTCAAGATTCCGGCAGGCGTGCAGGAAGGCATGCAACTGACCATCCAGGGCAAGGGCAATGCGGCCCGCAATGGGGGCGTGCCCGGAAACCTGCTGGTTGTCATCGAAGAGGAATCGCCCAAGGAAGGCGGTCTGCAGCGCGACGGCAACGATCTGGTCTATACCCTGAACCTGTCGTTCCCCGACGCTGTGCTGGGCTGCTCTGTGGAGATCCCGTACATCGACAGCAAACTCAAGATCAAGGTGGATCCCGGTACCCAGCCCGGCAAGATCCTCAAACTCCGCGGAAAGGGTATTCCGGAAGTCAACGGCTACGGCTGTGGCGACTACCTGATTTACGTGCAGGTCTATGTTCCCAAGAAGCTGGACCGCAAGGAAAAGGAAATCATGGAGAGTTGGCGCGCTTCTTCTTCATTCACGCCCAAGTCATGAAACGGCTCTCAGTCTGGATCGTCACGCTCTTTCTCGGAATGAGCGCCTGGGCACAAGAGCAGGCCATCCGGCCGCTCGAAGTGCCCATGTCTTTTTCCGGCACCTATGGCGAGCTGCGGCACGACCATTTCCACGGCGGCCTTGACTGGCGCGTGGGTGGAAAGGTCGGCGATGATATCCACGTCATCAAGAGTGGATACATCTCCCGGGTGAGCGTCTCGCCCTGGGGCTATGGCAACGGCATCTACGTGGCGCATCCCGACGGTACGACTTCGGTTTACGGGCATCTGCTCCGCTTCTGCGAGCCGGTGGCCCGGCGGGTGGAGGAGGAACAATACGCGCGTGAGAGTTTCAGCGTCAATCTGGAATTCGGCCCGGACGAGTTCCCCGTGCAGCAGGGCGATGTTATCGGTCAGGTGGGCAATACCGGTTCCTCTGCCGGTCCGCACCTCCACATGGAAATCCGCGACTCGGAGCAGGACTTGCCGTTGAACTATCTGTCCAGGGACGTTTATACGCCGGTCGACAAGATGTCCCCGCAGTTCCATCGCGTGTGTTTCTATGCATTGGATACCCTTCCGGTCACCGGGAGCTGGCGCATCTACAACCTCACGCAGCCCGCTTCGGTCCGCGATACACTTGTGCTTCCGCATCGCAGCTACGTGGCCATCGATGCCACTGACCGTCAGGAAGGAACGGGCTCGAAACTGGCCGTCGAGGAATATCGCGTCACGCTCGACCAGACGCTGCTTTTCTCCTTCAAGGTGGGGGATATGCCCTTTGACAAGGGACGCTACATCAAGTCGCTGATCCAGTTTGACGAGAGCAGGGGCGGCGGCCGCGACCTGGTCAAGAGCAAAGTCGACCCGAACAACCTGCTGGCCGACCGTATTACCAGCCGTGATGGCGGTCTGATCGTTCTTGAAGACGACGCTGTCCACACCATCCGTCTCGATGCGATCGACGAGCACGGAAACCGGGCGACGGTCCGCTATAAGGTCCGTCGCGGCGACGACTTCACGCCTCCGGAACGCGACACTTCACTGATCTATGTCCCTTGGCTCTGGTATACACAGAACGTGGTGACGGACAGCACGATGGCCTATTATCTGCCCGCCGGTGCACTCTACGACAACATCAATTTCAGCTACAAGAAAGTCGGCGATCCCGACCCTTCGCGCGGCATTGTCTCCGAGGTATGGCAGATCGGCACGCCCGACATTCCCTTGCAGATGGCTGGCGAACTGGAAATCGCCGCCACGGTGCCGGAAGGCCTGGAAGATAAGACCTATATGGCCAACTACGGCAAAACCTTGACCCATTCCGGCGTTCAGGTGCGTTTCGGTACCTACTGTGTCGCGATCGATACGGTGGCGCCTGCTGTTTCTTTCCTCGGCGGGAAAGGAGGCATCGTCAATGGCAGCACCATCCGTATAAGGGTGCGTGACGACGCTTCGGGCGTCTCTTCTGCACGCGTGGAGATCGACGGGAGATGGTATCTCTCGATGCTCAAGCGTGACATCGTCTCGCTCGAACTCAAGGAAGACCGCCTCAAGCGCGGAAAACACAGGATCGACGTTTTCGTAACGGATATTTGCGGCAATGAATCCCATGAAACCCGAGAATTTACATATTGACGTAATCGGCCTGATGTCGGGTACTTCGCTCGACGGGCTGGACCTTTGCTGTGTCCATTTCGATTTTGACGGGACCTGGCACTACCGGATCGTGAAAGCCGAGAGCGTGGATTATCCTGACGAATTGCGCAGGGCATTGGGCTCAGCCCAGGATATGACGGCGCTGGAATATGCCCGGCTGCATTCCGATTACGGGCTCTATCTGGGGCGTCAGGTGCGGGCATTCGTGGAAAGAAATCAGCTGAAAGCCGATCTCGTGGCCTCGCACGGGCAGACGATCTTCCATCAGCCGTCCGTACGGTTCACGGCCCAGATCGGTTCTGGTGCGGGCATTGCCGCCGAGTGCGGCATCGACACGGTGTGCGATTTCCGCACGACCGATGTGGCGCTGGGAGGCCAGGGTGCACCGTTGGTGCCGATCGGCGATGCCGTCCTTTTTGGCGATTACGACTATTGCCTGAATCTGGGTGGCTTCTCGAACATTTCTTTCTCTTCTGACGGGCGCCGTCTGGCATACGACATCTCGCCCGTGAACTATGTCCTGAACCATTATGCCGGATTGCGCGGCCTGGCTTTCGACAGGGACGGTGCGCTCTCCCGCAGCGGAAAAGTCTGCGGGGAACTGCTCTCGCGGCTCAATGCCCTGGATTTTTACACCCAGCCCGGTCCCAAGTCGTTGGGACGTGAGTGGGTGGAAGAGCGTGTTTATCCGCTTATAAACGTTTATGATTTGTCGGTTGAAGATGTTCTTGCTACCTTTGTAGAACACGTTGCCATCCAGATAGGCCGGAACGTGAAGGGAGGCAGGGTGCTGGTGACGGGCGGCGGAGCCCGCAACGTCTTCCTGCTGGAGCGGATGCGTGCTGTCGCGCCCCAGGCCGGGTTTGTTGTGCCCGACCCGCTTACCGTCGATTTCAAGGAAGCCCTTATTTTCGCCCTGCTGGGCGCTCTCTACGTGGCCGGACGGCCGAATTGCCTCTCATCTGTCACCGGCGCCGTCCGCGACAATATCGGCGGCTGCCTTTATAAAGGAAACAAAACGAATACTGCGATATGAAAAGACTGACCCTTATTCTCTGCACGGTCCTGGCCGTATGTGCCTGCGCCCAGAAGGAGCCCGATCCGGTGGCGGAAGCCATCATCGCCGAATTGACGAAAGACCTCGATCAGCCCTTCGACATCTCGGTCCGCAACCTGCAGATGCTCGATTCCACGACCTTCGCGACGGAGTTCCAGCGCCGCATCAGCATCTACGATACCCGACTGCAGCAGAATACCGAGCGGATGGAAAAATACATCCGGCAGGGCATGAAGAAGAACGCCACCCTGATGTATGACGAACTCAAGAAAGACACCAGGATCTACAACGAACTCATCGGCCTGAAGGAGATGATGGGAGAGGATACCCTGAAGATCGCCTATTATGACTATTCCTTCGCCTACGGGGGAAAGGTCGGCAGCAGCAAACTTCCCGACAAGCAGGCCTATGCGACCGTCACGCCCGAAGGCAAGGTACTTACCTGTGTCTCCGACCAGCGCGACCTCCATAAAGCCACTGGCCTGGTCATCCCCGGTTACAAGGAATTGCTCGACAGTTTCAAGGAAGAAGCGAAAGAGTGATGGATACGCTTTCCTATTTCTTTTTGGCGGCGCTGGCCGTCGTGGTGGTTGCGGTGCTCGTGACGCGGGTCATCGTGCGCTCCCGGCTCCAGGCCCGCTCTGGTGCTGAAAAGGCCCGGCTTGAAACAGAACTCTCTCATCTCCAGGAAGAAAACGAGAGACTCAAGGGCGAGATGAAGGCGTTTCAGGACGAGATGCCCTCCCGCATCGAAAAAGCCGTGAATGCCGCCAACAAGGCGAAGGACGAGGTCCTCGAGGCGCGGGAGAAAGCGCACGAGGAAGCGATGGCAACCCTGAAAGAAAACTTCGGTACGGCGCTGGGCCAGCTCAAAGCCCAGGTCAAGGAGGACACTGATGTCCTGCTCAAGGCCCGGCAGAAAGAGTTCAAGGATGCTTCCGGCGAAGCGATCGGAACCCTGCTCTCGCCGCTCAAAGACAAGTTGGAAGACCTGCGCAAAGAGATGTCGGCCAACAGCGATGTCCACAAGGCCTCTCGCGAGGCGATGAAGACCGAAGTCGACAACCTGATGAAATACACGGGCCGCGTGTCGGAAAGTACCGACCGTCTGGCTGCCGCCTTCAAGTATGGCAACAAACTGCAGGGTACCTGGGGTGAGACAATCCTCGAAGAACTGCTTTCTTCCCAGGGCTTGACGGCCGGCGTCCATTTCGACGTGCAGCCTACTATCACCGATGCGGCAGGCAACGCCGTCCGCAATGAAGATGGCTCCGTGATGCGTCCCGACGTGATCATCCACCTGGATCGCCGCCGCGAGGTCATCGTCGATGCCAAGACTTCGCTCACAGCCTATGTGGACTATGTGAACGCCTCTTCCGAAGAGGAACGTGCGCGGTATCTGAAAGCGCACGTGGACAGTCTCAAGACACACGTCAAGGAGCTCGCCCGGAAAGACTACTCAGCCTACATTCAGAAGCCGAAGGTTTCTGCTGGCTATGTGATCATGTTCGTTCCCAATATGGGCGCGCTTTGGACAGCCCTCAATGCTGAACCCGACCTGTGGCGCCGTGCTGCAGAACAGAATGTCTATATCGCTGATGAACAGACGCTCTATGCCGCCATCCGCATCGTCCAGCTGACCTGGACGCAGCTGCAGCAGGCTGAGAATCACGAAAAGGTCTTTGCCCTGGCCGACGAGATGGTCGACCGCGTGGAGAAATTCATGATCAGTTATGAGAGTGTCGGGAAGGCCCTGGAATCTGCCACAAAGGCATACGGAGATGCCCGTCGCAAGCTGGAACCCCGCGGCCAAAGCATCCTGACCACCGCCCGCAAACTCACGGAAATGGGCGCCAAAAAAGGTAAACTGCTCGACAAAGCGCTGATGGATATCGATGAGATTCCGGAATAGTTCCCTGCTATGAAATCCGGCCTATTTTTGGCCGACAGACCCTTCTCCCACATTGTGGCGCTCCGCTTGCGCGATGCTGTTGTGCTCCTTATGGCTCGCGGCAGGGGCGGCCTGCGTTCCAAGCCCTTGACGGCGAACTTCTCCCTTTTAGTCCTCGCTGCGCTCGGCCTAACGGTCGAAGGACCTGCGCCGTCACAAGACGGGCTTTCCGCTTGTCCGCCTGTTTCCTGCCGCTCGCAAATCGTCGCACCTTAGCATCGCAGCCTCGCTGCACGCCCGCCCTGGTAATGAGAGCATTACCTTCTGTCGTGCACCGCCTTCCACCAGTTTTGGTTGTGATCCTTTAATTACCCGTTAGAGACTGCACAATCAAAACTTTTTGTATATTTGTACTGTCCCTCGGGACATTACATATTGATGAAAGTGTTTTCGCTTTTATCCTTGTTCTGAAATCTGGACAATTTCACTGCATCAAGGGTAAGCACCACGATCATCACCTTGTATGGCTACTTATGCTCCTCAGGCATATCCCATACAGGTGTGGAGTGTTGTTTATTTGATGCAGGGCAGTCCAGAGCCTCAGAACAGATAAACGAATTGCTCCACACTTTTTTGTTCTAATAAACACCATTCTTGGGGCAGGGGTGGATCTATAGCGTTATGAAACATAAGAAAGAACATGTTTTGTATGAGACCCCGCATACAGAAGTTATCGAAATGAAAACTGGTTCTGCAATCCTCGAGGGATCAACTGATCCAATTGGTGGGGAAGATTTATAATAGTCAAGATGAAAGCAAGCAACCTTCTGCTCATCGCCATCGGATTCATGGCGGTGATCTCTTGTGCCGTCAATGTCGAGCCATCGCAAATGGGGTCGAACACATTGACAGAGATAGTCCTTACTGCGACCTTTGGTGATAGCCAGCCAACAAAAACGGCAGTTCAGAGAGACGGAGCAACCATTTGGTGGAACCCTCACGAGGACATAAATATCTTTTATGGAAACTCTGAGAGCAGCAGGTTCACATCTACAAACGATGAGCCGGCTGCAAAAGCGCATTTCAAAGGGACTATAGAAGCCTTTACCGGGGAGACAGAGAGCGGAGAGCCTAACAGTTTCTGGGCCATCTATCCGTACAATGTGGAGAATACCTGCGATTGCACGAGTGTGACGCTGACGATTCCTGCAAACCAGACAGCTATGGCAGATACGTTCTCGGACAAGCAATGGACGACCATCGCGAAATCCCAGGGGCTTGCTCTTTCTTTCTATGCCGTTGGGGCCGGGTTCCGGTTCTCTGTTACAGAAGCTGGCATAACATCCGTCACATTCAGAGGAAACAAGAACGAGGTGCTGGCCGGGAAAGCCAAAATTACGATGGACTCGAGCAATCGCCCCATTGTCCAAGAGTATATCAGTCCTATAACAGAAATAACGCTTTCTGCTCCTGATGGAGAGACGCTTGCGGTTGGGCCACTCTATTACATTGCATTCTTTCCTCAGTATTTCGAGCAAGGGTTTTCCGTGACCTTCCACACCGCCACCGCAACGGGTACCCGCATTTACGACAAGGCCATCAATTTCAAAAGGACCGATGTCCATCGTGGAAGAGACTTTGATTCAAGTATTATCTACGACTGCAAGAAAATGCCATTGTGCTATGAGGCAATAGAAGACGGGAGCATTTCTTTTGAACACAATGGCACTTTGATATACAAGAAGAACAATTCTTCTTGGTCCACCTATGACGGCAGTATAAGCGTTGTTGCTGGTGACAAAGTCTATTTTAGGGGCGACAAGTGCTTGACGTATAATGATGATTATGATTTTTCTTCTCGGTTCAGTACGAACACGAAAGGCTATATATATGGCAACATCATGAGCCTTTATGACAAAGATGACTTTGCCAATATGACCGAAATACCGGATGATTGGTATGCGGGGATGCTTTTCTATCAAAGCGCTATCTGTTCTCACCCGAGACTTTCTTTAGAATTACCAGCCACGACATTAAAACCCTGTTGCTATTATCGGCTTTTCGATGGATGTACTGAATTAACAAAAGCTCCTACACTTCCTGCCGCGACAATGCAAGAGAGTTGTTATGAACAGATGTTTTACCATTGTACCAAACTTGAGTCTGCCCCTGAACTGCCTGCTACAACTTTAGCAACGAGATGCTACTATGGGATGTTCTCAGACTGCTTCAGCTTAGCAATAGCCCCTGAGTTACCTGCAACCATATTGGCGGAAGAATGCTATGAGTTTATGTTTTCACGCTGCAGTTCGCTTGAAAGCTCACCATATTTACCGGCGCTCCAACTCCAGGAAGCTTGTTACTGGGGCATGTTCTACGGTTGTACCAATCTCAGTTCAATCAAGATGATGGCTGATAATATTTCAGCAACAGGTTGCATGAATGGCTGGGTTGAAGATATATCATCTTCAGGCACCATTGTGTTAAATCAGAATGCATCATGGGATGTTGAAGGCAAGAATGGAATACCCAGTGGCTGGACAATCGCGAGAGAGTATCCCTATGCAGACCTTGGCCTGTCTGTTTTATGGGCGCAGTATAATCTGGGCGCAACGAGAACGGATGAAACTGGGTATTATTATTCCTGGGGAGAAACAGGGAGTAAAGCTGAATACACATGGGAGACATATCAATTCGGGATCTATTCAAATTGTTCACTTCAGAAATACTGCAACAATGAATCATACGGGATTATAGATCAAAAGACCGAGATTGAGCAAGTAGATGATGCTGCCACCAGCCTATGGGGAAGTGATTGGCATATTCCTTCAAGAGAGAACTTTGAAGAATTAAAAGAAAAGTGTATGGTTGCATATTATAGCCCGGGGAAGATGGTGTTGACAGGGCCTAATGGGAATAAGATTTTCTTTTTTAGTTCAAAAATGAAAGATGATGCCAATCACTACCAAGAGATTAATATAATGGTCCCCTGAAACTGGACACGGAGTTAAGACAAATTAAAAACACTTAACTTTGTTGTCGAATATGGGAAAGACATCACGCAAAAAGTACACGCCTGAGTTCAAGGCCCAAGTGGCCATTGA
>Ga0208297_1001209_pt1 | contig 28107 bp, 31 predicted proteins | sample LMS_cellobiose_e_FD_187367 | JGI IMG/M metagenome (GOLD analysis project Ga0208297, IMG submission 187367) | Rumen-fistulated moose microbial communities from Alaska, USA - LMS_cellobiose_enrichment (SPAdes) (version 2) | ecosystem: Host-associated > Mammals > Digestive system > Stomach > Rumen... | reverse complement strand
AGAAGCAGCTTGCTGTCTGGAACAGAAAATACAACAACTTCCCCATGCGTCCCCTCAACTGGGCCTCTCCGAAGGACGTCCTTTCTTCTTTTCCCAATTCTGTAACATATCATTGACAAACCTACAGCACCTGTTACACATGTTCGGCAGCTCAAAACTATGCTGGCTCAGAAGCTCGGTTTCCGTTGCCCAATACTTGGCATTATCGCACAATCGTGCTACGACAGAAGGACCCTATCCGGACAAATTGCCCGTGAGTGTCACCTGTGAGGTAGGTCATTGCGCTTCAACTCCATTCTTTCCGATAAACCTTCGGCACTCCGATAGAAACTCACTGTAATCGTTGTCTCAGGACAATATCATACCGAAAAAAGACGATAATATCAAATGTGCAAATCCGTATGTAAGGCGGGATGATCCCGCCCCTTTGACTTGTGAAAAGTGTTCCTTGGTTTTCTGCATTACCGCTCATGCTCGTTGTTATCTCTGCTGGTGTCGCCACCATCCCCACGGTCATCATCTAATAAATCATTTTCTCTCTGATCCATATTCAGCTCAATATTAAGCTGATCCAGCTGGGCCTGCTTTTCCTTCAGCTCGTCCTCCTTGGGGAGGGGACGCTGTGCCTCTACCTTTGCCGTTTCCAGCTGAGACTCAACGTGCTTCAAGGATTCCTGTTGCCCCTCCATCCTTGCTTCCAGCCCATCCAGCACATTGTCGATGCGCTGGATGTTCCCGTGGATGTCCGAGCCAAGGGAGACTGTGTGACGTAGGGTATGGGAGAGCGTCAGCCGAAACTCCTTACTGGCGGTTTCAAAATAGAGTTCCATAGCAAAGCCCCGGTACTGTCCCAAGGGAACAGGATCGGGGCTCTTCATGTTATGGCATTCCTCCAGCAGTGCGGAGCCGGCGGCTTTCTTCTCCGTAAAGGTTTTCCCCTGGATGACCAAGGGAGAGAAGCCGCCTTCATTTGGTTTTGTATTCGCGTCTCGGTGCGTAATGTCCTTCTGGCACCCCTCGATCATCTGCTCCGCTTCTTTGATCTGCCGTGGATAACGATGGGTGATGTCATGCTCCAAGGAGTAGATTTGGCTCAAGTGGTTGGCCTTCAGGAGCTTCAGCTTCGCAACTGCTACATCCAGGTCCATCTTCTCCTTCACTGCAGGGTTCCCGGAACAGAGGGCCTTTATCTCTGCATAAGAAAGGGCCGTTTCATCAATATCTTCCGCAGAACGGACAGGAGATTTGCTGGTCATGATCTGTCCGATAAACTTCTGCTTGGATTCCACCAGCTGATACAGGTAAGCATCGAAGGTGTTTTCTGTGACATAGGTGTAGATTTCTACTTCCAGGTTCTCATTGCCCTGACGGATGATCCTCCCTTCCCGCTGCTGCAAATCTGCGGATCAGGTTTTGCGGGCAAACGTGAACGCGATACTCTTTCCATAGAAAAACAATGTGAATACAGCAGCTATGCCAAGCTGTCCGCCTTCAAGTCCTGGCCTGACCGTGCTGCGCCTCCCTCTGGGCCGGCTCTATCCTTCTTCACGATGGGTTAAGTTAGGTGTGTTGTACAAAGCCCTTCTTTCAAACTTGTGAAAAAACACAGAATTCATTTTTACTCTTGACGAAACGCTATTTCATGGGGTAAATTATATTTGTTCATATGTCGGACATAGAACAACGGACAAACGAACAAAAAACGAAAGACAACTGATAGGGAAAGGGGACCCCGGAGCGAGCCCCCCTAGATCGGTATAGAAAAGAATGGAGGTAACACACCCATGAAAGTCGGTACAAGGCTCGGAGCGGCGCTCCTGGCCTGTCTGCTGGCCGCTTCGTTCCTGTCGGGCTGCGGCGGCGGAGGCAATGCGGCGGGCGAGAGTGAATATGAGCCTGTCAATCTGGCCATGGCGGTCAACGGCACAGACAACCAGATCGACTCCCTGGTGGCCAACCACTTTGCGGAGCTGGTCATGGAGCGCTCCGGCGGGGCCGTGGTGGTGGACGTCTTCCCCAACGACACCCTGGCCGGCGGCAACGCCACCAAGGGAATCGAGTATATCGCCGTGGGCGGCTCGGACCTGGGGGCCTACGCCACCAGCGTCCTGTCCAACCTGGAGCCCAAACTGTCCGTGGCCACGATCCCCTGGTCCTTCACATCCTATCAGCAGGCCCGGGAGATCATCGACACCACCGGGGGCGCGTACTATGCCAAGCTGCTGGAGGACAAGGGCATCACCTACCTGGGCTCCTTCCACAACGGCTTCCGGCAGCTGACCAACAGCAAGCGGCCCGTCACCAAGCCGGAAGATCTGAAGGGCCTGAAGATCCGGGTCCCCGGCTCCGCCGTCTATATGAACACCTTCGACGCCCTGGGGGCCAACCCCACCGCCATGAGCTGGAGCGAGGTCTTCACCGCCATCCAGCAGGGCACCATCGACGGCCAGGAGAACGGCTGCTCCATCACCAAATCCGCCAAGATGGACGAGATCCAGAAATATATGACCATCTGGAACTACAGCTATGAGAACGACCTGTTCGTCATCAACACCAAGATCTGGAACAGCCTGCCGGAGAACACCCAGCAGCTCATCCAGACCTGTGCCACCGAGGCCTGCGACTGGGGCCGGGACAAGCTGGAGGCCGATGAGGAGGCGCTGATCCAAGGCTTCCGCGATGTCGGCATGCAGGTGGATATTCTGGACGAGGAACAGCTGAAGCCCTTCCAGGACCAGGTCGCCGACGTGGTGGCCGCTCTGAAAGCCGAGTACGGCGAGGAAGCCTGCGCCGCCTTCGGACTGTAAGGGAAAGGAGAAAAGAGATATGCTGCAAAAGATCGAAAAAGTCGTCTCCTGCTCCTGTGTGGCAGTCATGGCCATCCTGGTCTTTGCCAACGTGATCGCCCGGAAGGTCTTCAACCACTCCCTGGCAGTCTCTGACGAGATGTCCACCTATCTGTTCGTCCTCATGAGCTTCATGGGCGCCGCCATCGCGGCCCGAAGAGGGGCGCACCTGGGACTGTCCATCGTCACGGACCGACTTGGCCCCAGGGCGAAAAAGGGCATGGGCTTCGTCATGTACCTGGTCTCCGCCTTCTTCTGCCTGCTGATTCTGGTCTTCGGCGTACAGATGGTCATCAGCCAGTACAACTTCGGCCAGCAGACTGCCGCCATGCAGTGGCCGGAATGGATCTACGGCTCCTTCGTCCCCATCGGCGCCTTTTTTGCCATGATGGCCTTCCTGTCCGGGGCTGTAAACTTCCTCCGCCACGGACACCCCGCCGGTCCTCAGGACGAGGACTTCACCTCTGACCTGGTGGACCAGGCCATGAGCGGGGAGACAGAAAAAATGCTCCAGGAGATCGCAGAAGAACCCCTCCTGGATCCCGATTCTGACAAAAAGGAGGGTCCGTAAATGGTAGGCATCATCTTATTGCTGGTCTTCGTGGTCCTGCTGGCCTTCGGAGCCCCCATCGCCACCTGTCTGGGCATGTCCAGTGTGGCCGCTATCCTGGCCCAGGGAGGCGACAAGCCCATCGACGCCGTCATGAGCGTCCTGCCCCGGTTGTGCTCCTCCGCCAGCAGCAAGTTCGTCCTGCTGGCCATCCCCTTCTTCATCCTCTCCGGCAACGTCATGGAGAAGGCCGGCATCTCCGGACGGCTGATTCGCCTGGCCGAGAAATGTCTGGGCCACATCAGGGGCGGCATGGCCATCGTCTGCGTGGTGGTCTCCTGCTTCTTCGCCGCCATCTCCGGCTCCGGCCCCGCCACCGTGGCAGCTCTGGGTCTCATGATGATCCCCGCTCTGGTGAAGGCCGGCTATCCCGCCTCCTTCTCCTGCGCCCTTATGGCGGCGGGCGGCGCCATCGGCGTAGTCATCCCGCCCTCCATCACCTTCGTGGTCTACGGCTCCATCGCCGACGCCTCCATCACGAACCTGTTCATCTCCGGTCTGGTCCCCGGTCTGCTCATGGGTGTGGGCCTCATCGTAGCCGCCCTGTTCCTGGGTCGAAGGTATGACCTGAAGATCCACCCCAAAGCCTCCGGCAAGGAGCGCCTGGCCGCTTTCAAGGACGCCTTCTGGGGCCTGCTGATGCCCGTCATCATCCTGGGCGGCATCTACAGCGGCTGGTTCACCCCCACCGAGGCCGCCGCCGTGTCCGTGTTCTACGGCCTGGCCGTGGGCATCTTTGTCTACAAGGAGATCAACGTCAAGAGGCTCATCGACATCCTCATCGACTCCTGCTCCACGACGGCCACCGTCATGTTCATCACCATGGGCGCGACGCTGTTTGCCTACGTGCTGACCCGGGCCCGGTTGGACCTGACCATCAAGGACTTCATGCTGGGGGTAACCAACGGAAACTGGATCGTGTTCTTCATCATCGTGAACATCGTCCTGCTCATCGCCGGCTGCTTCCTGGACTCCACCTCCGCCCTGTATATCTTCACGCCCCTGTTTGCTCCCGTGGCGGCGGCCATGGGCATCGATCCCATCCACCTGGGCGTGGTCATGATCGTCAACCTGGCCATCGGCTTGTTTACCCCGCCGGTGGGCGTCAATCTGTACGTAGCCTGCCGGATCGGAGATATCAAGATCGAGGAGATCTCCAAGGGCATCATACCATGCCTGGTGGCCGAGCTCATCGTGCTGCTCATCGTCACCTACATTCCCGCCATCTCTACCATGTTCGTGGGCGGGTAAGCCATTCCACCCTCTCTTCACCGGACGGCAGGGGCAAGTTCCCGCCGTCCGGTATGTTTCCTCCGGGAAAACGCCTAGTGCGCAGTTGCAGAAAAAAGATTGTAGAAAAACAAAAATACTCTTGACTTTGTCCAACATAGGGCATATACTGCAAGTGTTCTATGTTCGACATAATACATTCTGTGAATCTGATTTCGATCCATGAGGTGAATGATTATGAAAGAGGTTTCCATCCAGGAGCTGAAAAACACCGCCACCCAGATGCGGATGAAGGTCATCGACATGATCTGGAAGGCCCAGTCCGGCCACCCCGGCGGGTCCCTGTCTGCGGCGGACTTTGTCACCGCCTGCTATTTCAAGTATATGAACGTGGACCCCAAGGACCCCCGCTGGGCGGACCGGGACCGGATGGTCCTGTCCAAGGGCCACGTCTGCCCTATTCAATACGCCTGTCTGGCCACGGTGGGCTTCTTCCCCGAGTCTGACCTGGACACCCTGCGCAAGGAGGGCTCCAAGCTCCAGGGGCACCCCTCCATGACCAAATGCCCCGGCATCGACATCTCCACCGGCTCTCTGGGCCAGGGCTTGGCCTGTGCCGCCGGGATGGCCCTGGCGGGCAAGCTGGACCAGAAGGACTACAAGGTTTACTGCGTCGTGGGCGACGGAGAGGCCCAGGAGGGCGAGATCTGGGAGGCCGCCAATACCGCCCACAAGTATCAGCTGGACAACCTCATCACCTTTGTGGACGTGAACAACCTCCAGCTGGACGGCACCTGCGACGAGGTCATGCCCAACGGCGACCTGGGCGAGAAATTCAAGGCGTTCGGCTGGGAGGTCTACTACCTGGACGGCCACAGCATGGAGGAGATCGTCGCCACGCTGGACCGGTGCATGGCCGCCAAGAACGGCAAGCCCAAGGCCCTCATCGGCAAGACCGTCAAGGGCAAGGGCGTCTCCTACATGGAGGACCAGGTGGGCTGGCACGGCATGGCCCCCAACGATGAGCAGTACGCGCAGGCCATGGCCGAGCTGAAGGCTCAGCTGATCTGACAGGAGGGGAAACAACATGACTGAACTGAAAAAAATCGCCACCCGGGACGGCTTCGGCGACGAGATCGTGGAGCTGGGCAAGGAAAACCCCAACGTCCTCGTTCTGGACATCGACATCGGCAAGAGCTGCAAGACCGGCGCTTTCCACAAGGCCCTGCCGGACCAGTACCTCAATGTAGGCATTGCCGAGCAGAACGGCGCGGGCGTGGCCGCTGGTCTCGCCACCTGCGGCAAGATCCCCTTCGTGGTCACCTACGCCGCCTTCGGCTCCATGCGCATCTGCGAGATGATCCGTCAGGAGATCTGCTATCCCAACCTCAACGTGAAGATCGCCTGCTCCCACGGCGGCGTGACCCCCGCCAACGACGGGGCCTCCCACCAGGCCATTGAGGACATGGGCATCCTCCGCACCATCCCCAACATGACCGTCATCATGCCCGCCGACTACAACTCCACCCGGAAGCTGGTCCACCAGGCCGGCGTCACCGAGGGCCCCATGTACCTCCGGTTCACCCGGGACGCAGTGCCTCAGATCTACGGGGACGACGTGGAGTTCACCATCGGCAAGGCCCATCAGATTCAGGACGGCAAGGATGTGGCCATCATCGCCAACGGCGACACCGTCCGGCTGGCCATCGAGGCCGCCCAGGTCCTGGAGGGCAAGGGCCTCACCGCCCGGGTGCTGGATATGCACACCATCAAGCCCCTGGACGTGGAAGCCGTCACCGCCTGTGTCAACGATATCGAAAAGATCATCACCGTAGAGGACCACAACATCCTCAACGGTCTGGGCAGCGCCGTCTGCGAGGTGGTGGCCGAGATGGGCAAGGGTATCGTGAAGCGGGTAGGCATCCAGGACCGCTTCGGAGAGTCCGCCCCCTATGAGCGCCTGCTGGCCAAGAACGGCATCACGGTGGAAAACATCGTGGCCATCGCCGAGGGCATGCAGAAGTAACCATCGCTTGTCTCAATCCTCTCTTTTCAGGCCTGCGCCCGGCTCTCGGAAGACAAATCTCTCTCCGGGCGCAGGCCGCCGATTCCGAAGATCACATAATAATAGAATTTGGAGGTCATTCCTATGTTTGATTTCAACGGTCAAGTCGTACTCGTCACAGGTGCCGGCTCCCCTCGGGGCATGGGCCGTGTCTTCGCCCGTGACTTCGCCAAACAGGGCGCAAAGGTCATCCTCTGCGACATCGCCAAGGAAGGCGTGGCGGCCAACGTGAAGGAGCTCACCGACCAGGGCTATGACGCCGTGGGCTACGCCGAGAACCTCACCGACGAGGCCGCCGTGAAGGCCATGGTGGCCGATATCGTGGCCAAGTACGGCCGCATTGACGTGCTGGTGAACAACGCCGGCATCTCCCAGAAGGTCACCGTGGCTGACATGACCCTGGCGGATATGCAGCGCATCTTCTCCGTGAACATGTTTGCCCTGTTTGTGCTGACCCGGGAGGTCTGCGAGGTCATGAAGAAGCAGAATTACGGCCGCATCGTCCACCTCTCCTCCGTTTCCGGCAAGCGGGGTGGCGGCGTCTTCGGCGGAGCCCATTACTCCGCCTCCAAGGCCGCTGTGCTGGGCTTCTCCAAAAACCTGGCCCGGGAGGTCTCCAAGTATGGCATCACCACCAACGCCATCTGCCCCGGCCTCATCAACACAGACATCTGGAAGAGCATGTCCCCCGAGCAGGCCCAACCCGTCATCGACGGCATCCCCATGGGCCGCCCCGGCGAGCCCGAGGAGGTCTCCGCCGCCATCCTGTTCCTGGCTTCCAAGGAGGCCTCCTACATCACCGGCGAAGAGATCGACATCAACGGCGGTTCCCATATGGACTAATTAGTTTTTCAGGTTTCATTCCCTCCAGCTGCAGGAGAGCATCCTGCGACACTCCTTTCCACACGGCGGACAGCGGTTCTCATGGGCTGCTGTCTGCTGTGTCATTTCAACAGGAATTTATCCTTGACGCGCACTGCGTTTTGTATTATGTTATACACAATACAAGAGGACATTTTATACTATTTCTTGATAAAAACATTTCATATGTTTTTATTACCATGGGCTATGCCCATGGCCGCCGCACGGATGTGCGGCGAAGAAAGCCGTTCAATATCTAATCCTGCAAGCCTTTGGCTTGCAGCCCACGGCAGAATCTGCCGTGGGCGATTAAAATGTTTTTAAACATTTTAATCGATAATTAGTATTATTCGTGCACCGGAGAGTCGGGGACACAAAACAAGAAAGAGGAATCCCAATGAGCCAAACGCCCAGTTATCTGAAAAACCTGAAAAAGGAATCCGTGGTCCAAAGCGTCATTAACTGTCTGACTGACGCCATGAAGAACAAGGAGCTCAAGCCCGGGGACCAGATCCCCCCGGAGCCGGAGCTGGCCGCCTCCCTGGGTGTGGCCCGGGGCAGCGTCCGGGAGGCCATCAAGATCCTGGCCTACCTTGGTGTATTGGAGAGCAAGCGGTCCGAAGGCACCTTTGTCTGTAACGGCTTCCAGGAGAGCATGATCGACCCCATGGTCTACGGCATCATCCTCAATCAGGATTCCTTTGAGAATCTGATGGAGCTGCGGGAGATGACCGAGGCGGGGAGCATGCGTCTGGCCATGGGGAAGCGCACCGAAGAGGAGATGGCCGAACTGGAGGACCTGCTGGAGAAGATGCGGGCGGCTCTCAGCCAGACGGAGCCGGTGGACGCCTTTTTCCAGGCAGACAATCTTTTCCACGAAAAAATCTCCCAGATGGGCAAGAATCCCCTGGCGGACAAGATCGGCCGGGTGGTCCGCACCCTGACCCATTCTATGCGGTACGACACAGTCAAGGCCATGATCACGGGCGGTCGGGGGCAGGAACTGCTAGCCGCCCATGAAAAGCTGTGCCTGTCCCTGAAGGAGCGGGACGCCAGCCAAATTGAGAAGCTGGTGCGTGACAGTTATTTTGACGAAGTCCTGGAGGGGCTGGAGTCTGTCTGAGAAAAACGTAATGCAACGAACGTTCTGGACAGATCGGCTTGCCACCGTTTTTTGCTCTATAGGGGCAGTTGCTGTCGTCTCCAACTGAGACTCTACGTTCTATATGGATTCCTATTAACCCTGAACCCTGGCTTCCAGTCCATTTAATCCGTTTTCGATGCGTTGGATGTTCCCGGGGATGTCCTTGTCAAGAGAGACTGTATGATGCAGCTTATAGGCGAGCGTTAAACGGAACTCCTTGCTGACAGTCTCAAAGAATGATTCCATAGCAAAGCCCCGATCCTGTTCCCTTAGGACAGTACCGGGGCTTTTCATGTTATATCATTCCTCCAGCAGTGCGGAGCAGGTAACTTTTTTCTCCGTCCATGGAAAGGCGCCTTCCTCATCTGATGTCATTCGACGCCTTGAACTGCATCGGCGTCAGTCCCGTTTCCGATTTGAAGGTTTTGATAAAATAGCTCTGATTGCAAAAGGACAGCTTTCGCTGCCCTAATTTCGATAAGACCATCAGCGAGTATTTCAATTCAGAAGAAGAAGCGAATCTGAGAATCGCTCAAATCAAGCTGGAAAGAAAGCTGGGGACACTCAAACCTCCAGCCTATTTGCTTGACCCAGACAAGGACCGGGATTTATTTAGGCAGAGTATGACTGTCGAACAGCTTATGAATGAGTACCTTAACCTATACGGGTTAAATCACTGGTCTGAAGGAACTCTGTCCTGTAACCGACACAGAATCAACGACTATATCATTCCGTACATTGGGCATCTCAAGATCCAGGATCTGACTACGCACCGATTAGAACAATTTTATCGCGAGCTGCAAACAAAACCCGCTGTGAGGTTACCCGGTCATAAGGCAGAAGACAAAACCATCTCACCCAGCGTCGTGGAAAAGGTACACGCTCTGATTCGCAGCGCATTGAACCAGGCCATCCGCTGGGATTATCTGCGGAATGGCAATCCGGCCATGGCAGTGGAACTCCCCCGCTACAGAAAGAACAAGCGTGACGCCTGGACAGACCAGGAGGCCAGGGAGGCCCTAGCTCTTTGCACAGATCCTATATTGAAGCTTTGTATGTTTCTGGCTCTAGGGTGCTCGATAAGAATTGGGGAGATCCTTGGCTTGACCTGGGACTGCGTACACTTGGAAGAGGACCTTCGTATTTCAGACGATGCGTAGGTCTTCGTAACCAACTCACCAGACTTCTTTGCTCCCTCCGTGGCCAGTTCCCGTATTTCCTGCTCAGTAATCGGCGTAGGCCTCGCTGACCTCTCCTTCTTCCGTAATGCACAGCGCCCCCAAGCACTCCTGCCCATGAAGAATGGAGAGGTAATCCTCCTCGGCCACATGCAGCCATTGGGCTACAGTTCGGCGTGTAAATCCTTCCGGCAGCAGGCCCTCAAAGAAGGTTTTCGTTTGCGCTGCACGGAACGGTTCCTTTTCACCGCTGATCCTCCCAAACGCCTGCATCACTCCGTTCCGCTCCAGGCCGACGATCAGATTCTTCATAGCGCATCCCTCGGCGTCAGGCTGCAGTCAAGGCCCAGAAGATTAGCGAGGCGAATGGCTTTACCTAACTCCGCCGTACTCTTTCCGTTTTCCAAATCAGAAATGAAACTGACACTGAAGCCGCTGAACTCAGAGAGAAACGCTTGCGTGTAGCCAAGCTTCTGTCTTCTCTTCCGAAGGGCCTGGCCAAAAGAAGCGGCATCCGTTATCATAACAACCATCCTTTCGCAGTTCAACTGATAATAAAGGCCACATCGGAACTTCGCCGAACGGCGCAGTTTCACTGTGGCAATTATAGAATAAGCCGTTCGGCGAAGTCAAGTGTCGCTGAAAGGATATCTTTTAGTGAAATAATTCCCCAAAAAGCCACAATACATCGGGAAACAAGCCGTGGAGGTAGTCCAAGGCCCGCTCGCAGGATTCTTCCTGAGTCCTCTCATAGACCTTCTCCTTATCCATGATTTCCACAAGCGCTGGATTAATTCCCCATGCCCCGGTATAGTAATATGGTATTGCCTGCACCTCCCCAGGAACCGTCATTATCCTCTGTGATATTCATCTTGATCGTTTCACCGTCAGGGAGCAGATCGCCGGATACGATATTATAGCCGGTTCCGTGCGCTTCCGCATGGAAACTGATCCTTCCATCTGGTAAAACAACAAGGAGAACATCTTCATGATATGCCAATCTGGAGGACAGCATATCCATATAATAGCCGTCATCTGCCTGTGTTATTGTAACGCGTATTAAACCGGCTCCCTGTCCATTGTTACTGTTATGGCCGTCATACCAGTGGCCGGTGTAATCGTAAAGATCAAAGGCAGGCTTTTCAGGCTGTGCATCAATAATCTGTTGGCTCGCCCGATACAGATAGGTTACCACGTCTGCCCGGGGACAGTCCCCTTCTGGGGTGTAATCGACTGCGGTGCCATCTAGGAGGCCAGACTTTCGGGCCCAGGTCTGCGCGTCAGTGTACCAAGGAGACGCCCCGGTGTTCTCCGGACGTCCGGCGGCGCGCCAAAGAAAGGTGACGATATGTCCGCGGGTGAGGGTCGCATTGGGGGAGAACGTGTTGGCACTGGTTCCGTTGGTGATGCCCTGCTCCAACGCCCACAGGACAGCCTGACAATAATAATCCCTTGGGGTTACATCAGAGAAGGGACAGAGTGTTCTCTTGGGTGCGGGTTTGCCCACGGTACGCCAGAGGAAGGTGACCGCCTGGCCCCGGGTGACTGTGGCGTCGGGAGAAAAGGTGGTGGGAGAGGTGCCGTTGGTGACACCGCAGCCGACAGCCCAGTTCACAGCGTCGGCGTAATAGGCGTTGTCCTGCACATCGGTGAACGTCTGCTGATTAGAGGCTACCGTTGTGCAGCTGTATTCCTGGGGCAAATACGGAAAAACCCGCAGGAAAAGATGGTATGCCTCTTCCTTACGCAGCAGTACGGATATATCAGTGCCTTCCATATCCGTTTGATCCGCTGCTCCTGCTGAAAGGGGCACAAGCCCGACCGCAATACAGAGCACCAGGATGAGTGAAACCAGTTTCGCTTTCATATTGTTCCTCCTTAAATACATGCACTAGCTTTCCTTCCAAAATCAAAGCTTGTTACATAGTACAGTCCATTTTCACATTCACACATAGATGCAGATGCTGGTGTCGCGCATATACATCACAGGTGCTCTCTTTCCCCTTGGGCTCCCTGCTGGCGGCCATCCGCAAAGATACTTGGGGTGAAGCTGTCCAGCCCCAAGAAGCGTCAAACATCCTGGTCTTCCATTTGAATGATTGTGACAACGCCGTCTTTTACACATCCAAAGATCCTGTCAGATATAACTTCCGTGATTATCTGGCCGGCTTCTCTGCCAACGTGCAGGATGTCCTGAGCAAATTCGAGTTCGACAACATCATAAAGCGCATGGTAGACAGCAACACCCTCTACCTTGTTATCAAGGAGTTCGCCTCTCCCAAGGGGTATCTCGGCCCGGACAAGATCAGCGCCGTGGACTGTGGGTATATCTTCGAGGACCTGGTGCGCCGTTTCTCCGAATCCTTCGGGGAGGAAGCCGGAGCCCACTTTACCAGTCGTGACATTATCTACCTCATGACAGATCTGCTCCTGTCCGATGCTGATCTGACGGACACAGGCAACGTCACCGTTTACGATATGACCATGGGCACCAGCCAGATGCTCTCCTGTAGCCTCTATATTCTCAGGGTCAGCCAACAGCTTTTCAAAGGTAAACTGACTGGTGTTATAGAACTGATAGCCAGAAGCTCTGGTCAGAAAACCGTCGATCACAGCCAGGTTCTTGACCTTGGTGTATGTGTCCTGCACTGCCTGCCACGTTGGGAGGAGGCAGTCATGGAACCGTTTCACGACCGTCAGCGGCAGGATCACAAGCCCGTACTCATGGGGTTTGAATGGCCCTCGAAGCTGATCTGCCACATTCCAGATCATCGTCGCCTTCTCGCTGATGTTGGTACCTACAGCGGTGATTTTATCATTTGGCATAATAAATCCTCTCCTTGCAGAAGTACACTTCCAGTATTACGGTAACAATTATATCAGATTCCATCATTTCGTCAAGAAAAACCACGTTGTTTCACGTTAATTCTGGCTAAAATGTCAAACTAAGCGCCGCTTCCACGGGTGCCTCAACTTAACAACTTCTTCACTGCTTGGTTGAAAAAAGAGAAACCGCCGACAGGAGACAGCGGTTTCTCTTCATCAATATTTGATCATCGTCAATATCTCAGCCCATGCTTTTCGACAATCTTCAGTAGTAAAACTTCCGAAAGGCTTCTCTATATGCTTTCAGTTTAAAGCAACCTGCTTCAGTTTTTCTTTTATAGTCCCGTACCTTGATCAGATAGTCCAGCGCCGTTTTCCCGCCGAAGCCACGGGAGAACCAGTGCCATTTGCCGTTGGAGATTTTCAGGCTGTCATGCTCTCGGGTACAATAGGTCTCCCAAGAAATATGAACCAGTTCCTCGGGTTCATAGTTTTGGAGATAGGTCAGCAGGTCCATCTCTTTCGCCCGTTGGATGTCCTCCGGGGAAACGTAGGGCATGGATCAAACGCCACCTTTCCTTGTACTTATGGTTCATTGTCCTTTTCACCTCCCGTCAGAATAGGAATAGCCGGCTGACCATGCAGATGTGGTCAACCGGCTATGTACACAGCGAAGCAGAAGATTATTTTCCATTGGTTTTGACGTCACAGTTCGGCAACTTCGCCATGAGCAGATTGCCAAACTACAGGCTGAAAAGGAAGAACTGATGAAGCTTCTCCGCACGAAGCTTCTGCTCGAACAGGTTTCTAAGACTATGACCTATGAGGAACTTGTTGAAAAGCTCGGCGCTAAGCTTGACGACTGATTAGAGAGAAGACGACCACAGGGAATCACCCTTGCGGTCGTCTTAGTTCCTCAGGTCCTCAGCTCCGCCACGAAATAAAAGTGGGGTGATACGGATAAAAAAAGAAGAACAGGCTTGTCCTGGCATCTCACCGCTAGGATGAGCCTGTTGCTTCCCGTCTGTCCGCTCCGTCAATAGGTTTCAGTCAAATATCACCATCCACCAGCATACCCGATTGTGAACGCCGCCTGCTCCGCGCCGCGCTGCATACACGAAGGAACAGGTTTTCCCTCCAGCCAGGCCATGAGGAAACCGGCGATGAAGCTGTCTCCTGCGCCCATGGTGTCCACCACCGGGCAGGAGACGATACCGCCCGTATAAAACTGTACCCCGTCCCAGGCCAGGCTCCCCCGGCTGCCCCGGGTGGCGACCACCAGCTTTGGGCCCATGGCCGCCACCCGCAGGATCTTCTCCCGCAGAGCCTCATCCTCCAGGGTATCATCCGAGAAGAAGGCAATATCCGTATGGGGCAGGGCGATCTGTCCGGCGGGGTCAAAGGGCCGCTCCGCGCCGTCAAAGGCCACGGGAACGTCCCGTTTCCTGACCTTCTCCAGGATACCCTCCGCGTGTCCCCACAGTCCTGTGACCACCAGGTCATGAGTACATAGGAAGTCCACATCTGTTACGTCCGGACGGTAATCTGCCATGACGCCCTCGTCGTATTCCCCCAGGACCCGGTCCCCGTTCTCCATGGTCACATGGGTCAGGGCGGTGGTTCCCGGTATGACCTTGACATGGCTGACATCCACGCCCTTTTCTCGCAGGGCATCCAGCAGCACCGTTCCGAACCGGTCGTTTCCCACTGCCCCGGTATAGGAGGATACTCCTCCCATCCGGCGGATGTACACCGCCACGTTGACGGGATTCCCGCCGGGGAAGGCCTCCCCGGTGGCATCGTAATAGTCGATGCAGTTGTCACCGACACAGGCGATCTTCTTCATAACAAAAGCTCCTTTGCCTGCTCCAAGGCGGTCCGCGCCGCGCCGGAGGGGTCGCTGATATAGTGGGTCACCAGCTCCAGGGTGGCCCGGCCGTCATAGCCCGCTTCCCGGAAACGGTATAGGAGAGTCCGAAGGTCCATTCTCCCTTCTCCGGGAAGCAGATGGGTCTCGCTGCCCCCGTCGCTGTCCACCAGATGGAGGTGGGCCATCCTGTCGCCCAGCCTGAGGGGATAGTCCGCGGGGTCTTCTCCCTGAACGAAGGGGACCACCACATCGCACATCCCCAGCAGCATGGGGGAAGAGATTGTGTCCAGAACCTCCAGCAGCTCCTCCAGGCGGGTGCAGGTGTTGGACTCGAAGGGGGTCAGGGTCTCCAGGATGATCTTCTGCTCCAGAGCATCCGCCTCCGCTGTCAGGCGGCGCAGGGAGGACAGCAGACGGTCCTTCCGTTTCTGGGGCGGGCGGTCTCCCCCGTGACCCACGGAGATCAGAACATACTCCGACCCCAGTTCCTTTCCGCAGCGAAGGCCCCCCATGAGATAGTCCATGGCGTCCCTCCACTGGGCCTCGTCCCCCAGCATGTAGTTGAAGGGGTAAGCGTTGTGCTCCGGGGTGTAGACCTCCACGGGCATCCCGTAACAGTCTGACAGGCGGCGGATCCCGTCCAGGCCACCCCGGAGCAGGTCCGGGGGATAAGCGTGGGGTCGCCCGCCCCAGAGCTCGATATAATCATACCCAAAGTTCCGGGCGTCGGCAAAGGCCCGCTCCAGGGGCAGACGCTGATATGGGCAGGTAAATAAGCCCCATCTCATATTACCACACCTTCCCACAGGGAGAAAGACAGGCAGCCGCCTGTCTTTCTCCTTCTTTCAGTAGTCCATCTTCCGGTAGTAGCGGCGGATGGTCATGTCATGGCCGCTTAGGGCCTCCAGGTGGGCGTCGATCCGGTTGGTAACGGCGTGCATCACCAGATGGCAGACAGCCCCCCGATACTCGTCACCGATGCCGGGGAGAGGGTAGTCCCGGGTGTCGATGACGGTATAGTTCTCGCAGACCTTGGGCAGGAAGCGGGCCACCCGCTCCCCCAGGCTCCGCTGGGAATCCTCTCCAACGAACACCGTCACCGGGGTGTCGGAGTCCACGATCTCCAGCATCCCGTGGAAGAACTCCGCGGAGTGGATGGACTTCGTCCGGATCCAGTGCATCTCCTCCCAGTAGCACATGGCATAGGAGTAGGTGGCACCGTACAAGGCTCCCGCCCCCACAAAGTAGTGAAGGGAGTCGTCTTTGTGCCGGGCTGCAAACTCCGCGCCGAAGGCGTCGGCCCGCTCCTCCGCGCCAGCCAGAGCCTCGGGCAGGGCGGCGTCGAACTGGGCGTACATGGCCTCATACTCCGGCAGGACCCCTTCATGCCAGAGGAATCGGTCCGCCGCCATGAAGAACTTCAGCTGCTCATTCATGGGATAGGTGATGCAGTGGTTCACCAGGGAGGCCAGGGGGGCATCCCCCTTGTCGATGAAGCCCAGGACCACGGCTCCGGCGGCTTTGGCTTTGGTCACCGCCTCCACGATCTCTGTGGTGGAGCCGGTGACGGAGGAGATGATGACCATGGTCCCCTCCCCTACCCTTCGATCGCCAGTGGCGCAATACCCCGCGGCGTTGAGGGCGAAGACCTCCAGGGCGGTGCGCTCCTTCATGTGGCAGAGGGCCTGGAGGCAGCTGGCCCAGGTTCCCCCGATGCCTAACCAGCAGAGGTTTCGGAAGGTTGGCCAGAAGCCGTCAACCACAGCCTCGATCCTTCCCCGGAGGGCCAGAGCCCCCCGGACGCTGTCGATTTGTTTCTGTCGGTCAAATTTGATCAAGGCTTACCTCCCGGCTTAGCCCACTTTCAGCATCTGATAGTACTTGTCATAGATGGTGATGGCATCGCCCACGTCCTCCTGGAAGAAGATGTTGGTCTTGTAATCGAAGTCGAAGGCGGGGCCGTTGCGGTACTCCTCGCTGGCGGCTTCCACAGCTGCGTCATTGGGGCAGGAGTAGGGGTTCTCCACCAGGTTGTTAGCCATGACTTCGGGGTTGCAGATGTAGTCCAGGAACTTGTAGGCCAGGTCCATATGGACCGCTCCCTTGGGGATGACATAGAGGTCGAAGCCAAGCTGCACCGCGTCGGTGAAGCCGGGGGCCACCACCAGGGTGTTGTCCTCGCCCATCTGGGCCATGGCCTCGGCGGTGTTGCCGTCATAGGTGAGCATGCAGGAGATGGTACCGTTGACGATGTTGGTCTCGGTGGAGCCGTAGGCCACCACGTTCTCGTTGTACTTGGTCAGCCACTCATATGCCTCGGCGATCTCGTTCTCGTCGGTGGAGTTGGGATCATAGCCCAGGGCGATGAGGGCGATGGGGAAGAGGTTCCGGGCCCCGTCCACGGAGCCGATCTGGCCCTTCATCTCGGGGCTGATGAGGTCGTTGTAGCTGGTGATCTCGATGGGGCAGCGCTCAGTGTCATAAACCACATAGATGTAGTTCATCAGGTAGGGCACGCAGTAGCCCTGGTTTTCCTCGGACCAGTAGGCCTTGTTGATGTTCTCGGAGTTGGGGATCTGGCTCAGGTCCAGCTCCTCCAGGTAACCGCCCTGGATCAGGGACTCCATGTAGGCGTCGCAGGTCATGATGAGGTCGTACTCGCTGCCTGCGCCGGCGGTGAGCTTAGTGATGGAGTCAGCGTTGTCGTTCATGTAGCTGAGATTGACCTTCACGCCGTACTCGCTCTCAAAGTTGGCGATGGTCTCGTCGGAGATGTAGTCGCTCCACATGAAGATGTTGATCTCCTTGCTGCCATCGGCTGCGGCCTCCCCGCCTCCGGACTGGCCGCAGGACGCCAGCGTCAGCAGCATCAGGGCGGCGATGAGCAGAGTGATGAGTCTTTTCATGTTCGTTCCTCCTAATGTCAGATAGTATAGTTTTTTATTTCGACCGGCTCACTGGCCGGAGGAAACCGAAAGCCGCTCCGCCGCCTCCAGGCGCTCCTCACGCTTCCGGAGAGCCCGGCGAATGAGGTTGAGGACCAGCAGGCCCAGGAGCATCACCGCCACCATGATTGTGGTCAGGGCGTTGATGTCCGGGGTGATGCCGGTGCGGTTCACCGATAGGATCAGCACTGGCAGGGTGGACTGCCGGGCGGATGCCAGCATATTGGACATGATGACGTCGTCGATGGACAGGGTGAAGGACAGAAAGGCCGCCGAGGTGATCCCCGGCAGGATGCTGGGGATGGTCACCCGCCAGAAGGTCTGGACGCGGTTGGCTCCCAGGTCCATGGAGGCCTCCTGGAGGGTGTCGTTGTCCCCGCTGATGCGGCCCTTGATGGTGACCACAGCGTAGGGGATGCAGAAGGTGCAGTGGCCGACCACAATAGTCCCCAGGCCCAGCTTGATGCCCACAGTCATGAAGATGATGAGCATGGCAACCGCCAGGACGATCTCCGGCACCACGATGGGCACGTAGAGCATCAGGTTGATGAACCGCTTCCCCCGGAACTCGAACTTCTTCAGGCCCAGGCCGCCCAGCACGCCGATGACCACGCTGATGGCGGTGGCCAGGACGGCGATGATCAGGGAGTAGGCCAGGGACTCCCACAGGTCGTGGTTGCCGAAGGAGAAGAGCTTGCCGTACCACTGGGTGGTGAAGCCCTCCCAGGAGTAGTTCCGCTTGGCGTCGTTGAAGGAGAACTGGATCATCACCAGCACAGGGAGGTAGAACATCCCGTAGATCAGCACGGCGTACAGATTGGACCAGAATTTTCCCCGTCTGCGCCGCTGCTGGCGTCTGTTCTTTGCCATCACAGCACCTCCATGTCCTCGATCCTGGCGAAGCGGGAGTAGAGGAAGATCAGCAGGGCGGTAATGACCAGGAGCAGGACGCTCAGGGCCGCCCCCAGGGGCCAGTTGCGGATGGTACCGAATTGGTTCTTTATGATGTTGCCGATGTAGAGGACCTTGCCGCCGCCCAGCATATCCGTGATGGTATAGGTGCCCAGGGCGGGGATAAAAGTCAGGATGATGGCCGAGAAGATGCCGGGGAAGGTCAGAGGCAGGGTCACCTTCCGGAAGGTCACAGAGGGCTTTGCCCCCAGGTCCGCCGATGCCTCCAGCATGGCGGTCTGGAGCTTCTCGATGGAGGAGTACATGGGCAGCACTGCGAAGGGCAGGAAGTTGGTGATGAGTCCCAGCAGCACCAGGCCGTCGGTGTAGATGAAGGTAATGGGGCTGTGGATAAGCCCAGCGGACAGCAGGAACTTGTTCACCGGCCCATTGGTCTGGAAGAGGAGCATCCAGGCGTTGAGCCGCATGAGTGAATTGGTCCACAGGGGGATCATCAGCAGCATGATGAGCCGGGAGGCGGTCTCCGGGGGCTTCCGTGCTATGAAGTAGGCGAAGGGATAGCCCAACAGCAGGCAGACCAGGGTGGTGACCACCGCCACCTGGAGGCTTTTGAGGATCACCGCGAAGTAGGTGGCGTCCATCATGGTCTTGTAAGCCTCCAGGGTGGGGGTATACTCTACCCCGCCGAAGGTCCCCCGGGTCATGAAGCTGATATAGATGATAAACAGCATAGGCAGGGTCACGAAGAGGATCATCCACAGGGACACCGGCCCCGCCTGAGCGATGGCAGGCAGGGGGTTCCGCTTCCTCCGGGGAGTGCTCATGGGGACACCTCCTCCGGGTCCAGATGGATGGGCACGGACTTGGCGGGGTCCCAGCAGAGGTACAGCTCGTCCCCCTCCCGGAGGTCCGGGTCCAGCTCAAAGCGGGAGAACCGGATCTCCTGACCGCTGGGCAGGTCCAGGTTGGTCTTGATGACCGTCCCCATGTTGATGAAGTCCCGAATCACAGCCCGGAGAGTAAAGCCTTCCGCCGGCTGTCGGCTTACCGACAGATACTCCGGCCGGATGGAGACGCAGATCTTCTCCCCAGCCTGGAAGCCCTCGCCCCGAGAGGTGAGGATGCCGTCGGGGGTCTCCACGGTCAGCAGGCCGTCGTCGACAGAGATGACCGTCCCGTCCAGGATGTTAGACTCCCCGATGAAGTCCGCCACGAAGCGGCAGTTGGGTCTGTCGTAGATGTCCAAAGGGGCGTCCACCTGGAGGATGACACCATCCTTCATCACCGCGATACGGTCTGACATCGTCATCGCCTCCTCCTGGTCGTGGGTGACGTAGACGAAGGTGATGCCCAGCTTCCTCTGCAGGCGCTTGAGCTCGATCTGCATCTGCTTCCGGAGCTTCAGGTCCAGTGCCCCCAGAGGCTCATCCAGCAGCAGGACCCGGGGATTGTTGATGAGGGCCCGGGCGATGGCCACCCGCTGCTTCTGTCCGCCGGACAGGGCGTCTGGCTTGCGGCGCTCATAGCCGGACATCTGGACCAGGGCCAGCATTCTGGTCACGTCCTCTTTGATCTTCGCCTTGGGGACCTTGCGGATGGTGGGGCCATAGGCCACGTTGTCAAAGACTGTCATATGGGGGAAAAGGGAGTAGTTCTGAAAGACGGTGTTCACGTCCCGCTGGTAGGGCTCCTTCTCCTCCACCCGCTCCCCCTGGACCTCGATGATCCCGCCGGAGGCGTCCTCAAAGCCGGCGATCATCCGCAGGGTGGTGGTCTTCCCGCAGCCGGAGGGACCCAGGAGGGTGAGAAACTCCCCTTCCATGATCTCCAGGTTCAGATCCTTGACCACATGGTTGTCTCCGTACCACTTGTCCACGTGGCGGAGAGATACGATACTGTCTGCCAAAGCTCACACCTCTTTCTAATAGATGTCCCTTGCACTCATTTCAATACAACTATATCTTAATTTTATACCAATATCAACTGTAATTTTGGTTTTCTCACAATATTTCGGTAGTTTATCTCAGAATACGGAGGGTTTTGGCATCAAAAAAAGCGCATCCCCGGAAGGATGCGCTATCAAGTGTATATATTCCTTGAAATTCTATACCAATTGTTGCCTGTGATAGTGGACGATAAACTCCGTCCGGTCCCCCCGGATATAGTTCCGGGCAAACTCCACGATCTTCCCCCCGGTGTCCCGAACCAGGTAGGAGAACTCCATCACCGCCTGACCGGGCGCCAGGTCGATGAGCTTCGCTGCGGCGGGCTCCAGGGTGGTGATCCGCAGGACCTGGCTGCCCACGTCGGGCCGGACCCCGTTCCAGATGTAGGCGTCATAGATGGAGAAGAGACCGATGTCGATCTCCTCCAGGCCGGGCAGGACCTGACAGGGGATGTAGATCTCTTCCAGAGCCACGGGCTCTCCCCCGCTGTAATCCACCCGGCGGATGAACCAGATTTGGTCCTCCGGAGCGAGCTCCAGCAGCCGGGCGTAGTAGGGCCCCGCCTCCCGGGCCGCCTTCACCAGGACTCGTGTAGAGGCGTCCTTTCCCCGCTCGTTCATCGTTTGCCGGTAACCGCCCAGGGACTCCAGGTCCCGCTCAGTCTTGGGGCCATTGATGAACATCCCCTTCCCCTGGACCGCGGTGATAAGCCCCTCGTTCTCAAGGGCGGCTAGGGCGCTGCGGACGGAGACCCGGTTCAGGCCGTAGGTCACCGCCAGCTGGTTTTCCGACGGGATGGCCGTGCCGGGGGGATACTCCCCCTCCTCGATCTTGCTGCGGATGACCTCCCGGAGCTGGATATACAGCGGAGAGCGGTAGGACAGCTTACCCATGGCTCTCCTCCTCTCCCTGCCAGCGCAGGATGCTGGCCAACTCCATGCGGTCTGCCCGGCCCACGGTGCGGCAGTACTCGATTACGGTGCCGTCCGGGGCGTCGGTCTGGCTGACGATCCAGAACACGGGGGCGCCGGGGGCAATCTCCAGAAGGGCGGCCTCCTCTTCAGTTGCCAGGGTGATGCTGGCCTTCTCCTCTCCGTGGTCCAGCTCCAGGCCGTACGCCTGCCGGAGCACAGCAAAGAGGGAGCCGCTGACCAGGTCGTGCTGCTCCAGGCCGGGGGCCAGGTCTTCCGGGATAAAGGCGGTCTCCAGAAGCACCGGCATCCCGTCCAGCATCCGCAGGCGGGCAATGCGGTAGAACCTTTCTCCCAGTACCCGGCGGAAGCGGCGGGAGAGATGCTTGTCGCACTCCACCTTGGAGAAGGACAGCAGCCGGGTCTCCGGCCGGAAGCCCCCGTCCCGGGCGTACTCCGTAAAGCTCTGGAGGTCCTGAAGGGTCCGGCGGAATCGGGGTGTCAGCCGGGTGCCGCTGCCCTGGACCGACACAAGGCGGCCCGAGGCCTCCAGCCGGGCGATGGCGCTGCGCAGGGTGCTGCGGTTGAGGTCCCACATCCGGCACATCTCCCGCTCAGGAGGAAGGCTGTCGCCGGCTTTGAGGCCGTTTTGAAGGATGTAGGCTTCGATTTGTTCCATGGCCCGTTCCCTGGGCTTGGGAGTATAGACCTGCATATAGACCGCTCCTGAATTGGTATGAAATTCACAGATAATGATATATTATAGCCTGGAATATCCTTGCCCGCAAGGGTCTTATGCTGAAAGTCCCGCACATTATGTAGTCTATGTCCTCCTGAGATGCAATTTCCTGTACTCAAACTTGTCATTCCTGCTCTCTGCTTTCTGCTTGGTTTTATCAACAACGTCCCGAACAGCTTCTGCTTCTGAGAGAGGAGTTTCATGCGTTAATTATCCACCTGCCAAGGCAGGTGGGTAGTTGACTGCTTCAATACGGTCATCATTTAATCAGCTTGTCCTTTTTGAGATAAAGAACTAGACATACCAGGTCTCCTCATGCTATTTCTTTCTCTGATCTGGAATCCAGGAGCTTTGTTAATATCGGGCATTGCAAATTTTGATCCAGAATAATCTTGGAGGCGTCTAACGCAGACATGTACTTTTCCGGATTTGCAAGCATGAGCTGAACATATTTGTTAGAGCCTGCCTGCTGCGTACCAATCAGATCGCCAGCGCCTCGATTCTTCAGGTCTGCTTCAGCAAATCTTAAATCCATCATTCGTATCACACATTACTTGGAGTCGAGAGATAGACTTCTCTTTCTGTTTACTGCTCCTGCTTGTCATATAAATCTTTCATTGCACTCCCTTTCCCCGGGCGTTGCTGTCCCAGGAAAAGTATGCCACGAAAAACTCATTGGTTAAAATTACCCGACTGAAAAATGGTTAAAATCGCCCGACCCAAATGAGGGTGCGGACAAAAAGTTGGACTTCTTCCCGCGTTTCTTCTTTCCTGCGGAGTGGCGAGCCAAGGCCGCTTTGCGAGGAGGGCGTCAGCCCGTGCCTTGGATCGCCATGGAGCAGGGATCAATCCAACAATAAATCATCCGGGCTGGGATACTGCCAGGATAGTTCCTCTGCTAATTCTTCTGGGGTCATAGCCGCAAAATGAGCACAGATCTCCTCCATAGCACGGCTCGCTGAAATATAGTCCATCGGATACCCAAACTCATCTGCGAGGCTATCCACGTTTGTCATGAAATCGTTGCCTTCACGGACCCATTCCAGGACCTCTTTACGTTCTTCTGGAGATGCATTCATCTGGCGAAGATATTCTCTCACAGTCACCTTATTAGCTTGCACTTCATAGTAAACAAGCTCTTCATCCAATCAACCTCCATCATGCAAACCGAGTTGTTCTGTTGATACATCTAATATTATATCTAAACTGCGTAGTGATCTATGATACTGTTTGCTTAACTCTGTACGACAGGCTCACAGTTGTCCATCTTCGGCAGACCCTTCGACCATCCACACAGCCAGAGGGCGGGGCCTGTGGTCCTGGTTTTTATCTGTACATACCTCGCCCTCCACTGCGGTATGAAGAAAGCGGTCCAGGACCGCCAGCAGGTCTTTTCGGAGCCGTTCCCTGCACACTATGATGAGGCTCTCCGGAACACCATAGAATGCTTCTGCGATGCTGCCGGCAATGCAGGTCAGGGTGTCACAGTCCCCGCCCAGAGAAACGGCCGTGCGGATGACATCCTCAAAGTTCTCACCCTCCAGAAATGCCGTGATCGCCTCCGGCACGGTCTCCTGGCAGCTCTCCTTGTGGTAGTAGGCAGGCCTGATTTCGTCGCAGGTCCGGGAAAGATCGTAACCGAACTCCTGTATGATGTAGCTTCGGATGTGGGCCTTGCTGCAGCCGTGCCATGCCATAAAAATCGCGCTGGCCGTTGCCTCTGCACCTTTGATACCCTCCGGGTGGTTGTGGGTAACCTCAGCAGTCAGACGGGCCAGCCGTCGGACTTCTTCCATGGTGTCGCCCAGCCAGGCCGCGGAAGAGACCCGCATGGCCGAACCATTGCCGAAGCTGCCGTAGGGCTCTGGGTTTTCGGCTCTAAGCCAGCCGGAGAACCGTCCGCCATAGCCGCCGGCCGGGTCCGGATATCTCCTGCCCCATTTCTGCATTGACTGCGTAACCGTTTCTCTGATCTCCTCATCGCTCCGGCCCAGAGAATCCATGAGCCCCTCTGCCACGGCCAGTGTCATCACGGCATCGTCAGTGAACTGACTATCTATAGAAAACAGGGGGAAGTCTTTCGTCTTGTCGCCCAAATCGAACTCATAGGGGGCGCCAATCATGTCTCCTAGAATTGCTCCGTACATAGCGTTCCTCCTCGTAATGAATTGCTGTAAAGAAATCTTTCATGCGGTGATGAAACGTTACTCTATTTCCCAAATCACTGTGACTGTATCCGAGATCTCGATATCGTCCGGTTCAATATTCATGTCATAGCTTTCTGCCGCCTCCATCGATGCTGCGTCCGCCATGAGCATCCGGTTCATGGGCTGGACCTCAAAATTGATCTCTCCCCAGGAGTAATCGATGTTTTGGATGTCTTTTTACTTCCTCTGTTTTCTCCACAGACCTGCGAAGGGTCTCACAATACTCAGAGCAGATCCCCTCCAGAGACAAGGTAATTCCGGTCATATCCGGCTTGACCTTGATCTGTTCCTTCCTGTAACTCGAATCGTTCTCATAGGTGCTCCTTTCCAGCGTACAGGCTCCAATCACAAGGCCTTTAAAAGCCTTGCTTTCGCTTGCAAAGTATACATCATGCTGAATTCTTTACTGATAAGAAATAGTATAGTCGAAATATGCATCAGGTGGTCGCTTGTCGGGCGACATTTTAACGTTTCATTGCCAACCTTCGAAAAAAACGGATATGGCGGCGGTGGTAGGATTCGAACCCACGCGCGGTTTCCCGCCTTGCGGTTTTCAGGACCGCCCCCTTCAGCCAACTTGGGTACACCGCCGTATGGTGGGCCGGGAAGGACTCGAACCTTCGATGTTTCCGATGTCACGGGTTTACAGCCCGCTGGTTTCGCCGCTTACCACACCGACCCATTTTGTATGCAGGGGCGGGATTTGAACCCGCATCGTGCGGCGAAGAATGCCGTTGCCTTACCAGGTAGACTACCCTGCAATAGGAAGCCCCGAAAATCAGGGCTTATTTGGTGACCCCTGTGGGACTTGAACCCAACGTCTCCGGCTTGAGAGGCCAGCGTCTTATCCAACTTGACTAAGGGGCCAGATGGCACCGGGCAAAGGAATTGAACCTCTACACAGCGGGTCAAAGCCGCTTGCGCTGCCGTTACGCCAGCCCGGTATCTGGTGACCCCTGTGGGATTTGAACCCAACGCCTCCGGCTTGAAAGGCCGGTGTCTTATCCTGCTTGACTAAGGGGCCGTGTCAGCTCTGTTTCCAGAGCTGATTCTATTTTTATGTATTACGCAGTTACTTGGATTGGAAGACATTCCCCGCAAACAAGGATCTCGTCAACAGTGACGCCGAACACCGCGGCCAGCATCACGATGTTGTCCAGCGTGGGCATTGCGGTCCCTCGCTGCCACTTGTAAATGGCCTGGGGGGTGGAGAAACCGAAGATGGTCTGCAGGTCCCTGACCGTCAACCCCGCCGCCTGCCGCATACGGGCAATGTTCTGTCCGGTTGCCGCCATGTCAATGACGGGCATGGTACACATAGTCTCCTCCTGTTCCGGCGCTGAGCCGGAGCGGAGGCCGGCTCAGTTGGCCTTAAAGTTATAGATGGGCTTCAGCACTTCGATCGCATCGACGCTCTCCTCGATCACGTCGATGATGTCCACCAGGGACTTATACGCCATAGGCGCCTCGTCCAGGGTGGCCTCATTCACCGAGGTTGTGTACACCCCTGCCATTTCCCGGCGGTATTCCGCCAGATCAAGCTGCTGCTTTGCCTGCGTTCTTGACATGATCCGGCCCGCCCCGTGGGGCGCGGAGCAGTTCCATTCGGGGTTGCCCTTGCCAATGGCCAGGACGCTGCCGTCCCGCATATTGATGGGGATCAGGACCTTTTCGCCCTTATGGGCGGCAATGGCTCCCTTCCGGAGGATCATCTCCTCCGTGTCGATATAGTTGTGGATGGTATGGAAGGCTTCTCCACCCGTGCGGCCGGTCTGCTCCAGCAGGATCTCTGCCATGAGCTCCCGACTTCTGCGGGCGAAGCGCTGACAGATCTCCACGTCATGGAGGTAGTCCTCCAGGTATTGTCCATAGACGAAGCAGAGGTCTTCGGGGATGGTGGCCTTACGGGCCTGCCATTTCAGGGCCTTCAGGGCCTTTTGGATTTCCTTCTTCCGTCCCGCCGCCTTGTACTCCGCGATGAGGGCTTCCCGCTGGGCCATGTATTCCTCCTTGCCCTTATTCAGGTCGATGGCCAGCCGCTGATACAGTTCCGCCACCTGCTTGCCCAGATTGCGGGAGCCGGAGTGGATGACCAGATACTTGGTCCCGTCAGCGGAGACATCTACCTCGATGAAGTGGTTCCCGCCGCCCAGGGTGCCCAGGCTCCGTTCCAGCCTCCGGGTCTCCTTCAGGTCCCGATAGCACCGGAGCTCCGTCAGATCGAACTTCTCCTTCCGTCCCTCCCAGACGTTCATCCCCGAGGGGATGAAGTGGGCGGCAGCGTCCAAACGGTCCAGGTCCAGGTCAGCCTTGCCCAGGTTCACCGTGTACATCCCGCAGCCGATATCTACCCCCACAATGTTGGGGACTGCCTTGTCCGTTATCGTCATCGTCGTTCCGATGGTGCAGCCCTTTCCGGCGTGGACGTCGGGCATGATCCGGATGCGGCTGCCGGCGGTGAAGTCATAGTCGCACATCCGGCGGATCTGCTCCACGGCCTCGTCCTCCACCACCTTGGCGTAGCAGAGGGCGGTATTCACGTTGCCCTTGATCTCAAACATGGGTTTCACCTCGATTTCTATACAAAAAGACCGCCTGTCTCATATAAGACAAGCGGCCTGTGATGATCCCGATCTGCCTGCTGGGGCTAAAGGGTCACAGTGTTGATGCAGGTTGTCTTATATGGGCGCGCCAAAGGACCGTGCGGCTCGCGGGCGTAGCTGCACAGTGAAAGGCTCTGATATTCAAATTTCGAAATCGCAGTCATTTGAATTCGGAACATTTCAGCGTATCCTTTCCGGGCGTCGCCCTGGTTTCTGGCTTCACTATAGCACCCAAAGACGGATTTGTAAAGAAACCTATAGTATAATTTCATTAAAGGTTGGGAAGCTGAGCGAAGTGGTTCAAATGCCACCCTATCCTGCAGTCGGAGAGACAAAACTGCGTACATTTTTCAGTCCGCAGAAGGCCAGCAGCACGGCCTCACCGGAGCTTCCCGACCATAGCTTCACCTTCCGGGAGTGTTGGATTCAGCCCCTGCCTGCCGCGTGTCCACCGCGCCAAGGGCCTTGAGGGTCACACGGTAGCAGTGGAGATTGGGCTCATACCAGGGGCTGTCAAACAGGGTACGGGGGTCTCCCCCCTGGGCTTCCAAAATCGCCGCCGCCACCCCGGCGGAACGGGAGATCCCCGCGTCGCAGTGGATCAGAATATCACAATCGGGATACTGCTCCAACAGCGCCCGGACCTGGTCAGCGTCCTTCTGCTGCATCAGGTCCTTTTCCTCCGCTATATGCCCATAAACATCCGGCCCCGGCTCCTCCGCATCGCAGAAGGACAGGGGCAGTATGTCCCGGATGTTGTTCTCTCGGGTGACAAAGGGCGTGTCTAAGTAGTTATGAAAGGGATCCGAGATCGAGATCATGACGCTGGCCCGCTCATGTCTCCCCTCACAGTAGAAAATGGCTTCCGGTCTTGACAGAATCATGATCTCGCGCATAGGGAAAATCCCCCTTATCCTATCTCATTCAACTTCTCACAGACGTACTCTATCTTTGTATTTTTTAGTGTAGCATATAACGCCCAGTTTTCAGCCCCATTTTTAGTATGTAAGTATAAACTACGAGTCATCATTGTGACCTATGGTTTATTCTCCTCCAATACAAAATGTGCTATTGTTGATGAAAGGTGAGATTATTAAGGCAATACCGCACAAAGATATCGGCAGAGGCAAAGATGTGATATAATACAATTATGGATAAACAAATGAGCCTGTCCGCGTTCAACGATGAGTTGGCTCAAGTGCGGACAAAGAAAA
>Ga0208297_1001208_pt1 | contig 28129 bp, 22 predicted proteins | sample LMS_cellobiose_e_FD_187367 | JGI IMG/M metagenome (GOLD analysis project Ga0208297, IMG submission 187367) | Rumen-fistulated moose microbial communities from Alaska, USA - LMS_cellobiose_enrichment (SPAdes) (version 2) | ecosystem: Host-associated > Mammals > Digestive system > Stomach > Rumen... | reverse complement strand
CATACAACAATACATTGCGAATCAAGGATCCTATAAAAAAATCCTTGAACAACAACTGACATTTGACTTTTGACATGACCTATGACCTCCTAGATACCCCGCTGCTTGCGGCGGGGTAGTTCATTTGTCCTTTTTGAGGAGCTGCGACAACAGAGACTTGTGATAAAACTTTTTGCGTATTTCACTGGCAATTTGGTCCAGGATTTCCCAACCTTGAGGTCCGTGTTGCCACCAACGATAATGTGCTTTCCCCGAATATCCGCCGATCTCAAGTTCCGTAAAGCCTCCATCCGCTCCCATTTGCGGCGCGGGGAATGCCGGAATGGCGGCATGCTCAAGTCTTTCAAATATACTGCACACCCATTTTTTTGATACCCGAATCTCTTTGATCGGATTGGGGTTTTTGCCACCATACCAATCCCGCGTTTCTCTGACTGGTTGTCCTTTTAGGAAGAATTCGCCTTTACTGTTCTGATACAAAGAAATTTCATCCTTGTCAAAACCTGTCCATGACGATTCGTTGCGATAAATAAGAACCGTGTAGTCATTCAACGGGAGCCCCACCGGGGGCTGGATTTTCAACGGGTATCGGAACTTCATTGTCATCACCTCAGGTTTATCAAAAATTCATTCGTTTGGTTCAATTTAAAACACCGACACACATTATTCAAGTCGGGAAAGGCAAAGATTTTTCGGAAAACGCACGTCAATACTTGAAAAATAACGGGCAGTATGCTATCTTTTGACTTGGGGAAATACAGATTATATGGCTTTTAAAAACAAGTTGAGCTAAAAACATTACCAGCATTTAGGAAGAAAGGATATTTGATGAAACTCAAAGCGATTATTTTGAAAAATCATCCGGATTACAATGAAAAATGGCTTCAAGACCAAATTGCAGGCGATCCTTCCATTTTAGGTCTGGGAAATTTGACTCTTCGGGCGAAAGAAAAAGTTCAAGCCAGCGGGGGAAGGTTGGATTTGCTTCTTGAAGATTCAGATGCAGATACTCCCAAGCGATATGAATGTGAATTGCAATTGGGTGCAACTGATGAGTCTCATATCATTCGGACCATTGAATATTGGGATCTGGAGCGAAAACGTTATCCTCAATATGACCATACAGCTGTTTTAGTTGCAGAAGATGTTACCAGTCGGTTCTTAAATGTCGTTCATCTGTTTAACGGTCATATTCCTTTGATCGTTTTGAAGATGGTGGCTTACGAGGTCAACGGCGAGATCGCGCTGACATTTACAAAAATTCTTGATGAAGTTCAGCTGGGAATTCCGGATGAGGATGAGAATGTCGAACCAACTAATCGGGCTTACTGGGAAAAACGAAGCAGCAAACCGATGCTTGCTTTGGCGGATGAACTGTTCAGTCTGGTAAAAAATGCCGAGCCTCTCGCAGAAATGAACTACAACAAGTATTATATAGGAATCATGCGGAACAAAATCGCAGCGAACTTTTGTTGGTTCAAGCCGAAAAAGGCTTTTGTATATATGATTTTCAAAGCCACGCCGGATGATTCGCTTATTCAGCAAATGGATGATTCCGGACTGGATGTCGTAAAAAAGGCCAAGTGGAATGAACTTCACATCAAATTTGCCCAATCTCCGACTGCAGTGCAGAAAGATTTGCTGCGAAAAGCAATCGAACACTCGCGAAAGGCATATGGAGTATGACGATTCGTTTTTTTCGCATTCTTTGCTTTGCTCCTAGGCACGTTGATGTTTTCCGGGTGTGCGGCGGGGAATGGGGCCGCCTGGCGGGAATATAAGGTGTATTGCGGGATGTCATCGAAAAATGGCGAAGTGTCGGAAGAGGCGTGGAAGCGGTTTTGCGACAAGCACGTCTCGGCGGCGTTCCCCGACGGATACACAGTCCTTGACGCGACGGGATACTGGCGGTCCGGGCCGGATACTACGGCGAAAGAGCGGACCGAGGTCATATTGGTCATCGCGCCCGTCGACGCCCGGGAAAAGGTGCTGTCGGTGGCGAGGCAATATCAAAAAGATTTCGATCAGGGAGCCGTCCTGATCTCCAGTTCCGAGGCGGAGATGGATGTCGTGTCGGCAAAAGACGCGAGCGGCAAATGAGAAGGTATTAAAATGAGCCATGAGCAAAGAGTAAAATTTACGCAGGTTTCGCTGTTCAGCGTCCTGCTGAGCGGACGCTATGACGGCGTCATCAGTCTCGCCGAAGTCAAGCGGATCGGCGACATGTCGATCGCCACCATGGACCGTCTGGACGGCGAAATGCAGATGATCGACGGCGTGGTCTATCAGGCGTGCTCGGACGGACATGTTTATCAGCCGGGCGACGAGGCGACGATTCCCTTCGGAACGATCTGCAATTTCCGCGCCGAACAGAGTCTGCAGCTCGAAAACATCCCGACCTACGAACTATTCGAAGAGCAGCTGGGAAAAATCTGTCCGCAGGAAAACTTCCCGCTGGCGATCCATTTCACGGGGAATTTCCGGCACATGAAGGTCCGGACCGTCGGACGTCAGGAGCAGGATGGTCTGGGGCTGGCGGAGGCGGCGAAGAACGAAGCGGTCTTCGATCTCTCCGATACTTCCGGCGATCTGGTGGGATTCCGGCTGCCCGGTTATGTCAACGGCGTCAACGCGCCCGGATGGCATCTTCACTTCGTGGATACGGAACGCCGCCGCGGGGGGCATGTGGTCAATTTTTCCCTGCTGAACGGAGTGCTGCGCTTCTGCTATGCAGATGACTTTCAGATTCGTCTGCCCGACAAGTCCGTGTTCGCCGGACTCGACCTGGCCAGGGATTGGAGCAATGAACTGAAACGAGCCGAAGCGGAACGTTGACCGGCGGGATTGCATTAGCCCCGGAACCCGATTGCATGCACTGTCTCCGCTGCGTCGAACGTTGTCCCAAACACGCGCTCTCGCTGGAGAAGTGAGGAAGACGGGACGCCGAAGAAGTAAATGTTTTTCAGGTTGAAGTGCAAGAAACTGTTGTTGAATTAACGGAATGAGAAAGGTTCACGAATGATGAAAGTGATCGCAATCAACGGAAGTCCCCGGAAAAACTGGAACACGGACATGCTGCTGAAAAACGCGCTCGACGGCGCGGCTTCGGCAGGTGCGGAAACGGAGATGGTGTATCTCTACGACCTCAAATTCCGGGGCTGCGTCAGCTGTCTCGCCTGCAAACTGCAAAAGGAACCGCGCCCGAACCGCTGTGTTCTGCGCGACGACCTGACCGCCGTATTGGATAAGGTTCACGAGGCGGACGCCGTCATTCTTGGCAGCCCCATCTATTTCAGCGAAATCACGGGCGAGGCTCGTTCCTTTCTGGAGCGGTTCCTCTTCCAGTATCTCAACTACGACGACTACAGCAAACCATTGAGTCCAAAGAAACGGATCGGGCTGGTTTTCACGATGAACATATCCGAGTCTCAATTCGAAGATTTCGGCTATAAACCTCTTTTTCAGCGGTATGAGAACTGGATGAAGCAGTATTTCGGACACTGCGAAACACTGCTTGCCACGGACACGCTGCAGGCAAAGGATTACAGCCGATACCACCTTGCCGGGTTCGACGCCAAGGCAAAACAACTCCGCCATGAGACCGTCTTTCCACTGGATTGTCAGAAAGCCTGTGAGCTCGGCGTGAGACTGGCGTCAAATGCCTGACCGTTCCTACATCGCCATTGACTTGAAGTCCTTTTACGCCTCGACGGAGTGCGCCGACCGGAAGCTCGACCCGCTGACGACCAATCTGGTGGTTGCCGATCAGTCCCGGACGGACAAGACGATCTGCCTTGCGGTCTCCCCGGCGCTGAAAGCCTGCGGTATCCCCGGACGGCCGCGTCTGTTCGAAGTGGTGCAGAAGGTCCGGCAGGTCAACGCCCAGCGGCAGCGCCTCGCACCCGGACATCGGTTCAGCGGCAAATCCTCCAGCGCAACCGAACTGGCGGCAAATCCGGCCCTGGAGCTGGATTACATCGTCGCCGTGCCACGCATGGCGCGTTACATCGAGGTCAGTTCGCAAATTTACGGCATCTACCTGAAACACGTCTCGCCGGAGGACATCCACGTTTACTCCATCGACGAGGTGTTCATCGACGCGACACCGTATTTGAAACTCTACAAACTCTCCGCCCGCGACTTCGCCATGAAACTGGTCCGGGAAGTCCTCGCCGCTACGGGAATCACCGCCACGGCGGGGATCGGCACGAATCTGTATCTGGCCAAGATCGCAATGGATATTATGGCGAAACACGTTCCCGCCGACAAAGACGGTGTCCGGATCGCCGAACTGGACGAGCAATCCTACCGGGAGAAACTCTGGTCGCACCGGCCGCTGACCGACTTCTGGCGCGTGGGCCACGGCTACGCCGCCCGGCTGGAATCCCTGGGACTGCGGACAATGGGCGATGTCGCCCGGATGTCGGTCAAGTGCGAGGACGTTCTTTACCGGACCTTCGGTGTCAATGCGGAACTGCTGATCGACCATGCCTGGGGCTGGGAGCCGGTTACCATCGCGGAGATCAAGACATACAAACCGGAGAACAACAGCATCAGCTCAGGACAGGTGCTGCAGGACCCGTATGAATTCGACAAAGGGAAACTGGTCGCCCGCGAGATGACTGACCAGCTGGCGCTCGACCTCGTGGAAAAACAGCTGGTGACCGATCAGCTGGTCCTGACCGTGGGATACGACACCTCCAATTTCACCGACCCGGACCGCCGCATGAGATATGCCGGGCCGGTGCGGATCGACCATTACGGACGCCCGGTCCCCAAGGAGGCACACGGTTCCATCAATCTCGACCGGCACACCTCATCCGGCAGGATCATCATGGAGGCGATGATGGGACTCTTCGACCGCTGTGTCGACCCGAATCTGCTGATTCGCCGCATCACGGTCGTGGCGGCACACGTTCTCAACGAGAAAGACGTCCCGGCCGCTCCGGAGGAGCAGCCCGATCTTTTCACGGATTACGAGGCACTGGAAAAACGGAAAGCGGCGGAACAGGCGGAGTTGGACAAGGAGAAGCGTCTGCAGCAGGCGATCATCGGCATCAAGAACCGGATGGGGAAGAACGCCATCCTAAAGGGCACGAACTTCATGGAGGGCGCGACCGGCAAAGAACGGAACGAACAGATTGGAGGACACCGGAAATGAGCTTTATGGATGATATCTTCGAGGGATATTTTCCCGATTTGAACGCGCTTGCCGCCGCAGGCTTTGTCCGCGAAGACGGGGACTGGGTGCGGCACGGAGAGATCCTTTTCGGACACTTTGACGCGGTGTTGAGAATTTCTCCGCGGGGACAACTGCATCTTACGCTCTGCGATTCGAGCGGCGAGGAATATGCGCTGATCCATGTCGACAGCGCGACCGGCGACTTTGTCGAACATGTAAGGGATGCCTGCGGTGCATGGCTGACCGAGGTCCGGGACAAATGTTTTGTGAAGCGTCTTTTCACCAGTGATCAGGCAGAGCGGCTTGCCGCAATTCTGCGGAAACGTTACGGAGACACACAGGATGACCCATGGAACGGCAAATACCGGGGACATATGGTCTTCCGCAGAAAGAACGGCCGCAAATGGTATGCCTTGGCCATGAACATTGATGGCAAGTATGTCGGCTTCCCCGGAATCCGGCGCGACATTCTGGTTGTGCGGGTCGGAGAAAAACGTGTTCCTCTCCTGCTCGGCAAAAACGGCTTTCCCGCTTACCACATGAACCGTGCCGCATGGGTGACGATCTTGTTGGATGACTGCCTGACGGATGATGAAATTCTCACCGAACTGGAAGCGGCACGAACGCTTCTCGTGGAAGAGATAACATCCGACCCATCTGCGTGGCTGGTTCCGGCTAATCCGAAATACTTCGATCTTGAAGTTGCATTCAAAAAGGACAAAACCATTCTTTGGAAACAGAGCACAGCCATCCGCACGGGCGATACCGTGTATCTCTACGTTACTGCGCCAATATCCGCGATTTCCTATCAGTGTCGGGTGCTGGAAACGGATATTCCCTATGAATATCAGGATAAAAACGTCCGGATGGATCATGTAATGAAAATCCGGCTGGAACGCCGCTTTCCGCCGGAGAAATTTCCATTGAAAGCATTGGGAAAGTATGGAGTAAACGCGGTTCGCGGTCCGCGACGGATGCCGTCTGCCTTGCTGAAAGCAATCGGACGGGCACAGAATGAACAGATCGGAGGACATCGGAAATGAAGACGCCCTACGATGACATCATCCACCTACCGCACCACGTCTCGCGAAACCATCCGCAGATGCCGATGCTCGATAGAGCCGCACAGTTCGCGCCGTTTGCCGCGCTGACTGGCTACGAGGCGGCGGTAGGGGAAACTGCCCGGATGACCGCCGAAAGGCGCGAACTCTCCTCGCAGGAGGCCGAAGAACTGGACCGCCGCCTTGCCGCGCTCATCGTCCATCTGCCGGACCGCCCGGAAGTGACCGTCGAATACTTCGTTCCCGATGACCGGAAGGCTGGCGGCGCATATGTTTCCGTGACCGGCCGGGTGCGGCACGTTTCCGTTCCGGAAAAGACAATGGTCATGGAGGACGGGATGGTCATCCCACTGGATGATGTCATTTCGATAGGCGGAAACATAGTATAATGCTTATCTCTTTAACTTTCACGAAGGGGTCAAGGCAAGATGCGGCGGCGCAAAAGCCAATATCGCTCTTGCCAGAAAAATTCCTCGAAATCATATATCGGATTCTCAAAAACAAATGGATTTGTGAGGATTTTACCCAATTTAAGTTGAAAACAGCTTAAAAAACGAAAAAAGCTCCGAATCGGAGTGGAAATTTATCATAGGAGTAAAAATGGGAGACAAGATGTTGTGGTTTGATGATAGCCTTCCGTTTGAAAAACGGGTGGAACTGCTACTCAAAGCATTAACCGTCAAAAAGAAGGCTTCCCTGCTTCTGCATAGATCACCCGCGATCGAACGTCTGGGAATCCCTGCATTCAGCTGGTGGAATGAGGCTTTGCATGGAGTCGCCAGCGCCGGAAGAGCAACCGTCTTTCCACAGGCAATCGGATTCGCATCCTCATTCGATGTTCCTCTGATCCGGAAAGTCGGACATGCGATCGCTTTGGAAGGTCGTGCGAAATATGCGGATGCCAAACAGAAAGGCAATGAAGGTCTTGATTGTTTCAATCTCACCTACTGGACCCCGAATATCAATATTTTCCGCGATCCGCGCTGGGGCAGAGGTCAGGAAACCTATGGTGAAGATACCTTCCGTGAACCCGGAATTCCGTGATCCGGATCGTCCGCGGCGGAATCGTTATCTCGAACTTTCCCGATTCCACTTTGATTGTTTCATTCGCATAGAGTTCCGGCAGGGTAAAGTCCCCTGACTTGATTTTCGAAAGATCGACAATTCCTGTGACGGGATTCTTTGTTTTGTTCGCCATGATCAGCAGACGGTTTCCTGAGGGCATTTCGTAAAATGCCAGCCGGATGTCACGGTTGGAGACAGTAATCGGCATGGGATCGAAAAACCGATATGCCTTCACACCTTTCCCGAATGCCCCGGCTTTTTCATAGATGCTCCAGACTTTTTCATGAACATCCCTGAATATACGACGCCAGTTCCAGACGTTTGCCCGGTATTCGATGTCATAGGGGAGGAAGACGGAAAAGAAGGAATCCAGATAGGCTTTCATATCCTTTTTCCCTTTGTAACTCATCCCTTCCGCGAGGAATACCACATTGACGCCGAGCAGACGGGAATTTGCCTCGCAGCGCAAATCCGTATCGTCCATCACATCGGAATAGAAGAAAATGTTCTGCGTCCTTCGGATAGCGGGTTCATATTGTTCGCCCGGCAGCCAGTAATCCGCCAGGGAATGCATGGCGGGAATGAACTTGCGTTGTGCATGGAGCATCAGCGGCAGACCCGCCCGATGGCAGAGCCTCAACTCCCGGATGAGAAAACGGCGGCATCCGGCGATATTCAGAGGCCGGATTTCCCGCCCGAAGTCATCCTTGAGAAAATCCAGTTTGCTGCCGCAGATATAAACGCTGCTGAGATCGTTGTAGATTTGGGCAATTCTGTCTGCCAGAGGGTGGCGGAGAAGTTTTTCGAGATGCCACATCACATAATTGTGATACAATTGTGAATCCATACGGCAGGGTGCCATCGGATGGTCTTTTGCGTTCAGCACAAGCTTGTTATTCCGCGGATCGCGCAGATGGTTGGAGGTATAAGTAAAGCCTGACGGTTCGCTGATGTATTTTTTGAAATAGCGGTAAAAATCCCCTCCCCATGGCGAGGTCATCCCGTAGTAGACGGAATGGAAGCGGCGGAGTTTCTTGGAGCGTTCCGTAGAAACTCCCGGTGCGATCGGAAAAAGCTTTTCGAAATCCGGATGCATGCGGAACCCGCCATAGAGTGCGATATTGCACATCGTCAGGTCGAATCCGCCTTTTTCCGGATGTCCGCCCATTCTCAAACCTCGTTGCGGTTCCGTCAGCGGATGCGTAGGAGTCGCCAGGAACCAGCCCGTATTCAGTTTGAACACATCCGATGGCAATTTGACTTTGGAGGCAATCAAAGTGACACGACATTTTCCGGTAGTACGATCCGCCTCGAAGACAATCTCGTTTTCCTTGTGGACCCAGTTGAAATCATGATGGGGCATCCACGAGAGTCCCCCCTGTTCGGAAGCGAGCCAGATCAGATGCGGCTGCGCGCTCGAAATCGGCCATGGAACCGCGAGTTTTCCGGTTTTTTGAAGTCCGGGGATCTGCAGGAATTCACAGAATTCCGGAGCGACCCTCCAATTCAGACTCAAGCCGCCAAGAACGGGGCGCTGGTAAAACGTAATTTCCGTTCGGAAGAGTCCGTCGAATTCGATGATCGTTTCGAATTTGATTTTTTCCCCGGAGGGAAGTTTTCCGGAACCGGTCAGACGGGCTCCGCCTTCCTTCCATGATTCAAGTTTGGAAGAATTCCAGATGATCTTTCCGTCAGGAATTTTCAGTTCCGGTTTGGCGGCAAACATTTCTTTGCCGGAACAGAGGATCGAAACGGGATAGGGAGAATTTTCAAAGCGCAATATCTTATTCCAGACGGACACGGTCTTGCGGACGGAATCGACTTTTACCGACTGGAATGGAGCGGGAACCGTTCCGTCGTCACCGCCGTGGAAGTTGATGAATGAAAGATCGGGGACCGTAATCTTTTTCTCTGCCGACACCTGGTTTTTCCCTTCGCCGGCAGTTACCTTGAGTCGATATTCCCCCGGCCTGGTGACAGATTCGAAATGGAGAACCGATTTCCCCGATGCAGGGATTTGACGTGAGGCGGAAAAACCTTCCGGTCCGGTAAGCACAACCACCGCTTTTTTATCAGCCAGCGCAGGCAGAGGGCAGAACTCGATTTCCGCTTCCATGGTCGTTGGGTCTTTCTCCACCCCGGACAGATCAATTTCCACCGGCGGAACCATCCGGTCCGGATTCACGCATAAAGCGAGGTAGTCTGAATGGATTTCCATATTCGAAAGCACCCGGTTGTAAACCCGGATGTCATCGACAACAGTCCTGACTCTATTTTTATCTCCCCATATGGCGGTTTTGAACCCGATCATGGAAGTATCCGGATCATATCCTGTTGCGGCGACTTTCCGGAATCTTGCCCGCATGGCAGCCGTTTCCTTCAGTTCTCCGTTCAGATACAGTGCAAGTCTGGTTTCATCCCATGAAACAGCGACCTGAAACCATTCCCCCTGTCTGATCTTTTCCAGGGAAACACCTTGTTTTGTGGTAATCGTTTCCCCAAAAGTTTTCGGCGGAATATCGGACATCCAGAATGCATGGATTTTCCCCTTGAAAATATATACGCCGAGTGTCGTTTTTTCATTGCCGGAAGTATTCATCTTCCAGCAAGCCTTCATGATTCCGACATTGCCGTTGTTCGCATTCGGCGGATAATCGCACTTTACCCAGATCACAGCTGTGCCGCGGGCAATATCGCAGTTGCCGTCCGCGAGAAAGTTCAACTTTTCGTCTGCCTCGGGGGAGAAGGCGTTTTTCCCATCGATCCCGGCATGATTGCGCAGTCCGAGCGGCAGTTTTGACAACGAGGAATTCGGATTCCCTTTGGCAAAATCCGCATTTGTATGGAGTTTGTCGAACGTCACTGCAAGGGAAAGACCTTTCCCTGAAATTTTTTCTTCAAACGGACGCACTTTATACAGTGGCGGCTCCGCTTCCGCAGCGAGGAAAAACCCGCACAGGATGAGGGTGGATAGAATCTTCGCGGCCGTTCCGTATCTCTTCTGAATTGTCATTTATGAATCCTTCTCTCTGATTCTGTCAAAATGGATTTTTATACTCTGCCTCGTCCCTGAAATAAGAACCGGCCTTGAGTTTGCGGGTAAACAGAGATTCGGAAGAACTTTCCGCATGTCCGTCGACACAAACATAGTTAAGCTGGTGATTATGGACTGGACCGCGCGTATCTCCGGAAACAGGAGTATACAGGAAATTGGTCATACTGTAAAAGTCCCAGTTGTTGCAGCTCGAAAGAGCAAAACCGGTAGAGGAAGAACGGGGAATATCGGCGAAATAAATCATGCGGGTGGCCTGCTGAAGGCTGCCTGGCTTGAAGAACCAGTTCTCCAGGGCGGTATAAGTTCCCGATGCACTGGTGAAACTGGAAGAACGTTGCCACGTTGCAAAAAATCCGACACTTGCCAGATGATAGTTTGCACCGTAATCCAGAACGAGCAGAGTCCAGGCATCGCCATTTCTGGAAGGACATGCCATGATACCGCTCGCTTTTTTTCTCTTGTTCGTCAAATCGTTCCAATTCCCCAAGTATTTCCCCTCTGCCATTGTTTCATAGCACCGATAGCCGCTTGCCGTCGTTGAGCCTTTCCCGTAAGGAATCCAGCTCCAGCCGTTATAATCATCCGCATAACGGAGATATCCCAGTCCGATTTGTCTCAAGTTGTTTGCACATGCAATCGAACGAGCCTTTCCCCTTGCGGAATTTAACGCAGGAAGAAGCATCCCTGCCAGAATGGCAATGATGGCAATAACGATAAGCAATTCTATCAGTGTAAAACATTTTATCTTCTCTGCCGGGGAGATTTCCCTGTTTTTTTGATGGAACATTTTTTTCATTCTGCTGTTGTTCATATTCTTCTCCTTTTGACCTGACCGATCTGGCGCGTTTTGCCATTGCCCGATTTGATTTGTTTGTCTCAGATTCGAATGTTCTTTCCGGCGGTTTTCATTTCAAGAACGTCGGCACAGGATCTTTTACGGTTCTCCTCCTTCCTGAATGATTTTGCCTGAAATCAAAAACTGTTTCTTTTCGGTATCCGGGCGGGTGATTTCGTTCATCAGGACATGGATCGCTTTTTCGCACAGATCCTCATCCGGGACAACGTGAATGACTTTCCAGTTCAATCCCGGAGACTGGTGAAACGTTCCGACGATACCGAGGAAAGGCATTTCCCTGCGCAGTTCGAGCAGAGCAGCCAGTATGCGGAGAGTTTTGCCCTGTTCCACGATGATCGCATCGGCATCAGGACATTGCTCCAGAAGTTTTTGAAACGGCATATTTTCATCGTCCCTGTCCGGGATGCAGATCATTTCCGGTGAAACCGGCAGCCTGTGGCGTTTCATCGCCGCCCGGAAACCGGCTGCGATGTGCCTTGTCGGTTCGTAATCGCGGACACTGGCCGCCAGGACGATTTTTCTGCATCCCCGGCGGACGTGGTAATCGACCGCGAGACTGGTCATGGCTTCCCAATCGATATCGACATGGGGAAAATCATACCGGCAGTCCGTGTAGAGCGCCCCGACCAGTACGATCGGCATGTCGAGGCTGCGGAAAACATTGATCCACTCCTGATTGATATAGCCCCAGACCAGCACGCCGGAAACGTTCTGCAGGGATCTTACAGTGGCCTGGTCGGGCGTTGTTCCTGCCAGTAGATACCGCATGTTATAGCCGCGGCAGCCGGCAGCATAATGAAACTGGGTAAGGTCGACCAGCGTGTTCCGGAATACCGGCCCCTGGACCAGTTTCTCCCTGATTTCGAGATATGCAATTTCTCCCAGACGGGGCTGCTCCTCGATTTTTTTCCGGATGATGGTGCCGCGTCCCTGCTCACGGGAAACAAATCCCTGCCTTTCCAGATTTTCCGCTGCACTGCGCACCGTAACGATGCTGACGCCGAAAATGGAAGACAGTTCTTTTTCCGGCGGGATCCGGTCGCCAGGCATCAGGTTCCGTTCGGCTATCAGATTCAATATCCCGTACTGAACCTTCGAGTATTTCGGAGTATTCATGGTGTTGCATACCTTTTTGAAAAATTCATATTAACAATAATATAATATGATGTTTTCAATTTGCAAACAGCAAAACTGTTTTTTTGCATTTTTTTCCGATCGGAACGAAAAAAAGCTGGAATGAGTGCTTTTATTCGGTTTGAACTTGATCTGGATCTGTTGACTGCGGTGAACCGGCCGATTCGGAGGAAAAAATCCGGGGATACGAGGTCCTGTCCCGTTCCGCTGACGGTCGTTTTCAAGTCATTCTCACGGGAAAAGCGATTGGCCGCAAACGTCTGAAGCGGCTTCCTGAAACCATCGAAAGCGATGGTCTGATGATCAAGATCACAGATGCTTCCGAAAAAGTTTCAGCTCTCAAAATTACCTGTTTCGATGCAGAATTTCCTCTTTGCGAATCCGAAGTGATTCAGTCCGATTTACGGGTTTTGAAACCTGAAAAACATGGACGGGAGTGGGTTTGTGCCATGGAACAGGAAACTTTGATTCGGGGATTCTGTTTTACTCCGGATCCGAAACTTCCGCCCGGAACGCCGGATCACTATGCGTTTCATATCAGTATGGATGGTGTTGAGTGGACTCTTGCGGCGGAAGGAGAGTTCTCCAATATCAGGGCGAATCCCATTGCCCAATCCATCTGGCTGAAACAAGCGGTCCGGGCACAATTCTGCCGTCTGACAGCAACCAATATGTTGGTTGCTGGAGACGAACTTGCGGGGATCGAATTCGGCGTTTTTTAAAAAATCATTCATATATACCACGAGAATGCAAGGTGAACTTCGCGTAAAGCAAAATCGCCGATATTCCCCGGTCGGCGGCGTGGTTGTTGCCATTCACCCGGAGACTCAGGTCAATTCGCTGTATCTTCTGTTTGTCAGCCCGGATTGCCACAGTCGCGGGATCGGGCAGACAGTCTGGCGGATGATCGAGGAGAAATATCCGGAAACGAAAGTCTGGGAGACGCACACGCCTTATTTTGAAAAGCGCAATATCCACTTCTATGTGAACAAGTGCGGTTTCCATATCGTGGAGTTTTACAATCCGCACCATCCCGAACCGCGCGAAGAGACCTGCGATACTCCGGGAGGAGAATACTTCTTCCGTTTTGAAAAGGTGATGAAATGAAAAGGCGACCGGATTTCTCCGGCCCTAACAAATGAGTCATTACTTCTGTTTTTCCATGCGGATCAGGCCTTCTTCATCCGGTTTGCCGCCGTCTTTGAAACCGTATCCCATCTTTCGGTAAAAATTCACGGCGGTAATGGATGACGGAATCTCTATGCGCTTCGCCCGCAACGCATATTCGTCCTTTTCAAGAGCACGGATGATCGCCGTACCGATGCCGTGCCCGATCAGGTCCGGCAGGACATAAATCGTGAGCAGGATGCTTTCCGTTTCGCTTCCCCAGAATGAGGCGATCGTGCCGGTTCCCGCAACTCTGCCATCATCGGACACCGCCACATACATGTGTGCGTTCTCCGCCTGACTTTTGATTTTTTCAATGGTGAAATAATCGCAGTATTCTTCAATGCGTTTTTCCGGATAATCCTTGCCGTTGATTTCCCGCAGACCGCGGTGTATGATGTTTTGCACCTCATCGGCATCCGCAGGAGCAAAACAACGAATCGTAACGTTTTTGGTCATAACTTTCGTCCTGCGGTATCAGTGGCAATGGCCGTTTCCGCAGCCGTGCTCACCGCACTTGTGCTCCGCACCGTGGTCGTGGTGGTGACACTGGAAATCCGGATTGACGCTGAGCTCGCCCTTCAGGAAAGCAGAGACTACCTCATCCACATTGCCCGCCGCACCGCCGATCAGCTGGACTCCGGCCTCCGCCAGCGCCATCTGCGCTCCGCCGCCGATGCCGCCGCAGATCAGCAGATCCACGCCGCCTTCCTTCAACAGCCCCGCCAGCGCTCCGTGCCCGGTTTCGCCGCAGGACAAGATCCGCTTCGAAACGACCTTGCCGTCTTCGACCGAGAAGACCGCAAATTCAGGCGTATGCCCGAAATGCTGGAAGACTTCGTTGTTTTCACATGTGACCGCGATTTTCATAGTATTTCCTCCTGTTTTGGGATTTTTACGATAGGTTTCGGCACAAAACCGACAGCATTTCTTGCGGCAAGCGGCTTTTGAATCGGACCATCCTTCAGTTTGAATGGTTCTGCCGTACAGCAAGGCAAAGGCGATTTTCTTATGCGCGGAATACAGCAGACGCTGCAGAGTCCCGCGCGAAATGTTCATCTCCCCGGCAGCCGCTTCCTGCGAGCGCTCCTCCAAGTCGCAGAGACGCAGCGCCTCCAGCTCGTCGACCGGAATCTCCAGGGGCTGGCTGTCAACATTCCCCCGAAAGCAGTATCCCCGGATTCCGGGACAGACTTTGCGTTCTTTCTGCGGTCTCGCCATGTTTGCCTCTCATTTTGTGCATTTGCACATAATATACCGCATCCCGGTTGTTTTTTCAAGCCGTGTAAAAAAGATTTTTCGATTCCGGTCGTGAAAGATACCCGACTCCGGTGACGAGGAATCAGAAAAACTTTCTCTTACGGGTGTAATTTTTTGTATCATCCGCAATTCAACGGCGACATCGGTCAAAGTGCAATATGTCCCCAATGCTCCAAAAATACAAAAAGACATTGAAATATCTGTCAAATGTGTGAAAATTACTTTGCATGATGCAAGAAATGTGCTATATTTAACGCGCGATTCAACCAGGGGAAGCATAATGAGCATGAAAAGGATATGGACTTTCCCGATTCAAACAGAACACAAGAGGCAAAAATGACAAATAACCATTGGGGGTTATTCGAAAACCATGCCCATCGGACCATCATGCTTTTCTGCATGATGCTTTTTCTTTTGTCCGGGTCACTTTGGGGCACGGGAAAAAGTCCGCGGAAAGTCGTCCGGGTTGCCTATCAGGAATTCAACCGACTGATGATCGTGGACGAGCATAACGATCCGGTGTCCGGTTACGCGTATGACTATATCCAGACGATCGGCACCTACGCCGGATGGGATGTAAAATATGTCCCATGCGCCAGTTTTTTCGACAGCGTGAGGCTCCTTCGGGCGGGGAAGGTCGATCTCATTTATGAAATCAGCTACACGGAGGAACGCGCCAAAGAGATTCTGTTCCCGAACGCGCCGATGGCGTATGAATATTACTATCTGTATTCTTCGGCGGAGAACACTTCGATTACTCCCGGCGATTATGCGTCCATGAACGGCAAAACCGTGGGTGTCACGCGCGGGACGATATTGTCCGACCTTCTGAAGCAATGGGGCAAAAAAAAGAAGGTGGATTTCAAAATAGTCGAATACGAAGATATTTCGAAGAAGGAGGCCGATCTGTATGCCGGCAAGATCGATTTGGATCTGGAAGTCAGCGTCCTGGCGAAACGCAATCTCTCGGCGGTCGAAAAAATCGGGGAGTCCGCCTATTATCTGGTTGCAGGCAAAAAAAGACCCGACCTGATCGACGACATCAATTCGGCGATGGAGAAAGTTCTCAATAACGACCTTTTTTATTTTTCCCGGCTTCAGGAGCGGTACTTTTCCGATACCGTACTGGGCCGCAACCTGACTGTTGAGGAAAGAAAATGGCTTGCGGGCCATAAGGTGCTGCGAGTCGGTTTCTTCGACAAATATCTCCCGTTTTCCGCAAAAGATGAACGCGGCAAGCCGATCGGCGCATGTATCGAAACAGTCCGGGAAATCCTCAAAGCGCTGAAATTGGAAAGCCAATTGGAAGTGGAGTTTATCTGTTTCGACAATCAGCGGGACGGATACAAGGCGGTCGAATCAGGCAAAATCGATCTGATGTTCCCCGCATACGTCAGCAATTCGGTCAAGCATGATTATCACATCATCGGCGGCAAAAGCCTTGCGACGGTTGCCAGCAATCTTGCCTATTCGGACGATTACGGGGAAAGCAAGAACAAGCGTATCGGCGTCAACCGGAACAATCTGATGCAATATTACTACTCCAAGGATTCTTATCCGAATTCGGAACTTGTGCTTTACGACGATATTCAGGGATGTCTTGACGGATTGCTGGACGGGTCATTGGACGGGACATTTCTGAACGGTTTCCGATCCGAAGCGCTGCTGAAACCAAGCAAATACCATTTGCTCCGGACATTGCGCGCCAAAAGCGATTTTCAGATTCACATGGCATTCGCGGAGGACAATATCGGACTCATGCTGCTGATGAACCGCGGATTGACGATACTTGACCCCGATTTCATCAACAAGGTATCGTATTCCTATATGGGTCGGATTTATACCTATTCCATGATGGATTTCCTTCAGGATCATATTCTTCTGGTGATCATTACGGTCGCAATCATCGTTGCCCTGATCGTTGCGCTGCTCGGCTACCGGATCAGCAATCGGAAACTGGCGGGAATCAACCGGGAGCTGACGGAATATTCCGAAACCATCGAAAAACAGCACCAGCAGGAATCCGAACTGCGGAAACAGCTCGAAAAGAAGCAGGGGGAACTTGAGGACGCATTGCAGATGGCACAGGCCGCCAGCCGGGCCAAAACGGCATTCCTGAGCAATATGTCCCATGACATCCGGACCCCGATGAACGCGATCATCGGGTTTACCGGACTTGCGGCAAGCCATATCCATGAAACGGAACGGGTTCGGGAATATCTGACGACGATTGCGCAATCTTCGGAGCACCTCCTTTCGCTGATCAACGATATCCTGGATATGAGCCGCATCGAATCCGGCAAGATGATCCTGAACGAGAAAGAAGAGTCTTTGGCGGATATCATTCATGTGCTCCGGGAGATCGTTCTTGCGGACGTCCGGGCAAAACAGCTCGATTTCCGCATCGATGCGGCGGATGTCCGAAACGAACTCGTGTACTGCGATAAACTCCGTCTCAATCAGGTGCTGCTCAATCTGGTCTCCAACGCCATCAAATACACTCCCCGGGGCGGAACGATCTCGCTGCGGATCGCCCAGAAACCCGCGGCGAAAGCAAACTGCGCGTCTTTCGAATTCCGGGTCAAGGATAACGGCATCGGCATGAGCGAGGAATTTGCCAAAACGATCTTCGAACCGTTTACGCGGGAAGAAAACTCCACCGTTTCGGGCATTCAGGGAACCGGGCTCGGAATGGCGATCACCAGGAACATCGTGGAGATGATGGACGGCAGAATATCTCTCACCTCGAAGGTGGGCGAAGGAACCGAATTCGTCGTTCTCCTGGATTTCAGAATCGCCGACAGGAAAACTTCCGTGCCCGCGGTTCCGGAACTGAACGGACTGCACAGTCTGGTGGTGAACGATGATGTCAATGCATGTCAGAACATTGCCGACATGCTTCGGGATGCCGGCATGCGCAGCGAATGGTGCGTTTCCGGCAAAGAAGCGGTCATCCGCGCGGAGGAATCCCTGCGTCGCGGCGATTGCTTCAAAGTTTATGTCGTAGACTGGCAGATGCCGGATGTGAACGGGATCGAAACGGTTCGCCGCATCCGCAAGGTCGTCGGGAAAGATGCCTTCATTCTTCTCCTGACCTCGAATGACCGGGGTGACATCGAAAGCGAAGCAAAAGAAGCGGGTGTCGACGGATTTGTCTCCCCGCCGCTTTTCCCGTCCGATTTGCGGAAAGCGCTCCTGACGTTCTGCGGGAAAGCAAGTTCCGATCCGTCTGTCCGGGAAGAACCGGCTTTCTCGTTGAAAGGCAAAAAAGTCCTGATGGTCGACGACAGTGAGCTCAACCTCAAGATCGGGGTGCTGGTGCTTCAGGGACAAGGTGTGACGGTCGATACCGCCCGGAACGGACAAATTGCAGTTGACATGATCCGGGAGAAGGGGGTTGATGCGTACGATTTCGTTGTGATGGATATCCAGATGCCGGTCATGGATGGCTACGAGGCCACGGGCGTTCTCAGAAAACTCCCGGGCGGAGAGAAACTGAAGATCATCGCCTTTTCCGCCAACGCTTTCGAAGAGGACAAGGAAAAATCTTTGAAGGCAGGCATGAACGGACACATCACGAAACCGCTGAAAATCGACGACCTCCTGAATGAACTGAAACGATTTGTCGTGTAACAGAATGAGGGCGGCCGGCTTGCAATTCAGAATAAACGGAGTACATTGACTTCAGAATTTATTTGCAGCATATTTTGCGGGGACGGATTCCGTTCAGACAGAAAATACGAACGGAGAATGAAGCGGCCCCCAAAAACAGAATCGAGGCATAAAACAGATGATTCATGACCATACAGACGCAGACATCGGCGAAAAGAAAGACTTTCGCGGTATCGCATATCTTTCACCTCTCGCAGTGATAGCGCTTTCCTTCGGCTATGCCGTCGGCTGGGGATCATTTGTTCTGCCCGGCACGATGTTTCTGCCGAATGCGGGTCCCGCAGGCACGATCATCGGACTTCTGATCGGCACGTCGGCGGTCGCCGTGCTGGCATTCAACTACCACAAACTGACTACCGGCATACAAGGGGCCGGCGGGGCTTATGGATTTGTCGCAAAAATATTCGGCCGCAACCACGGTTTTCTGGTGGGCTGGTTCCTGTTTCTGACGTATGTGGCGATTCTGTGGGCCAACGCGACGGCGCTGGTTCTGCTGGCGCGCTATCTTTTCGGCGATGCGCTCCAGTTCGGCTTTCATTACACGATGGTCGGGTTCGACGTGTATTTCGGGGAAGTTCTGCTGAGTCTGGGTGCGATCGTGTTCTGCGGCTGCGTATGCCTGCTCAGCAAGTACTTTGCCATTCGTCTGCATACTTTCTGCGCTTTCGTGCTGGTCGCCGGTGTGGTGACCTGTTTTCTCGCCGCACTTTTCGCGCATAAGGGCGGAACGGCGGCCATGGCCCCCGCATTTTCGCCGGACAGCCCTGCCTGGATACAGATACTCCGTATCCTGGCCATGGTGCCCTGGGCCTTCGTCGGATTCGAGGCGGTTGTCCAGTCCTCGTCGGAGTTCCGTTTCCCGGTCAAACGCACCTTTTCCCTGCTGCTGGCGGCGATTCTCCTTTCCGCATTGATATACATTCTTCTGGTGATTTTTCCCGTTCTCGCCTTGCCGGAAGGCTTTTCGAATTGGAAAGAGTATATCGACGCGCTTCCGCGTCTTGAAGGGATTGCCGCCATGCCGGTATTCTCGGCGGCCGAAAGGGCTCTCGGTTCGTTGGGCGTGGCCGTGATCGGCGGCTCGATGCTGGCCGCACAGCTCACAGCGTTGTTCGCCACGTATATTGCCGTCAGCCGCCTGATGCGCGCGATGGCCGACGACGATATGATTCCGAAATGGCTGGGCAAGTGCAATAACGAAGGGACTCCCGTGAATGCCATCCTCACGGTGATGTGCCTTTCCGTTCCGATTCCGTTCCTGGGCCGTACGGTGATCGGCTGGCCGGTCGATCTGTCGAACCTGGGCGCGGCCATTGTCTACGGCTACATTTCCGCTGCCGCGCTCGCCCTTCTCAGAAAGGAATCGGGCGGCGGGCGTTTTGCCGAAAAAGCCGCCGGGATTTTCGGACTTGCCATGTCGATCATTTTCAGCTTGCTCATGCTGGTGCCGAACTATCTTTCCGGAAGTTCGCTTTCGACGGAATCATACCTGCTTCTCTCCATCTGGTGCTTCGTAGGCTTCCTGTTGTACAGACCGGTATTTATCAGGGATTCCCGGGGCAGACTGGGGAACTCCACCATCGTATGGATTACCGTGCTGATCGTGATCTTCTTTTCTTCGCTGATGTGGTTCCGCCTGGCGGTATGCGATTCCGCCGAATATGCTTTCGGCGAATTGGTCGGCAAGACCGTCACCGCAGATACCGCTCAAAAGAGCATATCCTACGTCAACTCCGACATGCTGTTCAAGTCCATCATCGAACTGTGCATCCTCGTTTTCTCGCTGGCCGTCATTCTGAACCTGTTTTCGATTCTCCACCGGCGCGAGAAGAATCTGATCGTCGAAAAACTCAAGGCGGAGAAAAGCGCCAACAAATCGAAGAGCTACTTCTTTTCCACGATCAGTCACGACATCCGCACGCCGCTGAACGCGATCATCGGATATTCTCAGATGCTCAAGATGGGATTCAGTCAGGAGAAAGAACGCGAGCAGGCGCTCGATTCGATCATTGTCGGCGGCAGAGCATTGCTTCGCATCATCGACGACGCGATCGATTTTGCAAAACTCGAGGACGGACGGCTGGAATTCGAACGGAAGCCCGTAAACTGTCCCGGACTGCTGCTCAAATTCATGGATTCCTTCCGCAGTGCGAAACAAACGCCGTCGGTTGAATTCCGCTGCCGATCGGGCGAAATGCCAACCATACTGATAGACCCGAAGCGCATCCGGCAGATACTGTTCAATCTGGTGGACAACGCCGCAAAGTTTACGCAGCAGGGTTTTGTGGAACTTCGTGCGTCTTTCGACCGGACTGACGATGCCGACACGGGAACGCTGCGGTTCGAAGTGGAGGACACCGGCTGCGGCATCAGCGAAGAAGACCTGAAGCGAATCGTCTCCCCGTATGTTCAGGTGGATTCGAAGCTGGCGCGGCACGGAGGCACCGGCCTCGGACTGGCGGTATGCCGCAAGCTGGCCAACGCGATGGGGGGCGAGCTTTCCATCATCTCCGCCCTCGGGAAAGGGTCCACCTTCACGGTAACGATTCCCAACGTCAAAGTCAGTGACGCCGCCCCGGTGGAGGAAGACGAGCCGGTCGACAGCCAAAACTTAGTCCGGCCGAATGTCCCCCAGCCGGAGCAGAAGGTTGTCGTGAAGGATGAGAAGCCGGTTGAGAACGTCGTTTCAAAACGTGTCCTGATCGTCGATGACCAGAAGATGAACCTTATCGTTCTGAAGACAATGCTGAAAAAACTCGGCACGTTCGACATCGTTATGGCCAGGGACGGGAAGGAAGCGCTGGATATTCTGACTTCCGCAGACGCCTCGTTTGACCTTGTCCTGACCGACATGTGGATGCCGGTCATGGATGGCGAAGGACTTGTTCGTGCCGTCCGTGCGGACGGGCGGCTTGCGGCGCTTCCGGTTCACGTGGTGACCGCGGATACGGAAATGCCGGGCAAATACCGCGAGATCGGTTTCGATGGGCTCCTGCTGAAACCTGTCACCGTGGAGAAACTCAAGGCGATCATCGGATAGAGCTTGATTTCGCCGGGCCGCTTCAGCCGAGGCCGGCAGTCGCCGTGCCGACGGGAGACATCGTCTGCCCGGCCTGATGGCTCATCTCATGCTGCAGCTGCCGGGAATGCTCAAGCGATGCTTATGGAACCGGGGAAACGAAAAGAAGTTTTATATCGGGAAAACGCCGGGCGGAAAATCCTTCCGGAAGTTGCGGAACCGGTTCTTTCTTTTTCAGAATAGCCAGAGCCACATCGCCCTTTTTCAAATCTTTCCATTCATTGATCTGCGGCGTGACCGCAAGACAATAAAACACGGCTGCTCCGGACAGACTTTCGCTGGGACGAACCAGAACCAGACGTCCGCCGGGGATCGCGCGGAGCTGACGCTTGGCTTCAGCGAAGATCGGCGCGTATGAATCATGGCAGGACTTGTAAGAGCCGACCAAGCCGGCGCTCAGGGCGATTATCACGATCGCCGCGGCAATAAATATCTTCAGCCGCCGGCAGATCGGCATTGTGATGTCCCGACGGAACAGTCGCCGGCAGATACAGATGAAATATGGCAGCGCCGGAGCCGCGAGCATTGCCGCCGGAGCCGCCAGCGGCAGCAGATAAATCATCCGTTTCCCGCTTGCCGCTGACAACATCAGGAACGGAATCAGCAGCAGGGAAAGCAGCAGAATGCTCCGTGCAGAGCGGTACCGCCGGAATGATTTGATCCGCAAAAAAAGTCCGCCCAGCAGAAACAGCAGATAAGGAGGAAACAGCTCGGGGAGACGCAGCAGATAGTGCCAGCAAGGCGCACTGTGGTCCCGGTGACTCCCTGAAAAACGGCCGAAATTATTGTGCAGAAAAACCGTTTCGACCGCAGCCATTCCGTTTTCGGAGTAAAGGAGCCGAAGGTAAATCGCGTAGGGAAGTACGCCGAGCAGCGCTGCGCCCGCCACCCGGCAATAAGCGGCGAAGGAGAAGCGCCGATTGACCCAATCGCAGAAGAGCAGGGTAAAGGCGATTCCTGAAAGCGGGATTGCCATTCCGGGCAGATTTTTCGTAAGCAGACCTCCCGCAATTCCGGTACCGAGCAGGAACATGCCGATGAGCCTCCGTACCATTCCTCTGCCTGAGAACTCCATCAAGGCGAATCCAGTCCATGAGAGAATGCAAAATGCGGTGAGCATCATGTCAACTCGGCAGTCATACGCATTCGACAGATATTGTGCTCCGGTCGCCAGCATGAAGGCTCCCGTGAAAGCCTCCCATTTCGGTCGATGCAATATCCGCATCAGCGCGTAAAGCAGCAATACCCCGGCCAGCGCCGAGAGTACGGACGGAAGTTTTGCAGCGAAGGGGATGATGCCGAAAAGGCGGTAGTTTACTGCCGCTGCAATATAATAGAATGGCGGATATTCCAGAAAGGGGTTTCCATTGAGCTTCGGGGTCAGAAGATCGCCGTCGAGGACCATTTCTGCGGCAATCCCGGCAACTCTGCTTTCATCGCCGCACTGAAGTCCCATAAAGAAAAGCGGCACAAGGAAAAGAATGATCGAAATCAGAATCAGGCGCAGGATATTTTTCCGGTCGGTGGTGTTCCGTTCCCAATCATTCAGCAGTCTGTGAATTCGGAACGGATCATAGCGATATTCGGGACGATCGGCAATAACTCGGCAGAAGGTTCCATCTGTTTTTTCCTCCGGACACGACTTTTCTGTCTCTTTAACCTTTTCCATTTCAAACTTTCTGTGTCAAAGTGTATGGTTGCGCTTGGAGCATGATGCTTAATATAATCTTTTTTCCCTTTTTTTCAACCGGATTTCATCGTGAAGTTCATTGTTTCTATGTCGAGGAAGTGACGTTTCATCCTGTCTTTGCACCGCCGTTTTCCTTGGCGGCAGACGAACTGAAAACCTTGAAGGACAGAGTCCTTGGCGCGCAGCCGATTTTTCACAACGGCACGCTCATTCGGTCCTCGGCAATCATGACCGGCGCACCCCAGACTGCTTCGGCCCGGGCCGGTTCGCCGGCGGGATCGCCGAGCACCGCCAGGCCGTGATGGACCCAGAGCAGATGGCCGATTTCCGCCTTTTTTTCCCGTAATCTCAGGCAGACTTCCGGCAGGGAGTGATGTCCGCTTTCCATCAGCAGCCAGTCGCAGGACCTGGTCCAGCCGTCCAGATCGTCAATGCTCCGGACATCGCCCGAATAGACGATGGTCTTTCCTCCGGCGGTGATCCGGAAACTGAATGATTTCCAATTGCCGTCCGCAGGGATTCCCAGATGCAGATTGTGCCTGGCCTCAACCCGGACGCTGCCGTCGTCCAGCAGAATGCCGTCGGCAGCAGGTTTCGCCTGCAGGGGAAAACAGCACTTGAAATTGCCTTCGGTTTCCGCCAGCGTGGCCCGGATGGCCGCGAACTGGGTCAGCGACGGGGTGAACACCGTGACGGGGGCCAGCGATCCGACTTTCCGGACACTCGTCAGTTTCCGGATGTTCCACAGCAGATTTCCCAGCCCGCCGACGTGGTCCATGTGAGGGTGTGAAATGAAAATATTGCGGACCGCAAGCAAGTCCAGTCCCATCAGGTGCGCGGTGTAGGAGGAATTTTCTCCGGCGTCGAACCAATAGAGTTGTCCGCCGTGTTCCAGAACCCAGGCGGTGTGATGCCGTCCGGGCTGCGGTTCGGTGCCGGAGCAGCTGCCGAGAATATGGATTCTGCTCATGGCCGCTCCCGGGTTTCGGGTTCAGACGGAACGGAACACAGTTCTCCGGCCAGCCAGGCGACTCCGTGCGGGGTCAGATTCCCCCAGATGGTCCAATTGCCGTGCAGTCCCAGCGGGCAGCTGGTTAACGCCAGTTTCCCCTTGCCGACGGAGCGCCAGGCGAAAAATGGAACGCCGAGCCGGCCCGGAATCTGTATCGAACCACCGATCTGCCATTTTTCCGGCTGCTCGAGACGGAAACCGTGCCGGGGTGTCCAGCAGTTGCTTTTCAGAAATTTTCCGGTTCTCGGCATCGCTTTGACCAGTTCCGGCGCGATCTGCCGTTTCAGCTGTCCGATGGGCGCATCGTCGATATGTCCGCTGGGCCGCATCTTCAGATTGATGACTCGTTCGACTCCGAAATCCGGCGAGTCGAAATAACGGTCCAGCGGCAGATCTCCGGACAATCCGGCCAGAACGGTCAGGCCGCGCCGCATGGCGGGAATCAGCCGCTTCCGCCAGAATTCCCCGGTCAGCGTTTCCGGACGGGTGATGACGACCAGTTCGGCACGATCCAGCAGCGGGTCCAGTTCGTCCTGCGTATGGACCAGCTTCGGACGGAAAGTCTCCCTTTCCAGAAACGCGATGACGTTTTTGGCTCCGTTCGTTTTTTTCGGATCGTAAAACACCGCATTCCGGTCGGCTTTGGCATGGAATGAAAATCCCAGCGCGCCCCAGCAGGGATGACCCCTCCGGTGGAGTTTCGGGAAATTGCCTTCGCGGCTTTCAACGGAAAAGTTCCAGAGTTCCATTTCCGTCGGGGTGTCCGGCGAACCGAGCACACCCTGCAGTCGGCAGAGTTTCGCAATATCCAGCGAGCGGGGCGGGATTCCGCCGATAAGTTGCCACGGCAGTTTTATCGTCGCCCGCCGGTCGTGAATGACCGCTTGCACTTCGGTCTCGATGTCTTTGAGATTTCCCGCGGCGTCCGCCGTCTGGAAACGGATTTTCCCGTCCGGGGCTGCGGTGAACCGCTTTTGCCTCACCGGATTCGGATCGGGGTTGCCGAGGACCACGGTCAGCGGCAGAATCCGGACCGGACATTCCAGCGTGAGCGCCTCTCGGTCCCAGCGGACGGACGTTTCCGGCAGACCCGGGACGATTCCGCCCGATGCGTCAGCACCGGTCGTGGCGGCGGCGAACTGGTCCGGCAACTGCTGGCGGACATACAGCGCCCAGCGGTCCAGCAGACGGCGGTCGAGCAGCAGTTGATTGAGTTTATCCTCGCGTTCCGGGGTCGGCGGCTGTTTTTTCAGATTGGATTCGGTCTGATTCAGATAGCCGTAAAGTTCCCGGAGATGCTCGGCGTTCAGCCATTCCGAGGCCTGAAGCACGGGCTGTTTGTTGCCGTAATGCGAAATCACGTGACTGCGACAGCCGTTCCAGAACTCCGCGCTCCGGAGATGATATTTGATCATGGGTGCGCCTTCCTCGCCGTAGAGAGCCGTGATGAATTCCCGGATCAGGTCTTTCACCTCGCGATCGGGGTCCAGCATCAGCTGGGCATAGACCCAGTACAGCAGACGATGAACGTTTTGGCTCTTTTCCTCCGGAGCTTTGCCCGCGGCGTCCGTCTGGTCCGCCGATGCGGTAATGGAACCTTCCGGCAGGATGGATATGCAGCCTGCCCGGTAGAATTTCCGTATCATCGCCTGCACGTTGAAATACAGCGGATAACTCAGCGGCTGGGAGAAGATGTCCATTTCGTAGCCGTAAATGCCCATTGGGATGTTGCGCCGCTTCCATTGTCCGGTCCGGTTGTCGGACCGCCGGTTCAGTTCGCAATCGTGCGGGAACGGATGGACCCAGCAGCAGTCGGAGAGGCAGTACTCGATGAAATCGGCGTCGACTCCGCCTTTTTTGGGAGGAGTGATATAACCGTGATAGGCGATACTGCTGTATTTGACTTTCGGATACCGCTGCCGGAGCCGGGCGACGATCCGGTTGAACAGGGAGAACCAGCGGCTCGACCAGTCCAGTTTTCTGCATTCGGGACATTCGCAGGCGCGGCGGACGTCGCCGGGAAAAATGGACATGACCTCCAAATCGGGGCGGCTTTCGATCATGCGGGCGAAATCTTCCACCATGATGGTCTCCGCCTCGGCATTGCTCCAGCAGGCTTGCCGGACATCGCGTTTCCCTTTGACCAGCGCGAACATTTCCGGGTTGGACCGGAAATATTTTTTGTCCAGCACCGCATTGTGTGTGGAAAACATCAGGTGGATTCCCTGTTTCCGGCGGCGGTTCAGCGCTTCGGTCCCGTGACGCGGGACGCTGCGCATGAAGTTCCCGCCGTTGCGGACCATCCATAATTCGGATTCCGCGCTGTCACCGTAGCCGCACCAATGCCAGCCGCGGTAACGGAAAGCCAAATCGCGCCGGATTGAAAGTTCCGGCAGGGAAAAATTGTTCCGGCGCGGCATTCGGACCCCGGTTTTTCCGGGCCAGAGCCAGCGGCAGCCCATGATTTCACGAAGAAACGTATAGACCGCCTGCAATGCGGCGCCCGGCCGGTTGCCCGCCAGCACCAGTTTCCCGTTCAGGGTGAAGACCGCGATCTGATCCCGGTCCGATGCCGGGTCCAGTTTCAGGATCGGCTGCTGCCGGGCGATTTCAGGATGTGATACGGGCGTGCCGATGATGACGGCCCCGGAATCCCCACGCCGGATGATCGGGAAATCGGTGTTCAAAATCTGTTTCAGCGCATTCCGGAGTTCTTCGGCTGCAAACAATTCGGTTTCGGCTGCTCCGGGCCCGACCTGAATATTCCAAGGACGTTCCGGTTCCGTTCCGGAAAGCGCGCCGGTGAAGCAGCAGAACAGGATCGACGAAAGAAAGATCAATTTCATAAGCCACCTTTACCTTTGTGTATTGAACAACGGGTTTTCCCAACGGCATTCCGGCGGTTACCACCGGACCCGCGGCATATAATTGGTGGCGGAATCGTTGTAGAATTTGATGTAGCAGTTCGCATTTTTCCGGTTCCGGTACTCGACATGTCCGTCCATGAACACTACATTGGCTCCATCGTCGTGGGGATGCGGCTGATTGAGATAGTTATACCAGGAGACGGTGCCGCCGGTGCTGTTTCCGTCCGAACACATCGGATGCTTGGATGCGGTTTCATAGAAACTGTTGCCCCCGGTAGTTGCGGGCGCTTTCCCCAGGTATTTTATCGACGGCATGGGCCGGTATTGAGTCGTGCCGTTGAACCAGCCGTGACGATCGGCATAACTGCTGTTCCCGTATCCGAAAGCGACGATATATCCCAGCGCCAGCGAGCGGCCGCCTTGCAGCGCCAGCGTGCCGGCCGCGTATTTGTTGCCGCCGTTGATGAACGGCGGTTTGAGCGACGGACAGACCAGCGCTTTGATATGTTTGAAACCGGTGCCGCTTTCATCGACCGCGGTTTCCTTGGGAAAGAGATAACCGTCCAGATGCGAAGCCGTGCCGTAATAGTTCGGATAGCTGGAAGAATTTTTGTTCGGCCCGTTGTCCTGATAGTCGCCGGCATAAATGGTCAGATTGGTGGCCAGTTGTTTCAGATTGTTCTGGCAGGATGATTTCTGCGCGGTCAGGCGGGCCCGGTTCAGCGCCGGCAGCAGCATTCCCGCCAGAATCGCGATGATGGCAATTACGACCAGAAGTTCTATCAGGGTAAATGATTTTTTCACGAGGCAGGGCGGAAATCCGGCGGGTGAAGGGTTCTGGAGATTTTCTGACATGAGAGTTCCTTTCTTTTTTTTTCTTGGTTTGAAAAACGTTCAGTGATGACAAATGCGGTCATTCCGGCCGGGATCGAATCTCCTCGAGCGCATCGACTTTCGGACAGATCAGTTCTTTGCGGATGCGCGGCGCGGCCCAGCGCGCGGCGTTGGCGATCACCTTGCGGATATTTT
>Ga0208297_1001204_pt1 | contig 28312 bp, 25 predicted proteins | sample LMS_cellobiose_e_FD_187367 | JGI IMG/M metagenome (GOLD analysis project Ga0208297, IMG submission 187367) | Rumen-fistulated moose microbial communities from Alaska, USA - LMS_cellobiose_enrichment (SPAdes) (version 2) | ecosystem: Host-associated > Mammals > Digestive system > Stomach > Rumen... | reverse complement strand
CGGACGCGGGCAACGGACTTCTTACGACGCCCGGTGGCGATGAAAGCGGTTTTTGCCATAGTCGTTTTTCCTCCTTATTTGAGCACGAGCACTTCGGGCTGCTGGGCCTCGTGATTGTGGGTGGGTCCGGCATAGATGCGCAGCTTCTTGAGCATCTTGCGGCCCAGGGGGCCCTTGGGCATCATGCGGCGGATGGACTCATACACCGCGAACTCGGGCTTCTTGGCAAGCAGCTCACCGTAGGTGATCTCCTTGATGCCGCCGGGATACCCGGTGTGATGGATGTGGGTCTTCTCGGCCAGCTTGTTCCCGGTCAGGCGGACCTTGGCGGCATTGACGATGATGACGCAGTCGCCGGTGTCCACGTGGGGGGTGAAGATGGGCTTGTTTTTACCTCTGAGAATGGCGGCTACCTGAGAGGAGAGACGGCCAAGCACCATGTCCGTCGCGTCCACCACGTACCACTTACGCTCAACGGTTTCGCCCTTTGCCATATAGGTCTTCATGGCGATTCCTCCAATGAAATATTGATACTTGCTGCCCTTTTGATCAAGCGCTGGCGGGGCTTGTGCCGCACTTCACCCAATAGGCACTTGCATATATTAACAAAGCGGCACCCGCTTGTCAAGCCGTTTTTTTCGCTTCTTTCCGAAAAGTTGGGGAAAAATGGCCGGGCGAATCGTCACTTCACCTTCAATAGCACGGCGGTTTTCCCCGCCACGGCGATGGAGCCGGAAAACTCACCGGCGGCGCCCCAAAGGGCCTCCCAGGTTCCCTCCGGCAGGGCGGCGGTCATGGGCGTGTCGGCGGGATTGGCCACCAGATAGCCCACCAGCTGGCCGTCCAATGTATAGGCGGCGGCGATGGCGTTGCCCTCCAAGACTTCGCCGGCTACGGTGCCGTTGTAGAGCCAGGGATTGGCCTTCCTGAGGGCGATGAGCTGCTGATAGCAGAGCATCATGGCATAGGCGTCGCTGTCCGGCGTCAGGGCTTCCCAATCGATGTTGTTCACCGCGTCGGAGGCGTTGTAGCTGTTTTCGTTGCCGCCCTTGGTGCGTAACATCTCCTCCCCCGCCAGGAAGAAGGGGGTGCCCTTGCTCATCAGCACCAGCGAGGCGCCCAGCCGGTTCATCTGGAGGCGCTGCTCCACGGTAGCGTTGGGATCGGCGTTCTTCAGGATGTCCCACAGGGTCCGGTTGTCGTGGGAGGACATATAGTTGATCATCAGGGCGTCGTCCACCTTCCAGCTGGCGCCCGTCGCGTGGTCGCCGCCGGTGACGCCGAAAAGGACCTGATTGGCGGTGGTCTTGGAGACATTGCCGCTGATCCAGCCCTTGGCCTTGGCATCGAAGACGCTGCCCTTGAGGCCGTCCCGGATGGCGTCGTTGAACACGGCCACGCCGCCGATGGCCCCTTCGGAGGCCTTGACCTCATGGATGTTGGCCTGCACGGCCCGCAGGTTCTCCCGCAGGGGGGAGGTGCCGCCGGTCCACCCCTCGCCGTAGAGGATGGCCTCAGGATCGATCCGATGGACAGCCTTTTCGATCTGCTGCATGGTGTCCACATCGTGGAGGCCCATGAGGTCGAAGCGGAAACCGTCGATGTGATACTCCGTTTGCCAGTAGGCAACGGAGTCCACCATATATTTGCGGAACATCCGCCGTTCGGAGGCCGTTTCGTTGCCGCAGCCGCTGCCGTTGGCGCTGTCACCGGTGTTGGTGTAGCGATAGTAGTAATAGGGGACGATCCGGTTCAGGTTGGAATCCTGGGAATAGGTGTGGTTATACACCACATCCATGACCACGCCGAGCCCGTTTTCATGGAGGGCCTGAACCATCTGCTTGAACTCGTTCACCCGCACCTCCCCATGCCAGGGGTCGGTGGAATAGCTGCCCTCGGGGGCATTGTAGTTCTTGGGATCATAGCCCCAGTTGAAGGTGCTGGCGGTGGTCTCGTCCACGGTGGCATAGTCATAGACCGGCTGCAGGTGCACGTGGGTCACCCCCAGCGCCTTGAGATAGTCCACGCCCACCGGTTGGCCCGCGGCGTTGGTGAGGCCCGTCTCCGTGAAGGCCAGATATTTTCCCGGATACTTGGAGGAAGCGATCCGGTTGGAGAAGTCCCGCACATGGACCTCCCAGATGACGGCGTCCCGATAGGAGGTGAGCTTCGGATCGAACACCTCCTCCCGGAAGCCCTCAGGGTCCGTGGAGGCAAGGTCGATGACCATGCCCCGATCCCCGTTGACGCCCACGGCCCGGGCATAGGGGTCCACGGCCTCCTGGGTGCCCACGGCGGTGGTGACGGTGTAGGTATAATAGGTGCCGTGGCCGCAGGGATACTCAAGGCTCCACACCCCCTGCTGGCCCCGGACCATGTCCGCGGCGGCGAAGGCTTCGCCTCCGTTTCCCGCCTCAAACAGGTTCAGCACCACCTGGCTGGCCGTGGGCGCCCAAACCTTGAAAACGGTGACATCCCCGCGGATGATTGCGCCCAGGTCGTTTCCGGCATAGGTATACTTGGCTTCAAAGGCAGGCGTGTCGAAGATGGCCGTGGGTACCGCCACCTGCTCGCCATAGCCCTCGATGGCAACGGTGCAGACCGCCGTGATGTCCAGGTTCTCCTTGGTGGTGATGACGCCGGTGATCACGTTGTTGTTCAGGGAGGAAAGCTTCTCCACGGCCACGGGCTGGCCGTTCACCGTGACCTTCACCTGGTCCAGGCTGGTCAGGGTCACCGCAGGCTCCAGGGTATATTTGATCTGGTTCTCCGCGATGATCCCCGCGAACTTGAAATTCATCTTCTGCTGCAGATTCACGCCGCCGTCCTCGCTATAATAAATGGTTTCCTCGCCGGATTTCAAAAAGATGGACACATCGCCGCCGGTCATGGGCACGAACCGATCTCCGTCGAAATCCTTGGTGGCCGTGCCCCAGCTGGTGCTGCCCATGTCGGTGACGCCGGTGCGGACGATGAAGCCCACCTCCTCCACCTCCTCCGGCACGTTGACGACCACCTTCGCCCCATAGGCGCAGGGGTGCATGGGATAGCTGCGGCCGTCCTTGCCCTTGAACCAGATCCACATGTCGCTGGAGTCAAAGTCGATGGCGGCCTTGGTCCAATAGATGGAGAGCTGGTTGCAGCCCGGCTCCCGTTCCAGCGTATATTCTTCCGCAGGCTCGGAGGCGGGAGCCTCGGTGGGCTCAGGAGTGGGCGCTTCCGTGGGCTCGGGCTCCGCCGTAGGTGCCTCTGTGGCTGCCGCAGGCGCCTGGGTGGGGTCGGCGATGGCCGTTTGCGCCGGTACAGCGCAGGCCGTCAAAACCAGCAGCGCCGCCAGCAACAGGGCAAAGAAATGCTTTCTCATAGTCAGCTCCTTGTGGTGTCGGGCATTCCCGTATTTTATATAAAGCATATCACCATTCCTGCTGAGAATCAAGCGGAACGGTCCCTTCCCTTCCGGCGGAACAGGACCTCGATGGTCACCGTGGCCGCGAAGGCGCAAAGCAGCGTGGCTGCGATGGCCGGGCGAGCATAGCCCCGGCTGAAATACACTCCGGTTGTCCCCACCTCCGGCACGGTCACCGGGTCATAGGGGATGCCGGTTTCGGCGCAGATCTGCTTGATGTTCAAAAAATGGATGGTGGGCACGCCCAAGCTCAGATATCGCTCCACCAGGCCGCTCTTGGGGTGGATGTTGGGGTCGGCCTCGGGCAGCAGCCCCTGGCCAAAGCTGAGGGCGGCGTCGGTATCGCCCATGCCCAGGATGTTGCCCCCCACGTTGACGAAGGCGGCGATATCCCCCATGCGCGCCATGCGGTCCAGCACATCCGCCTCATAGCCCTGGTCATAGAAGGTCAGAGACAACCCCTCCGCCGTCAGACGAGCCTGCATGGTCTCGATCTCCCGGATGTCCGCCTCGTCCCCCAGCATATAGCCGATCATGTTCTCTCCCGCATCCGCATCACCTCCCATGGTGATCACCTCCGGCAGGGTGGACAGCAGGCCCGCCTCATGGGCGGTGAGGATCATCTCAGGCAACACATAGCCGGTCAGATTGGCGCCGAAGTTGGAGGAGCCCACGGACACGCTGTAGGAGATGTCCAGGCCCATGACCTCCGCCGCGCACAGGACCCCCAGATTGATCCCCGGGAAGGAGGCCGAAAAGCAGGCGCCGATCCGATCCCCGGGCCGGACCCCGGCTTCGTGGAGATATCGAACGGCCAGGGCGGCGAAGTCAGACAGCTGGGAGGTCCGCTTGGCCTCCACGCTGCCCAGGGAGGTGGTGATGGGCGAGATCTGGACCCCCATGAGCCCCAGGCCCAGGGTGTCCTCCGGCACCAAATCATAGCCCCGGCGCAGGCGCTCGTTCCGAACGGCGGCCACCACCTGCTGATGTAGCCGGGCGGCATCTTCCATCCTTTCCCCATAGGGGCGTTTGACATGGCGACCGGAAAGATAGATGATCACCACGGCCACCGCCAGCAGCAACGCCACGATGCCGTGGAATATGAGCTTACGCCGCTTCACGTTTCCGCCTCCTTCCCGTCAATAACAGGGCCATGATCCCATTCTGAGCCGCCAGGGTCCAAAGGAGAACGGCGGATCGAGGGTAGCCGGCGCCAAAGTACATGGCGGCGGCCCCGATGGTCGGCATGGTCTCGGGATCGAAGGCGATGCCGCTCTGCTCGCAGAGGGCGCGGATGTTCAGAAGATGGATGGTGGGGATATCCCGGGAAAGATAGCGCTCCGTCAGACCGCTGTTGGGCCCGATCTGCAGTTTCCTCGGCTCCAGCAGGCCGCTGCCCAGGGAGAGGGTGACGGTGTTGTCCGAGGCCCCCAGCCCCAGGGAGTTGCCCCCGGCATTCACAAAGGCCCTGATATCCCCATAGAGCTGCTCATGGAGCTGAATGTCCTGGGCGAAGCTTTCGATGGACGCTGGGGCCAGGCCCGCCGCGGCCAGGCGCTGCTTCAAAGCCTCTATGGCGGCCAGATCCTCCTCTTCCTCCAGCACATAGGCCATCATGTTGCGGCCCATATCGCCCCCGCCGCCCATGGTGACCAGCACGGGCAACCGGGAGAGCAGGCCGGCGTCAACAAGGGTTTTGACCATCTCGGGAAAGGTGTATTCCGGGTTGTTGGCCCCATACTTGGAGGAGCCCACGGAGGCGGAATAGCGGATGTCCAGGCCCATGACCTCCGCCGCACAGAGTACCGCCAGATTGAGCCCCGGATAGGAGCCGGAGAAGTTGGCCCCCACGGGATCCCCGGCCTTCAGCCCCGCCTCCGAGAAATAGCGGACGCACAGGGCGGCAAAATCGGGGAGCTGGCTGGTGCGCTTCTCCTCCAGGCCGGCGGAGGTGGTCATGATGGCGGTGAAGTCATACCCCAAAAGGCCGATACCCAGGATATCCTCCTCCGCCAGCGCCACGCCCCGCCGGACCTTTTCCGCCCGAATCAGGGCCGCCGCCCGCTGATGGAGTTGGGCCGCCGCCGCCATGGTGTCCGCATAGGGGAGCCGCTGGGGCCGCCGGCCCAGCCAGAGGGCCGATCCGGCCAAAAGCAACGCCAGGGCCAGGCAGACCCAGGCAAGGACGGGGCGGCGCCTCATAGCATGCCCACCCACAGCAGGCACAGGGCGCACAGGGCTGTCACCGCGCAGAGGGAGACGCCGGTTTTGAGGAAGCCCTGCCGCTGCAGATCCCGCACCAGCAGCGCCGGCACCAGATAGCCGATGACCCGAACGCCGAAGGGCAGCACTCCCAAGAGGCCCACCAGATAGGTGAGGGTGAAGCTCAGCACCACATTCACGGCGAAGAGCCGCCGCCCATACAGGATCAGAAACCGGCTGAGGAGCCTGTCCAGGCCATATACCCCCAGCACCACGATCAGGCTGTAGGCGATGCGCCAGGGATCGTTGAGACTCAGGGCAAAATAGACCGGGGCCACCAGACCGCCGGTGGAGAGGCCCGTGATCTCGGAATAGAGGACGGCGATGAGCACGCCCACGATGACGATCTTACTATACATGCTTTTCCTCCCCGCCCGGGTTCGCAGGGCGCTCCGTCAGCTCCCGCTGGGCCCGCTCCACCAGGCGCATGCCCTCGTTCTTGATGTTGCCCACCGCCAGGATCAGGCGGGGCGATTCGCTGGAAAAGGGGATCTCCGACCCCATGCGGAAGCCCCGGACCGTTGCCTGAGGGGCGGCTCGGCGGCACAGGCGAGCCAGGGCCCGCTGCTCGTCGCCCAGGAGCCAGATCTGCTTTGGTCCCATCTCCCGGCATAGGCGGACCATGTCCAGGGCACGGGCAGGCCGATCGCCGCGGTTGTTGATGAGGATGACCAGCTCCTCCTTCCCCTCCCCCCTGGTGCTTTCATAGATCATCTTTGTGGAGCTCACATCGTTGGCGGAAAGGGCGTTGACGAAGGTAAGGTTTTCGCCTTCAAATACGGACAGGGCGAAGGGATCCCGGATGAAGGCCCTCACCCCCTCGAAGGCGGTTTGCCGATCCACCCCCAGCCCCTGGCACACATCGAGGGATAGAGCCACGTTTTCGGGGAAGTCCAGCACCATGGCCCCGGGCAGATCAGCGATGGATCCCGGGTCGGAAATGGTCAGGGTGCTGCCCAGCTGCTTGGCCCGGGCCGCCAGCCGGTCGGGAAAATCCCGCTCCGCCGTGAAAATCTGTCCTCGCTGGGGCAGCATCTCCATGAGACAATCCAAAATCTCCTCCTGGCTGTCTCCCATCACATCCATATGGTCCAGCCGGGCGTTGGTGATGACCCCCACATCGCAGTGCAGCATGTCCTTCCCCGACACCCGCTGATACTCCGGCTGCAGGGCCATGCATTCGATCACCAGGATGTCCGCCTTCTCCTGGGCGGCCTTGTGTAGAAAGGTGAGCTGCTCCCGGATGTTCGCCGGCGCTTTACGCTCGATGAGCTCCTGCCGCCCGTCGGGATGAATGGCGATGGGCAGGGTGCCCGTGGTCTTGCACAGGACCCGGTGCCCCCCGGCGGTGAACCCCGCGGCGATCATGCGGGTCACGGTGGACTTGCCCCGGGTTCCGTTCACATAGACCACATGAGCAAGGGCGCTTCGGTCCCGGCGCGCCCGCAGCGCCTCCCAAGCGAGGCGCAGGAGCAGCGCGCATGACAATATGAGGATGAGCAGTTCCGTTCTGTCCATGGCTCCATTGTACTCACCCCATCCGCTCCTGTCCAGTTGTTTTGTCGGTTTTTCAGCAGAAAAAAGGACGGCGGATCGCTCCGTCGTCCTTTGCTTTTTTGAGATGCCTTATCTCAGATAGAGGCCCAGGTCGTCCGATTCCACCATTTCCGCATAATCAGGCACATTGCCGATGACGATGGCCCTTTCGTCGTTGTCCAGGCTGTCGTTATAGGCCTGGATGAAGGCGGCCACGCCGGCCACGTGCCGGGCCACGCGCAGGGAGAGAGGGAAGTTGCCGGCGCTGTAGTCCACATAGAGCAGACCCAGATCCTGGGCGATCACATAGCAGGGATCTTCGCCGGTGATGACCAGCTTTTCATCCGTGTAGCCGCGAAACCGGCCCTGGGAGGGGTTGCCCACCTCAAGGAGCAGAGCGTAGGTATCCGTGAAGTCGCCCAGCTCACGGTGGGTGAGGCCGTGAAGGGTGACCGGCGAGGGCTCCAGACGCATGTTGATGTCGTCCATCTCCAGGTTCAGCACGCCTTCGGCGGCGATGGCCATGGCCCGCTCATGGGCCACGCAGGCGTTGTTCACCGCGTATTCGGGGCTGGACTCGTGCAGGTCGATCTCCATGTCGATCTTCTCGGTGTTGATCATGTTGGTCACTGCGTAGGCCACCTGCTCGGACAGGGTGCCATACTTCACGCCGGGATAGCAGCGGTTCAGGTTGCGGGTCTCGGAGCCGGACAGGCCCTGGCCCGAGGGCTTGTGGGTGTAGATGTCCGGATCGGGCCACTGATCGATGGGATTCGCGGCGCGGGATCCAAAGTGGAAGGTCCGGGTCGCTCCATCGGCAGTGGTGAAGTGCATGTACTGGGGCTGGCCCTCCAGAGGATCGTTGTGAGAGAGGCCGGACATGTTGATCTGAGGGATCACATAGACCGTGCCCTTTTCCACCGTGAGCTGCTCCAGCATGACCACGGCGGCCATGTGGCCGGCGGGCTCGTTAGCATGGGTGCCGCCCAGGATCAGGATGCTGCCGCCGGGCTCCTTGCCCTCCAGAACGTAGATATCCACGTTGGCGATGGTGCCCTTCAGGTTCTTGTTGTAGGTAGAGAGCTTGTAGGTCCGGGTGACAGCGCTGCCCTTGGTCACGATGTCTTCCTGGAAGGTCCGCTTCTGATAGAAGCTGTTGCCGGCGATCGCCGCGCAGGCGATGGCGATGGCAAGGATGATGCAGGTGCTGAGAATGCCTTTTTTCTTCATCGCTCTGTCCCTCCTTATTTGATCATGAAGATCCGAAGGATCAAGCAGACCAGGATCATCGCGCAGCTGATCTTATCCACCACCTTGGTTTCCTTGAAGAGCATGTTGTAGAGGACGCTGGCAAAGACCATCACGGCAATGGCAAGATAAATGATCGTTGTGAATGTCATAGCTGCTTCCTCCTTTTAGAACAGACCCGCGATGAGCTTGGACTTGGCCAGGAAGAACGCGGCCCAAACCAGCAGGATCACGATGGGGATGATGCACTTCTTCAGGATCAGCGTGTACTTTTTCACGCCGGTGACCTGAGCGGCGAAGAGACCGGCCAGGGCCGTGGGCGGCATCATGTCGCCCACGGAGGCGATCAAGCTGATGGCCGCCAGAACCACCACCGCGTTGCCGCCCAGATAGGAGGCGTAGATGTACGCAAAGGGCACGCCCAGCACGGAGCAGGCGCCGAAGGACGACACCGCGCCGAACAGGGGAATGCTGGTGCAGGCCACAACAAGCCAGAGGATGGAAGGCAGGCTCAGACAGGTCATGACGATGAGGCCGCGGACGCCGGTAGCGGTCATCACCTCGATGAACATGCCCACGCCCATGAGGATGGCCATGACGGGGGTCGCCGTGCGAATGGCCTCAGGGACGGTCTTGAGGATGTTGATCTTCCTGCCGGTGAACAGGCCCACCGCCGCGGACAGCAGGAAGATGACCGGCATGCCCAAGTCTTCGGTGACCTTCAGGACCTTGAAGAAGATCATGAGGACCACGAGAGCAATGAAGGGCAGATAGATCTTGAAGCCATACTGTTTGCGGACGGCGTCCTGCTTTTCCAGAGCGGGCTTGAGCTTCTCATAGTCCAGGTTCTTGACCTTCTTGAGACCCAGCAACAGCACGATGACGATGGCCAGGGGGAAGGTCAACAGAAGCAAGGGACCGGTGAATCCCACATAAGGCACATCGATGCCGGCGCAGATGATCAGAGCCGCCGTGTTCACAGGCGGAGCGATCATGCCCAGCAAACCGCCCATGGCGATGATGGAGCCGGCGGTCACCGCGTCACAGCCCATGAGCATGAGCACGGGGGCCATGATGGAACCGGCAGACAGCACAGCTGCCGTGGAGGAGCCGGTGATCATGCCGGGGAACATGATGATGAACATGATGAGGATCAGCAGAACGGCCGGGACCTTATGGAACTTCTCGATGATGAGACTGGAAAGAGCGTCCAGACCGCCGGAGTCCTCGATGACCTTCATGAATACCATGGCGCTGGCGATGGTGAGAATGGTGTCCACATAGCCGAACTCTCCCTCCACCATCATGCGGATGGTTTCCGTGCCCAGGCCGCCCTCGATGGCGCCGATGACAGCCGCCGCCATCATGGACACGCCCACGGGCCACTTCAATGCGAAGCATCCCACCATGAACACGCCCAGCATGAGTACGAATGTAATCACATACGGTGTCATGTTTCTTCTCCTTATACGCTTGACGCGAGTGTGCGCCCCGCGTCAAGCGGTTGTTTTACAGGCCAAAGAGTTCCTTCAGCACGTTCCGGGCATCGGCAGCCTTGGCCGCATACGCCGTGGGCGTGTTGTTGGCCGCCAGGATGTCATACATCAGGTGGTCCGCGTCGCCGCTTTCCACAATGATCGCGATGTCCGCCGCAGCAAAAGCGGGCTTGATGAAGGAATCGGACAGGGTGCCGCGGCGGTCCGCGCCGCCGGTGTGCATGGCGATGATGGTCATGCCCAGCTCCTTGGCTTTGGCGATGAGGGCGTCAGCCCGCGCCAGCTCCTGATCGGCATCGATGCCCGCAGCGCCCAGACCCTTGTTGGAGCCGCCGACGGCCAGGATGATGACCTTATACTTGTCGGACAGTTCTTCGGCCTTGATGGTGCTGTTCTGATAGACATCCAGCTTGATCTTCTTGCACAGGGTGGCGACCACATCCACATCCGCGCTCTGGCCCACGCTGGTCAGAAGGGCGGCTTTGCCGGCCAGACTGCCGGGGGTGACGGCGGGCAACTCGCCGGCGGCGGCTGCCGGGGCAGCGGACTCAGCGGCGGGTTCCGCAGCGGGCTCGGCGGCGGGTTCCGCAGCGGGCTCGGCGGCGGGTTCCGCAGCAGGTGCCTCGGCCTTGGGCTCGGTGGGCTCCACCGGGGCCGCCTCAACGGGGGCGGGCTCGGCGGGCACGGTCTGGGCAGGGGCGGCCTGGGTCTCCGGCGCGGTGACATACGTGACGGAAACGCTCCTGTTCTCCAGCTCCTTCACCTGCTCCTCCAGCACGGCGATCCGCGTGGAAAGGGCCAGCTTATCCTCCATATCCTTCTGCTTCTGCTCGAGAACAGCGATCTTGGTGGCAAGGGCATCCAAATCGTCAGCATCAGCGGCTTCATAGCTTCTGCCGCAGGCCGCGAAAGCCGTCAGCATGATGAGGGCCAGCACGAGAGAAAGAATCTTCTTCATTTCGATACTCTCCTTCTTTGGAATGAGCCGCCCACTCAAAGGTGGGCGGCTTTGTGTCGGTCGATTTGGCTTGGCTTAGAAAGCGACAGCCTTGTTGTCACGGCGAGGATCGGCGCCGCCATGGAGGCCGTCCGCGGTGTACAGAACGCCCTGGCAGGAGCCGGAGCTGCGATCCCAATCGCCGCTGTAGGGCGTGACCTTGTGGCCCAGGGCGACCAGCGCATCGATGGTCTCCTGAGGAATACGGGTCTCATAGCGGAGGTTGGCAGAGGCGTTGTCCGCGATACGGGGCTGGTTGACAGCCTCCTGCATGTCCATACCGAAGACCACGGTGTCCAGGATGATCTGGAGCACGGCCGCGATGATGGTGGCGCCGCCGGGGGAACCAACCGCCAGGAAGGGGCTGCCATCCTCGTTGAGGACGATGGTGGGGCTCATGGAGGACAGGGGGTACTTGGCCTTGCCAACGGCGTTGGGGCTGGCGGGGTTGCTGTCATAGTCAGCCATCTCGTTGTTCAGCAGGAAGCCGTAGCCGTCGGGGGCAACGTAGCTGCCGAAGTAGCCGTTGATGGTGAAGGTGACGCAAACGATGTTGCCTTCCTTGTCGGCCACGGCGAAGGAGGTGGTATCCTGGTGCTCATAGTTGAAGGGATCGTGGGCCTCGGGGGTGAGGCAGCTGTCCATCTTGATGAGGGAGGCCAGGAACTTGCCGTACTCCTTGGTCATGAGGGCCTGGACCAGGGCGTCCTCGGTGTCGGCGGCCAGGTACTTGGAGCGGTCGGAATAGACCAGCTTCATGGCCTCGGACAGGACATGGATGTACTCCACGCTGTTGTGGCCCATGGCCTTCAGATCGAAGTTCTCCAGGATGTTCAGCAGCTGGATGATGCAGGTGCCGCCGGAGGAGGGCAGGGGGCTGGAGATGACGGTCTTGCCCATGAAGGTGCCCTTCACGGGTTCACGCAGGTCAGCCTCGTAATTCTCGAAGTCCTTGGGCTGGAAGACGCCGCCGTACTTGTTGGAGGCCTTGATCATGGCATCCTGCAGCTCGCCCTTGTAGAAGCCGTCGCGGCCCTGCTCCTGGATGAGCTTGAGGGCCTTGGCCTGCTGGGTGTTTTTGAACAGGTCGCCGGTGAAATAGGTGAACCGGCCCAGCTCATCCTGCGCCTCTTCGGGCAGGGTGTAGATGGAGGCGAACTCGGGATAGGCCACCATGTTGGTGTAGGCGCTGTCCAGGGAGACGCCGGTGGTGGGCCCGATGTAGAAGCCGTTCTCGCACAGGTCGATGGCGGGCTGGACCGCATCGGCCAAGGTCAGCTTGCCGAACTTCTCCACGGCATAGGCCATGCCGGCCACGGTGCCGGGCACGCCGATGGCGCGACCGCCCTTGCTGTTGGCGCCGCCGACCACGCTGTAGCGGCCGGTCTCGGGATCCTGGACCACGGGCCAGAAGCTCTGGTCGCACAGCTCGGGAGCGCACTCACGGAAGTTGATGAAGTTGATGGTGCCGTCAGCAGCGCGCATGGTCATGAAGCCGCCGCCGCCGATACCGGAGGCCTGGGGCTCGGTGACGGAGATGGCGAAGGCAACAGCCGCCGCGGCGTCCACCGCGTTGCCGCCCTTCTTCAGCACCTCGAGGCCGGCCTGAGCCGCCCAGGGGGTACCGGCGGAAACCACGGCGTTCTCACCGTTGGCGCCGCGGCCTTCCAGGTTCAGTTCGCCCGTGGCGGGATCCCACAGCTGCCAATCGTCGATGGAGGTGACGCCGGTTTCCCACTTGAATTCGGCATCCTCGCCCTCGGCCATGGTGATGCGGGGAAGCAGGGAGGCCGCCGCCACAGAGGCGCCGGCTGCCGCGGTTCCCTTCAGGAACGAACGGCGGGAGATTTCCTTCTTGCTCATAGAGTATCCTCCTTTGTATTTATAATCTCTTGAAGAACATAGCTGCCAAAACAGGGATGGACGGACAAGAGATTATATTTCTGTCAGTGCGGGGCGAAGGCCCCATAGGTCAATCCTCCGCTTCCGCCTGGGCCGCCTTTTTGCGCCGCTGGAAAAGGATGCAGAGGCCTATGCTCAGCTCATAGAGCAGCACCATGGGCACCGCCACCATGACCTGGGAGAAGATGTCCGGCGGGGTGATGATGGCCGCCACCACGAAGATGGCGACGATGGCGCCGCCCCGGATCTTGCGCATGATCTTCGGCGTCAGGATGCCCAGGCGGCTCAAGATGACGCTGACCAGGGGCATCTCAAAGATGAACCCGAAGATAGTGAAGATCAGCAGCAGGAAACTGATATAGTTCGCGATGCTGACCGAAGCCACATAGTCCGTGCCTTGCCCCTGCCTGATCAAAAACTGAAGCATGAAGGGGAGCACGATCTTGTAGGCGAAGAAGGCGCCGACGGCGAAGAAAAACACCCCAAAGACGAGGCCGAAGCGGATGCCCGCCTTCTCCTTCTTCGTCAGGCCAGGCTTCATGAAGGCGAAGATCTCATAAAGGATGAGGGGCACGCACAGGATGAAGCTGGCCGTGATGGCCGCCTTGAACTGCTGCAACAGCAGCTCGGAGGGGGAGATATAGATGAAGGTGTATCCATACGCCGCCCCCATGTCGGTGAGGAAGCCCACGATGACCTGGGCCCGGGTGATCAGCACCACGTTGAATGCAACGAAGGCGATGAGCACCACCGCGATGCGGTTGCGCAGCTCCTTGAGATGGCCGGTGAGGGGCATGGACCCTCCCTTTTGGGCCGCCTCTTTGTCCCGCTGCTCCTGGGCTGTCAGCGCCGTCTCAGGCTTCTTTGGACTTTTCGCCATCTTCCTCGTCGCTCATGCCTTCCTTGAACTTCTTGCCGGCTTTGCCAAAGAGCTTGGCCAGCTTGGGGATCTGCGTGGGTCCCACGATCAGCAGCACGATGACCAGGATGATGATGAGTTCATTGGTTCCGAGTCTCATTTTTGTTTCTCCTTCTAAAAAATCAGAATCAGGATGTCATTCCTCTTGGGTGGTTGTTGTCTCCGGCTCGGCGGGGGCTTTCGGCTCGGCGGCTGCCGCCGGTTCAGCGGGGGCCGCCGGCTCGGCAGGGGCCTTTATTTTGGCGGAATGTTTGGGCACCAGGGGCGAATAGTCCTCCCCCAGGCTGCTGTCGGCGACATGGGCGGTTTTCATGGGCTTCTTGGGCGCGGGTTCCTCCGCCCCCTCCGGCTCGCTTTCACTCACCTTTGCGGTGCTCGTCACCGGGGTTTTGGTCACGTTGTTCAGCGAGACCATGTCCCGCTTCAGATCCGTGACGCTCTTGTCGATCTCGCTCTTCATCTCCGTCAGAGGCTCCATGGCCTCCCGGATGGGGGTCGAAGCCTCGTTGAGGGGATCCACCACGTTTTCCTTGATCTCCTTGGTCATATCGCTGGTGGCGCTTTTGAAGGCCTTGAGCCCCTCCCCCAGCTTCTTGGCGAAGGAGGGGATCTTGTCCGGACCCACGATGAACAGGATCACCACAAAGATGATGAGAAGTTCTCCGAATCCCAGTTTCAAGCTCGCTTCCTCCTAAAAAATCTGTTTGCCGCTCAAAAACACATGGGTCACTTCGTAGTCATGGAAATCCATCATGACCAGATCGGCCCGCTTGCCCGGCTCGATGCTGCCCACCTGGTCGAAAACGCCCAGGAGCTTGGCCGGAAGCTCGGTCACTGCCCGGAACAGCAGCGGCAATGGCAGGCCGCTGGTGCTCATGACCAGCTTGCAGATGATGTTGAGCCCCATGACGCTGCCCGCATCCTGCCCGTTTTCAAAGGTGGCCCGGCTCAGGGTCTTCGTCACCCGATGGTGCTCGATCTCATAGGTCCCGTTGGGCAGCCCAGCATAGGCGGTTTTCCCGCTGACGAGGATGTTCCGGCGGAAGTTCCCCCGAAACAGCATCCGCATGGTGGCGGGATGGATGGACACCTCATCGGTGATGTTCGCCAAAATGGCTTCCGCCACATCCATGCCGGCGCCCATGAGCCCCGGCTCCTCCGGAGAGAATACGCCGGTGTTGTGGAAGGGATCCGTGAGCCCCCGGGCTCCGTAGGCATATCCCATGCGGGCGGTGTCAAAGTCCGCGGTGGAGTTGCCCAAACAAACAAAGCATTCCTTGGCCGCTTCCTGAATGAAGCTCCTGGCCCCTGCAAGCTCCGGGGATGTGGTCAGCAGCTTGACCCGCTTCCCGCACAAGTCGTTCAGCCGATGGAACAGATCCAGGTTCGGTGCCTGCACATAGGCCTCGTCCTGGCAGCCCGCCGCCTCCGGGGAGATGAAGGGACCCCGCATGTGGACGCCCAGCATCCGGGCCCCGTCCTCAACAGGATCGTCCATCCACTGGCCCAGGGCTTCATAGGTCTCCGTCAGCACATCCTCGGGAAAGGCGTTCACCGCGGCCAGATACCCGGTGACCCCGTCCCGCAGCAGGGACTTGGAAATGGCTTCATAGCCCTCCCGGTCGGCGTCGGAAAAGTCGTGCCCCAGGTCTCCGTGAACCTCCAGGTCGATGAAGCCGGGGGTGATGGCCATCCCATAGACATCCATGGTCTGCTCCCCTTGGCGGGGCTGAGAGCCATAGGGCAGGATCTCTGCAATCCGGCCATCCTCGATCCTGAGATCCCGATAAACAAAGTCGTCGTTCAGCAGCAGCTTCCCGTTTTGAATGAGCATGCAAAAACTCCATTCATGCGCGCATATCGCCCCCCTTCGCCGACAGCGGCAAAATCGGGGAACGACAGCTTTCTATATATATTTTCGTGGGAACACACTCATTTGTCAAGTGTTTTTTATATAGCGCCCCGCCCAGGTTTTGGCAGGAAAAAAGCTCACCCCATGAGCGCGCTTTTCGTCACGCCCTTCTCGGCGGCCTTCCCATACCAAACCTTGGCATCCTCCGGATCCTTGACCACACCGATGCCCTTTTCGCTGCAGACGCCCCGGACGAACAGGGCCTCGCCGTCCCCCAGCTCGATGGCCTTTGTGAGCAGCTCCACGGCCTTTTTGCCGTTGACCTTCACCCCGTCGCCGAACATATACATGGCGGCCAGGGCGGTCATGGCGGGGGCGTTGTCCTGGGCTACAGCCTTCTCCAGCCACTTCAGGGCGTTCACCAGGTCCTTGGGGAACATCTCCCCCAGCAGGTGATATCGGCCCAGGAGGGCCTCCGCCGGGGCATAGTCGGAATAGGCCGCGGCCATCAGGGACAGGCCCGCCCCGGCCACCTCCTTCTTCTCCAGACGGTTCAGATAATCCTGAAAATGTTCTTCGCCGGTTTTCATACTGTTTCCTCCCGTATGTTGATTGGATTCGTGTTTTCAATAGGCGTCGGCCACGCCGTCCCGCCGGGGGTCCGCCGCATCCCGCAAGGTGCCGTCCTCCCGCCGCTCCACCGCCTGCACGCAGGGGAAGGTGAACCAAACCTCGCTGACATTCACCTCATGGCCCAGCGTCCGCAGGGCGTCGATGGTCTCCTCATCGACCCGCCGCTCCAGGATGAGGGTGCCGAAGTCGTCGTGCATGCGGACGGCGTCGATGGCGTCCTGGATGTCCATGCCGTGGTCGATGACCTTGGTGATGACCTGGAACACGCCGCTGATGATCCGGGTGGAGCCCGGGGCCCCCAGGGCCAGCACGGGCAGCCCATCCTTCAGCACCAGGGTGGGGCTCATGGAGCTCAGCGGCCGCTTGTTCCCCGCCACCACGTTGGGGCTTTCCGGGTCGGTGGAAAAGTCATAGAGGGTGTCGTTGAGGAGGATGCCCGTGCCCTCCGCCACCAGGGCCGAGGCGAAGGTGGCGTCCACGGTTTTCGTCACGGCCACCATGTTTCCCGCGGCGTCCAGGATGGAATAGCTGGTGGTGGAATCGGACTCGAAGGGCCAGGGGTCCCCGGCCTCATAGGTTTGGGATCTGTTCATGTCGATCTTGTCCGCCAGACCTTGGGCATAGGCCTTGTCGATAAGGCCCGTCACCGGCACATCCGCATATTCCGGGTCGCCCATATATCGGGCCCGGTCGGCATAGCACAGCTTCATGACCTCGCTGAGCAGGTGGAAATAGGCCGGCCCCTCCGGGTCCAGGACCCCCACATCGAAGTTTTCCAGGATGTTCAGCATCTCCACGATGATGGTGCCGCCGGAGCTGGGCAGGTTGGAGCTGAAGATATCGTAGCCCCGATAGGTACCGTGAACGGGCTCAGCCACATGGATGTCGTAGTTGGCGAAGTCCTCCAAGGTGAGGCAGCCCCCGTCCGCCTGGACGGCGGCCACGATTTTTTCGGCGATCTCGCCCCGATAGAAAACCTCCTCCCCCTGATCGGCAATGAGCCGCAGGGAACGGGCCAGGTCCGAATTTTGGATGACATCCCCCGCCTCAAAGGGCATCCAGTCCTCGTCGAGATAGATTTCTGCGGTGCTGTCATAGCCGATGATGGCCCGATATGCATCCTTGATATCCCGGCTGGTGATGTGGGACACGGTGAAGCCCTCCTCCGCCATCCGGATGGCGGGGGCCATGACGGCCTCCCGGCTCATGGTGCCCCAGGTCTCCAGGGCATAGAGCAGTCCCTTCACATCCCCGGGGACGGCCACGGCCTTGCCGCCGATCTTGTTCTCCTCGTTGGCCACGGAGCCGTCGGGGTTGATCGAAAACATGTCCAGGGAAGCGGCTGCCGCCGACCGAGCCCGAAAGTCGACGAAAAATACCTCTCCCGTGTCCGCCAGCCGCAGCGTCATGAATCCGCCGCCGCCGATGCCGGAGGACTGCTGCTCGCACACGCCCAGGGCAAAGCCCACGGCCACCGCCGCATCCACGGCGTTGCCGCCCTGCTTCAAAATCTCCAGGCCGATCTCGGTGCACTCCGCCCGGCCCGTGGCGATGACGCCGTTGGCCCCTGTGGCGTCCCGGCCGCCCAGGATCACATCCTCCCCGCCCAAAGCCCGGGCATTCGGGGGAAAGCAGCAGCAGAGCAGCAACAGGGACAGGATGCAGGGGATCGTCCGTTCGGCAAGGGCAACAAAGCGTTTTGACATGGTTATCTCCCGAAGATGTTTGCAAACAGTATACAGTTTTTGAGCATGAAAATCAAACAGAAATATAGCGCATCCTCTTGTTGCTCTCCTGCTGTTTCTTCTATCTGTCAGTGTTTCTCGCCAGACACACACAGAGGACGCTCGCTTATTCATCTACGCATCTCGTTTTTTAACTCAGTCAGCATCCGGGCAAAAGCGGCGATGGTTATGCCGCTGAGGGCAGGCGCCCTCAGAAGCAGGGATACAGGGTCATGCCCACCAGGACGGTGATGATGCCCATGAGGAGGGCCGGGAGCCAGCCCATCTTGAGGAGGGCCCTTTGGTCATAGCCGCCGGCGCCCATCATCATGGGGACCACGGAGGTGGCCATGGGGGTCATGACGGAGCACATGGAGCCGATGTAGCACATCTCCATGAGGCCCCGGGGATCGCATTTCAGGGACATGGAGGTGAGGATCACCAGGGGGATCAGGATTTTGCTTACCGCCCGGTTATAAAGGAGGCTGGTCATGACGAAGGCCGCCAGGAAGAACACCGCGCCCAGCACATAGCTGTTGCGAACGCCGCCCAGGAGACCCGCCACCGCGTCCCCCACCAGCTCGCCGGCGCCGGTGTTGGCAAAGGCGCTGCCCAGGGTGACCACGCCCACATAGAGCAGGATGATGTCGATGCACATGCCGTCGATGGCCTCCCGCTCGGAGAGCACGCCGGTGAGCACCAGAAGGGCGGCCCCGCAGGCGGGGATGATCCAGGAGGGCAGGCCGAAGGACTGGAAGATGAGGCAGAGGATGACGCCGAAGAAGACCACATAGCCGATGACCTCCCGAACCGGGGAAAGGGGCTCCCTCTGGGCCTTTTTCCGGGCCTGCACCATGCTGATGGGCACGACGGGCTGATCCGGAGCGAACCTGGGGGCAAAGAAGATGGCCCAGACGAGAACGAAAGCCGCCACGAAGATCTTGATGTTCATCTGGGTGAACATGGTGAACTGATACTCCGCGATGCCGTATTCCATCAGGTACCCATTGTCCTCGATGAAGGTGGCGGCATAGGGACCGATGGGCATGATGGTATAGGAGGTGGCCACGGTGACCAGGCCGATGGAATACATCATCTTGGAGGGGCTGATCTTCATCTCCTCGCACATGGCGATGACCAGGGGGCACACCAGGGCGAAGAGGGCCGTGATGCTGGGGATGAACTGGCCCAGGAGGAAGGTCACCAGCACATATCCGGCCAGAACTTTGGTGAAGGAGCCCCGGGAGACCCGGTATACCAGCTTGCTAAGCTTCTCCACCATCTGCGTGCGGCCCAGGCCCGCGGCGATGATGAACATGGAGATCATGGTGATGACCGTGCTGCTGCCCATGTTGCCCAGGGCGGTTTTGGAATCCACACAGCCGGTCACCACCAGGATCAGCATGCCGATGACGCTGGTCAGGGCCATGGGGAGCTTGTGGAGGGAAAAGCTGATGATCATGAACAGAAATACCAGCAGGGTTATGGTCATTTGCATAGGGGGCTCCTCCGCGGTCCTGGATGGATTTTTTCGCCTTGCCGGGGAAATTTTGCCTCGGTTGGTTTGAGTATATAGTGTGGGGACTGGCCTGTCAAGGAAGGGGCTTGCGCAGGGCCACCTCCTGCGCCGGGGTCAGGCCGAAGCGGGCGGCATAGGACAGGGCCCGCTGCACCTGGCCGGGCTGGGCCACATCGTTGGGGTCGTGGGCGTCGCAGCCCAGGACCACCCGGCAGTCCAGCCGCTTGGCGATGGGCCAGAATGCGTCGCAGGGATAGCACCGTCCGTTCCGCATGCCCAGGATGTTGATCTCCAGGGGCATGTCCAGAGTCTTTGCCCTCTCGCACAGGCGGGTCATCTCCGCCTCATAGACCGCCGGCCGCCCGGCGAAGCAGAACAGGTCCGGATGGGCCACATAGGTGAACCTCCCCGTCTCCATGCCCTCGATGACCCGGTCCACATAGGTTTTCAGAGCTTCCCGGCTCATGGGCATGGAGGGATTATAGACGGCCTCCCGGCTGTCGTTGAAATGCTGCCCAAGGAGCATATATTCCACGGGATAGGGCTCCAACAGACGCAGCATCCCCTCGAACAGGTCCGGATAATATTCCGCCTCGAAGCCCAGGCGGATGTGGATATCCCGTTTATATTCCTCCTTCAGGGCGAGGACGCCGGTCACATAGTCCTCCAACAGCCGGAGGGGAATGCGGAAGATGGATTCGTGGCCGTCGGGAAAGGCCATGGGCACATGGTCCGAAAACCCAAGCACCTTCAGCCCCCGCTCTATGGCCCTTTCCACATATTCCCTGTCCTCCCCCACGGCGTGGTTGCAGCGAAAGGTGTGGGTGTGATAGTTGGCAAGCATGCTGCTTTTTTCTCCTGCTTCATCGAATCGTTCCCTGTATTATACCAGCCCCGGCAAAAAGCGCAAGCCGACCAGTTGCTGATTTTCAAAAATCAGTTCTCTAACGGTTCTTGGTATGGTATAATGCGGTCCGGGCGATATAAGCGAAAGCCAGGGTTGTAGTTCCCTAACGGTTCTTGGTATGGTATAATCAATCCGCTGGGGTATGCGTGGAAAAACACGTTGTAGTTCCCTAACGGTTCTTGGTATGGTATAATCCTCAGGTTCGCTTCGTCGGCGGCTCTCACGTTGTAGTTCCCTAACGGTTCTTGGTATGGTATAATGGAAACGACCCAATCGCGGAACTGTTCAAAGTTGTAGTTCCCTAACGGTTCTTGGTATGGTATAATCGCGAGGTCCAGCGCTTCATTGAGAAGGTCGTTGTAGTTCCCTAACGGTTCTTGGTATGGTATAATAAAGCTGCGGCTGCCTATCAAGATAGTCTGGTTGTAGTTCCCTAACGGTTCTTGGTATGGTATAATCACATCCAGATAGTCGCCTACGGCATAGCGGTTGTAGTTCCCTAACGGTTCTTGGTATGGTATAATGCCCACGATCTCATACTCCAAGCGGTCATCGTTGTAGTTCCCTAACGGTTCTTGGTATGGTATAATAAAGGCGCAAACAAAGTCGCTGATGCTACAGTTGTAGTTCCCTAACGGTTCTTGGTATGGTATAATTGGTTCGGCTGCACCCGCTGGATTTCGTTGTTGTAAGTCCCTAACGGTTCTTGGTATGGTATAATTTCAAGCACCGCAATGAAGCCGCGGCAATAGTTGTAGTTCCCTAACGGTTCTTGGTATGGTATAATGGACTGTCTCAGCTACTATGCGCCGGCGAAGTTGTAGTTCCCTAACGGTTCTTGGTATGGTATAATAGCGTTTCTGTCTCATACGAAAACTCTTCTGTTGTAGTTCCCTAACGGTTCTTGGTATGGTATAATCGTCCCGGGAAAAAGCCCGTCAAGTGATTCGTTGTAGTTCCCTAACGGTTCTTGGTATGGTATAATAGACCGTTACAAAAATCCCTCTGTTTCAAGGAAATCAGAGGGATTTTTGTTCAAAAAAGGGTCAGGGTTTCCACCTGCTGCGCCTCTTCCTGGGCTGAAACCTTTCCTAACAGCAGATCGATGGACTCATATTGCTTCTCCGTGACCACCATGAGCCGGACAGATCCATTGTCCGGCACCGCCTGCTTTAGTCGCGCCCTGTGAAGGGTCACATTGTCCAGGCCATTGCAAAGACGGACATACACGGAGTATTGCAGCATATAGTATCCATCTTTCAACAGAAAACTGCGAAAACGGGCCGCTGCGCTGCGCTCCTTTGCCGTCTGAACCGGTAGATCGAAAAAAACCATCATGCGCATAAATCTACTCATACCGATGCCGTTTTTGTTCCGAAAGCACCGGTGCTGAAAGCCTCTCCTCTCCGCCTCGCAGCGATCGCAGCAGCCCTTGCACCAGGAGTTCGATAGCATAGGATACACAATATTGCCGCCCGTTCACCTCCATATCCATAGAGAGCAAATCGAACAGCATCCGCTTCGTCTCCGGCAACAACCTGTCCTCTGGAGAGACCATCTGCCTGACTGCCCGATCCACCAAGGGGCGAAACGGCTCTATCAAATCGTCAGCCAGATTAAATGCGTTGAGTTCACTCCTGTGATGCAGTCCCAGACAGGGTAGCAATCCATACAGCGTCAAAGAGCGGGCGACGGCGGCGCGCACGATGGCATAGCCATAATTCAGGGCGGCGTTGCGCCCGTCCTCATCGTCATCCCGGCTGAAGGCCTCCCCAAACAAAGCTCTGAAATAATAGGCAGCGGCGGCCCCTTCTACAAAGGAACTATCCCCAGACATCACTGCCAAAGCCATTTTGCCCAGGTGTTCTGCCGGTTCATTCAACCCAAATTGGGAAAGGCATGCCGCCTGATTGCGAATCTTCTGCCGAACTATGCTCTGCCACAGCCGCTTTTTTCTTGGCTCGCTCAGCTCAAATTGCAGTCGAAGCATCCCCAACTGCCGGGAATGCTGCATGAAAGGGGAGAGAACGCAGCAGGGCATGTGTCTTTCATCGCACAGAATCAGCGCACAGCCATGCTCCGCCAGCATGGCAGGCACGGCTACCGACCATTTTACCCGTCGGTCCTCGATCAGCACCGCGTCCAAATCCTCCAGAGGAAAGGAGGCGGTTTTCGCTTCCGTCCGGATCGTCAACTGGCCCCTTTGCACCGACAATTCCGCCGGGTTTTCGATCATCAAACGGCGAAACCCCATAATTGCCTCTATCTAAACCTCTGCCGCTTCTCTTTGCCGACCGGAGAGATGTTTCCAAGCACATCCACCTGGCATTTCTCCAGCTTTTCAAGGGTCTTGATGCCAAGAGATTTGATCTCATACGTGCGGTCGTGATTTTCCATCGACATTGCGCCCGTGCTGATGCTGGCCTTGACATAATACAGAAACGCAGAACGTTCCGTCTCTTCCTTCTTCAATGTGCTTTCCTTGTTGATCAGGGTCAGCTTGATCCCTTTTCGGTGCGTCACCCGAACCAGATCGGATGGATAGAGGGAAAACAGGAAGTCCTCCTCTTTCATCTCCTTCCATTGATCATATGGTTTTCCCTGCACAACCGCCCGATTGGGCAGCTCCGGCTTCACCGTGTCCGCCACATAGACGGGCACAAAGTAGTAACCGTCCCCTTCCACAAAGAACACATCTGCCCGGACCATGGTGTCGTTGTCGGCGGCAGCTTTTCCCCCGTGGACCGACACGGGCAGGGAGGCCTTCTCCATCAGCTTCACCTTTTTGACCAAGGGACCGGGGGTGCCGTCGCTCTTGGGCTTGTGGAAGGGCTCCGCGAAAGCCTTTTGAGCGTCCCCATCGAAGGCCAGCAGACGATCTTTCAGGGCCTCATAGAGCAGCCGATCGCTGGCCGGGTCATAATAGTTTTCGATCTCCCCATCCTTCAGCTTCAAATCCTTCAAGGCGCGTTTCACCAGCACCACGCCCTCATCCAGCGCCTTGACGCTTTTGACGGTGTCCTTGTGGGCGGCGCCGGTGATCTTGTGCTGGGGCATGCGGGAAACAAAGATGGGCTTGACCCGATCGAAAGGCAGGCCGCGATAGTCCGCCAGCTTCAAGTCCCGGAGCATGGTTTGCGGGTCGTCCGAAACACGGGCGGCCCACTCCTGCCGGAAGCAGGGCCAGGGATAGGGGAACTTCTCCAGCACCTCGCCGGTGAGAGGGTCGAAGCGAAACGCTCCCTCCTCCGTCTGCATATACTCCGCTTCCCGCAGCTCGGAATAGTGGGACAGGCGCTGGATCATGCCCGGGGTGGTGCAGGCGATGACCAGGGCATCGGTGGCATGGTGCAAATCGCCGTCGGCCCGTACCTTGCGAATGCCCCAACGCTTGCGCAGATAAGCGGTCACGGCCCCGTTCACCGCCGTCACATGGCGCTTGCGGTCCGTTTGAAAGGGAGCGAAACGCAGATGATCGCTGATATAGCCATGCAGGAAGGCAGCCATGTGCTTGGTGTCCTGGAGGTTCCGATCCCGGAAGCCTTTGCGGTCCTCCTCGGTGACGGTCTCCTTGAGCAGGAGGCGCTGCTTGCGATAGTCCCGCACGTTGGCCTTCACATAGACGATGAACCTGTCCCGCCGCTCTCCCCGCAAAAACTGCAGGGGCAGGCGGTTTCCCTTCTCCTTTCGATTCACGGAGGCGAAGGTAAGCACCTTGTTGCAATAGCGATCGTCGAAGCTGATGCTATAGGGAACGATGTGATCGATGTCGGCATATCCGGCTTCAAACAGCCGTTCCGGCAGCAACGGTTTTTGGGTATAGGGGCAGACACCGCCCTGCTCCAAAAAGAGCTTGTATTTGACTAAATCCTGACCGGAGGGATTCACAAGGCCGAAGGTTTGGCGAAGCTCTGCCAGGATGGCCTCATTGGCCTTGGCGTTCTTCTCGTTTTCCCGCCGGATCTCGCTGCGCTCGGCAAAGTCCTTGGACATCTCCCGAGCCAGCTCGATATTGACGAAGGTGGGGCTTTCCCCCTGCTCCCGGATGAGAGCATTGATGACCTTGATGGTCTGGGAAACAGCCCGCCGGACCACGGGGCTGGTGATCTCTTCCATCTCAGGCGCCTGCGCGGGCAGCAGGAAAGACCTTTCCTCGTCGTCGTGACCGTGGAAAGCATACCCGGCGGCAGCGCAGGCCTTGTCATAGGTCATGCCCTGCTCCAGATAGGGGATGATTTTATCGCAGGCCTTGACGCTCAGGTGGCCGAACTTGGAGAAGCCCCTCATCTGCAGAAGCTGTTCGATGTCCGATGATTCCAGCCCGATCTTTTGCAGCTCCGCCATGATTCGTTCATCGGTCTTGTGGACCGTCAGCACATAGGCGATGGCGTTGCGCATTTGCACTGAAATGTGTTCGATCCGGCCCTTGGCCACCTTGTCCAGGGCTTTGCGCATGTCGTGATAGGCGCTCATGCAGCCCAACTTCTTCTTTTTCTCCGCTTCTTCGGCGTTCTCGCGATAGTTCACATCGTTGAACCGAATGGCATCAGGCAGGGAAAGAGCTTTGCGAAGCTTGGCATATGACACATCGGCGGAGGCATGGACCAAGCCAATGACCGCCTGCCGCTGCTCCTGCGTCAGGGGCTCAGAGCGACCATCCTGGAGAAGGCGCATATGATTCACTTTCTGAAGAAGTTGGAAATACTCAAAGGAGTAGCTGGCTTTGGGGGCGCGAAGCTCCTCCGGCTCAAAGGTACAATGACCGATCATTCGCTCGATCATGTTCCCGCCATAGGGGCTGTTGCCACCTGGGCCCAGCTCGAAGGGCCGCTGGCTCAGGAGAATATCCAGATACTTTTCCACAAACTCGCCTGTGATCGCTGGGTTTCCCAGCCCTTGCTGGGTGCTCAGCAGTAGGCGAGCCTCCTGCTCCACGGCATCCCGAGTGACGGTGGACAGATAGGCTTCCCCTTTGTTGCGCTTATTCGCCGCAAACAGCGGGTCCTTATAAAGCATTTCTCCCACGGTTCTATAGCCCTTCTCCGCCATGCGCCGGTCATTTTCCGAAACGGCTTGCAGCAGCTTTCCGGCTTCCTTATCGGCAGAATCTGCCTTGCGGTTGGAGCGGAACCCGCGTCTTTGCGCAAGATGGATGAGGACGCGGCAAAGCTCCTCGTTTGTCAGCATTTCGTCCAGACCGCGGGCGCGAAGGGCATAGATGTCCTCCAATTTGCCTTTGAAGAGTGACGCAAGGCTCTCCAAAGAGATGAGGCCACTCCGCAGGAGCAACTCTCGAATCCGCTCCAACCTGTGCCGATGGCGACGCAGACGCCGGCGTGCACTCCGAGCCTCTCGTCGAGGAGCCGCCAGGGAGGCCCCGTTTTTTGGATGTTCCGCCGCATCAAAAATGCGGCTTCCCATGCGCAGGACGCCGCATGGTTCATCCTGTTCGTTCAACGCCACCGTGGCAAAGCCCACCGAAGCAACGCCAATATCTATGCCTATTCCGTACACCATGGCTCCTCCCTGCTCACTGATATAAAGATGACGTCCTGTGCAAACAAGACGTCAGAGCTTTTCGGTTTACTACCTTATTGTAGTAACCCAACAGTTCTTGGTATGGTATAAGAACTATTGTTAGTATACCACTTTCTTTCATATTGTAAAGGGGAAATGCTTCATGAAAAGAAAAAAATATATAAGTCTGAAATCTGCTTCTTGCGGGGCGGCGAATATCGTGGTATCATGTGTCATTATTTGATTTATTGGAGGTGGCTTATGCAGCAGCTTTTGGTGCGTCCCGAGAACATGAAGAGGATCGATTCCCCGGCCCTGGCCCAGGCGTATATCGACGAACAGGTGGCCGCCATTCGGGAACAGGTGGGCGACGGCAAGGTGTTGCTGGCCCTCTCCGGCGGCGTGGATTCCTCCGTGGTGGCGGCGCTTCTCATCAAGGCCATCGGCGATCGGCTGGTGGCGGTCCACGTGAACCACGGCCTTCTGCGCAAGGGCGAACCCGAGCAGGTGATCGAGGTGTTCCGCAACCAGATGCACGCGAACCTGATTTATGTGGACGCCACGGACCGGTTCCTGGACAAGCTGGCGGGGGTCAGCGACCCGGAGACCAAACGGAAGATCATCGGCAAGGAGTTCATCGAGGTCTTTGCCGAGGAGGCCCGCAAGCTCACCGGCATCCGGTTCCTGGCCCAGGGTACCATCTGGCCCGACATCCTGGAAAGCGAAGCGGGCATCAAAGCCCATCACAACGCCGGCGGCCTGCCGGAGGATCTCTCCTTTGAGCTGGTGGAGCCGGTCCGCATCCTCTTTAAGGACGAGGTGCGCATGGTGGGCAAGGCCCTGGGGCTTCCCGACGGCATGGTCTATCGGCAGCCCTTCCCCGGCCCCGGTCTGGGCGTGCGGTGCGTGGGCGCAATCACCCGGGATCGACTGGCGGCCGTGCGGGAGTCCGACGCCATCCTCCGGGAGGAATTCGCCGCGGCTGGCCTCCAGGGCAAGGTGTGGCAGTATTTCACCGTGGTCCCCGACATGAAGAGCACCGGCATCAAAAACGGCCAGCGGACCGACGATTGGATGGTCATCATCCGGGCGGTGAACTCCGTGGACGCCACCTCCGCCACCATCGAGGAGGTGCCCTACGCCCTGCTGCTCAGGATCCGCGACCGCATCTTCGCCGAGGTCAAGGGCGTGAACCGGGTCCTCTACGACCTGTCCTGCAAGCCCATCGCCACCATCGAATACGAATAATCGCTATATACCCGTGCACATTCGATGATTCCGAAAAGTACAAATCGGATGATTCTGATGAGATAAGATAAGGGGAGATACAGGCAACCCGAGAATCATGAAGTTCTCGGGGTGCTTTTCATATGTTCTGGTGATACCAATACGAATGAAATGTACTCGAATCTTCTCGCCAATTCTCCGCCGAGACCTCCTTCCATCCCTGATGCTGCTTCTGGTTCTGCAGTTCATTTGAATGAATGAAAATGAGAATGAAGCTATGAGGGAAAATGGAAAAACATAGATAATGTCAATGGAATTGGAATGGGCAGGGAATGAAATGAGGGGCGGCCACAGCCGCCCATGTCCTGTCAATTGGGATTGGTAATGAGAATGGCATGATGGGTTTTCTTCTTTGTTTTCCGATGGGTCCTCTGCTTTTGATGGGGAGAGAATGAATGGGAGAATGAGGAAGGAAGTGTGGCGGAAACCCACGAATGAGAGAAAGAAAATGAAGATAATGAGGATGGCTCTCAGAAACATTACCTTTGTACAAAACAGAAACATTGGGATTGTACGGGGATAGTACGAAAGTCAGAAAACCCAGTAAAATCAAGGCTTTCCGGCATCACAAAGGTTCCTTTGATAACAATTTGATAACAGTTGCATGATCTTCCTTTATTCTCCCCATCAAGGGGTTTAAGGCTAAAAGAGTCATTCTTGACGGTTTGCGACTGGAACGATCCATATTATGAAAGCCCTTCGCTGTGGGTATGCAGCGAAGGGCTTTTTGTCGTTATAGCTAAATGAATTCAAATGGCGTGATGTTTATAGAGTATGGAGGTTGTGAACAACGATCTGATTTATGCATAATGTACCGGGCGGTAGGGAGAAATCTCCACCGCCCTATTTTATACCATAATATGACGCATCCGTCATGTTTTGCTTTGGCAGGGGTGTCCTTGCATTTCACCTGCAATTATTTACCTCTTATCGCTAAACAGATGACAAACGATATTTACCCGATTATACTGTTCTCATCGAAGTTGATGTGCACTCAACAAGAAAGGGGATCTCTTATGCAGGTCAAGATTGAAGTCTCGCCGGAGCACACGCCTCCGCGGGCGGTCATTTATACGGATCGAATAACCCCGGAGATACAACGGGCTT
>Ga0208297_1001202_pt1 | contig 28342 bp, 20 predicted proteins | sample LMS_cellobiose_e_FD_187367 | JGI IMG/M metagenome (GOLD analysis project Ga0208297, IMG submission 187367) | Rumen-fistulated moose microbial communities from Alaska, USA - LMS_cellobiose_enrichment (SPAdes) (version 2) | ecosystem: Host-associated > Mammals > Digestive system > Stomach > Rumen... | reverse complement strand
CTGCGACTGTGCGTGAAGGTGTGAAATGGCTGCCGGATCAGAAACTGGACGTGTTCTTCGTAACGCTGAATAAAGCGGACAAGGACTACTCGCCCACTACCATGTACAACGACTATTCGATCAACGAGTGGCTGTTCCACTGGCAGAGCCAGAGCACCACGGCGGAGCGATCCTCTACCGGCCAGCGGTACATCCATCATAGAAAACAGGGCAGCCGTGTTCTGTTATTCGTCCGCGAGTTCAAGGCCGACCGGATCACGGGCGGAGCCGAGGCCTACACGTATCTCGGTATAGCAAACTATGTGAAGCACGAGGGCGAAAAGCCCATGAATATCACTTGGAAGCTGGATGCACCGATACCAGCGAAGTATTTGAAGAAGACAAATAAACTGGTTGTGGGGTAAACATGAAAACTGTTACTTTTTGGACGTGTTAGGGTTTACGCATAAGATGAAGAAAATGTCACAAACAGAAGCGGAAGGCTTTATGCACATTTTCTCGCAATTCCTGTATGATGAATTAGATTAATAAAGGTGAGACGATGCTAGAACAAGCTAAAAAAGATATTCAGCGACACATTCGGACGCATAGCGAAAGATCTGCAGAAGATAGTGCCGCCATAAGCACCTTAGAGTTTTTCCTCAGATCTGAAGGTCGGATCAACACAGATTTCTCAAAAAATGATAAGTGGCCTAATCATGATGGGACTTTTGAACTTGTCCCGGATCCTGATATTTCAAGGCAGCCGACACAGGCTTTTTACGTTCAAATCAAGGGCACGCATAACTATCGTGAGGAAAACGGGTATATAAAATATGCACTGAAAAGCTTAGCATTTCCTGCTTTTGCTGCACTTGATGTAACCTTAGATCCTTGCATTCTTTTTGTCGTTATAAACCCAGACGATAGATGTGCTGAAAGAGTGTTCTGGAAGTATATATCTGTTGATTGGCTGAATTCGATTGACTTTACTAAGGATAGTACAACAATATGCTTCTCTCCCGAGGAAGAACTCCTAAATACAGAGGAGAGCGTTATCTCTTTTTGTAAAAAGCTTGAGGAGATAAGAATAAGACATCTTTTTGTCAGCAAACTTAGTTCGAAAGAACTCTCTGAAAAAGAGATTATTAGAATAATCAACGCATGTAATACACAGATTGTTGAAAGCATTGATTCTATGAGCATACTGAATCTCTCTCGTGATGGTATCTCTCAAAGAATTCTTCCGAGGCTCAATGATCTGTGCACATCTGCATTATTGTTGAATTCAATAAAAATCGGAACTCAAAAGACTAATCTTCAGCTTGCATGGGAACAAGCGGTTCTTAGTATTAACACTAAGTATTTAGCGACCTTCCTCAAAGGACTGCGGTATGTTGATAATCGGATTCCTGAAGAAGGGCAATCGGAACGATTGATGCTAAAGTACTACAATTTTCTCTGGCAGATTAGAGCCTTTCTGAAAAATGATTTCGATATCGATGTGCTTCATAATTTAGAGAGATTTCCGCGCAAGACGGATAAGCTTGATGAAGAATACTACAACTTAGTGGCATCCGCAATTGAAACACATCCGTTATCGATTCAGAGCCTTAGCGGATCTAGGTTTTATATTGTTAAGACCACTCCGTTTTTTGTCGGAAAAGAGAGGTATTACGAGATAACTCTACAATTGGCAGGCACATACGCAACCAAATATAACCGAGTTACAGCATATACAAAAGAAAACATTTCAAGTGATTATTCCGTTCAAATCGGATATCTTGAGGTGCCTATTTCTCTGTGGGGAATTGAAACAAAGGTTAAAGTAATTACTAACTGGTGTGTTTCTGTCGATCCAACCTGCATCAATAAACTTGGCAAAATACTTAATGTTGGAATACATATTAATTCGAGATACAATGAATATTCGGCGCTGATGGACTTCCTTACGAAAAGTGGTATTAGTCTTGTGGAGTTTATTGATTTCGAAGAAGAACGCTTTTCTCATATCATTGATGCAGTTTTTTCTCATTGCCGGACCACATACATTAGTGACTTTCTCCTATTGTTGAATAAGAGTTTTTCTAAGAGAGCAAACACTTTTGGAAAAAACACTATAAGGTATTTGCTTCTAGCTTTAAGAGAAGAGATACTCATAGATGTGATGTATAAGGAAGGATTCTCAAAAAAGAAGTTGGCCGGGGGATTGTACTTATCTTCAAGGTGCTATCCTTTTGAGAAAAATCCATTTATCTCTAATTTGGTCGGAAGCAACACAAGTGCCGGGAATATGATTAGGCAGATAGTAGACATAGCAGGATCAGAAAACCTTGACATCGTCCGGCCTTATTTGGAAATTGAAAGGCTGACCAAAGAATCCGGAGAAATCTATTTCGATATGTCAGAAATAGCGAGCAAAGATGCTATTGATGCATATAATAAGCAGCTAGATTCCTGGGAGCGTAGCAAAGGATATAGCATTAATACTGATAATGACATTGTTTCGATTGACTCTTATGAAAAAACGACTATTGAAATACTGAGAAGGCTGTTGGGATACTCAAAAAAAGGAAACAAAGGTCAGAAGGAGTTCAATCAGCAGTTTCTAAAAAAGAGTGATATTGGCTTTAGTGATGATTTGAAAAAGATTGCCTTACGAGATGTGTTTGTTAATTCTCGCTTGCTTTTAATCTATGGCGCTGCTGGAACTGGAAAGACCACGTTAATGAATTACATTTCAAATCTTATGAGGGATCAAAGAAAGCTTTTCCTCACCAAAACACACACAGCAAAGCAAAATTTGCAAAGAAGAATTGAAAACCCAGGCCAGAACTCTGATTTTATAAGCATAGACAGTTTTACAAAGAGGGTGTCTCTTCCTGACTACGATATCATTTTTATTGATGAATGTAGTACGATTGGCAACAGAACTATGCTAGAATTCTTGGAAAAGGTGTCCGAGGATACATTTCTGGTTTTTGCGGGGGACATATATCAAATTGAATCTATCGATTTTGGAAATTGGTTTTTCTACGCAAAAGACATTATCAATACTCCTGGATCAAATATTGAGTTATTAAGCACCTGGAGAACTGAGGATGAAAATCTAATTAGTCTTTGGGATGAGGTCAGGAAAAAAGGAACTCTAATTACTGAAAAGCTCGCTATGGATGGGCCCTTCTCCGATGATATAGGTGAGAAGATTTTTGCTGATAAAGAAGCCGATGAGGTAGTATTGTGCTTAAACTATGATGGTAAGTTTGGCTTAAACAATATGAACAGCTATTTCCAGAATGAAAATAAGCAAGGTGAAGCGGTTTCTTGGTGCGAATGGAGTTACAAGATTGGTGACCGTATTCTGTTTAATGAGTCCCCACGCTTTACCATCCTGTACAATAATCTTAAAGGGAAAATAGTGGATATAAAGAAATCTGAAACGCAAATTGAGTTCACAATCGACGTGGAAACAAATCTAACAGAAAAAAGCTGCAAGTGTAAATTCCGCCCCATGAGGTCCACCTGCACGGAAAAAGAGGTCCACCGTCTCGGGGAAACAGGTCCACCTTCACGGCGCACAGGTCCACTATTCTTGGTATCCCCTTATAATGGCAGTAGCACGTATAGCGTGACTACAGCCAAGGAGGATACCAAAGATGGCAAATTACCGAGAGATCCTGCGGTTGAGCAGCGATCCAAAGAACACGCAACGAAGTATAGCCCGTGCAGTTCATAGCTCACGGGATACGATCCGAGATGTGCTTGCTGCGGCAGAGAAGGCAGGCGTGACTTGGCCGCTGGACGAATCCGTCACCAACGAAATGCTGAAAAGCATCCTTTATCCAGACAGATTCTCCGTCTCCGCGCCCTACGTCCAGCCGGACTATCCCTATATTCACGCCCAGCTGGCGCAGCCTGGCGTCACGATGACGCTTTTATGGACAGAGTACACCAAGCGGTGCGAGGTCGAAGGGACGACGCCGTACATGTACACCCAGTTCTGCGAGAAGTACCGCCAGTGGGCCCGCATCACGAAGGCAACCATGCGTATTCAGCATAAGCCCGGTGATGCCATGCAGGTGGACTGGGCGGGAAACACGCTGGACGTTCATGACCCTGTGACAGGAGAGGTATCCAAGGCATATCTCTTCGTCGCTGTCCTCCCGTGCAGCTGCTACACCTACGTGGAACTCTGCGAGGATATGAAACTGGAGAACTGGCTCCAGTGTCACGTCCACGCATACAGTTATTTTGGCGGGGTGACCCGGATCTTGATCCCGGACAATCTGAAGACCGGCGTCACCAGGAACACCCGATATGAGACGGTGCTCAACCGCAGCTACCAGGAGCTGGCGGAGCATTACGACACGGCCATTGTCCCGGCGAGGGTGGAACATCCCAAAGACAAAGCCCTGGCTGAGGGGACCGTGAAATATGCCTCCACCTGGATTCTGGCGGCCTTGCGTGACCGAAAGTATTTCTCTGTGGAGGAAGCTCAGAGAGATATCGCTGAGAAGCTGGAGGAATTGAACAGCCGTCCCTTTAAGAAACGGGAGGGCAGCCGTAGGATCGCCTATCTGGAGGAAGAACGGGAGTTTATGCGTCCCCTTCCCACCACGCCGTATGAGCCTGCGGTCTGGTCGCCGGAACTGCGTATAGGTCACGACTACCTTGTCTCAGATGGGATGAACCGGTATTCGGTCCCCTTTGACCTGATTGGAGAGAAGGTGGTCCTCCGCCTGACCAGGAACGCTGTGGAGGTGTTCTTCAAGGGAACTCGGGTGGCAATGCACCTGCGAAACGGCACCCCGCAGCGGGAGCCCGTTGTGAAGGAAGAGCATATGCCGCCGGAGCACAGGAAATACCTTGCTTACAACACGAACGACTTTACCCAGTGGGGCGAGTCCGTTGGAGAAAGCGCGGCTTCTGTAGTCCGCTGCTTTCTGACCAGCGGAAGGGAGCCGGAACAGGGGTTCAAGGCTTGCGCCAGTATGACGAGACTGGCGGAGCGCTATGGAAACAAGCGCCTTGAGAATGCCTGCAAGCGTCTGCTGGCCTTTGCGCAGACGCCTTCGATCCGCACGTTGAACGCGATCCTGAAGAACGGCCAGGACAGGGCAGAAACGCCCATGGAGGAGACCAAATCTGATACACAGCACGGTATTACCCGTGGTGCGGCGTACTTCCGGAAGGGAGGCGCGTCCAAGTGATGAACCAGTCTGTGATTGACGCCCTGAAAGAGATGCGGTTCAGCGCCATGGCCGCTGAGTTTGAACGGCAATTGAATGACGCTGCGACCTATGCGGTTCTCGGCTTTGAAGAGCGGTTTTCCCTGTTGGTGGAGGCGGAACGGAACAGGAGACAGCAAAACAAGCTGATCCGTATCGTCCGCAATGCTCACTTTGCCCTCCCCAGAGCTGAGGTCGAGGACGTGGAATACTATGAAGACCGCAGACTGGATAAAGCTCAGATCCTCCGCTTTGCGGCCTGCCGGTACATTGAAGACAAGCACCACATCATTCTGAAGGGGGCTTCCGGCAGTGGAAAGACGTTCCTGGCCTGTGCCTTGGGCAACGCGGCTTGCCGGAAGTTCAAGTCGGTGCGCTATATCCGTATGCCGGAACTGCTGGAGGAATTGGGCCTGGCGCAGGCGGCAGGTGAACTGAAAAAAGCGCTGAAGTCCTACCAGAAGGTGGACCTGCTCATTTTAGATGAATGGCTGATCCGCTGCCTTACCTCCCAGGAATCCTATAATCTACTGGAGTTAGTGGAGTACCGCTGCTCTCATGGAGCGACGATCTTCTGCACCCAGTACGACACAGATGAATGGTATGAGCGCATTAATCCGAACGCCGAGGACCGCAGCCCGATCTCTGAGGCTATTATGGACCGTATCATCCACAACGCCTACGACATTTTGATTGATGGCAATGTCTCCATGCGGGAACGCCACGGCCTCAAGAGCGTGGATGCCATTATCCGAGAAGCGGAGGTGTGAGATGCCGAAGCTTGATGCGGAAACCAGACGGGAGGTCATGGAATATCTCCGAGAAAACAAGGCCTCAACGGAGGAGAGACGGACGGTCTGGCAATGGGTCCATCTTGGGCGGGATATCTATGACAACCCCTGGTATTATGCGTTTGCAGGCGGAGTGCCTATGGATCTGATCTCAGCACTGCGCTTCGACAAGGAACTGGACGAATGGTATGCCCCGCTTACCCCGGAAGAACGGGAAGCGGAGTTTGGAAAACATGGTGAGCCAATTACGGATGACGAGCTGATGTTCTGACGGGATTCCCTCTGCTCTTGACACATATAAACCGCCAAAGGGCAGAGAGACCCCCTCTTTCAAGAGTGGACTTCTCCTCCGTGAGAGTGGACCTGTTTCTCCGAGACCGTGGACCTGTTTTCCCGTGCAGGTGGACTTGATGGAGCGAAATATACATCACTATTTTTGAATATTCAGTATACGTTGCAATAATATTTCCACTCGATGAATAAACCTTTACTGTGACAACTAAACGATAGGCATATCCATGATTTGCATAACGTGTTTTGTCGAGTGAAGTGCTGGAGCCAGAGTAGATTGGCGTTGACCATGTTGTCACATTGGACCATGTACTACCGTTAGAACGTTGCAATGTCCAATTAACATCAGCCCTATGATAAGAATTCGCCAGCAAAACTGATCCAGTGCATCTAATAACGCCCGTTGAAGAAATATGGATATCACAAACAATCGATTGAACACCTATGTACATAGGATTTAACGTATTTTGTGCGTTGTTGTCAAGCTCTTCAGCAAGCGCGACCGTATTACATCCGAGTAACAATAACGCGGCTAGGATTATTACTACTTTTTTCATTTTGCCTCCTATACAAATATGTTTGTGCTCATACAGGAGACAAAAAATAATTAAATTGCAACCTTATTAATACAAATTATTTGCAATTTTGATGACAGTTTCTTCGTCGACATCCTCCCCACAAACGTAATAAGTAACGCCATTGTCCGTGTTAAGCCAAATAATTCTACAAACTGAAGGTTTCGTAATGATAGATCCACTATATTGTTGAATTAGAATTGGCTCAATTTTCGCATTTTCAGTATCAATATGCTGAGTCTGTGCTGTTGATTTTTTTATTGTGATCGTACCACTGCCGTTCCGCCAAATTTTCCAGTATTCTTCTGACGTTCCGTTCTTTTCTGAAAGTTCAAAACCAGATGGAAACCAAAGTGTTGTAATTTGGAGATCATCATACGTTTCATATTTTTCAGAGGTGAAAGAGAAATCTGTATGTGTTTCATATATATTCAAAAACATATTGAAGAATTCTGCTCGTAAATCTGGAAATGCCGCAAATGCAACGGCGGTAAGAAGAACGAGAATCATAATAACAACTGCAACCCTGTATATGATTCTTCCAGCTTTTCTCCCTGCTGTCTTTGTTGCCTTTTCCCTGAACGTCTTTCGAATTGTCTTAAGCCCGTTCTTGTAGACAGTCTCCGGCATCTCAAACTCCGGGTCCGACTTCAGTCGCTCGTTTTCCGCGATCAGCCGCTTTCCTTCCTCTTTTGCGACCTCCGACATCATGGCTTTAAAAACGAGATCATCATATTGCTCATAAAAATCTTCTTTAATCCCCATGCTTTGGCCCCTCTCCCCCGTAATTCATTAGGAATCGCTTCATCTTTCTGCGGGTACGCGTCAGCTTCATGCGGACGCTGTCCGGCTTGCAGCCGATCTGCTCTGCCAGGTCCCGGTCAGTCAGCCCGAGGATATGCCGCCCCTCCAGCAGGAATTGCTCCTCTTCTGTCAGGTACTGCCAGCAGTTGACCATTTCCTCAAGACTTTCTGTCAGGATCAATTGGTCTTCCACGGGATTGTCACCCTCAGAGATTGCCTCGGAAAACCAGTCGCTCATAGGAACGACTGCCTTTTTCTCCCGAGCCTGCTTGCGCAACAGAGAAAAGGCCGTGTTCCTTACCGTGGCCGCCATATAGAACACCTGGTTTTCCTCCGGCAATGAGCGCAAGAAGCTAATCTTTGGAATCAGCTTCACGATACTGTCTTGTACTATTTCTTCACTGTCATAATACTCCAAACAGATGTCTCTCGCAATAGAATACATCAGTCTGTAATATTTTTCGTAAAACTTTGTCATAAATTCCCGGTCTGACGGGTCGTTGATCATTGTTTGAATGTAGACTATCATATGAATCCCTCTCTTTTTACGTTGTGCCCTCAATCTTCTATCATCTTTTCTTCAGGAGACAATTACAAACTCAGATTGCAACACAAAAAGCCAGTGCTACATCAATTGTTTTTCGGCGATTCAGTTCGCTTCATCCAGGTAAACAAATAAATTAGAAGTATTTAATCATTTTGACTGGAAAACCATGGACAACTAAGATATAATTCTATCAGATGATTCGACAGCATTCATGTTGATTATCTTTCCGGGAGGAAGAGTCATGATTATATATCCGGTCTGCATAATGGCCATCGAGGATGATGACGACCGAGAATTCATGCAGAAGTTGTACATTGATTACCATAAGTTGATGTACAGCCAAATCAATAAGATCACCAAAGATCCGTGGGTAGCAGATGACGTATTGCAAACTACTCTGGTTCGCCTGATTGACAAATTGGATCGCATTCGTTCCATGGATCGCGATAGGCTTGTCAACTACATCATTGTAGCCTGCAGGAACACGGCAATCAACGCTGTCAAGAAGAAAATCGAAGAATTCCCGTTTGACGAAACAATCGATGCGCCTGTAGTCAGTGATCCATTCCTGATCCATTTGGAACAGATCGAAGCCGGGGAAGAACTTCACCGCCTATATCGTGTCTGGTCCAAATTAGATGAACGCACGCAGTATCTGCTGGAAGCACGCTACGTTTTGGAATGTTCCCTTGAAGAGATTGCTGCTACCCTTGACATCAAGACGACCAGCGTACGAATGGCATTGACACGAGCACGTCGCAACGCAAAGAAAATGATGCTCCAAGATATGAAAGAAGAAGGCACCCTCTAATTTACTTCTACCATATAAAACGTCTCAGCGGCCATTTTGCAACAATTTTGAAACGACTGCACATCTACCAGCCTGTACCGAACTGAAATGCTCTTCGAAAGCATCTGCCGAAATTGAGACTGCATCCACACGCACGAGTGCGGATACTACAGATTACTAAGCTGAAATGCCCGTCACAGAATTACTCCATTCTGTGACGGGCATTTTCAATTAACAGCTTCAGGAAACGTAGCATTGACTTTTCCAGTAAATAATCAAGAATTGCATTTACATTTTTCGTTTCCCTTCCTTTTTGTATAACACTGGTCAAGAACATTAATTATTTTGGAAGGGGGGTACTCTGTTATGATGATCATCCATTGGTTTGGTGAGCAGGTTCAAACAATCTTCGGGCCCGGACATCGCATGATATATGCTCTCGTTTTGTTGGTCTGCCTCGATTATATCACAGGAGTATGTGTTGCAATTCAATCGCACCAGCTATCAAGTGACATAGGCGCAAAGGGAATCACAAGAAAAGTCGCGATATTTATTGTGATAGCTTTTTGTCATATTCTGGACACCTATCTTATTGAGAGTGGATCGGCTTTGGAGCCGGTCTCACTTGCGTTCTACCTTTCCAACGAGGCAATCAGCATTTTTGAAAATATTGCAAGGCTGGGAGTGCCGTTGCCAGACAAATTAAAACAACTACTGAATGTTCTCAAAAAGCACACAGATGAAGAATAATAATAACCAGTAGTATACCTGTTTACAATCTTGCTTCCGATTGCTCCTTCGTAATTGACCGGAGTAATCATTGTATCCTTCCATCATCGCCATATCCCGGTCATTCAGAAAGGAGGACGTTTGGCATCGGTAAATGGAAGGTGCACTTTACATCGAATCATTTTCACTAAGGAGGAAGCAAGATGGCTGATATTGTTGTTTATGGCGGTAGTTTTGCCGGTGTTGCAGCAGCCGCAAAAGCTGCATCCAAAGCACCAAACAAAACGGTGGCGCTAATTGTGCCGGATACGAGCGGAATGCTTGGAGGCATCGGTACAGCAGGAGGACAGAATTTTTTTGACATACGGCGGTATAATAATAACACCACATATGCCCAGCAAGGTTCTTTTTCTTGGTGGAGGAATTCGCTGGGACAGTTTTATAGCACGGTTTCAATGTCGAATTTGATGAAAAGTGACTTAGCAAAATACAGTAGTCGCTTGACCATCTATTATGGATATGACATTAAAAGTGTCGCCCACGTTACGTCACCTTATAGAATTACATCGGTTACTATCCGCAAAATCAAACGAAGCACGGCATCAACAACTGCCCACTATGTCGTATGGGGAACTCAATCTCTTACCATTAGCGGCTCCGTTTTTATTGATGCTTCTGAAGATGGGCGCTTGACCAGATTGGCAAACTTTGGCGGGACCGTTGGGCGGTATGACTGGCCGGCATCTCGCCTTGAGGCTTTTGAAACCGGACTCTCGGGCAAAGCAAGACAGCAGGCAGCTACTTTGATGTTTAAGGTTCGCGGAGTTTCAACCCAATATAGTGCAGATGTCACTTATGTGAATGATCCTAATACAAGTGTGATTGGCGGATATGGAGGTAAGAACACATATAAGAACAACCAAACTATCAAGGACTTTAACTTGGCTCATGGTCCGGACGGCTTCGCAATCAAGCCTTTCAACATTGCCCAGGATGGGCCAAATTCCAATGAATTCTGGATCAATATCCTTTTACTCTTTAATGTGGATGGCCGGGCGTGTTATCGTGATTTGGGAACCTCTAATTATCCGACCGATACTATCACTGGACATAAAAATGTCGATCAAGCATGGAGCGAAGCAAGAAGCATGATTAATACTTCTGAATTTCTTAACGCTATTAAATGTATGCCCAGCTTACAAAACGTTGAAATCGTTAAAGAATATGATCCTGTTACTCATACATATCTTCCCGTTGTAGGTGAAATGATTTATTTAAGAGAAACCATTCATAGTGCAGGTTCTCTTACCAATAACAATGGCACCGAAAACACCAATTATGGCCTTACTTCAAACGAATGCCATAAAGCTGGAGCTCCGAGTACTGTCCCCTCCGGAGGCGACAGTTCTAACTATTCGTATAGAATTGGACTAAACTATTATCGTACAGATATCAACGCATATACATTTGAAGACCTGAAATTGTATAACGATCCAGAGCATCCGGAAACTTCAACTTTCGAATTTATCTGGGGAGAACAGGTAGCAAAAAAGCTGCGCAGTGATATGGATACTTCTGCATACCCAATTAACTCTGATTCCCCTAGTAATCCGGTTTATGTTCCGTTCAATGCTATCACAACCGCCTACGTTGCGAATCTACTTGTCCCGGGCTACGCTGCTTGTGTCAGCTCATTTGCGTGGTCCGAAGTCAGAGTGATCCCCAACCTCTGCGTTCTTGGCGATGCAGCAGGTATTGCTGCAGCATATGCAGTTAACAACGGGAAAAATCCTCTCAGTTTTACGCAGACAGATATTTCCAATGTCCAGACTATGCTAACATCGGTCAATGCAAAACTGAACAAGTAATCAGGTCTGGGGCAGCTCAATGAGCTGCCCCAGCTTTTTGGTAGCTGAACAGACATAATAAAGCATCCGGTCTAACTGGGGATTATTATTTTTAATAGCAAAAGAACACGGCGCTATCAAGTGATAGCGCCGCGGGCAAACAAAGTATGTTAACAGGAATAATTAGCTATGCAAACAGACTCATTTACTTCTCCTAATAGGGAACTGGCAGAGCAAGGCGTGTGATTGATAATAATAATTCAGAACCGACTAAAAGGAGTAACCATAGAAGAAAGACCCTTGTTGGGCATGGTCAAAGCCAACTCACACATCCTGGGGCACTTAACTTCCGGTATCGTATACCCAATAAGCCGGGATGGTCAGAACCCGGTTCACACCGTCCCACTCCGGCTGCCAGAAGACACGCGGCGCCGGCCCTGTCTCTGTATCTACGTTAAAGACCGGAATCATCAGTTCGCCATGTCGAATCCGGGTCGCAGCGGGGAGCCCGTAGTAATCCGGGTTTGAACTATCCGCGTATGTGAGCCAAGCCTCTCCCGCCCGGTATTGGCAGAAATACTTCCCAAGTTCGAAAGAGATACATTGATCCAATGGCAACCAGGCAAAAAATGCGATGTTTTCATTGAAGACATGAAAGTGATTGTTGATGGCGAAAAGCAGTTGAGGAAGGCTGATATACACGACGCCGTCCACCATTTGGCTGGCTTCGCGGAACGGCATCGTGGTTTCCACCAGGGTCCCTTGTTCATAGTCGTTGAACAAAAGCTGCACGGAGATCTGTTCCGTATCCAACTCGTCACGTTCCATCTCCGCTGCAACTCGGGCAACCATGGTCACTGCCTCAGCCCGTGTGGCCGTCCGCTCAGAGCCGAAGGTGCCGTTGGGGTAACCGGTGATGATCCCGACCTTTGCTATCTCCCGAATGTAGCCCGTCCGAAACTCCTCAAAAGAGGCCCGATCGGTGAAGGGGATCTCTTCCTCCGAAGGTTGCCGGGCGGGGTTCACCAACCCAAGGGCTCGGGCAGCCTGCACGGCGATCTCTCCCCGGGTGATAGCCTGGTTGGGATCAAACCGCCAGCCATAGTAGTCTGAAGGGACCAACAGCCCGTTGACCACGGCTGCCTCGGTCCAGCCCTGAGCGGTGAGCCAGTTGGAAGCCATATCCCGGAAGGTTGGAACGGGCATGGACTCCAGTCTGGTCTGGGGATACTCGGGAGGCGTCTCAAACGCCTGCTCGGGGAACTCAACGTGCCGCCTCATCCAGCGAAACTGTTCGCTGTCGGGGGTCACCTTGGTCGCCGCCAACAGGAGCTTGGTCATCTCCGCCCGGGAGATGGTCTGGTCCGGGCGGAAGGTCCCGTCGGGGTACCCATTGACCCAGCCCTCATCCACCGCCTGCCGGATGGCATCCTCCGCCCAGTGGCCGCTGATATCGGACAGCGGCGCGGCAGCATGGGCTGGGATGGCCAGCAGGCTGAGGGTCAAAAGGGCGGCAAGGAGAATTGATGGGATTCGTTTCATGGTTCTGCACTCCATTGCTGTTTGGGCAGTTCGTTTTTTCATTTTCATAACCACACTGTTCCTTTCCAGTCTTTCAATATTCTCAGGATCTGCAGCCGCTCTTCTCTTTTCATTCTCTTATATTAAAACGTCTTTGGGGGACATTTGCAACAGTATGGCCTAAATGAAACATAATTGTAATACAGTGTCGCTCTTCCGCAGGTTCCAGAGGGGAGTATGTACGTTATATCTGTTTTTGACGTAATTGAAAACGGACGCACAAATCATTTGCACCTTACTTTTCGGGTAGGATCATTCCCGATTCTCTACCGGCCAAACAGCGGGTATGGTTAAGGTTCGGGCGGTATCCTCCCATGAAACCTCCCAGGGCCCACAGGGGGTCCCATTGTTCAGATTATAGATGGGGATCATCAGGTTACCGTTCCGCATCCGGACGGGGGATGGGAAGGCGTGGGATTCGCCGTTTACGGAATATGCAGTGTCCCCGGCGGTGAAGACAAATATCCGACTTTCTGTCTGGATAGAGACACTTTGGTTTTCCGGGATCCATGTCAGGGAAACGGCTCGCGTGTCAGGAGACAGAACGCGGATATGGAAGGCCAGGGTATTCAGGTCGGCGTAGACGAGTCCGTCCACAATCTGGCAGTCCTCAGACAGATCAACGGGATCAAGGTTGTCAGGCAAAGATGGCGACCGCAGATGCAGGGTGATACGTGTTTCCTCCGGCAGAGCGGTATTGTCTCCCTCGTGCATCACAGCCAAGGTCCTAGCCACCATGGTCACAGCCTCGGCCCTGGTGGCGGCCTTGTCTGCTCCGAAAGTGCCGTCTGGGTAGCCGGTAATGATCCCTGCAGCTGCGGCTTCCCGGATATATCCGGCCTGATCCGATGAAAAGGAGGCCTGGTCTATAAAGGGGATCTTCGAATCTCCCTCCTGTCGGGCGGCGCAGACCAGCCCATTGGCCCGGGTAGCCAACACAGCAATCTCACCCCGGGTGATAGCCTGATTGGGGCAGAACTTTCTGTTGGGATAGTCCTCCGGGAACAGCAGGCCGGCGATGAGGGCTGCGTCGGTCCAGCCCTGGGTGGTAAGCCAGTGGCCGTCCATGTCCCGGAAAGCCCCGGTCTTGCCGTCCACGCACTCCCGCAGGGCCATCGCCGAACCGGAGTTCGGCGTCAGCTTGACAGCGGCCAGGAAAAGCTTGGTCATCTCTGCCCGGGTGACATCGCCCTGGGGCCGAAAAGTGAAGTCGGGATAGCCGTTGACCCAGCCCTCCTTGACGGCCTCAGCAATGGCGCCCTCCGCCCAGTGGCCTTCGATGTCGGTGAAGTCCCCCGGCTCATAGCCCAGACGGATGGTGAGCGCTCCAAAGATGGGCTGGCCCAGCTTCAGGCGAGCGGACAGCTTGTCCTCTGGGACCTGAGCAGTAAAGGTGCCCTGTGAACCAGGCCGGACGGTGCAGGTGACGGATTCCACCTGATTGGGGGGCGCATCGGGCCGGGAGGGAGCGTAGTGGAATCTGATCTCCAGATCATACTCTTCTCTGTCGCTGGTCAAGGTGACGTAATACCCCTCGGGAGGACCCTGCAAATAGATATCATCTAAGCGCACCTCCGGCAGGTCCCACAAGGTACTAAGCAGGGCGTCCTTCTCATCGCCAGTTAGGGTGACGGGGCCCTTCCGCAGGTCCAGAGTGTATGAATCGGCGGTAGGCAGGCTGGCAGGGGTGAGGTCTCGGATAAATCGATTGCAGGTCGGGCAGTTCTGATAGCGAAGCCCGGAGGATCGCTCTGTAGCGGTGCGCTCGACGGTCCACTGACCAGTGTGTTCCTGGTAGCCGGCCTTCTCCTGGTTGTTGGTGATGGGGCAGCCGGGGGCGGTGCAATCGTGCCAATGAGCGGAGGTATCATAAGACCATTCTTGGCTCCAGGTGTGGATGTGCGCCTCCTTGGCCCGCGCCGGCACGGCCAGCAGGCTGAGGGTCAGGACGCTGGCGACGAGGAGGGAGATTGCTTTCTTCATTTCGGTATACTCCTTTCTGGTGCGGATTCTTTTGTTTTTTCTCGGAGACTAGTATTCCGGCCATTTCTTTATCATCTGATACCGTTCCACCGGAACATACTAAGCATCCTCTACCGGCCAATGGGGATTCGGTCAGAACGAAGGCAAAATCGGACAAACTGTTGTTTCATCAAAAACCAGGTATTTTTCTACTCATTATAATAACGCTGACAGAAGCATTTTGCAACGCGCTTGCAAAGTTGCAATAGACCTCCGCTTATTTTTAGTTGTAGTCTGCTCTCCCTGGGTGATCGCCTAAGCAGGGTAGAGATGCAAGTCGAAACAGTTCAAGGAAACCAGCAGACCACTTCCTACGTCAAGTTTCAATCCACCCTTGTTTTGCGACTTTGTCCCGGTCGATTTACTTTACTCAAACTTCCCACACCAAAAAGCAACATGGGCCTTTGGAATCAAAGGACTTATTGCGAAAAAAATGCATGGGCTCCCGAAATCTGGTATAGAGGACCGCAGCATGTATATGCAGATGAAGACCGGCGGATGGAACAAGGGTTTTGGCAAGAACGCCTACTACCGTTCCATCAACAGTGCAAAGGTAAACTGGGAGCGGTTCACGTGGTGCTGGTCCGAAATATGCTCTTGGCACTGGAGCGAAGGAAGTTCGTAGATGATCGCTCCTTTGGTAAGCTGTTCATGTTGGTCGTGGATGAGTTGGCCGACATTACCTTCTCCCATTCCATGCAGCTGATTGTTACCGTGATGTTGGACTGTATCCGGGAGGCATTTCGGGTCACCGGTGAACAGATCGAAAAGCTGACGCAAATCTTTCTGGCGAATCTGCCGGAGGCGTTTCAGAGCCTGCTGTCAGCGGCATAACGGTATATTTGACCATGAAACTCTTGTTTTGCTTGCTTTTCAGGGCGTTTCGGGTGTGGGAAGTTTGAATATTTAACAATTCTTACTGTGCGGACTCCAACGACCCACTTATTTGTGCTTGAAAGATGACGCTCACACTGATTACTATACTGCCTTAGCGACTGATGAGTTGCTTGCAACTCCTCCTACCGTGCTTTGTAGTGTGCCTCTCTCAAACACAGTATACAGGAAAACGGGAAAATTTGCGGCTTCCGTTTTCATCTCTATTTGTGCCGGTGCCGCACCGGCATGGTAATTACTATGAACAAACATGCAACACAGGTTCCTACTGTCTTGATTGGAATTGGCGGAATCGGCGGACAGATCGTCCGGGGTGTTGACCACATTCTGAAAAATCAGGACAAATCTTTTGTGCGTCTGTTGGTCCTGGATACCAATGTAAACGATCTGAGCAAGTCCATCGCCCAAAATCTTGCCTATGTCCAGACCAGTGAGAATATGACGGTCAGCGATTATCTCAGGCAGAACAAGTCCTTTGTGAAATGGTTTCCGCCCAACCCTTTGATCAACGCGAAAAACCTTACTCAGGGCGCCGGACAGATTCGCTCCGTTTCCCGCTTGGGCGCCCTGGCCAGCGAGGCCAGCCACCGCTTTGACACGATCAAGGACGCCATAGAAGATGTGAACCGCAACGTCGGCAGCAATCTGCATTCCATGATTCGGGTCATGATCGTGGGATCTGTCAGCGGCGGAACAGGCTCCGGCATGGGCATCCAACTCCCCTTCCTGGTCCGGGACCTGGTGGATGAGTTGGCGAATATGCCCCGGGTGCTGGTGCGCGGCCTTTTTCTTATGCCAGATATCGTTGAGGAGGTCCAGGACACCGATGAAAAGAAACGCGCGGTCTATGTTAATGCATATGGCTTCCTGCGGGAACTCAATGCCTTCAATATGGCCCAGACCTATCAGCGGGGGACAAACAAGATCGACATCGAACACTATCACCGCGCAAACGGGAAGTTCGCAGAGGATCCGACCCTGATGGCCGGGCAGATCCCATACGATTTCCTTTTCTTGCTAGAAAAGAGCAACGTCAAGGGACAAAATATCGGCAAATTTGACGCCTACGTCTCCAAGGCCGCCGAGATTGTCACATCCCAGTTGTTTGCCGGGGATATGACGGCAAACCTCTTCTCCAGCGAGGACAACCTGATCGTCAGCGCCGTGGAACGCAACGGCATGAACCGCTTCTGCAGTGCCGGCATCTCCAAAGCAATCTATCCCGAGGACGAGAATTTACGTTACTGTACCCTCCGTTATGCAGAGACCATTTTGAACAGCTACTGGCTCCGATTCGATCATGTGGTCGAAGCCAATATGGCTCAGCACAAACGCCAGATGGCGGCAAACCCCTCCATTGAGCCGAAGGATCCTCGAAAGGAGTACCGGGAGGTATTTGATCAGCTTACAGACCCCCAGCAACATGACGTTCCCATGGAGCTGAACTTTTTGAAGCGAGAATTGGTTTCACAGGTTCGCAGAAAGGACGAACAGGGTAATGATGTCGTTGAAATGGTCAATTATGGCCACCATCTGTTCCTAGCGATCCAGGCCCATCTGAACGATCAGTTCCTGTCAGAAGAACTGATTCAGCAGGGCAACAGCTGCAAGGCGCAGATGAAGAAGATGAAAAAGGATCAGGACAGCGCGGCAACCTATATTACCGGCAAGCTGGAGTTGCTGCGTCAGTATGAAGCGGACGCGAAGAAGAGAGTCGGGGAACTGTCCGCTGGCTGTATCAACGCGATTCTTCCCAATGATCTCTCCATTGCCTCCATTTACCGGGATTCCGGCAAGTATCCTTACTCGATCTATGCCGTGTTGCGGGACAAGCACCCTATCATCTCACGTTATATCCTGTATTATCTCAAGGATATGCTAACCCAGCAGGTAGCCCAGTGCGATTCGGAGCTGGCCGGGTTCCGAGAGTCAGAGGGGGAGACGATCTTCCATAAAGATTACTATGTGGAGAAGTTCAAGGATGGGCGGGCAGACACTGTCATCGAGAATCCTGCCGAGGCCATTAACAGAACCAACCCTGGCTTGCTGAGTTTCGCCGGAATCAACTCGTCCGATTATAACAAGCTGGTTCGAAGAATCGTTGCCGACACCGCAGGACATGTAGCCCGGATCAATGCGATGTCCGAATTAGAGTTGAGACAAGGGGTTTACACAAGCGTTCTTGCGCGGATTGACGTCCTGATCGACATCTACGAGGATTTCTTCAGTAAGCTGGAGTCAATCCAGGCAAGCCGAAGAAAGGAACGGGAGATTCTTGAAAGGGAGCAGCCGAGGATCCAGAACTCGGATCTCTACATCTGCGCTGATCCCGTCTGCAAGCAGTGGCTTTATGCCGAGTTTGACAATCAACTAAAGGGTACCGATTCTCTGACCCTTCCCGAAAACGTGAAAGAGGCATTTTTCACAGAGGTCATGTCTGAATACACCCATAAGCTGGAGTCCCTGGAATCAGAAACTGCCTTTACGAAACAGCCCCTGTCCATGGAGGAGCTGTTTGAGCGCTCCATCCTCGCACCCATGACTCAAAAGTTCGAGAATAAGGAATTTGCCCACATCAAGATGGATATCGTCTCCGCCCTTCAGCTAGAGTATAAGGTCCACAAATCTAAGGGCATGCTGGCGGTCAACGGGCAGCCTGTCACCGGAGTCAACTACTCCTTTGCGAATTACTTTCAGGATGTCGCAACTCAGCTGAGAGAGCTTTCTACTCCCTACCTTTCCTACCAGACGGTTTCCCAGGAGGTCAACGAGCTGCTTACCCGGAAAACGAACGCCAACGCCGTCGATGGTCGGGTAAGCTGCTACTGGGGCATTCATGACAGTGCAGTAGATATGCTCCAGCCTCGCGTCAATGGTCAGATTAACAGAGCTCTTCTGACCGCACAGTTTGGTTTCTCTGGCGGCACGACCTATTACGTTATTAATGGCGACTTTTATGATCCTAAGACGCTGATCTGCTACTCTTCGATCTATGACCTGTGTATCGAAAACTTGGATAAGTACAGGAAAGGCCAGACAGCAGAGAAAGAATACAGTGCGCGCCTGCGGAGCGTCATTTCCGACACTCACGAGGTTGGGACTGGAAGCACGGATTATCTGAAGACGGTGCATCCCCATCTCGATAAGCGTTGGCATGCCCACGCCTATTTGCCAATGCTTCGCGTCGATGATGAACGTGAAGAGCGGAAAAACATTGCAAAGGCCTTTTTGCTTGCGGTAGCTTCCCACAGCTGCGAATATGTCACCCTGGATCACAAGCCTTGCTGGGCCTTTAAGCGGCCAGAGGGCAGGGGAATCCGACTTGACGGGTTGCAGCTGGGCGGTAAAGCGGCCTCCAAGGGCAGCTTTGCCACGCTCTTCAATGTCTTGGATGAAAATGCCCTGGTGGTCTCGGAGATTCTGGCGGCAGACCGCGCCCTCGTGGAGACTGTCTATGATTCCATTCGAGTGGACGGGATCACTCTGGAGACGTTGCTGCAGCATCCCACCATCTGCAGCTTCATCGGTGGAACGTATACGGAGGAGGAACGGGGAAATCTTCTGACGGTCTTTACATTGCTCTATGACAAAAAGAAGACCGAGCCGATCAACATCCTCGATGTGATCTACTCCATTTTCAAGGAGGTCAATGACACGTTTCTCATTACTGCTCTCCTGGATAATCTCAGCGAGTATGTGTACGAGTACTGTATGCAGATGACCAATGGACAGTCAGGATACAGCGAAGATCTGCTGAGACAGGTCCGCCATGCTATTGGGAAAAACTTTTCCAAGAGGGAGACTGCTGCCCGGGAATTCAGGATGCTCTGCGAGGATTTTCTGCTGGAAGAATGATGGGACCGGCTTCTGTTTTTATCTGGCCACACTGAAGGGCGCAGCCAGATAAAAGGAGGGATACGATGAAAGTTTTTGTCGTCGATATGAAGAATTGCATCGACATGTCGCACTATGAGACCTTTTTTTACAAAAATATCAAAGAGGGTAGCCTTTCCCTCTGCCGCTATCCGGTCAATTCCCTTGATTGCCTTGAACGGGTGCGCGCGTGGCTGACGGAGGAGATCAATAGGAATCCCTTCCGCCTCTCTTGGGGCTTGGTTATTTTCCTTATCCCCAGAGATCTCACCGGTCCTCTGGAACCATATGACTATAATTTTTTTGTCAAGATTTATCTGCATGAATATCTGAAGAATAGCTTCGACGATAGATTCCGGTATGCGTGTATCTTTGTAGACCAAACAGATCAGTATCGGAGTAATGATAAGACCTATCGGCACCTGAACGAGGTCAGCCGTGAGTTGTGCTCCGATGATTCTGCCCTGCGCTCGTTTCTCCTGCCAAAGCCTCCCCTTCCCGGGCATTCAGCCTTTGAGAAGGCAGTGCCGCCCCTTATCGATGCCATAGAGCCGCCGGTCCTGCGGGCGTTCTATCACCGTTTCTTCACCCGTATCGCTTCCAGCCAGCCGGATGGGAAGGATGGAGGGAGCAGCAACGGAACACACCTCTACACCTCTATGCTTATGTCCTGCAACGAGGCTCTTGACAGCATCCGCCATATGGAGGTCTCTTACTTCGGCGGCGACCTGGAGGAAAAGATTCGGACGGATCTTAAACTTGTACATTACATCTGCGCTCTAGCCTCGGAGGAGGTCTCCGACGAAGACTTTGAGCGGCGTGTTGGTCGCTTTGTCAGCGAAGACGCATTCCGCGGATTTACCATCGATATTGACCAGATCAAGACGATTATCGCCACCTATCGGAGCCGTCTCAGCGAGGCCGTTGCGGCGCTGCCCTTTGATGACGGAGTGAGCGAGAAAACAGTGGAGTTTTCCTATCCGAAATCTAATCACTCGGGCCAGTTCAGGGAAAAGATCCATGCTATCGCCACAGGCCAGCTGAGGGCGGCCCTCTCCCCCTCTGTAAGGGATTTGATGAAACTGGACGTTTCCGACAGCGTTTTTTCTGCACTGGGAGATCTGCTGCGACAGGCGGACGAGGCGCTCAAGGTGTTTTGCGAGAACCGAATCAGCGAGTTTACTGGGTTCTGGCGCAAAAGCACGCCCTTTGTGACCGAGGATGCAGATCCCTCCCACAAAACGGCGGAGCAACGCAAGAAAGAGGAACAGTTGGCTGCTTTGTTGAACCATTATTCCATCAACGATCTCCCCGGGTATCCTGCGGAGTTGCAGCTCCAGCAGCAGTTGGACGTTTTTGAACGAGAAATCTGGCAGTACCTCCGTTGCATCCGCGCCATTTCCCTTCCGTCATTTTTGGGGACGTTTGTTTTTGCCCTTGCCTCCGTCCTCTGCTTCTATTTTGGCAGCGGTTACACTGTATTTTTGAAAGAGCAGACCTGGAATGTATTCGGTTGTTACGGCTTGATCGTTGCCGTTCTGTTCTTTTCCACGTTTCTATCTCTGCGGCTCTACTATTACAAAAAAATTCGCAGGATTCTCGGCCGATGTAAACAGCTGGTGGAACAGTTTTTTGAGAACTATATTAAACGCGCCGGGGAATTTGAGAATAACATCAATGCGGCCATGGATTACTACTGCTGCTTTGACCGGGACACGAAGGACAGTTGTCAAACGGCGGAAAGGGTCCTTGACCTACATCGGCGGAAGTGGCACCAGAACAAAATCATGACCATTTTGAGTAATCTCCGCTTTTTTGACACGTTCATCCGGGGCGTCAGAACAGAGAACGAGACAAATGTCCCCTCGCTGACCTCTTTTGCGGATGACGCCATGCACAGCGAATTTTATCAGATGATCATTTTCAAATGAACAGCCCCGGCGGTTTTTGTGCCTGCTTACCAGGAAATGCCCTGTGACGGTCCGTAGGAGTGCATGCTATGTTTTTTGCGATATCTGTAATCCTTTCTCTGCTGACCATCGGATTGTGCCTGATCTCCCGCCGCGCTAGACTCGCAGCGGCCTTTCGGGTGCTGTATATTAGGATGGTCCTTGTGACGATCATATATGCCGTCCTGTCCACGGTTCTTTATGTGCAGGTGCTGCGCCTTATCGATCACTTCCTCGCAGTCCCGGTGGTGCGGGCTGCACTTTTCTACGTCATGCCGTCAGCCAATATTTCTGCAGCCTTCTTTTGGGCCGTTACGGTGCTTTCCTGCCTGATTCTTAGCGTAGTTTATTGTGCGCTGATGAAAATCCTTCACCGAATCTGGATGAGCCCCGTGTCAAGGAAACCCGAGTTCAATGCGGGGTCCCTGCCCGGAAGGATTTTCCTCAAGGTCAGTTCCCTGTTCTATTATGTCGACGAGGAGGAGGCCTCGTTAAAGCTTGTGGGGCGCAACGTTGGCCAGTGGCTGCGCATGATGAGAAACTGGTTCGGCCTTCTTCTGCTCATCGAGGCCGTCGCAATCCCGCTGTACCTGCAGCTAGATCTTTTGATCATCAACGACATTCTTTTCTCTAATCTCGTGAAAAGCCTCTACCTAATCCCTGTCATTTCACTGTTCATTCTCGATCAAATGGTTTTTTTCCTGATGTCAGACCTCCGCAATGACGATACGGAGATTAAAACAGAGGAGAACCGATTGAACCATATTGGAGACTACATGAAGATGCTCCCCATCTACGAATCTCTATTTGGAGGGGACGCGCTAATCTCGACCTATCTCAACGATCATATCGTGGACAGGTCCCTCTTTTCTGGCCCGGACTCGGAACAGTTGAAGCTGGCGGATTCCCCGGAGTTGCTCTCTGCCATATGCCGTAATGTGAACAATGCTGTCCAGCCCCTCTCCACCCAATATGTCAACGCCCTCAAGGATCTGATCAACGGGAAGAGTGTGGCTGTGTTTGATTCCTGCCGAGGGGAGTTCAATTATTATTACCTTTCCTATCTTCAGCAAAATCTGTTTCTGAGACGGAAAGCGTTAATCATCTGTGATACCCGATCCCAAGTGAAGGGCGTCAAGATGCAGTACATTGAGATTTTTCGCGCCATCAACAAGGTTAATCCCATCTGGAGGATTCATGATGTCATGTCGATGCCAGTCAATCAGTTGGACGCGGATATTCTAGTCTGCACGGAGGAGGAAGTCACGGCCCCCACTTTTTTTAAGGGATATGGCAGTTTTCTTTCGTATGTACATGATGTTTTGGTGTTGCACCCCTATAATATCATCTGTAGACAGAACATTTTCTCCCGGCGTTTCTTCCGCGGTTTAGCCAAGCGCCGCATTCAATTTGCTTTCTTTTTTCCGGAAAACAGCACCGATGCGATAAACGTTCTGGAGGATCTTCTGGACGGGCAGGAGATCGTGTTATACAATAACTTCAATTCCACTGCGAGAGCCTGTATTCTTTGCTGGAGGCAGGAGTCCAGTTACAAGACACAGACTGCTATTTCAGAGAATCTCTATAATGACTTTGGCGTTGCCTATACCATTGCCGTCCTGGCTATCACATTGAATGTTTCTAGGATCAACATCCATGCACCAGGTAGCGTTCCTCTGGAGTCCTATCGATCTACAGTAAAAAAATACATTCAGGAGCTATCCGACAAGGCTTTTAAAAAGGATAGCGTCAGCATCGACTCGATCGTTCGTCATAACCCACTCTCTGCCTTTCACGAAAAAGAGCTCTCGTTCGATATCCTGTATGACGACTACAACAACCTGTTGAACGTCACCCGTCTTGCACTCTCCACTAGCGCAGACGTTAGCGCTATGATCCATATCGTCTCCCGCCCCTATATGCTCAGGGATTACTTCGCTGATAACATCAGCGCCCTCTGCCAGGATTATGAGGGTATCCAGCATCTTGTCCCCTTTATTTCCGGTGGCCTAGTTGCACCTGCCGTTGCCCTTTTGGTACGACTGTGGGAAGATGGAATGACTTGCGAAGAGGTTGTCTCATACATGCGACGCTTTGGCGTGCAGGAGGACAATGTGGAAAAACTGCTGGAAATGGCGCTGGAACTTGTGTACACCGACGGAAGCCCGGTCAATGTCTACCAGTGTTTCACTTTCGGCAGCGAGGAATACCCCCTGTTCAGAAACGACGTGGACCCCTCTCGGGATCAGTATTCTTATGTTTATACTAGAAAGGTTTCCTTGGCTAGCGAACGCATCTACAATGATGTCTGTGCCATGTCTGTCAAAAACGTGCAAGTAACTGGTTCCCACGTTGAGGTCCTTCCCATTGCAGTGCAGTCTGTCTATAATCACTTTTTGCCCATGCAGATGCATGCTTTCTCTGGGAAGTGGTACATCATCCGATCTGTGGACAACGGAAAAGTGTGGGTCGAGCCCGAGGAGACTATCGAACGAGAGGAGAGCTATACCCCCCTCTTTGAGATTCCCCGGGCGAGCCTCTCTGGATCTGCTAGACAGTCCAAGACGGATGACAATGTCCGGTGTGACCTGTTTGACCTAGACATCACGAGAAAAATCACGGGGTATTTTGTGCACAAAAACGGCCTTGATTTTAATTCTGACTTCACCCACAGGTCCCTCCTGGAGTCTCCTGTCGAGGCGGATTTAAGGACGAGTTGCCTCCGTATTCGCATCTCCTTTTCCTTTGGTCCGAAGTACCATGGATCTGCCGCTCTGCTGACCGTTCTGTTCCGGGGTTTGTTAGAGACGGTGCTTCCCTGCAACTATCAGGATGTCCTCGTGCTCTCCGGCGTGGATACCGATGCCTTTGATCCTGAATTATTCGTCAAGGAGACGGGGCGTCAGCTCAGGGAAGATCCCATCCCCTCCGATTGGCTGGAAGCAGAGGACTATGTTCTGCCCATAAAGCGGAACATCCTGGAGCTTTTCCCTTCTCTAGAGGGAACGGACCTGATGACGAACACGGAAAACACTGTCGATCTGTACCTGGTGGATGTCAGTGGGGTGGAAAATGCGGTTCTGGAGACGATTCTGAAGGATGTTCCCAGGCTGATTTCCATCCTCTACAGCTATCTGGATTGGGTCCTGGCAAATCCCACATTGCGACACGCCTATCTGAAATTCGGCTATCATCAGATTCCTGGCTTTTTTGATGTCACCACCGTGTTCAATTGCCTGGAGCGCATCTCTCAGCGCAAGTCCGCCCCCGTAAAAGGTCTGGCCGGAAAAACCATCGTGTTCGACGGCTCCGCTGTGGAGCGCTGCAGCTTCTGCGGCAGACCGGTGGCTGTGTCTGGCTGGCGTTTCGATGACAAGAGGATTATGTGTGAGGACTGCTACAAGCATAGGACCACCGAGCGGAAGGAGGTAAAGGATCTGCTGCAACGAGCATATGAAACCCTGGAAAGTACCTATGGCATCACCCTGCCTAGGGGGATCAAGATCTGCTTCAAGTCTGCTACGTCCATCGCAAAAGCTGCGGGTAGAGTGCAGGACGGGCGGATCCTCGGCTTCTACAACGAGGGTCGGAGGGAACTCTGGGTGGAGCGGGGCGGACCGGCTACCTGTGTTCTCTCGACTCTGATGCATGAGCTCACGCACGCTTGGCAGTATGCCAATCTTGACATGAAGCGGCTTGACCTGAAATACATCGAGGGTCACAGTACATATGTAGAGATTCAATGCACCCGTGCCCTTGGTGATACCGTATATGCGGATTTCTGGGAAAGCAATGTGGAGACCCGGAACGACCCATATGGCGAGGGGTATCGTTACTGGAAGCGACGTATGAGACAAGAGTCCGATAAAAACATTTTCCATCATATTCGTCATCTTTGAGGAGGTGTGTTCATTGAAGCGGATATTCACCTTCTGCGCAGTTGCCGTGCTCATGCTCGCTTTGCTCTCTGGGTGTAGGCCTGACGTGGCAACCACGCTGGATTCCACAGAGCAGGATTTGGAGCAGAATTATCTACGGTATCTGAATGAGGACTCTCCTCCGAAAAGTGTTATGGATACTCTGGATATGATGCTGGATCACTACGTCAGCGGGGTGGCGCAGCCGCCCCAGAGCTCAATCCCCAGTAATATTATCGATCCGAGTGACGCCAGTGCCCAGACAATCATTGGAAATGTCTCGGATATAGTCTCTTCAGAGGGAGAACTGGTCTCCCTCATCCATGACGCGCTACAAGACCTGGACGAGTCCATCACATTTGAGGCCTCTTGCAGCTGGCTGAATGATGATGTCCTGTATGATGTCGTATTTAATCAGGTCGATAACGTCTATATGATCGACGCCTTCGGATTGTATGGTTATAAAACCTCTTGGACGCAAAGCAGTAGCGGGAACACGGTCTGTTCCTTGGAATTCCTTTTCATCGACGACTACACCGCCGATGAGATCAGAAGAATGCGGCAGGAGATTGAAAGCCACAGCAAGCAGATCGTCCGGGACCTTGATTTGGGCAATAAAACAGACTATGAGAAAATCGCAGCCATTGACCAATTCCTCTGTGACACCGTAGAGTATCCGGAGGAGCCCTATCTCACTCTCGATCACACGCCCTATGGGGCGCTGCACGATGGGCGTGCTGTCTGTGACGGATATTCCAGAGCAGTAAAGATTCTCTGCGACTTGTGTGGGTTAGAATGCTATTTCGTGGTGGGATACTGCGGTAATGACCCCGTGAACAGAGGGCACGCCTGGAACCTGGTCAAGATCGAAGGGGAGTACTATCAGTTGGACACGACCTGGAACGACGGCAGTGGCACCAAGGATTACCTCCTTGTCACTGATGCCTTTATGACGCTGTCCCGTACATGGGATCAGAATGAGTATCCGCCATCGGCAAAGTTTGCTTACCAGCCATAGCGTTGGGCGGACCGCAGGTAACCTGCACCACCGGATTACGTTCCTGCGGATACCCGATCCCTTCCATAGGGATCATACCTGCCTTTTGTAAGAATAGAAAAGGAGTTGGACCATTCATGAAACAGCGAGAGGAACGCCCGATAGCAGGGATTACTGAGTCGTTGCCCTTTGGGGAGGAGGAAGAGAAGGTGCCCTTCTGCATTGAAGATTATTCGAATCACTTTGCGCTCTCGGGAATGAACAGCGGATGTAGCAATGCGTTGCTGGGCAAGGTCTGTATTGTTGCGTTTTTGGTCCAGGAGCAGGGCAGCGCATGGAAAGACAGAGATTTGGACGCAATTGTTCAAGTACTGAAAAAGGCTGCAGGACTGATAAAAACGCAGAGTGGCCTCTCCGACAATAAGCTTGCGATGTCCTACGCCTATGATAAGGTCTCTGTCCAGTTGAAGTATGACCGGAAAAACTACCCTCAGGTGGAGCGTGACGTGTTGGAGCAGTATGGCCACCAGAGTGCCGCCCGGTATCAAGAGCATTATGAGAAGAAGTTCAGTAAGGATGAGTCTCCGGTCGTTTTTATCTTCAACAAAGACTTTCGTTCCTTTGCCGGAAAGAGCAGTGAGATAGGCAGCTCAGACGATGAATGGTCCTTTGTAGCATACAGTGGAAATGTCGAGAGATGCGTTGTGACCCTGGTCCATGAGCTCCTTCACCAGTTCGGTGCTATCGATTATTATTATCCGGAACGGGTGAAGGAGGCAGCGGAAAAGTTATTTCCTGACAGCATCATGCTCCACGGCAGCGCTATCGACCCTCTGACCCGCTATCTGATCGGATGGGATGAGGAGATTGACGAGAAAGCTGCTGAATTTCTTGTGGCAACAAAGGATGTTACCGAAGAAGAGATTCGCACGGCGCGCATTCGAGACAAAGACAATGATTGGTGATTTTGATGCTTATATTGGTTGAACCATGATGAAAGTAGTGCGGATTGTCGGGAAATCAAAACAGTACTCTGTATCCGTCTACCGGAAGTTTAGGAAGGGCCGGTTCAGCCGGTGGGTGAGCTTTAAGGGGGGCTGAGAGGATACCAAAATTTGGATTTCTTCATTCTCAATGAGGGGTTAATCTACTGCTCCACCTTGCAGGAATACTATAAATTGCTGGAGATGGTGGAGGAGCACGGCGCTCGCGGAGCAACCATCTTCTGCATCCAGCATGATGCCGATGAAAGCTATGTTTTACAAGCTGAGGAACTTAATAGTATTTGAACGATCTTTCTACGCTGAAAAAACGGTAAATAACCATAAAACTATTGACAACCAAAGTTTCACCTGCTAAAATACACCCACAATCGAAATATCGGTATTGAACTGGTGCATCAGTCAAGTCCGGATTTGTGTGTAAATTCCTTTAGGTAGGTTGGACGATGTGCCGCGATTTTTCCCAGACGGAGCGAGGGGCGTAGCCCCGAGCGGAGGCTGGGAAAAATCGGCCGGCGTCATGAGGG
>Ga0208297_1001200_pt1 | contig 28418 bp, 22 predicted proteins | sample LMS_cellobiose_e_FD_187367 | JGI IMG/M metagenome (GOLD analysis project Ga0208297, IMG submission 187367) | Rumen-fistulated moose microbial communities from Alaska, USA - LMS_cellobiose_enrichment (SPAdes) (version 2) | ecosystem: Host-associated > Mammals > Digestive system > Stomach > Rumen... | reverse complement strand
GTCGGCCATGGTGAACTCCTGAATTTATGTGGATACGAGGCATCCGAAAAAGCATTAACACAGCCAATTCCGTGTCTGTTCAGCGCAGGCGCGGGGCAGAGCGGCAGGAGAACAGGGCGCCCGTATTGCTGGGCTGGAATATAAAGTTAATGAATTACGGTAGTTACAATAACTCCATAAAAATCAAAAAGATACACGCATCATGGCGTCTGGCAGCGGCAAAGCGGGCTCTCATGACTTATATGGAGTTGTTCAGGGCGCCTTATTTACCGGCATCAGTAAACAAAATATCTTATACAGGAATGATTGTCAAATAGAACACGGCATTTTTATGTATCTTTCGCAATGAGTATGGACGCATGACCGCCCGCTTCTGTATGCTGAAGCAATGCCGCCTGAAGCCGGTGCATGGGCGGAGCCAGAAACGCAGGCCGGCTGCGCGCCCGCGCCCCTTCCTTCTTTACAACCCGCCGGGAGGCGGGTATCGTCCAGTCGTTTCCCTTCAGAACCCTGTCACCGATCATCAAGGAGCCCATGCCATGAACGTTCTGCTGATCAACGGAAGCCCGCATAAAAATGGCTGTGTGTTTACCGCCTTGTCGGAAATCGCCGAAACGCTGCACAAACAGCAGATTGAAACTTCAATGTTCCAGCTGGGGACACAGCCTGTCCGCGGCTGCATCGCCTGCATGAAATGCAGGGAGAAGGGCGAGGGCTGCGTCTTTAAGGATGAGCTTTATGTGGAGCTGTGCCGCCTGGCGAAGCAGGCCGACGGCATCATCGTCGGCTCTCCCGTGTATTACGGCGGGCCCAACGGCTCGCTGTGCGCGCTGCTGGACAGGTTTTTCTTCTCGGCTAGCGCGCTTGTCGAGCACAAGCCTGCCGCCGCAATTGTGAGCTGCCGGCGCGGCGGCTCCACCGCCGCGTTTGACCGCCTGAACAAGTATTTCACCATTTCCCAGATGCCCGTGGTCTCGTCCCAGTACTGGAACGGCGTGCATGGCCGCAAGCCGGAAGACGTGCTGAAGGATCTCGAGGGGCTTCAGATCATGCGGACGCTTGCCAACAATATGGCCTGGATGCTCCGCATGCAGGAGAAGGCGGCGCTGCCGCTGCCCGCGCCTGAAGCCGCCAGGCAGCAGACTAACTTCATCCGCTGACGCCGTTTGCCGCTTGCGGCGCGTACCGCGAAAAAAACGGGAAAAACTGTTCTGAACGCGCAGTTTTTCCCGTCTTGTGTGATGCCGTGAAAAGATCCGCGGAGTTCTTCCCTTTCCCCCGGATTCAGCGCCGCAGCATGCGCAGGCCGTTCGCGACCACGATAAGCCCCGTGCCGATGTCGGCAAAGACGGCCATCCACATAGAGGCTTCTCCCGCCAGCGCCATGGCGAAGAACGCCGCCTTGACGCCGATGGCGAACAGGATGTTTTCCAGCAGGATGTGATGCGCCGCGCGCGACAGGCGGATGAACGCCGCGAGCTTGCGCGGATCGTCATCCATCAGGGCGACGTCCGCGGTTTCAATGGCGGCGTCGGTACCGGCCGCGCCCATGGCGAAACCAATGTCCGCCCTGGCTAAGGCCGGCGCGTCGTTGATGCCGTCGCCGGCCATCCCCACAGGGCCGCTTTCAGCCAGCCGGGCTATGGCTGCCAGCTTGTCTTCGGGCAGAAGCCCGCTTTGCACCTCGTCCACGCCGGCTTCAAGGGCCGCGGCGCGGGCGGCGCGCGCGTTGTCGCCGGTCAGCATGAGCGTTTTCACGCCAAGCTCGCGCAGTTCGGCAATGGCGCGCGTACTTGATGCTTTCAGCGTGTCAGCCACGGCGAAAAGGCCCGCCGCGCCATCCTGCCCCAGCAGCAGGGCGACGCTTTTCCCCTGTTCTTCCAGGGCGTCTGCGGCCCCGGCGAGCGGCGCGGGAAGCAAAGACAGCTTTTCGGCAAACCGCCTGCTGCCCAGCCGCCACCGGCAGCCGTCCACCATGCCTTCGATGCCCAGTCCCGGAAGAGCCGCGAAGCCGGCTGCCTCGGGGATGGCGATGCCGCGTTCGCGGGCGGCTTTTGCCAGCGCAATGGAAACCGGATGGTCCGAGCGGGCGGCCAGCCCCGCCGCAAGGGCGAAGGCGCGTTCTTCCGGAATGCCGCCGCACGGCACAAAATCCGTCAGGGTTGGTTTGCCGTTGGTGAGGGTGCCGGTCTTGTCCAGCGCGATCCAGCGGAGTTTGCGCCCCAGTTCAAGGAAACGCCCGCCCTTGATCAGGATGCCATGGCGGGTCGCGGCGGCCAGCCCGCTGACGATGGTGACCGGCGTCGAGATGACGAGCGCGCAGGGGCAGCTGATGACCAGGAGGGTGAGGGCGCGGTAAATCCATTCTTCCCAGCCGCCGCCGGACAAAAGCGGCGGCAGGACGCCGAAGCAGAGGGCGGAAACCACCACAAACGGCGTGTAGACGCGGGCAAAGCGATCGACGAAGCGCTGGATTTTCGCGCGGTTGGCCTGCGCGTCCTCCACGGAGGCGAGAATGCGCGAGAGCGTGGAACCCGAGGCCTGCGCCGTCACCCTGAAGATGAGCGAGCCCGTCTCGTTGATGGAACCGGCAAAGACGGTATCGCCGGCCTGTTTTTCCACCGGCAGGCTTTCGCCGGTGATGGGCGCCTGATTGACGGCGGAACGTCCTTCGATGACGACGCCGTCCATGGCCACGCGTTCTCCGGGCCTGACGCGGACGAGAGCGCCCACGGAAATCGCCGCGACCCCGCGTTCTTCCCATGTGCCGTCAGCGAGGCGCGTTGTGGCGCGCTCCGGCGCGAGGCTCATGAGGGAGCGGATGGCGCTCTGCGCGCGGGTCAGCGATTTGTCCTCCAGCGCCTCGGCCAGCGCGAACAGCACCATGACCGTGGCCGCCTCCGGCCATTGCCCGAGAAGAAACGCGCCGCTCACGGCAATGGCCATCAGCGCGTTCATGTTCAAATCAAGCCGTCTGACGGCCCGCCAGCCTTCAATGAACGTGCCGGCGCCGCCAAGCCAGATGGCAATGGCGGCAAAAAAAGGCGCGATCCAGCCGTACGCCCCGGCAAGCTCCGCAGCTTCCGAGGCAAGGGCCGCGCACCCGCCGAGAAGCAGCCTTTTCCAGTTTGTTCCTGTGTCTTCAGCGGCGGGACGCCCGCATCCGCAGGCGGCATCGTGCGCGCAGGCGCAGGGAGGGGCGGAATCTGCGCATGCGCAGGCACAAGCGCCGCGCATGGCTTCATGGGAATGCGGCTGTCCGGGGGAAGTCTGATGGCAGACCATACGTATTCTCCGTTGTTTTGACAAACATAGGGTCTATAGCTACTATAGAGTCAATCCCTGGAGAGAAAAAATGGCCATGCGAATCGGAGAACTGGCAAAAAAAGAAGGATGTCAGGTTGTTACCATCAGATATTACGAGAAGGAAGGCCTTCTGCCCATTCCGGAGCGGACGGATTCCAACTACCGCCTGTATGATGAGGCGGCGGCAGAAAGGCTGGCCTTTATCCTGCATTGCCGCCGGCACGGCATCAAATTGTCCGAGATCCGCGACCTTCTTCGCTACCGCGACAAGCCGGGCGGCGACTGCGCGTGGGTGAGCGCGCTTCTTGACGGCCATATTGCCGAGCTTGATCAGCAGATCCATTCGCTGGTTCAGCTGCGGGCCAGCCTGTGCGAACTCCGCAGTCGCTGCGGCGGAGGAAACACCGCTGATTCCTGCGGCATCCTGCAGTGCCTTGCCAACAGCGATATGTGCGGCTGCTGTCTGCATGCCGCGGAAGAAGACCGGGCGTGCGGCGGGACGCCGCGCACGGCAGAACGCGCGCGGCGCGCCGCCAGACTGGCAAAGGAAAGGCGGACCTGAAACGCCGCCGGCAGAAAGCTGAGCCTTGCAGTTGAACGCGGCCCGCGAAGCGGCGGCCATCACGCACAGTGTGACGGTCTGCGGCTTCGCGGGCGATTTTTCTAAGCGGGAGTGATCTGGGAGGGATTCTGCGCGGGGTTCTCCGGCTCTCCGGCGTCCCGGGGAGAGGCGGGGACGGCTTCACGCGCGGCCGCCGGGGTTTCTTCCGTTGGCTGCGCATGCGTACTTTCTTCCGGGGGCAGGGCAGATGCAGACGCGTCCGCGGGAGCGGCGGCAGATTCAGGACAGGCGTCCGCGGCTTCGGCGGGGCGCAGGGTCTTATCCATAAATTTGCCCGCCTGTTCTTTCAGCTCATCCATCTTTCCGGCAAGCTCGGCCGCCTTGTCTTTGGCGATGCCGCTGAGCTCGTCGGCCTTGTCCCTGGCGGCGTCGGCAAGTTCCGCTGCGCGTCCGGCAAGCTCGGCCGCCTTGTCTTTGGCGATGCCGCTGAGTTCGTCAGCCTTGCCTTTGGCGGCGTCGGCGAGTTCCGCCGCGCGCCCGGCCAGCTCCGCCGCCTTGACGCGCGTTTTATCCATCAGTTCTGAAGCTTTGTCACGCAGCTTGCACTCTTCTTCCTCGCGCAGGACGCGGCGCAGGACCTTGCCCACCAGCGTTTTGGGGAGCTCTTCGCGGAATTCAAATAATTTTGGCACCTTGTAGTTGGCGAGCTTGGAGCGGCAGTGCGTCACCAGCTCCGCCACGGTGAGTGTTTCACCGGGTTTGGTGACGATATAGGCTTTCAGCGTTTCACCGCGGGTGCGGTGGGGCACGCTGACCGCCACGGCTTCGGCGACCTTCGGGTGTTCGTACAGGACTTCGTCCACTTCGTGCGGATAGACGTTGTAGCCGCCGACGATGGCCATGTCTTTCTTGCGGTCGACGATGAAATAATAGCCGTCGGAATCGCGGTAGGCGATATCGCCGGTGTACAGCCAGCCGTCGCGCAGCGTGGCGGCGGTTTCTTCGGGCCGGTTCCAGTAGCCCAGCATGACCTGGGGGCCGCGCACGACAAGTTCGCCCGGCTCGTTGTCGCCAAGGACCCTGGTGCCGGTTTCAATATCCATGATGCGCAGCTCCGTGCCGGGCACGGGCGTGCCGACAGAGCCGGTTTTCTGGAGACCGTAGAGCGGGTTGGCCGAGACCACGGGCGATGCCTCCGTGAGTCCGAGCCCCTCGGTGATGTTGGCGCCGGTCATTTCCTGGAAGCGGACCATGGCTTCCTTCGGGAAGGGGGCGGAGCCGGAAATGCACAGCTCAATGCAGGTGAGGTCGTATTTGGTGATGTCCTTCTGCTGCATCAGCGACATGTAGACAGACGGCGCGCCGATGAAGAAGTTGGGGCGGTATTTCTGGATGGTCTTGAGCAGATCGGCGGGGGTGTAGCGCGGCACAGGAATGCTTGCGCCCGCGTACAGGGCCGGAAGGATGATGTTGCCCACCAGACCGAAAACATGGAAGAACGGCATGATGGAAAGAAAGATATACCGCTTTGTGGATGCGTCGCCGCCAATGACTTGCTGAAGGATCTGCATCTGGGAGGCGAGGTTCTGGTGGCTGAGCATGGCGGCCTTGGACACGCCTGTGGTGCCGCCGGTGTACTGGAGCAGGGCCAGCGAATGCGCGGGATCGTCAATGACGGCGGAAAAACGGTTTTTGGTGCGCAGAAAGTCGCTCCAGCGCAGGATGGTTTTGCCGTCATAGCCGACAACCGGAGCCTGCCCTTGGCGTTTGGCCTTCCACGGCTGGAGGATGTTGAGAGGAAAGGAAAGGCCGTCGGCGATGCGGGTGACGACGCACCAGTCCAAGCCCAGCCTGGACCAGAGCGGGGCGATTTTGGGCCAGAGCAGATCAAGCGTGATGAGTACCCTGGCCTGCGAGTCCGCAAAGTGGTGCGTCAGCTCCTTTTCCATATACAGGGGATTGGTCATCACAGCGACAGCGCCGGCCTTGAACACCCCCCACAGGGCAACGATGGTCTGGGGGATGTTGGGCAGCATGATGGCCACCCTGTCGCCGGGATTGATGCCGCGCATCCTGAGGGACGCGGCAAGCGCTTCGGCCTTGTCCCTGAGCTGGGCGTATGTCCATGTGAGATTCTGAAAGATAACGGCTTTGCGCGTTGGATGCAGCCTCGCCGCCTCATCAAGGACTTCGATGAGGGACATTTTGCGGTAGCTGGTGTCGGGGAGCTCACGTCCTTCAAAATGCCGCCACCAGCCGGGACGTGCGGCTTCGGGCTGAGGAGCTTGTTCTTGCTGCGCAAAGGAAGAGTCGGTCATGTGCGTGCCTTGCAAAAGTGCGGTGGTAACGTGGACAGACCGGGATTCTTCCGGAAGGGGAGAAACCCGGCGAAACATGTTTCCAAGGGATATTTCGAAGAAGCTAACTACAAATCACGGCGCGCTGTCAAGCCGGTTTGCGCGGCGGCAGAAGAAAGGGCGGGACGCTCCGTCCCTTCGCCCGGGGGCGGGCAATTCCCCGCCGGGCTTCCCCGGGCATCAGACGAAGGCCGAAAGGCAAGGGCGGCCGCCGGAAACACGGCAGTTTCCAGCGGCCGGGGAGGGCAGAAACGGCAGAGCGCGGGCTACTCGCTGACTTTCAGGCGGGCGAGCAGCACCTTCGGATCCGCGAAGGCGCGGAATTCATCCGTATACAGGCCGGTGTCGAACAGAAAATCCGTGATCAGCCTGCGGCAGACGTCGAGCAGCTGGGCGGGAGCCCAGGGTTTTTCGATATAGTAGTCGATGCGGGCGTTGTTGATGGCGTCGATGGTATCCTTGTGCGTGGCCTGGCCGGTCAGCAGCAGGCGCTTCGTGTGGGGGAACCGGCGTTCGCCGAGAAGCTGGGTCAGAAAATCAACGCCGGTTGTGCCGGGCATGATGTGATCGCAGACAATGAGGGCGACAGGCGTGCCGTCAACTTCCAGTTCATCCAGAAGGGCGTTGGCTTCGGCGGCGGATTCGCATTCTTCGATGCGTACGCTGTCCCGCAGCGGGTTCAGATCACGGACGATGCTGGTCAGCACTTCGCGCTGATCGTCCACGCAGATGATGACAGGACGTTCCATGAGAGAGATCCTTATGGTTCAATGGTTACCGTTTCGTGGTGAAGAGGCAGGATGACGCGGAAGCACGTTTTTTCGTCGTTCGTGTCAAGACGCAGCTCTCCGCAGTAGCTGTCCACGAGGCGCTTGACAATGGCAAGCCCAAGCCCAAGCCCCTGGCCCACCGCGCTGCCGCTTTTCTTGGTCGTGATGTTGGGAAGGAAGATGTTGTGCAGCATGTGATCGGGGATCCTGGGGCCGTTGTTGCACAAATCCACCACGACCGCGCGGTGGTTCTGCGCGGAAGTGGTGATGACGATGGAGGGGTTTTCCGTGTGCGCTTCCTTCAGGGCTTCGCAGGCGTTTTTGATGATGTTGATCCAGATCTGCGTCAGCTCGCTGCTGTTGCCCCAGATGGCAGGCAGATGTTCATCCAGATGCAGGGTGATGCCAATGGAGCGGCGTTCGCTCTGGACCAGGGCCAGCGCCTCGCGCAGCGTCTGATTGACGTTGATGCCGGCCCGCCGCTGTTCGCTGTCCCCGCCAAGCTGCTTGACGGAGCTCACGATGGACGCCGCGTGCTGGGCCGCGAGGCGCATATCATGGCAGGCCTGGCCCATTTCCCAGATGTTCAGGCATTTCTCAAGGTTTTCGGGAAGCTTTCCCGGCGTGTCCGGGCCAAAGATGCGCGCCAGCCTTTTGGCGGTGTCGTAGTCGAGGCCAAAGTCCTTTTCCAGCTGGCGGGCGCTTGCGCGGACCACGGCGCTGGGGTAGGCCTGCCCCTGCTGGGAACCCTTTTCCAGCCAGTCGATTTCGTTGGGGTAGTTTTTGCGCATCACCCCCTTCAGCGATTCTGTCAGATACTCCGAGGAGCGCACAAGAACGCCGATGGCGTTGTTCAGCTCATGGGCGAGCCCCGCGGAAAGCCGGCCCAGCGTGGATAACTTTTCCGACAGGTGCAGGCGGCGCAGGGCGGCCTCGCGTTCTCTCGCCGTCTGGCTGAGCGCCATCTGCCGGTGCAGAAGCTCTTCGGTGATGACCGGCAGAAACTGTCTGTACAGCGTGCCGTATTTCTCTTCCTGAACGGGCGGCGTGTCCTGGCTTATCCAGGCCACTTCCGCGTCTTCCGTGCAGGTGACGCGCGTAACCGAACACATCCTCGGCGAGAAAAAGCTGACGACGCCGACAAAATCGCCTTTCCGCGCGAGGAAAAGCTCAATCTGCTGCTCCTCGCCAAGCTCGTTCTGGGTCCGGATCGTGCCCCTGAACAGCCCGCTGAGGATGAAAAACAGGCGGTCGTTGAACGCGTCCTGCTCCAGCAGCATCTCCCCTTTTTTCAGATGGAGCCGCCGCCGGGGGTCGCTGAAATAGGCCCCGCGGATGCGTTCCACGAATTCCGTCCAGGAGCCGTCTTCAAGAGGATGCAGCTGCATTTCAGATAACTCCGATGCATTTCAGGATAAAGAGCATCCCGATGGTCAGGGCGAGGCCGGAGAGCCCGATGATAACCCCCAGCCTGGCCATGTCCCTCGTTTCCACAAGGCCGGTCGCCGAGGCCAGCGCGTTGGGCGGCGTGCTGATGGGCAGCGACATGCCGAGCGAGGCGGCAAAGGTCACTGCGAGCAGCAGCCCCACAGGCCCGCCGATGCCGTCAAGGCCGGACAGGCGCGGCGCGAGGGCGGCCATAAGCGGAAGCAGCAGGTTGGCCGTCGCGGTGTGAGACATGAAGTTGGCCATGGCCAGCGTAAGCAGGGTCGCCGCCAGGACAACCATGGCCGGAGCGAAGGTGGCGAAGGGGATGCTTGTGACCATGCGTTCGGCAAGGCCGGTTTTTTCAAGCGCCATCCCGAGCGCGATGCCGCCCGAAACCAGCCAGAGCACATCCCATGAGATGGTCTTTAAGTCCTCACGGGTGATGATGCGCGTGCACACGAAAACGGCGACGGGAATCATGGCGACGACGTTGGCGTCCATGCCGTGGAGGCTGCCCATGACCCACAGGATGATGGTGAGGGCAAAGGTGAAGTAGACGACGTAGGCGCGCCAGTTTTTGATGAAGCGGCTGTTGATGCTGAGGGAAATCTCCTTCTGGCGGGTGGGGAAAAAGAGATTGAGCAGCCACCAGCCGAACAGCAGCAGAACCAGCACGAAAGGCACGCCGAAAAGCATCCACTGGCCGAAAGACATGGGGGTCAGATCGAGGATGTACTTGAAGGCAATGGCGTTGGGCGGCGTGCCGATGGGGGTGCCGATGCCCCCGATGTTGGCGGCGAGCGGAATGGCCATGACAAAGGCGATGCGGCCGCGATCGTCAGCTTCGAGGGAACCCAGCACCGGCGCGAGGATGGACAGCATCATGGCGGTGGTGGCGGTGTTGCTCATGAACATGGAGAAGACGGCGGTGATGATCATGAGCCCGAGAATCACCATGCGGGGATTGGTCCCGAAGGGCCTGAGCAGGACGCGCGCGAGGTTCATGTCCAGGCGGTATTTTGTGGCGGCCATGGCCAGGAAGAAGCCGCCAAGAAACAGCATGATGATGGGCGAGGCCAGCGTGGCCATGATTTCCGCGGAAGAAAGCAGCCTGCCAAAGCCCGGAGCACTTTTGTCCAGGGTGAACAGCACGAAGCCCTTGTTGGAAATAAGCAGGATTTCCAGGACAATCACCAGCATGGACGTGGCGAAGATGGGAATGGGCTCAAGTATCCAGCACAGCGCGGCCAGAAAAAACAGGGCGATGACGCGCTGTTCGACGACGGTCAGGCCGGGCATGTGGAAGATCTCCGCCGGCAGGACGAGTATCAGAAAAAACACGGCGACCGGAATGATCGCGGACCAGACTTTTTTATTCATGAATACGCCTCGTGAACGCTGAAGAATGTGCCTGCGAAAGGTGCGGCGGGGCGAAAATGACGCGCCTGAAAAGCGGATGGTCTGAGCCCGGGCGTCATGCCGCGCGCGGCAGAAAACTGCCGGCACCTGCATACGGGGAGCATTTTTCCCGTTTGCCGGGCGGCAATGTATCCCGGCAGGTTCAAAAGGGCAAGCGGAAAATTACGTCCGCATAGTGGTGTTAACCCTATTTTTATCTATTATATTACTTGGTTGTGAGAATGTCGTCAACCAGCAGGCTGAAGGCGTACGGCGTGCACGGCGTTTTGCACGAGGGAAACCCGGCCTGTACTGTCAGAGAAGCCTCCGGCGGCAGGGCGGAGGGGTCTGGCGCATGCAGGGCGGCGAGGCTGTATGCGCTGAGCGAAACGTCGATGCGCTGTGAATCGTTGGGCAGGCGGCAGAGCGAAAAAATAAGCGCCGTGCCCGGAGGCGTCGCGTTTGGGGGATATCCCGGCAGCTGCCATTCAAGCCCGAGCAGCCCCCCGATATTGGCGAGATTGGTATCGTGCCCCACATACACGGTCAGGCGCGGGGCCGCCTCGTCCAGCAGCCGGCCGCGGATGGCGGAAAGCAGGATGGAGCCGCGGGCCATGGCCGCCGGAAGCGAGCGGTTCAGCAGGGAAAACGTGGCGGTGTGGGCATCAAGCAGGCGCCGCAGCACCGTTTCGTCCACCATCCCCCAGCCGGCGTTTCTTTCCGGCCACTGGGCGAATTCCAGCAGCAGAATTTCAGCGGCCGACGCGGCGACGCCCATGCTGCCGCGGATGTTGGCACTTCGCCCTTTCCGCGATACCGCGAGCGACATGGGCAGGTCGGCCAGGGCGCACGGGGAGTCGATCCCGTATGCTTTGCACAGGGACGGCGCGCAGCAGCCGGTGATCTCCTGCAAGAGCGCGAGGTCTTCCGCGTGCTCCGCCTTGAGCTGGTCCAGTTTCTCCGGGGTGACGGCCGCGCCGAGCGCTTCCTGGCTGTACCGCGCCTTTTTTGCCCTGACCGCGTTGAACAGCGGATCCGCTCCGGTATCGCTGGACTGCCAGCGCAGGCCGCAGCCCGGGGCCAGTCCCTCCAGCAGCGCTTCAGCTGTCGCCCTGGTCCTTTGATCCACGTCGGCGCGGACAGAAAGTTCGCCTTCCTTCGGGCAGCGGTCCGCAGGAAGAAGCCCCTGCGCCGTCATTTCACCCCGGCGGGCGGCCCAGAAGGCGCGGACAAGCTCCGCCCCGCGCGGCGTCAGCCGGGCCCTGTCAACGGGCCAGGCGGGCCATGGCCGCGCCGACCAGGATTCCAGCGTCTGGGCCGGCTGGGTGGGGGCGCGCACGCCGTGGCGGGTCAGGATGACCTGCCGGAGAATGATGGGCGCATCATCCGCGCGGGGCTGCGCGGCGGCAAAAGAGGCGGGAGCCGCGGCCGCGAGCGCCAGACACACACAGACAGCGGAAAGAAACTTCATGCTCACCTCCGGATAAAGGCGGACTTCCCGAACGAATGTAGAGAATGACCCCCCGTTTGTCCATGAGTATTGCGGCAAAACAGCGCGTGCCCCCCATGTTTCCCGGCGCCGGCGGGGCAGCGCGGGGAGCCCCGCGCCTTCAGGGGAAAGGCAAGCCTTGCCAAGCGGGGAGGGGATGCCTATACTTGCAGCCTTTCAGCAGCAGAAAGGGTGATGTCCCATGTCCCATGCCTCCCCGCTTACTTCAGGCCAGAAAAGGCTGATCGCCTATCTGGCCTTTCTGAACGCGTTCGTTCCCCTCTCCACGGATTTGTACCTTCCCGCCATGCCTGTCATGGCGCGTCATTTCAACGCCACGCCCGATGAACTGAATTTTACGCTGCTGGCCTTTTTTTTCCTGTTCGCCGTCGCCATGCTGGTATGGGGGCCTTTGAGCGACAGGTATGGCAGGCGGCCCATCCTGCTGGCGGGCGCGGCGGCCTATACCGCGGCAAGCGTGCTGTGCGCGCTTTCCGGAAGCATCGGCATGCTTGTCGTCTGGCGGAGTGTGCAGGCAGTGGGAAGCGGCGCCATCAGCGCCGTGTCCATGGCTATCATCAAGGACACCTTCAAGGGCCGCGTCATGGAAAACGTGCTTGCCGCCGTGCAGACCATGACGGTGCTGGCGCCCATGGTCGCGCCGGTGCTGGGCGGTTTTTTGCTGACGTTCACCACGTGGAAGGGCACGTTCTGGGTGCTTTCCGCGTGCGGGACCGCGGCGCTGCTGGGCGGGCTGTTCCTGAAGGAAAGCCTTGAAGCGCAGGGGGAAGGGACGCTTTTGTCGGCACTGGGGCGCATCGGCGCCGTGCTGGCCGTTCCCCGCCTGCTGCGCCTGCTTTTGCTGTTTGCCGTCGCGCACATGGCGTTCATGCCGTTTCTTGCCACGTCTTCGTACATTTACCAGAACATGTTCGGCCTCAGCCCCCAGGCCTTCAGCCTGTTTTTCGCGGCCAACGCCGTCTGTTCGCTGCTGGGGCCGCTGGCGTATATCCGCTTTCTGCGGGATCTGCCGAAAAGGGAATTTGTCGCCGCCTGCTTTGGCGCCACCGCCATGGCAGGCGTGGCCCTTCTGCTTTTCGGGGGAAAAAGCGCCGCGGCCTTCGCGCTGTCTTTCGCGCCCGTTTCCCTGTGCGCCGGTGCCGTCCGGCCGTACGGCACCATGCTGATGATGAACCAGCTCGATTCTGATAACGGCACTGTGGCCGCGCTTATCGGCAGCTTCAACCTGACGCTCGGGAGCATCGCCATTCTGCTGTGCGATCTGCCCTGGCCGGATTTCATTACCGCCGACGGCGGCATTGCCCTCGGCGCCGGGGCGTTCAGCCTGCTGTGCTGGCTCAGGCTGTGTTCCCGAAAGGCGTTCCGCGGGATTTGAGACGGCCGCCTGCGCCGGAAAAGCTCCGCAGATTTGTGAGCATTGAAGGAAGGATGCTATGGAAAAGAAAAAAAGGCTTGTCGTCGGCGTGACCGGCGCGAGCGGTGCGCCGCTTGCCGTGGCGCTGTTAAAGGCGCTTTACCGGTTTCCGGAATGGGAAACGCACGTCGTGGTTTCAGAAGCCGGCGCGCGCCTGCTGCGCGAGGAGGCGGGGATGACGCCGGAAGACGTCGGGCGGCTGGCCGGCGTGGTCTATGACAATGCGGATGTCGGCGCCGCCATCGCCAGCGGCACGTTCCGGGCGGAAGGCATGATTGTCGCGCCGTGCAGCATGAAGACGCTGGCCGGCATCCATTCCGGCTATGCCGACAGCCTGCTTTTGCGCGCGGCCGATGTGACGCTGAAAGAACGCCGCCCCCTGGTCCTCGCGGCAAGGGAAACGCCCCTGAACCGCATCCACCTGCGGAACATGCTGGAGCTGGCGGAAATGGGCGCGGTGATCATGCCGCCGGTGCTGACCTTTTACCACGGGCCGCGGAACGTGGAGGAGCTGGTGACGCACATGGTCGGGAAGATGCTTGGCGTGTTTGGCCTTGTCCCCGCCGGATTCCGCCCGTGGTGCGAGGAATGACGGGCGGCGGGAAGAGCCGGCCGGCCGTGCGGCATCAGCACGGCAAAAGGCCGGAATCTCCGGCCCCTGCCGCAAAAAGCTGTCCCCTCAGCGCACGATATCCTCAAGATAATACGGCGTTTCCTGATACACACAGTAATTCAGCCAGTTGGAATAGAACAGATGCGCGTGGGCGCGCCAGGTCACGCGCGGGGGCAGGCTGGGGTCGCCGCCGAGGTAATAGTGGCGGGGCGCCTCGATTTCTATGCCCTTGGCCAGATCGCGCCGGTATTCGGCGTCAAGGGTGTACGGGTCGTACTCCAGATGGCCGGTGATGAAAATCTGGCGGCTGTCGTGCGAGCTGACAACCAGCACGCCGGCCTCGTCGGATTCGGCGAGGATATCCAGCGTGCCAACCTTTTCAATGTCGTCGCGGCGCACTTCGGTATAGCGCGAGTGCGGCGCGTGGAACACATCGTCAAAGCCGCGGAAAAGCTTGTTGTTGGGCGTCACAAGACGGTGGGTGAAGACGCCGGACAGCTTGTGCGTGAGTTCGTGCTTCTGGACGCCGTACAGGTGGTACAGGCCGGCCTGCGCGCCCCAGCAGATGAACAGCGTCGAATGCACGCGCCGTTTGCTGTATTCCATGATTTCCGTCAGCTCGTTCCAGTAGTCAACCTCCTCGTAGGGCAGCTTTTCCACCGGCGCGCCGGTGATGATCATGCCGTCAAACGTGTTCGAACGGATTTTGTCGAACGTGGTGTAAAACCTGTCCAGATGGGCCTCCGAGGTGTTTTTGGACACGTGTTCGGCAGCGCGGACAAGGGTGATGTTTACCTGCAGCGGGCTGTTGCCCAGAAGGCGCAGGAGCTGGGTTTCCGTGGCGATTTTTGTCGGCATCAGGTTGATGATGGCGATTTCAAGCGGACGGATGTCCTGGCCCCTGGCGCGCGACTCGGTCATCACAAAAATATCTTCGCCCTCCAGAATGGGGCGGGCGGGGAGATCGTCGGGAATCTTGACGGGCATAACGGCTCCTTCATGCCGGATATGGCGTATATATAAATAAAGAATGCGCACCTGACGGCGTTTGTACGGCAGGCCGGGCCAATGCTGACGCCTCAGCCTGCCTGCCGCATGAGCCCGTCAGAAGGCATTCCGTTCAGCGAATGGCGCTTGGCGGCGACGATGACCGCCGGAACAAGCATGCCGGCCCGGCCGGCGCCGGCGGGAAGGGAAAGATTGACCGTGTCGCCCCAGGGGTCTTTGCCCTGCCAGCTCTCCGCGGAAGGATCCGCGTTGTTTTCCCTGCGGCTTGTCCCCTCGAGCAGCACCTCGGTGCGCAGGCCCACGCGGCTTTTCAGCCATGCGGCGGCCTGTTCGTCCACCTGTGCCTGCAGGCGGGAGAGCCTCTCCAGCTTGACTTCTGTGTCCAGCTTGCCGGGAAGCATGGCGGATTTCGTCCCCGGGCGGTCGGAATAGCAGAAAGAAAACGCCGACATGAACCCCGCCTCTTTCACCACATCGAGCGTCTGCCGGAATTCTTCCTCCGTCTCGCCGGGGAATCCCACGATGAGATCCGTCGAGAGCGCCATGTCAGGCCGGACGCGGCGCAGTTCGCGCACGAGTTCAAGGTAGCGGGCGCTGTTGTACTTGCGCCCCATCCTGGCCAGCACCGTATCCGCCCCGGCCTGAAGCGGCAGGTGCAGGCGCGGGCAGAGCTGGGGCAGCTCGCCGAACAGGCTGATGACTTCCGGCGGCAGATCCTTGGGGTGCGGCGTGACAAAACGCAGCCGCTCAAGCCCCGGCAGGGCGGCGACCTCGCGCAGCAGGGCGGCGAAGCGGCTCTGCCCGGGCGGGCAGGGCGCGCCGCCGTCCAGGCCGTAGGAATTGACGTTCTGGCCGAGCAGGGTGATCTCTTTCGCCCCGTGGGCAAGCGTGGCGCGGCATTCCCCGAGGATAGCCTCAGGCGCGCGCGATTTCTGGCGGCCGCGGGTGTACGGCACAATGCAGTACGCGCAGAAATTGTCGCATCCCTGCATGATATTGACAAAAGCCACCGGCGGAAGCGTCACGCCCGCGAGGGCGGGGTCGCGTTCGCGGTAGCTGGCGGAAAAATCGGTCAGGTTGAGGCGCAGATCCGGTTCGGCGCACAGCCGCTCAATGGCGGCGGGAGCGTTGGGCAGGGCGTCTCCGCCCACGACAAGGCGGACCTCCCTGAAGCGGTCAAGCAGCGATTGTCCCAGCTGCTGGGCCACGCAGCCCGCCACGACGGAAAACGCGCCGGGCTCGCGCGAGACGGTACGGATTCTGCCAAGGGAGCTGTACACCTTCTGTTCGGGTTTTTCGCGCACTGAGCAGGTGTTCACAATGCAGACGCGGGCCGTTTCGAGCGGGGCCTCGCTGAAGCCGCGCGCGGCAAGAGCCCTCGCAAGCCATTGCGAGTCCGTGACATTCATCTGACAGCCAAAGGTCAGGATATGGAACGTGCGGGCATCCATCGGGAAAACTCCAGCCGGTCCAGCCGGCAGGGAAAAAATACACGTTTTCCCCAATGTTGCAAGCCGCGCGCCGCCGCCCCCTTCCTGATCAGGCTGACGCGCGGCGGTCAATCCTTTTTTTTGCCCTTCGCGGGCAGGGAAGCCGTGCCGAATCTGATATAGGCGCGGTCAAGGCGGAGGTTGTCGCCGGGCCTGGTAAAATAGCCGTCCCGCGTCCGTTCCGGGACGCCTGAAGCGAGGAGCGCGCTGACCGTCAGAAAGGAATAGCCCCGCCGGCGCAGTTCGTACACGACCGCCGCAAGGCAGCTCAAGGTGTTTTTGGGAACCAGATTGGCGTGGAACAGCAGGATGTCCCCCGGCCGGACGTTGCCCGCCACCACCGCCGCCGGCAGACCTTCGGCGGCGATGCTCCACTGGATGACCTGCATGCCCATCTCCGCCAGCAGTTTCAGCGCGTTATCGGAACAGCGCCCGTAAGGCAGGCGGAACAGATGAAGATAGGGCGGCGCGTCAAGGCGGCGTCCCGCAGAACGCGCAAGCGCGTCCGTTTCCTCGTACAGAAGCTCGTACTGGCCCTGTGTCCAGAGGATCTGCTCCCGCATGAGCGCCTCCGGCATGATGCCGAAGTTGCCGTGCGTCCAGGCGTGGCTGCCCAGCTCAAACAGCGGGTCGGCGATGAGCTCTTTTGTGCGGCCGCTGTGCGTGCGCATCCATTTGCCGCCGAGAAACAGGGTCGCCGGAATACGTTCTTTACGAAGAAAGTCGATAATTCCAGCGTCATATCCTGTTGTCGAAGTCTCCAGCTCGCACAGGTCGAACGTCAGCGCCACAACGTTTTCCCGCGTGGTCACACGGCGGATGGTCCCCTCGTCGGAAGGGGGCAGGGGTGCGGGCATGCGGCGGGGAATCAGCCGGGCCGGAGGGGACGGATTGTTGGGGATGGCGCGGCGGGCGTCCCCGGGAAGAAACCCCGTGGGCGGCGTCCATATCGGCGCGGCGACGGCCTCATGGCAGAAGAAGGCGATGAGGAGAAAAACCAGGGCGCGGCGCAGGATGGTGGCGCACGGGCGGGAAGCGGGGACAGGCATGGCTTTCACGGGCTTTCTCCTGTTTTTTGCGCTCAGTCGAAATCGGCGAGCACGGTGCCCATGGCGATGGGGCCGAGGACTTCGCCGCGGCAGCGGGCTTTCAGGCGGAAGACCGCCTCGGCCAGCCCGGCCGAAGGCACGCCGTGCCGGATGGACGTATGCGCCTCCATGAACGCGGCAAGGTTGTCGCAGGCCTTCAGCAGCTGGCCGTCCTTGGGATCCAGCCCGTCCTCGTTGCCGTGAGCCTGTATGTCGTCGAAACCGCGCAGCCGCCGGATGGTTCCGTCCTGTTCGCGGACGCTTTCATCAAATTCGGACGTGACCTCGCCGCCTGACAGCCCCAGGAAGTAGCGCAGCCGCGCTTCCAGATCTTCATAGCCCGCGTCGCGCAGAGGACGCAGGATGCGGCGTTCCATTTCCTGAAGCTCGTATTCCCTGATGAGCGCGGGCAGTTCGCGAACGGAGCTTTTGACGGGAGAGATGATGTCCCGCGTGAGCAGCTCCGGCAGGTCGTGGAACAGCCCCGCGTGAAAGTTGTTCAGCCTTCTGGCCGTGCATGCGCCGACCACGAGGCTGAAGCAGTAGGCGTACAGCCCCACGAGAAATTCGTGCCCCAGCACGGATGTTTCGGGGATGCGGGGCGTGTCTGACCAGCGGATCTGGAAGCGGAGCTGCCCGCAGATGGCGGCCAGGCGCCCCAGGGGCGTTTCAGCGCCGCGGCGGATTTCATCAAAGCCTTTGACGCCGCGGATGGCGTTCATCTGGCGGGTAAAGTCGGCGGCGATATGGGCGATTTCCTCATCAAAGGTGTTGAAGGGCTTGATGACGGAAAATTCCCATTCCGAGGCGTAGAGATGCGCGGCCTTGAGAATCCGGTCGGCCAGGGTGTCGCGCTCCGTCCGGCGGTGGTAGCGGGTGAAGCGATCCCAGAAGCCGCCGGGCGCGGGATCGAGAGGCTGGACCACGGGGGCCAGCTGGGCAAAAACCCAGTCGGTCAATTCCCTGTAATGCCGGGCGTTTTCGCGAATCCGGTAAAACACGGGCGGCTTGATATCGGTGATGACCAACCGGTACATGTAATCAAAAATGCCTCCTTCCACAACTTCCTGTTGCAATTTGAGACGATTTGAGGCAAAGAGATCCCGGCTGTTGATGTGGGTAAGCAGAAAGGCCACGATCATCTTGTGGGCCTGCTTGTCGATTTCAAAGAGTTCCACCGGGCGGAGCTTGTCGTTCCACCGGCGCATGGTGAAGCCTGAAAACAAAAGCTGAAGCAGGCTTTTCCGAATTGCGGACATATGTTCTCCCTGTGGTCCGTTACCCATAGCGGAGGGCGCTGGAACCTGAAAATCAGCTTCCCCGGAAAAACAGTACGCCAGATGTTTGTATCCTGTCATGACTTGACAGACTGCGTCCGGCGCGGTATGTATTGCGCTTCGTCCGTTTTTTTAGACCTACTGCCTGTACGAGGAGACGCTTCTCATGAAGACGTTCAGCCCCACTGCGGAGCATATTCAGAATGACTGGTATGTGATTGACGGCGCGGGAATGGTTCTGGGCCGCCTTGCCGCCCAGATTGCCCACCGCCTGCGCGGCAAGCACAAACCTGAATTTTCGTTCAACGTCGATAACGGCGATTTCATCGTGGTTGTGAACTGCGACAAGATCAAGGTTACCGGCACCAAAATGACGCATAAAAACTACTATCGCCATTCCGGCTATGTCGGCGGCCTGCGTGAAACGTCGCTGAAGGACATGATGGAAAACAAGCCCGCCGACGTGCTGACCATCGCCGTGCGCGGCATGCTTCCCAAAAACCGCCTCGGCCGCGCCATGCTGAAAAAGCTGAAAGTGTACGCCGGCCCCGAACATCCCCACGCGGCGCAGGCCCCCAAGCCTCTGACCCTTCCCTACTAACAGGAGCCAACCATGTCTACGTTCGATTACGGCACCGGCCGTCGCAAAACCGCCACCGCCCGTACCCGCCTGTATGCCGGCAGTGGCTCCATTGAAATCAACGGCCGTCCCGCGGAACAGTATTTCCCCCGCAAGACGCTGCAGATGATCATCCGTCAGCCGCTGGTGCTGGCCAAGCTCGCTGACAAGTACGATGTGAAGGTCACCGTGCGCGGCGGCGGCATGTCCGGTCAGGCCGAGGCTGTGCGCCACGGCATTTCCCGCGCCCTGCTGCAGGCGGACCCCGAATTGCGCGGCGTGCTCAAGCATGCCGGTTTCCTGACCCGCGACGCCCGCAGGAAGGAACGTAAAAAGTACGGTCAGCGCGCCGCCCGTGCCCGCTACCAGTACAGCAAGCGTTAAGTCCCGTTTCGGGATTGGATGTGAAAAGCCCGTCTCTGGTTCTGAGGCGGGCTTTTTGTCTGCGCGGAGGAGGAAAACGATGCGGGAGTATTTTTCGTTCACCCAGGCCGAAAGGCTGCTGCGTGAAGGGGAGCGCGTCACCAGGGCGGCCCTGCGCGGGAAGTTCGTCATGCTGCGTGGCGGGGAGCCCTGCATCGGCAGCTATATCGGCGAGACTTCGCTGGGCAGCGCGCGGCCGTATGCGTTTACGGACGAAGACAGGGCGGCCGCGGACTGGGAGCGCTTTACGCGGGAAAAGCCGGCCCCCTGGGAAGGATGCGACGCGGGATGAGCCCCCCGTATGGGGCCGCTGTCAGATTAGATCCGGGCTGTCAAAGCGCTCGAAGCGCATGACAAGTCCGGCGCGTCCCTGCGTGGCCGAGCGCAGATCGGTTGAAAAGCCGAACAGCCGGCTCAGCGGGGCCAGCCCCTGCACGATCTTCATGCCGGCGCGTTCCTCAAGATTGTCAACCTTGCCCCCGCGGGTCCCGAACAGGCTGATGGCGCTTCCCAGCGCGCTTTCCGGCACCGAAATCTCCACGAACATGAGCGGCTCCAGCACGGCGACGGCGGCGTTTTCAAGGGCCTGGCGCACGGCGGCTCCGGCGGCCATGTGGAATCCCGCCGGCGTGCTTTGCCCCTCCTTGCGCTGGACCGAAAGGATGGTCACTTCCAGATCCTGAAGCGGATAGCCGGTCTGCGGCCCCGACTGCAGCGCGTTGTCCACGCCCTCCAGAACCGCCTGGCGCATGGGCGCGGGGAAAAGCGCCGTGTCAAAGCCGAAGGCGGCCTTGATGCCGGAGCCCCGCGGCAGGGGCGACACACGCAGGCTTACCTGCCCGTGGTGCTGCTGCTTGCCGAGTTCACGGTCAAAGACGGCTTCGGCCTCGGCGGCGCGGGTGGGCGTTTCGCGTTTGACGACCTGCGGCTGGCCGGTGCGCGGGCTGATGCCGTATTCGCGGCGGATGCGCTCAAGGATGACGTCAAGGTGCAGCTCGCCCATGCCCGAAATGATGCGGTGGCCGGAGCCTTCGTCCAGCTCGGAGCGGAGTGTCGGATCCTCGGTGCAGTAGCGCAGGAGGGCTTCGTCCAGGATTTTTCCCTCGTCGGCGTTGCGCGGCTCCAGTGCGAGGTTGATGACCGGCTGGTACGCGTCGATGCTTTCAAGCAAAACCTGCCGTTCACGGGACGCCGCGGTGTCGCCGGTGGCGGCGCAGCGCAGGCCGACCACGGCGATGATGTCGCCGGCATGCGCCTCGTCCAGCTGCTCGCGGCGGTCGGCGTGCATCCGGTAGAGCCTGGAGACGCGTTCGTCCGCGCCGCGGTTGACGATGCGGCAGGTATCCCCCTCTTTCAGGCTGCCGGCATAGAGGCGGACAAAGGCCAGCTTGCGCCCGCCTTCAAGCAGAACTTTAAAAACCAGCCCGGCCACAGGCAGGGCAGCGTCGCAGGTGATTTCCACCGGTTCGTCTTCCGGCGTTTTCGCCTGGACGGGGGGCAGATCCGAAGGCGCGGGCAGATAGGCGCAGATGCCGTCAAGCAGGGGCTGCACACCGGCGTTCTTGAGGGCTGATCCCGCGAACACCGGCGTGAGGCGGCGCGCCAGCGTGGCCCGGCGCACGGCGGCCTGGATGCTCTCCGGCGTAAAGGCTGCGCTGAAATACTCCTCCATGAACGCGTCGTCGTTTTCCGCCAGCGTTTCCAGCATCTTCTCGCGCCACGGCGCGGCAAGCTCCGCAAGGGCCGCGTCTTCGGCCAGCGGGCGGGAGCGGACAGTCTGGCCCTGATCTTCCGGATCAAAGGTCAGGAAGTCCTGCCCCACAAGGTCGATGACCCCGCGGAAGGAATCCGCCGCGCCGACAGGAATGGTCAGCGGCAGGGGATTCGCGCCGAGCCGCGTGCGCATGGCCGCGAGAACCGACGCGAAATCCGCGCCTATCCTGTCCATTTTGTTGATGAAGGCGATCTTGGGCACGCCGAAATGCTCGGACTGGCGCCATACGGTTTCCGACTGGGGTTCCACGCCGCCGACAGCGCAGAAAACCCCCACCGCGCCGTCCAGCACGCGCAGCGACCGTTCCACCTCCATGGTGAAATCCACATGCCCGGGCGTGTCCACCACGTTGATGGTGTGCTCCCCCCATTCGCAGGTGGTGCAGGCTGAGGTGATGGTAATGCCGCGTTCCTGCTCCTCCGGCAGATAATCCATGGTGGCGGTGCCGTTGTGGACTTCACCCATGCGGTGGATTTTCCGCGTGTAAAAGAGGATGCGTTCAGTGAGCGTGGTTTTGCCGGCGTCAATGTGGGCGATGACGCCGATGTTGCGGATGGCTGAAACATCATGCATGGCGCGCTTCCGGGTTCAGGCTGTGAAGATGGATGGCTGTATTGATGAAAAACGACGGCCGCAGATCCGTATCCAGCCAGCAGCCCTTGAGCTCTTCCCCGTGCATGCGGGCGGGCGGCGCGGCGGTTTTCGCATCCCAGCAGGGCAGAGAAAGCTCGCGCGCGAGAAGGATAAGCCCGGCAGGCGCGCTGAAAAGCAACAGGCGCCCCCTCCGCGCGTTTCCGCCTTGGCAGAGATGGCGGAGCAGCGCTTCCGTTTCGGAAAGACTGAGCGCAAAGGCATCCTCGACGCCGCAGAGATCAAGCGCCGTGAACGCGGCTGGCGGCATGTCCGGCGCTGGAAAAACGACGGCGGCCCTGCCGACGCCGGAAAGCCGCGCCATGGTCAGGGCGGCGGTCAGGCGCGCCGGCGGAACGGCTTTGCCCGCCACGGCGACAACCCACGCGGCGGCCGTTTCGGCAAGGCGGACGGCATAGCCGGCGGCGGCTGACCGCGTCCGGATTTCCCGCGGCAGGGGAGGCTCGGCGTAAACGGCCTGGATAAGCGCCTGCGTCGTCTTGAGGCGGGCGCGCGCCTGCGGGGAAACGGCCTCATAAGCGCAGGCCAGCTTTTCATCGGCAATGCGCCTGTCTTCAAACGTGTCCGGCAGTGCGTCAAAGTCGGGCATCATGGCTCCCTTCAGGGTTGAAGCGTGTCGCGGAGGAAGATTTTGACGGCCTCGGCCAGCGCGCCTTCCCGTGAGAGCGATGCGGCGTAGCCCGTGTCAAGCAGCTCCTTGTACGGGGATTTGCCAAGCGTCTTGTTGCCGGAGCGTTTCAGCCCGTCGGCGAAAGGCGTGATGAGCGCGCGCAGCGCGGCGTCGTCAAGCGTCGCGAGGCGGGCGGTTTGCGCCGCGAGGGCGTCCGGTTCCGGGCGGCGCGGCGATTCAAGAAGCTGGCGCAGGCCGGCTGCAAACCGTTTGATGCCGTCTTCAATATGCCTGGTCTTCACCGCGTTCATGCCGGACCAGCCGGCCTTTGTCCATTTGAAAACCGACACGGCGGTGCTTTTTGCATGCGGTGCCTTTTCCATGTACACAATGACGCTGGCCGAGCCGTACAGCACGGTTTTGGTCCAGCCCAGCATGGGCAGGTTGGTCCCGACGGCGGTAGTGTACAGATAGCGCCAGTCCCTGTCGCTGACAAGCACCCCCTTGGTTCCGTAACCGGAGGCCTTTGGCATGACGGAAACGGAGATAAGGGCGGAACGGCCGTTGATGGAGGTCAGGATGAAAAGGCGCTTGAGCGTGTAAAGATAGGTGCAGCCGCTGGACGTGTCGGGGGTGGTTTCCTCCTCTTCCGTGCCGCGCAGGACAACCGGCTTCGCGGGAGGGAGCGGCGATTCCGTCATGGCGCGCCAGCCGGAAAGAATCTGGCTTCCCGGCAGCCAGGCGTTGCGCCTGACCGCGGTGGGATACAGCGCGGCGCCCGGAAGACGGGGATCGGCAAGGTAACGGATGACGTCGCGCAGGGGCACGTTGAGCGTTTCGCGCATGAAGGCGCTGGTTCCGTGTTCGCGGCGCGCAGGCAAGACTTTTTCGCCTGACTGGCCGGCGCCGGCGACAAATTCCAGCAGCGCCCCGACGGCATCTTCCGGAACGGCGGCGCCGGATGACGGCAGCTTGAGAAGGGTAGTCAGCGCGGCTTCAACGCCGTCGGGCAGCGTGCTGTCCTTTTCTTCTTCCTCAGCAAAAGCCGGGGGGGGACAGGCCGCGATAAAAAGCAGAAGCAGCGCAGCGGACAGGCTGCGCAGGAAACGGGGGGAAAAGAGGTGATGGGGCATGGAAAATCCTTGTCTTGAGTCTGTAACAGGGGGCTAAAATAGCGTCATTGGCGGAAAGCGTCAATTGATGCGCCCGGAAAAATGAGCGCCGGCGGCCCGTGCGGAGCCCCCCCCGCGGGAAAAGGCCGCGCCGTCCCGCTGAAAAAAACGCGGCCGGCAAAAAAGAAGGCCCGCTTCATGTGAAGCGGGCCCGGGGCGCCGGAGGGCAAAGGGAGAGTCCGGCTCCTTTTTTTTACAGCAGAACGTACGTCATGATGCCGACGGGGATGCCGTACAGCATGAAGGGCCAGAAGGTCCGGCGCAGGATGTTGCCTTCATAGCCGATGAGGCCGGTCACCGCGCAGGCGGCCACGATGTTGTGGATGCAGACCATGTTGCCCATGGCGCCGCCGGCGCCCTGGGAGGCTGTCAGCACGAAATGCTGAACAGCGGCGCCTGCGCCGTACAGGGCAGTGGCCATATCCCACTGGAAGTTGGAGAACAGCATGTCGGACACGGTGTTGGATCCGGTGATGAAGGAACCAAGGCCGCCGATATACGAGCACAAGGCGGGATAGGCGTTGCCAGTCCAGTCCGCCAGGGTGAGCGCCATGGCCATGGGCATGGAGATGCCCTTGCCGGCGGCGTCAAGAATCGCGGTGGTGACGCCGGAACCCTTGAAGATGGAAACCAGCGCCACGGCCGCGATCAGGGCGATGGTGGGCGCCTTCATCTTGCTTAAGGCGGTGCCCCAGGACTGGGCGATCTGCGTCCCGTTCATCCGATAGATGAAGATGGTCAGAATCGAGACGAGGATGAAGGGAATGGTGCCCGGAAGGTTCAGCAGGGCAATCTTCGCGCCGACGCCCTGGACGCCGAGGATGTTGGTCCAGCCGACGCTCCACATGGGATCGGTGACGATGGGCTTGAGGTTAAATTCGGGCACGCGGGTCACAACCAGGATGATGCCGCACAGAATATAGGGGAGCCAGGCCATGGTCTGGCTCATGTTTTCCTTGAAGGTCTTCACATCCGAGGCTTTGATGACGCCGGTCCAGTCGGCTTCCCAGTGATCCTGCGTGTCAAAGTCCCACACGTCCTTGGGCACGCATACGCCCTTCTTGGTGAGGTAGATGACAAGCCCAAGCGCGATGGCCCCGCCCAGCATGGAGGGAAGCTCAGGGCCGACCAGCCACGCGAGGAGAAGGTAAGGCACGGTGAAGCAGAGGGCGGCCATGATGCAGTAGCGCCAGATGGCAAAGCCTTCGCACCATGATTTGTTTTTGCCGTAGAAACGGGTCATGAAGCCCATCATGAAAATGGGGAGGATGAAAATCATGGGCAGGTGCATCAGGGTGACGTATTCGCCGATGGTCTTGTACACCATGGCCGGGTCAGTGCTGCCAAGGGCCGCCAGACCGAAGGTTTCAATGGATTTGAACCCCATCAGGATAGGGGTGCCCACGGCGCCGAAGGTCACGGGGAAACTGTTGAACGACAGGGCAATGACGGCGGCGCAGACAGGCGGGAACCCAAGCCCCACCATAAGCGGGGCCGCCAGCGCGGCAGGCGTCCCGAAACCGGCGGCGCCTTCGATGAAGGCGGCGAAGAGCATGCCGATGATGATGGCCTGGAGCCGGCGGTCGGGCGTGATCTTCGTCATGCCGGCCTGAATGGTTTCCATGGCGCCGCTGAACTGCATGGTGTAGTAAATCAGCAGCGCGCCGAAAACGATGATAAGCACGCCAAAGGCGGTAATCGTACCTTCAATGGTCAGCGCAACGATGCGGGTGATATCAAGTTCCCAGACGAAAAAGGCAAGGACGGCGGCTGCCAGATAGGCAAGAGGCATTGCGCGGGTCGAAGGCCAGCGGAGGCCGGCCATAAGCACCAGCGCGACAAAAATCGGGATAAAGGCAAGAAAGGCGGCAGCGGTAACGCTCATAGGCTTCTCTCCTCGTGTTGAACATGTACCCGGTGAGGGACAGGGTTACAGGCAGACATGGCATCAGGGCTGGCCCCGTATGCGGGACGGTTTTCCTTTGTGGCTGCGCACGACTGGATTTCAGGGTTGTCTCTGCCCGCCGGCAGAGAGGTCAGGGAGACGCCCGTGCAGCGAGGCGCGTCTCCCTTCCGGACGCTACTTCATGTTTTCAGCCAGCAGTTCCGCAATGTGTGTCACTTTGAGGGGGAGCCCCCGTTTGTCGGCGCCGCCGCGGAGCTGCATGACGCAGCCGGGGCAGTCCGTGACCAGCCTGGAAGCGCCGGTCTTTTCGATATTATCCAGTTTGTTGCGCAGAAGCTGAGCTGAAATTTCCGGGAATTTGGCGGAATAGGATCCGCCGAAGCCGCAGCAGACAGTTTCCTCGGCACAGGGCACATACTCGGCCGCGTCGCCGATAAGTTCGCGCGGGGCCTTGGTGACGCCCAGCCCGCGGCAAAGGTGGCAGGGGGTGTGGTAGGTGGTCTTTTCGCCGCTGTTGAGGAAATCTTCGGCCGCAAGCCCCAGTTTGTCATGGACAAATGAGCTGAAATCAATGACTTTTTCTGAAAACGGCGCGGCGCGCACGCCCAGCATGTCGGTATAGGCGTGCTTCAGATGCGAGGCGCAGCTCGCGCACAGCGTGACGATGGCGTCATATTCGCCGGCAAAGGCGGCGATGTTCTGTTTGGCGACCTCCTTGGCCACGTCGCTCTGGCCCATCATGGAAAGCGGCAGACCGCAGCAGGTCTGTTCCATGGGGAATTCAACGGCGACGCCGTGCCTGGCGAACAGTTTCACCGCGGCCTCAAGCTGCTCGGGATAGATGAAATCCTGGGCGCAGCCCGCGAAAAGGCCGATTTTCAGTTTCGGTTCGGCGATGTGCGGGGCCGTGGCGGACCATGTCTCGCGGAAGGCGCGCGGCGCGAGCGCCGGCAGCGACTTGAAGCTGTGTTTGCCCAGCAGGACCGAGGGCAGGTGGCGCACAAAGCCGTCCCTGCCGGCCACGGGTTTCTGAGAGAAGCGGATGAATTTGAGCAGGCGGTGGAACGTGGCGCGGTCTTTCATGACCCTGCCGAGCAGCGCCGCCTCCACCGGCGCGCCGTCCTCACGGCTGAAGCGGGAGCGGATTTCGCGGATGAGCCGGGGCAGATCAATGCCGCCGGCGCAGACGTCCTTGCAGGCTTCGCAGCCGATGCAGTTCTGGCACAGGACTTTGGCGACGTCGCGATCATGGAAGAAGTAGGTGAGAATCAGGCCGATGGCGCCGATATAGACATGCCCCATCCTGTGCCCGCCCACCAGGCGGTACACCGGGCAGACGTTGGCGCACGCACCGCAGCGCACGCAGCGGAAAATCTGTGAGAACAGCGGATCCTTGGCGATGTCCGTGCGGCCGTTGACCAGGAAGACAATGTGCATGATCTTCCGGTTGTCCGGATTGGGCTGGCATTCGCTCGCGCCGCAGATGAACGAGACATAGGAGGTGAGCCGCTGGGAGGTGGCGTTGCGCGGCAGAACCAGAAGCGCGGTCAGCGCGTCGTCCAGCGTCGGGATCAGCTTGTCAAGGCCGACAATGGCGACATGCACGCGCGGAAGCGTGTTGCACAGGCGGCCGTTGCCCTCGTTGGTGACGATGGCGATGGAACCTGTCTCGGCGATGGCAAAGTTGGCCCCGCTGACGCCCATGTCGGCGGCAATGAATTTGCGCCGCAGCTGGACGCGGGCGACCTTCACCAGTTTCTGGATGTCTTCCGGATCCTGTTTCACGCCGGTTTCCTTGGTGAAATCCTCGGCCACCTGGTAGCGTGACAGGTGAATGGCGGGCATCACCATGTGCGAAGGGCCTTCCTTGCGCAGCTGGATGATCCATTCGCCAAGGTCCGTTTCGTCCACAATAAAATTGTCCTTGAGCAGCTTGTCGTTGAGGTGGGTTTCCTCGGCTGTCATGGACTTGGATTTGACGATGCGTTTGACGTTGTTTTCTTTGGCGATCCTGGAGATGATCTCGTTGGCCTCGGCGGCGTCAACGGCCCGGTGGACATGGACGCCGCGCTTTTCCGCCTCTTTTTTGAACTGCTCGTAGAGTTCCTCCATGCGGTGGCAGGCGTCATCCTTGACGGCGGCGATTTTGGCGATAAGCCCGCGCTCGTCCACTTCGGTGAAAACCTTGTCGCGGCTTGCCCGGTACTCGACGGCGAATTTGTCCAGCGTCCTGCGCAGGAATTTGTCGTTCAGGGCGTCGTCAATGGCCTTGTGGTAATCCTTCATCGTTGTCGGGGAATTCTGCATGATTAGCTCTCCAGAAGAATGACGTGAAGTTCCAGCGGGCCGTGGACGCCAATGGCTCCGACGCGTTCGATATCGGCGGTGCGGCTTGGACCGGTAATGAACGTGGTGTAGGACACGCCGCCGTCCTTCTGGAGCTCGCGCAGCGGCTGCGCCGCGCTGGGAAGGTCGGGGCAGATAGCAGATTTTTTAAGGAAAAGGACGCTTATCTCAGCTACCATGCCCGCGAGGCGCACATCCTCGCTGCCGGTGTTCACCATGCAGGAGGCGCTGGGGGCGACGCCGAGTATGGCCTGTGCGATGCCGATGTCTATGCCCGCAAGGTAGTTGCGAAGCCCCTCCCGGATGCACAGAAAGCCTTTTTCCTCCGCGGCCGCGTGAAGCATGGCAAAGCAGGCCTCGTCAAGATCCGGCGCGGCAATGATGCGCTGCACACGGGTTGGAACGCCGTTGGGGCCAAGGGGGCCGGTTTTTGTGCCCGGCTCTTCGCTCAGCAGTTCGCATGGAAGTTTCTTTTCACATATATCAATAAGATATGGGATAGCTTTTTCAATAGAATCGGCTTCGTGGATGACGGCACTGACATCCTTTGCTCTGGTTTTGAAAAGTTCCACCAGCTCCTCGTTGTAGGCTTCGGGCATGAAACTCTCCTTTTTGTACGGTTTTTGTATGGTTTTCATCAGGGGAAAAACAGTTCCGGAGAAGAGGGGCTGAGCAATGCTTCTTCTCATGTATTCC
>Ga0208297_1001199_pt1 | contig 28421 bp, 28 predicted proteins | sample LMS_cellobiose_e_FD_187367 | JGI IMG/M metagenome (GOLD analysis project Ga0208297, IMG submission 187367) | Rumen-fistulated moose microbial communities from Alaska, USA - LMS_cellobiose_enrichment (SPAdes) (version 2) | ecosystem: Host-associated > Mammals > Digestive system > Stomach > Rumen... | reverse complement strand
CCCTTATGGCTCTTCTTAACGCTATGTCTCAGACTTGTGTACATCTAAAACTTTACTTTTCCGGCCCCGGTTTTCACCCCGCGGCGGTCGCCGCCGGACTGAAATACTAACTTTTTAAAGTCGACTCATGAATAGGGGCTGATACCCTGCCGAATATCTATACTTGTCTAAAAGATTTATCCTGAAATCGCAGAAATCAAGAAGCTCCGGGAGATATCTATTATACCCTGAAGTAAGCCCGCCCCATCGGTACACATATACTTTCTCGTCTATCAGTAATGCTGTCTTGATATGGGGAAAAAGCTGCAAGTTAAAAGCTTCGTCTTCTCCCATATGCAAACGGGGCTCACAAAAAATATCAGAAACTGCCATAGCTTCATTTATGACCGATCTCTTATATATTTTTCCAAACATATTGACAGGAAACAGATTGATTCCGAAGAAGGATACATAATACTTTTCCCATAACTCAGGTGCTTTGATAAGATGATGTCTGGAATCGGGTCTGGCTTTCTTAATCACCCCCAAAAACTGCCGGTTCATTGTTCCACATACGACATCGGCATTAGTTTCTTCCGCCCGGGAGGAAAGAATTTCAATGGCATTATGTGGCAAAACGTCATCCGCGTCCACAAATACGATGTATTCTCCACCGGCTTTCAAAAAGCCGCTTTTCCTGGCAGAAGCTCCACCCCCATTGGATTGATTAACTACAACCATTCGCCGGTCTCTTGCGACAAAAGAACTGAGAATAGCTGGGGTGCGGTCTGTGCTACCATCATTGACAACGATGACTTCGATATTACCATATGTTTGTCTAAGTATAGACTTAAGGCATTCTGCCAGATACCTCTGCCCATTATAGACTGGCACAATAACACTGATCAGATTGTTCATATCGTTTAGTGACAAAAAAATCGGTTTGTCGGGAGCAAGTTCGGACCTGCTAGCAGACACATCTCAAGCAATAATCCAGTTCTCCACGCTACGGGTAGCGGGATCCATCTTCACCCCGACTTTCACGACGGGGCGGCCGCCGGTATCGTATGGCAGCGCATAGCCTTTCCCGTCAATCTGCCGCAGCGCTTCCTGCGCCGTGCCGTCCGTCTTGAATTCAAAGACATACGTTGTCTGCGGCATCCACACCACCATGTCGATCCGGCCGCCGGCACACTTGACCTGCGTGCGCACATAGACATTCAGCATCGAGAAGATCAGGTAGAAGGTGTATTCATAAAAGCCTTCGGCCGTCGCCGCATCGGCCAGTTTCTTCTTGAAGCCTTCGACATACGAGATTCCCGCCAGATAAGCCTGCAGTTCCCGCATCGCCAGGTCAATGTCCTCCGCTTTGAGCGCCTTCCAGAACTTCAAGGCAAAGCCGGTCTGGACATCGCCGCTTGTCAGCCCGGTATAAGCCGGCATCAATCCTTCAATAAAGCCCACCCGCACCTCCTGATTCGGAATGGAAAGGGTATAGAGAAGCGATTCGCGGTCATAAGCCTTGATCGTCAAATAACCACTCTGATACAAGACAGGCAGGGCATTCTGCATATTCTCAGTCGGCTGATCAAACGCTGAAGCCGGAACTTCAAGGTCATCCAATTGCGTGATGTCTGTCTGGAACTGCCGCATCAGGCGGATCAGGAAAGTAGGCGTTCCGCTTTCAAACCAGTAATTCGCCAGATCGCGTTGTTGAAAACATTTCAGCAGACTGTATGGATTGTAAACGCCTTCGGATTCCCGTGAAAAGTGATAACCGTCGTACTGCTGTTGCAATCGCATGTGCATCTTCTCCTTGGAGATGCCATAGTACGCAGCCAGACGCTTTACGTCTTCCTGCATGTTATCAACCATTTCCCGGTCCGTGATGCCGCAGATCGCAGCAAAACGCGGATCCAAAGACACGTTCAGCAAGTTGTTGAGCGTCGAGAAGATGCTCAATTGGGAAAACTTCGTAATGCCTGTGATGAAACAAAAACGGATATTCCGTTCGCAAGCTTTCAATGGTGAATAAAACTCCTGCATCACACGACGCATATCTTCCAATTTCCTGTCCTCATGAAGAACGTCCAGCAGAGGCGCATCATACTCATCCACAAGGACAACGACCTGTTTCCCCGTCTTCGCGACAATCCGGTTGATAAGACCCTGCAACATACCGCCAGGCGTTACCTCATCACGGTCGGCGCCATAACGTTTGCTATACACCTTCAGAAGCAACATAAGCCTGGACGCCAAAGAGTCCGCATCTTGCTGGCCCTTGACGACACTCAAATCCAAATGGATGACAGGATATTGTTCCCAATCCTCTTCCAGCGCGGAAATCTTAAGACCTTGAAACAAATCTTTATCCCCGGAATAATAAGACTCCAGCGTCGTACTCAGCAGTGACTTTCCGAAGCGCCGGGGACGGCTCAGGAAAACATAAGGGCTTACGCGCGTCAGTTCCCAGACCAGATCGGTCTTATCAATATAAAGATACCCCTCACGGATAATCCGCGAGAACGTCTGGATGCCGATCGGGTATTTTCTTTCACTCATGGCTTACGTTCTTTTAGGGAAAATATGAAATTAATGTATCTTTTACAAAACGAGCGAGCAACAGTATTATTTGTGCCTATCAAATACTTTGATCCCGGAAGCAAACTGACTAAAAAAGTTAAGGAAAAGGACAAGAAAAGGGTCGCCGCGACAATGACAAGTGTCTGAATTATATAGGAACTGAAACTGGTCAAAGGCGCCCAATTCCATAACAAGTATCTGATAATAAAATAGTGAATTAGATACACACCAAACGACAATTTAGCAAGCTTAGAAACCCAGGAGCAGGTTGTTTGCTTAAAGCACCTAGACGTAATCCAAATCGTTAGTTTCCATACGAAAACACACTGGATAACCACAAAAATAGATAGATACCAGAAAACCGAATAGAAATCTACAGAAATTGATTTAAGTTTACAAACGACTGGAACTACATAAGCTATTATAACCAATGGTAAGAGCCATTTGAATCTGATTCTCTCCGGATATCTATTCAAATAATGCCCCAAAAGGAAATAGCCAGCATAACCCGTGAAATAATACAAGACACCCGTCTCAGTCGTGTTAATATAAAGAATTGAGCGTATAATGGGGTATAATAGGGTCACTCCCCATAATATCAGGAAAAACTCTTGCTCCTTCATAGAGGCACTCTGCAACCAACCGCTTACAATCGGGGCAAGCAGATACAATCCCATTAAAGTATAGAGAAACCAGAAAGTCGGATTCCACTGCGCCGAAAAAGGTAAAGAGAGCAGAGCTTTCCACGAAAACACATCTCTTTTCCAGAAGATACCTGCTAGTAAATATAAAATCGACCAGATCAATGTGGGAGTAGCTATTTTTGAGAAGCGCCTCTTGAGAAAAGTATTTGTACTGGCATTTATTGGAAGCAACAAAGCTCCGGATATCATAAAGAAAAGCCCTATTGATGGAGCAGCAAGATAACTGATTGAAGAAAGGAATAAACCATTATCCGCATCGGATGGCATCGGAGAGTGCATAGCCACGACCATCAGACAGGCAATGATACGCAGGAGGTCTAGGTAAACGTTGCGCGGCATATCAAAAAGGGCTTCCTCTTGAATAATTATCAACTCAAGCAATAATCCAGTTCTCCACGCTACGGGTAGCGGGATCCATCTTCACCCCGACTTTCATGACGGGACGACCGCCGGTGTCGTACGGCAGCGCATAGCCTTTCCCGTCACCTCGGATGATTTCCGAGAACGTCTGGATGCCGATCGGGTATTTTCTTTCACTCATGGCTTACGGTCTTTCCGGGAAAGATACTTTTTTTAAAAAAAACAAAGATACGGTCCATCAACTGGTTGTAGTACCTCGAGATGAAATGATCTCTTTCATACGTTCATTCAACCCATCCGGGCGCTCAACAAAAACATATGGTGTCCCAAAGATCATGGAAAACGCTATTCCATGGAATGAATTCGTAATCAAACAGGCAGCATTCTTGATCAAAGCTAAAAAGGTACAAGGACCCGCTGTCACGTAGTTTTTGTCAGCGTACCATTGATAATGTGGACAAACCGCGAAAATCTGCAGCTTCTTTTGCCGGGCCACCTCTTTTGCCTTCTTCTTGATACGCGAATCCGAAAAGAAATCATATACTAGCACATACCGTTTACCCTGTCCAGTATCATCACACAGCGCGCCCCATTCATTCTTAGAAAGGAGGAACACAGGATCATCTTTTTGTTCACCGTGAAAACCCAGTTTTTTCAAAATTTGTAATCCCGAGTTTTCACGAACCGTTATTTTATCAAATCGCTTCAAGTTTTCTTTTACAAAGGGAATCGCTGAAGGCAGAATCTCTTCCGTCGCAAAACTGGCGGCATAACTCTCTCTCCTGACATCATCCGAACCGAAGTCCAAATAAAAAGCCGGGTCAGTCCCATTGGGGAAAGTCGTGTTCCATATCTGATCACTTCCTGCCAGATACAAATCTGCTACGGGCGGATATCGTCTCAAATCATCAATACCGTGATACACCCGTTCTGTCAAAAGGAGAAATTGATTGGAAAAGGAAACAAAAACACGATGGCGGCGCTTCATCCTGATCCGATGCACCAGATAGTAAAAAAAACGTCCCCATCCCCGAATGCTGGATCCCGGCCAATAGAATACCCGGTACGTCGGATTCATATAAGGCGGGCGATAATCGATAATTTCCGCCTCATTGCCCAGATCCCGTAAATGCTTTACCAGGGCATATGCCTGTAAGCGTGCGCCATGATTATCGGAATTATGACAGGTGATAATACAGATTTTCATGGTTTCACGCTAAAGACACGCTCTTGAAGCACTTCCTTAACTTTCCTCGGAAAACGAAATGCATAGTACCTCATCCTACGGGGAATCGCTTCCACCTGCTCAATAAGGACGGCCATTCTATCTATTTCTTCAAGGGTTTTCTTTGAATGAAGACTCTTCATGACATATCTGTATGATAAAGGACGGCGCGGACATTTCTTCATCTGGGCCTCACACACAATCTGAGCAGTTGAAGGCTCCAGATGCAGCGCTCCGTCCATAGCGTTCAATAAATCCACACCCTTCTTTGTCAATCCGGCAATGCCACTTACGCCCTCTTCATTTTCAGAATATTGGCTGCCCCACAGATCTCCGATACGAATGTCTGCCGCAGATTTCAACCCTTTGAATTTACAATTATCATAGCATGGCTTGGCAAGGCAGCGATTCTTCAGATACATCCGATAGAACAAATCTCCCTCTGAGTATTTTGAGGCGTAGTGCCCATCATCCTTCATAACCCATGAGTCATGCCAGCCTGAGCTTTTATCTCTCCATCCAATCTGACCCATACCGCCCGTCTTGTTCTCAATTGCACACAAATACTTATCCCACATCAACCTGGACGGAACGCCATGGCAAAAGAAATCTATCAACAGCACACGATCATCCATCTTCTGTCGCGTGACCCATCGACGTATCGAATCGATCTGACACGGTGTGCCCACAACAAGATAATGATGTCCGCGCCGCAGCTGCGAGAAACCTTCACAGGTAAAACTTTGAAGATACTTGGAACCGATTGATAACCGCAGTTCCTCTTCTGTCTTCGCAAGATAATGTTCGGTTTGTCTTTTTCCGGGATTATACCGGCATACAACAGCTTCGTAATCCTCCTTCAGCAAGAAACGGGCAATCTCAAACGCAATACCGCCACTGGAACAGGCTTTTCGAACCGCCCCGTCACGACTCCATCCGGCAAAACAATGGGCATCAAATGATTCGTCTTGTGCGACACGCCCAGAATGAAAGGAGCAGACTTCAACGCAAACGCCACAATGGACACACACTTGCTCGTTTACATCGGGCTCATAAAAACCAGAAGGATTCAACTGCATGCTAATGGCGTTGCGCGAACAGGAAGCCGCACAAACACCACAGCCGTAACAATCCCTTGTGCCCAGAACAGACTTCATAAAACTAGGCGGTCAGATCATCGAACAGTTTCTCGACCTTTTTCGTCTCGGTCAGACACGTTGTGTTGTCCTCTTTCCGGACAGCATTCCTTATACGCTCCCGCAACGCATCGTCATGGACAAGCCTCATAATCTGCGCCCCTATTTTCTGCCCATCCATTTCTGCGATCAGACCATTCTTCTGATGTTCTATCTGATTATAAACCACATCAAAATTGGTGCTCACAATAGGAAGAGCCAGTATCTTGGCTTCGGCTATCGTCATGCAGAATCCTTCATGGCGTGAAGTCTGAACATATACATCCGCCTGAGCCATATACGGATACGGATTTGTCTGCAAACCCAACAGAATTATCTCATCCTGTAAATCCAGCGTGTGGATCAGTCTTTCAATACTTTTCCTTTCCGGTCCTTCACCGATGAAATACCACTTGAACTTCAGGCCTTTCCTTTTTAAATAATGACCGGCTTCCACGGCCAGATCATAACCTTTTATCGCATGAAGTCTCCCGGTCGTGACAAAAACATATTCGTCGGAAGAACTCTTCAACTTCGACACAGGATGCCGGGCCAGTTCCCGTATGACCTGCGGACTGACGATATCCCATACAGTAAGGTATTTGTCCGAAAATTCGGGCAGCCGGTTCTCCATCAATCCGTGCAGGATGTCTGAGACAACGCAGATTCTGTCTATTTTCCTATAAAACCTTGCATTGAAACGGATATTGTATCCCGTTTTAAAAATATCGGCGTTTACCCAACCGACTTTCTTACAGTCTCTGAATTTGTCAGCAACCACATAGGTAACCAACCCCTGATGATAGGCGACAACGATATCCCATCTTCCCCGGGGGACTTTAATGGCCCGGCCTCTACTCTTATAATAAGACTCTCCCCAATACTCATCCTTGCCGATGAGATGGTTCCAACGACGCATGAGGGAATAGGCAATAGCCGATAAACGAACTAGAAATGATTCGAAAGCACGATACCTTGGCTGCTCCACAACTGTTATATCTTCAGAAAGAAGATATTTAAATGCCCCTTCGGGATGAATCATCCAAAGATACAAATCGTATTTCTGCCTGTCCAACAGGGATAGCAGAGACACAAGACTCTTTTCTGCGCCACCACATCCCAATGACTCTATCGCAAAAAGGATTTTTATCTTCCGGCTGTCCCCCTCGTCAAGCATACAATCTGATTCAAGACAGTTTCAGCATGATATAGTTATACTTCCTCAAAATCTTTTCTACAACGGCTCTCACCCGCCATTCAAGCTTATTCTTCAAAGAATAAGTATATGTTTTCTTCTCGCCTTCCCGCCATGTTCCGAGCGCCAGATGCTTTGTATACATATCCGTCGTCTGAACGGTGGCATCAAAAAAGCGTTGCGGGTATATGGTGAGCACCTCATCTTCGCATTGTTGAATATTGTCGGCCAGCAGGCTGGAATTGAATCCTGATTCTTTCGCAAAAACAGTGAAAAGATATGAATTCAATGTCATATCCATCCTTAACGCAGGAGGCAGAGACGTGTCCCGCGATGTGATAAAATGGCGGTCCGTATAATAATCCAGGCACCGTTTAATAAATGGATTCCCCTTTTCCGCGCCAAAACAACATGTAGTCAGATATACCTCCATCGTATGCCCTGTTTGATGCATGGAGTTCTCCCGGCCGATAAAGGCTTTATGATGCAGCAACGGGTCGAATGACCGGAACACCATGACATCGGTATCCATATAAATACCGCCGTACTTGTAAATGGCATACAGACGAACGACATCGGAAGCAAATGCCCATTTCTTCATCTCCAGCGCCTCACGGATAAAAACAGAGTCCAGATCACGAATCGCATTGTCATCCCACTTCATCAACCGATAATCCGGCATCCATTTCTTCCAACTATCCATGCATTTCCGCATATCTTCCGGAAGCGGATCATCTCCCAGCCAGACGTAATGAATAATCTTGGGAATCATGCTCCAATCATTTTAATTGATTCAACACATCTGACCTTGATAATAACGGCTTCTTGCGATGAGGATACAGCAGGTTCCAAATATGCATTTTCACCCACGCAAAGCCCTTGGTCAAATAAGTCTTTTTTACGGGAAAAGGTAACATGCGATTATACTTTTCCCATTCATCCTGCAACAGATGATGGGACAATTCAACCACCCAGGGGGCTTGTCCCGCATAATGAATGATGGCCGGGGATTCGACGCATTCCCTTAATTCCTGAGGATAATTCCGGTAATAATAATCATCGTGAAAAAAACCATCTACAATGCCATATTTTAATGGCAGGAGGACCTTGGCATCACGGCATATATAGTTGATGGAATCCTGATCCGGGAATCGAATCCTGTCATTATTCTCCCTCCCCCAGCGGACTACTTGATTTGCTATATCATGCTCACGCCAATAGTCGAGATTCATCAGCAGCACGCCCGCACACACGTATTGTTTCTCCATTTCATATCCGCAACGCTGATATGTGGATCCGTCCTTTGATTGAAAGTCGACGGTACCCGCAATAGCTTTCTCTGTCATATCAAGTTGGAATAATTCCTCCAGATCATCCACGACGGCCACGTCTGCATCCAAATACAGCACTTTGTGTACATTAGTCTCCAAAATATCCGGCAAAAGAACTCGATACCAAGTGTAAATGGTCCAAGTATCCTTCAATCCCCTCAACTTTGAATCATCAACAGTGATCACATCCAACTCAACATCTTTACGAGAATCAGTCAAAGTCCTCAGTCGCCTTATGCTCTTGGAAGATAAATAATCACTAAGAACATGGATAACGATAGGGCATCTATTGTTAGACAACAGCCCATTGATCGGGACACACAGATACCGGGCATACCGCTCGTTCACACAAAACGCTATATGCAATGGATCAGATTTGGTCATTAGAAAATTTTCATTCTCACCAGATGTCTTTCCCCAAAACAAGACTGATTTTTGTTGCAATTCTATATGGCAATAGCAATAAACGCTTTTTAGACTTAGCGACTTCCATTCCATACTTGTAGATGGTATGAAATGAGGCCTTTTTCGCTACCTTGCTCACATCTGCGGTTATCGGCATCACTGAAACCGGGAAACATTTATCCCATTTTTTGTGAAATAGCATAGATCCTTGATAGAAGTCTTCATTCCACTTACCATACGAATTATGTTGTATCCACAAATCATCTACCAAACGTATTTTCATCCCCTTGCTGATAATCTGCATACATAAGTCTAAATCATACATATGAAAACCATGAAAAGTGTCCTCATCCCAATGAATAACCTGAAAAAGGTCTTTCCTTGTGAACATCCACATCCCATCCACAATCACGACATCATTACCTGGAATAGGGAAATCGTCTTCTTTCTTTTTTTCAATTTTGCCAGGCAAAATCGTATTTGCCTTCTTAAATCCCGACGTGGTCCAATATAGGGTACTTTCATCAAAATATGTACAACCCTGAACTCCCAACAAACCGACATTTGAATCAGTCATCGCATCCATCACCATTGTACCCCAATTATTGGAATAAAAGACAATGTCCTCATGAATAAAGCACAAAAAAGGGTATTTAGCAAGTCGGACTCCCTCATTATATGCTTCGCAGATCGTATACTTATTATCGGCATTATCAATCCATATTAATTCATAGATAACATCACCTATCGTCATTTGGATATTATTCTCCAATTTTTGATCAATTCCATGATGTCTAGAACAAACAATAATAGAAATCATATCTGACACTACTCTAAAACGTGTGATATTTTTAATTGATTCCCATTCCTTTACACATATTCATCGCTGCCTTGATCGCCGTATCCATATTATAGTACTCCCAATCCGCAAAACGTCCTGACATATAAAACCCTTTGTCTGAGAGATGCTGTTTCAATGACCTTATCATGGTGGATGTTTCTCGGCTCTGAATCGGATAAGTGAACTGATTATACCTATGAGTAATGTATCGAGGATGATACGGCATCCGATCAAGATTATCGATAATCTGATCTTTGTCCATCTTGTCGGTAAATTCAATTGTTGCGGTCATCCTTCCTTCCACATTATTGTAAGGAGAGAAATTACCTGTGCAAATAATTCGGTGACTATCATATTTACGACTCGGCAGATACATCCAACTATAGGGATTCTTGTCGATTTCGCAAAAAACGGAGGTTGTCCCATGATATTGCAACGACTCAATCTCATTACAATACGAATCGATATCGATACCTTTTAAGAGGGCCGGCAGCTCCTTTATGTTCCCGCAGAACACGATGCCATCATACACATCGCCAGCCACATGCCATCGCCTTGTTTTTGAATTGTAGAAAACAAGCCCGACCGGTGTACTATATTTAATATCCAGCCCTTCAGCCAATCTATCCGCAAATAATTGGGAACCATTCTGCCGAGGATACCAAAACGTAGCATGCACAAAACTTCTCTCTTCGACATGGTTCATATTATTATACAGGATCTCCTCGATGGTCGGCATGGGTAGTTTTCCATCAAGCCACGACAATGGAATCTGATCTAACGGACTGCGCCAAACCTTCCCATTATAGGGGGAAAAATACAAATCGAATAAAGTCGTGCCGAATCGTTTCTTTAAAAAGTCTTCAAAATTCAAATACGTTTGTTCACCTGACGATGCAATTTGCAGAAAATCCCGAATACAACGATGCTGTAGGCTTTCATCCAGACAATAAACATGATTCTCGATGGGATAAGGAACAGGAAGCTCATTTTCAAATACTATGGAAGCATTCCGGTCCGCCTTGATTAACTCATTGCCAAAATCCACAAACCCCTTCATCCATTCAAGGACATCCTCATGTTTAGTATTAAAGACATGGCCACCACAAGTATGGAACAGGCTGCCATTCACTCTTTCACACCTGATAAGCCCTCCCGGTTTATCATTTCTTTCAAAGACAATCACGTCATACCTATCCTTGATCAGTTGAGCCACAGTCAGACCAGAAACACCGGCACCGATTACCGCCACTTGCCGCTTACTCATATTTCTTTCAGATATTTTAACAAGGTGTTTACCCTGACAGATGTATAATGATTGGCCAGGTATTGTGAATAGTCATGAACATCTACCTCTTTATTGCACAATTCATCCATTGCCTTTTCAAACTGTTCAAACGTTTCCGCCTTTGCGGTCATTCTTTCCAGTTCATAATAATCCGTATCAGAATTCGTCGGATATCTGGCGATGACATGACATCCACTCACGATATATTCCAGGAAACGAGGTGTCACCGGATTAAACCCATTGGTGTGGTCCCGTCCGCCATCCATGCCGGGGGTCGCATACAACCCTATCCGGGATTTGCGCATTATATCCATATACTCGGCACGAGAATCCAGATAACCCAGAACGTTCCCATTTGAATCCCGGTATAAGAAACGGTTCCCTTCTTTAACACCCGACACATACGTCAAATCGGGATGCTTCTGCCTATACTGTTCCAAGAAAGTTTTTAATACTTTGTTCTGACGGCCGAGCATTACAACATCATATCGTCTTTCAACGGTCATTGACTCTTCGACGCGATACCTGTCAGGAATAGATAAAGCTAAATGCCTGATATTAAGCGGACATCTCACAGACACAAGATAATCGTATGCCTCCTTGCTTGAAATCAGGACAAGCGGATTCCTGTCATACTTTTTGTAAAACCGTTGGAGTTCACCTTCATCTCTGCAAAAGAAATCTATCATGCATGGGATAATATTGCTCTTATTATTCCCAGGTGGACTGGCAAGCGGCAACATGACATATGCGAACGTCGGAACATTTGTTTGGAAGCAAGAGGCGAGCCATGGCAGTTTCCAAAAAACCGTCTTGTCTCTCCGTTTCCAGTTATCATGATACAACGGGACTTTGAGAACCGCTGAGAAGACATCTTCCCATTCATTCACGATACCATAGTCCTTCCCCTTGCTTTGGTCTCGGCTGGTAAGAATTTGAGCAATCTTCATCGGGCGCCTCAGACGGTCATTGACTTTCCTCTTTTGTTTCGCAGGCATAACAGGAACAATAAGGAATAATACCTCTTTTTCAACATCCTGACAACGGGGTTTGTCCCCCCGATCGCTGTCAGATACCGGTCATCGATCGAATCGAGCTCCCGGCGAAGATAACGGAATGTCTTTTTGTCCCTGTCTTTGCAACAATAAATCATCGCGTCTTGAACCAATACCGCTTTCTTCCTATAAATAACGCTTAAATACGTTTCTCCCTTGTCTTGGAATGAATCCAACAACCGATTCATTGTTTTCACAAAACATACAAGCTGATCTTTCTTTTTTGAGACAGAAGCCTGAGATGTCATTGTGACGGAATTGGATCTTGACAACTGATAATGATAGACAATCTTGTCAATAGATGCTATTTTTCCGGAATAATACAATAGCAAGGGGGAGACCTGCCAATCCTCCCCTACATGGAAATGCTCGTCTGCCTTGATATTATGATCTATGTACAATTGCCTCCTGATCAAGATACCACACACGCTCTGTGATGATTTGTCGTCAAGACAATCTTTGACTATCTCTTCTTTTGTCTTCGAAGTATCGCAATACTTTACAATACCTGTAGCATCTCGGGTCTCTATCACATAATCAGCCACCACCAGATCAGCACCTGTCAATATTTGTTCAGACACAAGTGAAGCGACTGCGTCTTTTTCAATATAATCATCTGCATCGACATGGAGCAGAAACACTCCTGAAGCAAGTTGGACCGCCAAATTTCTTGCAGCAGGGCAACCTTTATTGTCAGGCAGACTGATGATCCTTACCTGTCCTTGTCTATTGGGATATTTTCTTAGGGTATTCCGAATAATATCTACGCTTCTATCCGGAGTGCAGTCGTTTATGAATAAGAATTCAAGGTCCGGATATGTCTGTTCAAATAATGATACACAACACTTCTCGATATATGATTCAACACCATAAACGGGTACTGCGATTGTAACTTTATAATGAGTGTTCATGCGCCTACTATTTTGTTATGCCTTTAAAGAAAAGATACACTTTCTGTTTGACAGGCCACACATATTCGGGAACCATAGCCAGTATTCTGATCCGATTAAACAGTGTCGTTGCTCTGTAGAATCTAAAAGCCCAGTCATCTATCGCATTCTTGATTTCTGATTGAGGTGTCTCAGGGGCGATATTATCTTTATACCATGCAAAGTACAGTATCGCTGCTTTTACCTTTTCAACAGCATACCGACCCGGATTCGAAACCTGCTCATCATTGACCCTTATTATACAGACAGGATCCTTTGAAGAGGCGATTCCACCTTTTTTGACAATTTTCAATATAGACGCATCATCCGAAAAATAGCCGACAGGAAATACAGAAAACTTCTCCTCCAAGATAGTCGTACTTCGGTAAAGAAACTCCGTTATTGTATGTTTACGTTTAACTGCAGCTTTTGCCTTCACAAAATCATGAAACGATTCGTATTCGGGCCATGAAAGTAAAGCCTCCGTAGAATTTGTCTTCTCATGATAGAGTACTCTTTCTCCATGGAAGACACTACATTCAGGGTATTGGTGCGCCAAACGAAGAAGAGTGCTGACAAAATCAGGCATCAAAACATCATCGTCACATAATAAGACAAAGAACTCACCTCTTACATATTCGAGACATCGATTCCAATTATTGGCAACGCTTTCCTTTCCGATATTCGTTTCATTGAAATAATAAGATACCCTTTTATCTGCCAGATAGGGTTCAACAATCTCCTTGAGATTCTGAGGTGAATGATCATCTACAATTATCAACTCAATCTTGTCATAATCTTGAGACAAAGCTGACTCAATCGCATCCTTCAACCATCTTCTTTTATATGCAGGTATCGCAATGCTAACCAATCCTCGAGACACCATAGACATCTGTCAGTCAGACAATTTGCGGTAAGACATCGGCCACTTCTCCTGAATGATCGATCTTTTCAAAGAGATGCCGTCCGAAAAAACATTCCCAAAAGGTTCTTCCCCTTGAAAAACAGAGAAAGAGAGCTTTGAATAATCTGTAGTATAGCACTTTATATTACGCTCGGCCACATCAAAAGCAATTTGGTAATCACCCTCCGCCAAAGTGTAAGGCGGAATCTCAAACTGAAAAGAATACTTGCCCGGCGCCAGGGAAGTCAATCCGCTTTCATTGTTGTAGTCCGCTCGAGCCAACGGGTACTGATAAGCACTCATGACATTGAATCCAACCACCAGGGAAGCTATCTTCTTGACCACAATCACTTCAAAAGAGACCACGATTTTTGAGGATGTATAGAAAGCCGAACCATCCGAGGAAAGAATCGCCGCCTTGTCCAGATAAAGAATCGCCGTATCTCCGTCTATCCCCTCAAAAGATACTTGAACAACATCTCCTTGAAGATATTCCCGAATTACATCGGACATCTCTCCAATATGCTTCAAACCTCCCTCTTCAAGCAATATCCCTCGATGACACAATCTCCGCACCGCCGCCATATTATGACTGACGAACAGCACCGTTCGGCCTTCGCCACGAGAAACGTCCTGCATCTTTCCGATTGCTTTTTTCTGGAACTCGGCATCACCGACGGCAAGTACTTCATCCACCACCAGGATCTCGGGCTCCAGGAAGGCGGCCACCGCGAATCCCAATCTGACGGTCATGCCGCTGGAATAGCGCTTGACCGGTGTGTCGAGATAACGTTCAACCCCCGCAAAGTCGACGATTTCGTCGAGTTTGCGGGTGATTTCGGCACGCGTCATTCCCATGATCGCGCCATTCATATAGATGTTCTCGCGGCCCGTCATTTCGGAATGGAAACCTGTACCCACCTCGAGCAACGATGCGATGCGACCGTGGACGCGGATTTCACCGGTCGTCGGTGCCGTAACGCGGGATAGCAGTTTGAGCATCGTGGACTTTCCGGCGCCGTTCTTCCCGATGATGCCAACCACTTCACCTGGTTTCACATCGAAGGATATGTCTCGCAGCGCCCAGACGAAATCAGAGTCGCCTTTCTGGGTCCGGTCGTTGATCTCGCCCACTTTCAGGTACGGGTCTTCGTGGTGCAGAACTTTTGTCTGCCACCAACGATTCAGATCGTGGGAAAGCGTCCCAGTACCGACCGTACCCAGATGGTAGAGTTTTCCTACCTGATCGAATTCAATCGCATTCATATTATTATCAAAGGATCTTTGCTCATAGATTGGTCATCAATCGGCGATAAAGCGGGCGAACTGCCTTTTCCTTAAGCAAGCAAACAAGAAACCCGCCGGAAATAACACGATAGTCAACACCGGGAAACAGCTTTTGCTGATATATGACAACTCGCCTGCGAGTATGCAATAGGCATCGAACTCAATGGCATTCTTCAAACGGTTTATCAATCCTTTCATCGACAGTAAGCGGACATCAAACAGCATTGCGTATCCCATCGGATTTTCCTTCAGGATCTTCCAAAAGGAATCCGTGAGGCCGCCTGGCAGATATTCGCATCGATAAATCACTTTGTCGAACCAGCGAAGTTTGTAGCCATCATACGCCATCCGGTCCCAGACAACCGCCTCGGACGTGAATTTTTCGCCCGGCCAGACGGGGAAAGGGTATCTTTTCAGCTTTTCGGTAAAAAAAACTTCTGCCATGTCGTAGCAAAGGCCATAGCGCGGACGTTCAATATTGGATGCATCTACCCAGGGCTTACCGCCAAAACTGGGGCCTCCACCAAACGGAACCGCCTGCATATCCCCCCTGACGCCCGAAATGCCGATAAACGAGGGATCAGCCGGCAAACTGTCGAAAGCTTCCAACACAAAAGAAACGGCATCCGGCGTAAGGGCATCATCCGAGTCCACAATGAAGAAATACTCGCCGCGGGCAAGTTCGACAGCCCGGTTGATTGCCCGCTGCTTGCCGCCATTCTCCACCCTGAATACCCGGACCGGAAAACCGTTATCCTGCGCTTCCCATTTGTCGAACAGCGCTTTTGTCCCATCTTCAGACCCGTCATCAATGACCAGCCATTCAAAATCTTTGCAATCCTGGGCCAGCAATGACTCATACAGGCGGGGAAGCGTATGAGCCCGGTTGTATGTCGGTGTAAAAACAGTCAGCATGTCAGCAGCAAATCTGCAATGTCAATGCTTGAAGAATCAACGATGAACTTCGTCGCTCCAACAATCCCTCGCTGAAAATGCAAGAATGATTTCAATCTATTAAATAAATCCATCTCCCTATATTATATAAAATCCCTATAACCCAAGAAAGCCGTCCCAGCGTGCCGACAAAGGACGGCAAAACGGCTCGAAGCTTCCTTCAACATGAACTTTTGCACAGCGTTTTGCCCACAAGAAACGCGTAATACCCTGTTGTTTGCGCCGGTTGATTTCAAACTCCAGCAAATAATCTCCGGTACTGAGATATTTAGGCAAGTGTATCTTCCTGGAGATTGAGAAACTCCCGACATTGACGGCTACCATTGTCCCTTTATAGGCCCCCTCCGAATATGTAGCCATTGCGACATGGTTCTCATTGAAGAACCTAAGCTGTATGTTTGCCACAAATGGTTCCGTGGTCTCTCCATTGATTGACAGATCAAGGTATTCCTGATTAGCGGCAATGGTGCTTTCCGTTTTGTCGGTTCCATTGATCTCAATCTTATTTACCGTTATAAAAGGCGCTAATTCATCAATATTATCCTTTATAAGTTCATTCGTTTTCTCCAGATGGTTTTCCAAGTAATACTTGATGGCATCATCTGTCGTACCCGAAAAATCGACAGAACCCTCCTTCAGCACAACCCCCCGCTGGCACAACTGCCTTACCGCCGCCATATTGTGGCTGACGAACAGAACCGTGCGTCCTTCATCCCGGGAGATGTCCTGCATCTTGCCGATGGACTTTCTTTTGAATTCGGCATCACCGACGGACAGGACTTCATCGACAACCAGGATGTCCGGTTCCAGGAAAGCGGCTACGGCGAAACCCAAACGAATTTTCATCCCGCTGGAGTAGCGTTTGACAGGGGTATCGATATAGCGTTCCACACCGGCGAAGTCGATGATTTCATCGAGCTTGCGGGTGACTTCGGCGCGGGTCATTCCCAGGATGGCGCCGTTCATGTAGATATTCTCGCGGCCGGTCATCTCCCCATGGAAACCGGTGCCGACCTCCAGCAGGGAGGCGATGCGGCCCCGGGCCCGGATTTCACCCGTGGTTGGAGAAGTGATGCGGGAGAGGATCTTGAGCAAGGTGGACTTGCCAGCCCCATTCTTGCCGATAATGCCCACTACTTCACCCTGCTTTACGTCAAAACTGACGTCGCGAAGGGCCCACACGAAATCGGAATTGCCTTTGTGCGCGCGGTCATTGGTCTCCCCTATCTTCAGATAAGGGTCTTCCCGGCGCAGGATCTTGGTCTGCCACCAGCGGTTCAGGTCGTGCGAGAAGGTTCCCGTCCCGACCCGACCCAGACGATAGAGTTTCCCGACGTGATTGAATTGAATCGCGATATCACTCATACGGTATCCATAAACGTCCGTTCCACGCGGTTGAACACGATGATGGAGACAAAAAGGGTGACGCACATGAAAACAGTACTGTAAAGCAGGCCGCTCCAGGAGAAGGACCCGCAGCCGAGACAGCCGTACTTGAAGGCCTCGAATATCGGTGTCAAGGGGTTGAGTTCAAGCGCCCAGCGATACTTCTCACCCGCCGCGCTGAGCGGGTAGATGATCGGCGTGGCGTACATGAACAACTGGATGCCGAAAGAAACCAGGATCGTGAAGTCCCGATACTTGGCCGTCACGGATGATACGAGCAATCCCCAGGAGAGCGCGTGGAAAGCCAGCAGCAGCACATAGAAGGGGAAAAGCAGCAAAGTCGCGTTGAGCGAGGGCTGGTAGTCCGTCGCAACGACATAGCCAATATACACGACGATGAAAAGCAGCAGCTGGATGCCCAGTTTCACCAGGTTGGATGTCAGGCGGGAGAGGGGCACCACCAGGCGTGGGAAATAGACTTTCCCGAATACATTCGAATTGGCGGTAAAAACAACCGACGAAGCATTGAACGATTCGCTGAAGTAGTTCCACAGCATAATGCCGGACAGGTAGAACAGCGGCTGCGGCGCGCCTTCAGTGGAAATACCTGCCAGTCCGCCGAAAACGAACATATACATCACGATGGTGAACACCGGCTGGATCAGGAACCACAGCGGTCCCAGGACCGTCTGCTTGTAGGCCGTCACGATGTCACGGCGGATGTACATAAGCCACAGGTCCCGGTAGCGCCACAGGCCCTTCAGGTCCAGGTCAAGCAGCCGTTTCTTGGGGCGGATAATCAGAGACCAGTCTTCTGCCATTGTTTACTTCGAATTATAATCGTAACTGTAATAGTGATAGCCATAGCGATGATAGCCGTATTTGTGGTAGCCGTAGTAGTCGGAAGCGGCATCGGTGCCGTTGAGCAGGACGGCCAGGTTCGTGTACTTCTTATCCGCATACCACTGGTCAATCTCGGGAAGGAAGGATTTCTCCAGCATCCTGGCCCGGATGACAAAGAGCGTAAGATCGACATAGCGGTTGATGATGGCGGCATCGGCCACCATCTCGACCGGCGGGCAGTCGATGAACACATAGTCGTAGGCCGCGCGCGCCTGCTCCATCAACTGGGAAAAACGGGGCGTATAGAGCAGTTCCGTGGGATTGGGCGGCAGGGCGCCGCTCGGGAGGACATCCACCTTGCCGAGGGGAACGAGCAGGCTCTGCCAGTCATCGCTGCGGCCGCTGAGAAAACTCGAAACGCCGCTGGAAGGACGGTCCACATACCGCGAGAGCGAGCCTTTGCGCAAGTCCAGGTCGATGGCCAGCACCTTCTTGTCCTTCAAGCCCACGACGGAGGATAAATTGGCCGAGATGAAGGTCTTGCCGCTGTTCGGCGTCAGCGAAGTCAGCATCACGACCTTGTGGGTCGCATCGAAACCGAGCAGGAACTCGAGGTTGCTGCGCACCACGCGGAACGCCTCATTCATCATATTGCGGCTCTTTTCAACCACCAGCACCTCGGGTTTCCCTTTCGCTTTCTTCTTCTTCAAAAATCTGAGTCCCTTTTTCTTATCGCTCGATGCGAGGGGGATCTCACCGGCGAAAGGCACAGCCATGTGCTTGAGGTCGTCGCGGCCATAGACGGTGGTCTTGAACAATTCGCTGAGGAAGATCAGGACGGCGGGGATGGCAAGGCCCAGGGCAAGCGCCATCATGTAGATGGTGCGCGGAACGGGTTCAATGGGGGTCCAGCTGCCATGCGGCGGCTCGACCAGTTGCGTATTGTAGGCCGTGAAAGCCTGAGACAACTCGTTTTCCTCGCGGGTCTGGAGCAGGAAGAGATAGAGCGACTCCTTGACTTTCTGCTGACGCTCGACCGAAAGCAGGTACTTTTCCTGCCGGGGCGCTGTCGCTACACGGCTGACAGCCTGGCTGCGGGTGGACTGCAGGGTCTTCTGCTGCGAACGGAGCATCGTCAGCTCGCTGGAAAGGGCTTCGACGATGGTCGCATGCAAGGCGATGAGCTGGTTGTTGAGGTCCACCACCAGCGGGTTCTGCGCCGAGGAGTAGGCCAGGTGATTGTTGCGCTGTAGGACGAGGCTGTTGTACTCGCTGATGCGCTGGATGATCGCCGCATTGTTCAGGCCGGTATTGAAGGGAATCTGCTGCGTATGGTCCGGGCTGCTGATCATATAGTCATAGATCGACCGGACATGGCGGATGCGGCTCTCAAGCAAAGAGTTCTGCTCATCGATATCGTTGGCCTGGGCAAGCGCCTGCGCGCCGGCCGCATTCGCGTCGATAATCAAGTTTTCCGATTTGTAATTGGAAATATCCTGCTCCACGCTGCCAAGCTCCTGTTCAATGGCGGCCAGGCGCTCCCGGATGAATTCGTTGGTACTGACAATCTTCCGATTGCGTTCCATCATCCACTGCTCATTATAGACCGTGACCATCGTATTGAGCACGTCATCGGCCCGGTATGGCGAGAGATCGCGATAGCGGATGTCGATCACCGTGGAATTGGGGTCGCGAAGCTCGGCACGGGTGCGGCTGCGGACGAGCCAGGATGAACCCGGCATGTTTCTGCGGAAGACATGAAGCTGGCACGTACTCTCGGGTTTGTAATAAGGAGACGGGATGACGGCCAGCCGTCCGAGCGGGGACTGCAGCGTATCACCAAGCCTGAGCTGCAGCGTCTTGTCGCGAAAGTGCGTGTCGCCACGCTGCAGATTGCTAAGCAGGACGGAGCCGTCCGCCTTGAGGTTCACATCGACGCTGGCTTTTTCCCGGTCGCCCAGATCGAAAAAGCGGACATTCAGGGGCAGGTCCCTTCCATAGACGACGCGGTCGTAAAAGGGCCCGTCCGCCGTATATTCGACATCCAGGTCAAGCCGGCGTACCACTTCTTCCGCAATGACGGCTGTATTCATCAGCAGGATCTCGTTGACCAGGTTGGTAGGCGTCTCCGTCAGGCCCAGGCGCTTGAGCGTCTTGTCGGTCTCGTCCACATTGGAGCGGATCATGATGGAGGCCGAACGGGAATAGACCGGCTGCTTGCTCTGTACATAGAACCAGGCAATGATCATGGCGACCGCCAGGCTGAGCACGAACCATAACCAGTTCCGCAGGACAATGTTCCAGACATTCTTGATCATGAACGCCGGATCGCCGCCCTGGCGACTGGCCGTTTTCCCTGAGCGGGTGATTTCTCTATCCATAGTTTATCTTAAATCAGTTTCCGGAACCAATGGGGATGAAGCGCGTAATCAGCGTGGCCAGCGAGATGATCAGCGAAGGTATGGAGACCCAGAAACCGAACGAGCGGAAGGTGGTCGCATTGATATCCGACTGGGCCCGGCGTTTCGCATTGGGTTCCACATAGATCAGGTCGTTCTGCTGAAGGTAGTACACCGGCGATTCATAGATGCTTGCCGTCTTGGTCAGGTCGATGGTATAGGCATTCTGCACGCCGTCTTCGGTGCGCAGCACCAGTACATTCTCACGCTGGCCCTCGATGGTCAGGTCGCCCGCCAGGGCGAGCGCTTCCAGAATGGTGATCTGGTCGGTCGGGATCTCTATGCGGCCTTTGCGTCCGACTTCTCCCAGCACAGTAAAGCACAGGCCGGCATAATCCACGATGACCGTCGGATCGAGCAGGAGTTTCGTCTCGATCAGCTGCTGCTTGACCTTGGCGGCAATCTCCAGCCGGGAGAGACCCGCCACGTGGACCGGCCCTAGCGTCGGAACCTCGACATATCCATCCGGATCCACCGTATAGGAAAGCCTTTGGCCATTGGCCGCTCCGTCGGAAGAACCGCCATAGCTGCCATTGTTTGAAAGGTTGAACAACGCCGACAACTCCCGGTCACGGCTGAAGACCGTAATCCGGAGCCGGTCACCCGGCTTTAGGGTCAGATGCTGGGGTTGCTGTACTTCCAGCGGAAGATCACGCTGTAAATCCTGGAAATAGCTCACTTTCTCGGGAGCACCGCAAGCGGGCAACAGGAAAAGGAGGCAGAAGCCTAGAAGGGCCGGGATAAGCCCACGATAACGAATTGTCATACGAAAGTATTGTTTATCAACTGATTAGAGCTACGCTAACAGTAATGCATCTGCAAAACTGCGGTGGAAATAGCCCTAAAAGCATGGATCGGTGCATCCATAAAGGTGCAAAGTTAAGAAAACTTTCAGATTTTTTCAAGCCAGGCACGCGGAACTTGCGCCCGGGCCCACAAAGCGCCCAGCAGGCCGACGACGACATAGGTCTTGCCCAGGAGCTCAAGCACGTAGCCTTCAACACCCCTGAGCGCGCCTTCCGTCACGCGGACGCGGTCCCCCAGTTCCAGCGGCTGGTCCACGAGGCCGCCCTGGTCGATCGCATATTCGAACACCTTCTAGAAATCTTCCATCTCCTTGTCGCGGACCACCATCATCCGGCGGGTTGCACAATCGATGAGCCAGGCCATCGGCAGACGGTAGTCCGCCACCAGTGAGCAGGCCGCATCCTTGGTGGCGCGGACAAAGACGAGATTCGAAGCCAGAGGCCGCTCCGACATGCGGCGTCCGCCGCTGCCGGAGCGTTTGACGGGAATGCGTGCCGTCGGCACGAAATGCTCGATATCCCGTGTCGCCAACCAGTCCCGAATCTTGATTTCCTGCCGGAAATACCGGGTCCGTGCCACAAACCAATGCGCTGTATTGTCCGCTGCTGCCATATAATGTACTGAATAATTTATTATTTTACAAATATAGATTTTTTCGGGATAAAAAGAATTATTTTTGTTGTATGAAACGTTCACTCCTGCTAATCGCACTCGCGCTGCTGCTCCTGCCGCTGACAGGCGCAGCGCAAAAGGCATCGGAACTCAAATATGTCGATGCCAGGAACCTGATGCTTATCAACCAGGGCTACGACAATACCGAACTCTACTACTCCCGCCTGCCCGAAGACCTGAAGGCAAGCACCCGCAAGGGCGTGTGGGACCTGGGCCTGAACTCCGCCGGCCTGGCCATCCGCTTCTCGACCGACAGCCGCACCATCGGCTTCCGCTGGACGCTGCTCAACAACTTCATCATGCACCACATGCCCGGAACGGGCATCCGCGGCATCGACCTGTACATCCTCGACGAGAATGACCACTGGCAGTTCATCGGCACGGGCATCCCCAACGGGAAAGACACGACCAAAACCCAGATCGTCGTCAGCGGCATGGAAGGCAAGGACCACGAGTATATGGCCTATCTGCCGCTCTATGACGGCGTGACCAAAGTGGAAGTCGGCGTGACCAAGAATGCGTCCATCGGCATGCCACACCGCGACCTGCTGACCAAAGGCAAGGAGAAGCCCCTGGTCTTCTACGGTACCAGCATCACCCAGGGCGGCTGCGCCTCCCGGCCAGGCATGGTCTATACCTCTATTATAAGCCGCGCCCTGCAGAAAGAATGCGTCAACCTGGGATTCAGCGGCAACGCCAGGATGGACAAATCGATGGCCGAAGCCGTCGCCCGCATCGACGCCGACCAGTACGTGCTTGCCTGCCTGGAAAACTGTACGATCAAGGTCATGCAGGACAGCGCCTGGTATTTCCTGACCTACCTGGGAAAGAAACGGCCGGATGCCCCCATCTACATGGTGGAACACATCTGGTTCTCCCATGCGGCCGTGAACAAGGAAGTCCACGACCAGATTGCCGAGAAGAACGCCTACTGGCATGAACTGTATCTGCGCCTGCGCAAAGAGGGATACAATAATTTCCGCTACATCTCGGCCGACGGCCTGACGGGTCCCGACGGGGAAGGCGCCGTGGACGGCTGCCACCAGACCGACCTAGGTTTCCTCAGGATGTCCGAAGAATTCCTACGGCACCTGCGGCGCTGAGACAATCATCTCGCAGCGGGCACAATCGAAATCGAGCCGCAGGCGATTTTTCTGATTCACAAGATAAAGCGGGCCGGGGCCCATGCCAGGCTTGACCGGGCATCTTTTCGGGCACAGCCCCAGTTCCCATCGGATACAATAGCGGCTGCGCATCAGTTCTTCCGGAACATCCAGCGTCGAGCGGTTGAACGCCGCAGCGCCCGGCCGGGGCTCATGCGGCACGACATTTCGCGGACGGTTTTCCAGGAGTGCCTGCAATTGGGCAGCCAGTTCCCGACGGATGCCGTTCAGGAAAGCGGCCGGATAAAAGCGAACCGGATCGGCCTCGACTTCCTGCACCGTAAAAGCGAACGGCCCGCTGTGCTTGCCGAGCTGTCGGCGCAGATTATCCAGCGCCGCCTCCGGCTTCTCAGCGACGGGGGCCTCGTCCGCAAAACGCTTTTCGACCCGGAAGCCGTCTTCCGTGACGGCGGTGACGACGGTTTCGCCGGCCGGGGAGATGCCCGGTCCGGCCGGGCCTGACGCGGAGCGGGTCGAATGCCAGTTGATCGTCACGTCGATAACCCGCCGGGGCATGTTGTTCTCCAGTTCGTGTTCGAAACGGATGTCGTAGTTGCGATAGACACGCATGCCGGGGGCCAGGGCCGCGGCGTCACGGAGTGATACGCGGCTGCCGGAGACCGTCTCCGCACGGCCGCCGAGGACCTGGTCGCTGCGGCCCACAAAGGACAGGCCGTCGCCATTGGACAACAGTTTGCTGGTCCGGACGGTGATGTCCCGGCCTTTGACGGCCGTGATCTCGCCAATGTATTCGCCCAGCGACTTGGCCGCGTCCCCGCTGGCCATCTTCTCCTTCCGGCCGTCCAGCAGCGCTTCGGTCCAGCCCCGGCCGAAGGTCTTGTCCGGATCGGGCGTGAATCCGCCCTCCAGCCGCCCGGCCGACGCTCGGCCGTAGAGATGCACGGGCATGACGCCGGCGTCACCCCCGGCCTGACCGGGGGTCCCTTCGATAAACGCATCCAGTACCTTGCGGTAATGCCGGACGACATTCTTCACATAGGAAGCATTCTTCAGACGGCCTTCGATCTTGAACGAAGTGATGCCGGCCGCCACCAGGTCGGCCATGCGGCCGTCGAAACGGATATCCTTCGGAGAAAGAAGCGTCTGGTCGCGGACAAGGACATGCCCTTCGGCATCCGTCAGGTCATAGCGGGAGCGGCAGGCCTGCGCACAGGCACCGCGATTGGCACTGCGGCCGGTCAGGTACTGGCTCAGATAGCATTGGCCGCTGTATCCGACACAAAGCGCGCCGTGAATGAAAAACTCCAAGCCGCAGCTTTCCGGCACGGCGGCGCGGATGGCCCGGATCTGTTCGAGCGTCAGCTGGCGCTCGAGCACCAGGCGCGAAAAGCCGAGCGCCGCGAGCTCCCGCGCCCGCTCCGGCGTCCGGATGGCCGTCTGCGTGGAAGCGTGCAACTCCACCGGCGGCAGGTCAAGGGAGAGCAGGCCCAGGTCCTGGATGATGAAGACATCGACACCCGCTTCGTACAGGTCCCACATCAGCCGATGGGCATCCGCAAGTTCATCCCCCTGCAGGAGCGTGTTGACCGTCGCATGGATCTTGGCCCCGTACAGATGCGCATAACGGCACAGCCGGGCGATGTCGGCCACCTCGTTCCCGGCAGCGGCCCGCGCGCCGAAAGCAGGACCCGCGATATAAACGGCATCGGCACCACAGTCGATGGCTGCGATGCCGATTTGCGCATTTCTCGCGGGTGCGAGAAGCTCAAGGCCTATTTGCATTTGAGCTGGGTGATCTGGTAACGGGCGCCTTCGCCGAATTTGGGATCCTGAGCGATCTTCTGGAAATAGCCGCAGGCTTTGTCGTTCTCGCCGAGGGCCATCAGGGCCGTGCCAAGATTGTACACGATGCCGGCTTCCTTGGTGATGGCATTGGGAACCATCGACAGGTAAGCTTCAAAAGCTTCAGCGGCCACTTTGTTCTGCTTGAGCTGCATGGCGCTCATGCCGATAACCTTCTGGGCATTGGCGTTGTCCACGTACTGCGTGGATTTCTGGGCGTTTTCGAGGGCGCCTTTCATATCCTTGGCTTTCTGGCACTGGGATGCTTTCCGCAGATAGAGATTGGAGAGCTGCTTGGCAGCCTGCTCTTCTTCGCCATTTTCGCTGGCCAGTTCGAACGACTTGATGGCGTCGTCCATCTTGCCGAGCTGCATCAGGCACTGTCCTTTATAGAGGTGTGCATCGCCGTTGGCAGGATTGGCGTCGATCACTTTCTGGTAAGCGGCTGCAGCTTCCTCAAACTTGGCGGCGGCACCGGCATCCTTGGCTTTGGCCAGCGTGCTGGCTTCCTTGAGCAGACTGTTGGCGTCGGCCATCAGCAGCTGCGGAATCAGTTCCTTGGCTTCTTCCACGACCTCGGTATCACCGTACTTCTCACCGACCTCGGCAGCTTTCTGGAATTTTGCGATCGCGCCGTCAATGTCTTTGTCACCGTACAGATCCTTGCCCAGGGAAATATAGAGTTTCGGAAGGATGCCTTTGCACTGCGAAGCGATTTCAGCACCTTCCTCTCCCAGCGTACCGGCCATCTCGAGCGCCTGTTCGAACAGGGTGATGGCTTCTGCCTTGTTGGTTTCAATAGCGGCAGCGGCATTGTTGTAGATTTCAGTGGCTTTCTCCAAATCCTGCGCTGCGACGATGCCCATTGTGCAAAGGGCAACCATGACCGTTAAAAAAATCTTTTTCATCGTTTATAGGTTTTTGGTTTGTTTCCGAGTCAGGTACTATGCATAAACGCTGCCAAAATTATCAACAATTGTCTAAATTTGCAAAGTTTTTTGCGATGAACCTGCCTTCCATCATACAAATCGGGGACATTCTGGTCTCCTCCGAGGTGCTCACGGAGTACTTCTGCTGCGATTATGACACCTGCCGCGGCGCCTGCTGCATCATCGGCGACAGCGGCGCACCTTTACAAGAACAGGAAACAGAACTGCTGGAGCGGCACTACCCGCAGTACGAAGCCTGGATGAGTGTCGAAGGCCGGCAGAAAGTCGAAGAGACCGGCTTTTTCGAAATCGACAGCGACGGTGACCTGGTAACCCCGCTGCTGCACGGCAGCGAAGAATGTGCCTACACCCGCTTCGAAGGTGAAAACTGTTTCTGCGCCATCGAACGGGCGCACTGCGCCGGCCGCTGTGCCTTCGTCAAGCCCATCTCCTGCCGCCTCTACCCCATCCGCGCCAGCATCCTGCGCAACGGCCTGACCGCCCTCAATCTCCACCGCTGGGAAATCTGCAAATGCGCCTTCGAAAAAGGCCGCAAGGAAAAGGTCCCCGTCTGGCGCTTCCTCCGGGAACCCCTCATCGCCACCTACGGCCAGCCCTTCTACGACGAACTAACCGCCGTCGCCACCGCCTTCACCGCCGCCAACGGCGACTAGTCGGCAGCGGCAGCGGTAGCGGTAGCGGAAGCAACGGCAGCCCCGCCAGCACCGCCACCGGCAGCTAACACCCCGCCACCGGCGCCCGCCCCACCCCTGACCGGCTTCCCCAACTGGCCGGGGAGCAAAAGCAGCCGAAGGCGCTCCCCGACAACCAAACCCGTCCTGCCCGGGAGCAAATCAGCGGAGCCTTGCTCCCGGCGGAGACAGCTCATTGTTTTTTCTTCAGCGGAAACAGGGAATCGACGAAGTCAATTTGCAGTTTCAACAATCTGGCGATCTTACCATTGTCGGCGTTGTACTCAAAGTGCAGTTTTTTTGCGAGCATAATCTTGTCGGAATGCGGCAGCAATGTTGCCTGCTGCCCGTCAAACCGATCGTTGCAGATTTTGTAGATAACGGCATTCAATTCATCATCCGTATAGTAGACCGATTCATAGAGGGCTTCCGCTATCTCCTTATAGCTTTCTATTTCACGGGAAATCTTGAAAAAGTAGTGTCGGGCATCGCGAAAGACAGATTCCCCAAAGTGAATCATGCAGAAAGATACGGGTGATATGTGCTGATTGACGATTACCATTTCTCCGGGATAATCGAGTCTGTGTGTATGCAGCATTTTTCGTTTTTCACGGAAGGTCATCTCCTTATAATAATTATCCGGCCGTATTTGATACGCCGGGAAATAACAATTACCGGCCCCATACGGATAAGAAAACGGCGTATAGGCCGGGTTGATCACATAATTATTCCTGTTGGTATATCCGATCTGGTTCCGCAACGCTTCCAATGTCGGGATTCCCACCGTTTTGCCAATGAACTCCGACAAGTTGACAGCCTTTCGCAGACTACCGAAATAACGCTTCAGGCGTTTCTTGAACAATTCGAAGAAAGCCATCACTTCATCTTCACTGCCGCAGAGCACGAAATGGACATGGTTGCTCATCAGTTCGAAGGTGATAATGCGGATCCCTGGACAATCAAAGGCGCATGTGGCAATGATAGTCATCGCTGCCCGGTAATCTTGCGGATCCCGGAAAATGACCGGATGTTTTTCCGGTGTATGCAAGTGATAGAAAAGGCCGAAATGGTGTAGTGCGCGGTCGAAAAGCGTCTTGCAACGGCTTTCCTTACCAAGGAAAGAGTGACCTTCCGGCGGGAAATTGATAAAGGGGTATACGAAAAGATCCGTAGCCATATCCAACATCACATTTTCTTCTCCAACGCCACCGTGGCTCTGGATGCAGGTGCAAGATACAATCAAAAGGGCGCACATCCAAGAAAAATCTGAAGAACTATTCCGCGGGGAGCAAAAACACGCAGAATTGCTCCCGGACAGTCAAACTTGAAGTGCACCCCTTTTGTTGGACGGGTTAATAACTAAGATCTATGGTATTGAGTTCGGTATTGCACCGGACTCATTCCGTTTAGTTTTGCTTTGATTCGAACCGTGTTGTAGTATTCAAGATAGTC
>Ga0208297_1001197_pt1 | contig 28461 bp, 16 predicted proteins | sample LMS_cellobiose_e_FD_187367 | JGI IMG/M metagenome (GOLD analysis project Ga0208297, IMG submission 187367) | Rumen-fistulated moose microbial communities from Alaska, USA - LMS_cellobiose_enrichment (SPAdes) (version 2) | ecosystem: Host-associated > Mammals > Digestive system > Stomach > Rumen... | reverse complement strand
ATGAAACGTACACTATGTCTCATTCTGGCGATTCTCATGCTCTGCACCTTCCCCGCGCTCTTTGCCTCAGATGATTTTGACCTCCCCGAACATGACCACTGAATTCATTAGGAGGATATTATGAAACTGAAATGGTGCTGCCTCGCTCTTGCGCTCCTCTTCCTCCTCTCCGCCTGCTCCCGGCAGGCAAAAGACGACGCCTACCACTGGACTCCTCCCGAGAAAAAGGTCACACAAACCGCCGAGGACGGCAGCTACGATCCAGCAAGCGGCATGACGTATGAGGAATACCTCACAACATTGGATGAGCCCATTGTCGTATCCATGAAAAAGAGCGCACATCCCGGCATTTTAGTTCTTTTTTTCGGTTCAGCACCCGTACTGAATCCTGCCGATGATTTTGCTCCGTCTTTCTTGTCCATGCTGAACAATTCACCGCATGTAACCAAAGTCTCCTTTCCTACGCTGCTGCATTGGCTGGACAATTTTGCCGGGGAACAGATCATGCAATTCCCGGAGGAATATATAGACCACGGCGGAATCGACTTTGAAAACGTGCGCTTTGCGCCGATGGAAAAGGCTACGCTGATAATCGGGCAATATCAAACGGCGCTGAAGGAAGAGCAGATCGGCGAGGGACGGAAATGGGAGGATATGCGTGAATGCTGCGTCAACCGCGCACTGTATGAAAAGCTGCTGGCAGACGAAGCAATGGAATTCAGCGGTCTGGGAGACAGTATTACCGTAACGGAAACCTGTTATCGGCGGGGAATCAATCCGGAAAGTAAAAAGGAAGCCATAGGCGTTCATCATGATCTTGCTATTACAAAGCATGAATACACCGTGGTCGGGATCGTGGAAGACGAAGGAGAATATGCCAATACGGATGCGTATGGCTTTTTTCATATTTACGCCCCGCTCGATATGGTGAAAAACCTGATCGCCAAGCATGATACGCAGCGTCCGTTTTACGTGGATACGGCCATGTATCAGATCGGACAAATATTTCAAGAGCAAAAAATGCCCGGAGAAGGCGTCATGGGCATCTATTGCCGCCCGAGCGCGGAGGATCCGACAAAGTTGGAACTTCGTCTCTCGGGCAGCCGGATCATTCCGGAGGAGGAGTGGCTGGCGCTGTTCGAGGACGCACAGGTGAACGCCGGATACACGATGGAAATCACGCTGGACAGCGGCAAAAGTTATGCGGAATTTGCAGAATATTTTTCATCGTATCAAAACGCCGGCAGCACGTCTCCGGCGAGAAACATGTATAACACAATATACAAAACATACGAAAAGAACGTGGAAATCGGCGCGGAAAATCCGCAGCTGAACATGCAGATGGTATTGCAGGAGCTTGAAGAAGCAGGAGAACTGGACGACTGGTTTTACTATAACGGTATTCCCACCCTCATCCGTCCGCTGCGCGTCGCGGGGGACTGAGCCCCCGTCCGGCACGCGCGAACCTTCAGCGCAGATGCAGGACAACCCACGTCAATTGCTGAAGCAATAGCACAAGGTCTGGCGATGTTCGTCAGACCTTGATTTTTGTTTTGCCGCGGGCACTGCCCCCCCCATCCGGCCGCTGCCGCGGCCACCTTCCCCCTCGCTTCCGCGAGGGGGAAGGGAGTTTTTTAGATTTCTGCGGGGGCCAGAGGCCCCCGCACCCCCGGGCGCCGCGCGACGGTCGAGGAATTAAGGCGGTGCGGCGCACCAAAGGCCCCCACACCCCCGGGTGACCCGCACCGCACCTTGTCCCGTGTTTTGCCTCAAAGGTTTTCGGGGAGAGCGCGAGAGGACCCTTTTTCAAAAGGGTCCTCTCGTTCGGGGTTATTTCTTTTCCTCTTTGATCCGGCGGATCTCCTTGAGCACAAGCTTCAGGTCGATCGGCTTAGCGATGTGTCCGTTCATGCCGGCCGCAAGGCATTCCGCCACATTCTCGGAGAACGCGTCGGCCGTCATGGCAATGATCGGAATACGGGAGAGCGCCTCGTCCGGCAGCGCGCGGATCGAGCGCGTCGCCTCGAGGCCGTTCATCACCGGCATCTGAATATCCATAAAGATCAGATCGAACGAGGCGCCGCGGCTGCGCACCGCCTCGACGGCCTTCAAACCGTTCTCGGCGCGCTCCGTTTCAATGCCGTACATGTCGAGCATCATGGAGATGATCTCCCAGTTGATGTCGTTGTCCTCTGCGACAAGGATGTGCATGCCGGCGAGGCCCGCGCCCTCGTCCCCGTCCTCCGCCGGCGCGATCTCGCGGCCGAGCAGGCCGCTGATCGTCTCATAGAGCGTCGAGCGGAAAAGCGGCTTGCGCACAAAGCCGTTCACGCCGGCCTCGCGCGCCTTCTCCTCGATCTCCGACCAGTCGTAGGCGGAAACGAGCAGGATCGGGATCTCGCTCCCGGCCGTCTCGCGGATGACGCGCGCAGCGGCGACGCCGTCCATGTCCGGCATCTTCCAGTCGAGGATCACGACGTCGTAGGCCTCCTTCGCCTCCCGGATCCGCGCGACCGCTTCGGCGCCGGAGGCGACGACGTCGGCCGACGCGCCCAGCGAGGACAGCGTCTCGCGTGCCGTGTCGAGCAGCACCGGATCGTCGTCCACAACGAGGACGCGCACCGGCGGCAGCGACATCTCCTCCGGCCGCCGCTCGGCGACCGGCAGCGTCAGCGTGACGGTGAAGGTCGTGCCGCGGCCGACGGCGCTGTCGCACTCGATCGTGCCGTCCATCAGCTCCACCATACGGCGGGTGATGGCCAGGCCGAGACCGGTGCCCTGGATCGCGTTGACGCGGCTGTCCGTCTGGCGGGAGAAGGGCTGGTACATGCGCGCCATGAACTCCGGCGTCATGCCGATGCCGGTGTCGGAGACGGTATAGACAAGGCGCACCCGTCCGCTCTCCCCGCACGGCTCCTCGCGCAGATCGACGCTGACCTCGCCGCCCGGCTCCGTGTACTTGATGGCGTTGGAGAGCAGATTGATGCAGATCTGGTTGAGACGCAGCGGGTCGGCGGTGAGGTATTCCTCGTTGACGCGGCCGGTGCGGAAGTTGAAGCGGATGTTCTTCTCGCGGATCATCGGCTGCGAGAGATTGACGAGATTCTCTGCGGCCTCGACGAGCGAGAAGGTGACGGGGTTGAGCGTCAGCTTGCCGCTCTCGACCTTGGAGATATCGAGGATGTCGTTGATGAGCGTGAGAAGGTGGTTGCCGGCGAGGCCGATCTTGCGCAGATTCTCGCGCACGGCCGCCGTGTCGGAGACGTTGCGCTCGCTCAGCGTCGTCAGGCCGATGATGGCGTTCATCGGCGTGCGGATGTCGTGCGACATCGTGGAGAGGAAGTCGGTCTTGGCGCGGTTGGCCGCCTCGGCCTCGGCCGCCGCGGCCTTCAGCCGGCGGCTGTAGAGGAAGAGCAGCGCCAGGTCGAAGACGAAGAGCGCGAGCAGCCCCGCGGCGACGATGCCGATCAGCATCCAGTCCGCCGTCTTGAGGCCGAGCTCGTCCTTGGGGATCGAGGAGAGAAGCAGCCAGTGCCCGGCGATCTGCACAGGGGTGTAGGCGACGAGGCATTCCTCCCCGTGCGAGTTCTGCATCGTGAAGGAGCCGCTGCCGTCGGAAACCGCCGCGCGCAGCGCCTCCATGCCGTTGTAGTCCGTCTCATTGTAGGATTTGTAGAATTCAAAGAAATTCGCGTTCTTGAAGGAGCGGCCGCGGATCACGTAGGCGCCCTCCTCGTCGATGAGCGAGATCTCCGCCGCCGTGTAGGCGTTGCGCGGAAAGACCCACGCGCGTTCGAGATCGGAAAGCGGCAGGACGCGCAGAAGCAGCGCGTCGCGCAGCCGGGCGCCGTCGCGCAGCCGGATGCGGTTGAGGAAGGCGATCGACTGCACGCCGCTCGTCGGATTCGTATAGGCGCGGGTGATGTTGACGCCCTCGCCGGGCAGACCGATCGAATCAAGATCGCCGAAGAGGTCAAGCGCGGCGTAGGAGACGTCGCGGCGCGACGGGTCGGCGGCGTTCGGGCGCGTCGAGAGGCCGGAGAAGCTCCCGTCGTCGATATAGAGAAGATGCGCGGAGGCATACGGCAGGACGTGGGAAACGGCGATGAAGTCGACGGCCTCCTCCATCGTCATGGCCTTGTTGTTGATATAGTGCGCCCAGACGTCGCAGATGCGCTGCTCGCCGGTGAGATAGTTGGCGGTGACCTGCTCGAGCGCGACGGTCATATTCTCGAAGGCCTCCGTCTGCGCCGCGGTCTGGCGGAGCGTTTCGCTGTGGGTATAGAGGGAAACGAAGACGATGACGCCGAGGACGATCAGCGTATTGATAATAATAATGAAAAATCTCTTCATGGAAACCTCCTCCGCTGAAGCTGGGCAAAAGAATACAAAATAAGGATACCACAAAACAGGCGCAGAATCAAGGGGGCGGCGTGGATTTGCGGTCCGGCGGCGCTTTTTTTCGTTCCGGCAAAACAAAGGCCCGCAGCGGGCAGGAAAAATCCCCGCCCACATGGGCGGGGGGATTCTGCGGCAGCTGCGGTACCCCCATCCGTCGGCTGCGCCGACACCTTCCCCCTCGCCTGCGCGAGAGGGAAGGAAGTTTTATTAGAGATTGCGGGGGCTAACGCCCCCGCACCCCCGGGTGAATCAAATACACTTTCGGCGTCGCACAGACGCGCTTTTCTCCCGGTTCCCGCAGGGAACGCGCCGCCGCCTTTTGCGGCGCGAGGGAGAAACGCGGCGGCAAATCCGGCCTCAAGGCCGATTTGCCACAGAAGCCCCCGCACCCCTGGTGCTATCAAATACACTTTCGGCGTCGCACAGACGCGCTTTTCTCCCGGTTCCCGCAGGGAACGCGCCGCCGCCTTTTGCGGCGCGAGGGAGAAACGCGGCGGCAAATCCGGCCTCAAGGCCGGTTTGCCACAGAAGCCCCCGCACCCCCGAGCGGATCAAATAGACTTTCGGCGTCGCACAGACGCGCTTTTCTCCCGGTTCCCGGAGGGAACGCGCCGCCGCCTTTTGCGGCGCGAGGGAGAAACGCGGCGGCAAATCCGGCCTCAAGGCCGATTTGCCACAGAAGCCCCCGCACCCCCGGGCGGATCAAATCTACTTTCGGGGGCTGACGCCCCCGCACCCCTGGTGCTATCAAATTCACTCTTCACTCTTCACTCTTTTCCCTCCCCCATCCGTCGGCTGCGCCGACACCTTCCCCCTCGCCTGCGCGAGAGGGAAGGAAGTTTTATTAGAAATTGCGGGGGCTAACGCCCCCGCACCCCCGGGTGGATCATATATTCTTTCGGGGGCTCTGCCCCCGCACCCCCGGCGGATCAAATACACTTTCGGCGGCGCACAGACGCGCTTTTCTCCCGGTTCCCGCAGGGAACGCGCCGCCGCCTTTTGCGGCGCGAGGGAGAAACGCGGCGGCAAATCCGGCCTCAAGGCCGATTTGCCGCAAACGGCCGCAGGCAAAACAAAAAACACGGGACAAACAGCTTCCGCCGTACCTTGTCCTGTGTCCTGTTTCAAAGTCTTTGAAGAGGGGTCGAGGGGAGGGACTTTCTCCAGAAAGTCCCTCCCCCGCGCGTCTCCCGCGGCGGATTGCATTTTTGGAAAAGATGTGATATAATATCCGGGAAAGAAAGCGAGGACATTCAAGATGAAGACAGGACTGGTACTGGAGGGCGGCGCGATGCGGGGCATGTTCACCTGCGGCGTGACCGACGTGTGGATGGAGGCGGGCGTCTCCTTTGACGGGATCATCGGCGTCTCGGCCGGCGCGGCCTTCGGCTGCAACATCAAATCCGGACAGCCCGGCCGCGCGATCCGCTACAACAAGCGCTTCTGCCGCGACCCGCGCTTCGTAAGCTGGCGTTCGTTTTTCCGCACCGGCGATCTGTACAACGCGCGCTTCGCCTACTATACCATCCCGGACGAGCTCGATCCCTTTGACAAGGCCGCCTTCGCGGAAAATCCGACGTCGTTCACGGTCGTGGCGACGGACGTGGAGACGGGGCGGCCGGTGTACCATGACCTGCACGACGGCCTGCCGGAGGACATCGAATGGATCCGCGCCTCCGCCTCCCTGCCGCTCGTCTCGCGCATCGTGGAATGCGGCGGCCGCAAGCTGCTCGACGGCGGGATCGCGGACGCGGTGCCGTTCGCCTATTTTCTGGAGCAGGGCTACGACCGCGTCGTCGTGATCGTGACGCAACCCGCAGGCTACGTGAAAAAGAAGGATCCGAAACTGCCGCTGGCGCGTCTGATGCTCCGCCGTTATCCGAACATGATCAAGGCGATGGCGACCCGCCACGTCCGCTATAACGAAATGCTGCGCGCGCTCGCGGAGGCAGAGGCGGCCGGCCGCGTCCTCGTCGTGCGTCCGCCCGCCCCGCTCCATATCTCCGGCGTCATCCGCGATCCCGAACGCCTCGAGGCCGTCTACCAGATCGGCCGCCGCACCGGCGAGACGGAGCTCGCACGGATCCGGGCCTATCTCGGATAAGTCCGCCGGGGACGCGGGGACGCGATGGGAACGCGATGGGAACGCGATGGAGGGACCCTTTTGAAAAAGGGTCCCTCCAAACCTCCTCCGAAAACTTTCAGGCAAAACACGGGACAAGGCATGTGCGGAGCGCTTGTCCCGTGTTTTTTGTCGGGCAAAAAGCCGGGGGCGCCCGCGCAAAAAAGGAAGGGACAGGCGTCCCTTCCTTTTGCGTAGGTTTGCGTGGGGCAGATCAGTTGTGGAATACGCCGTACCAGTAGGCCTTCCAGCCGTCGCCCACCGTCTCGTCGCCGGTGTAGTTCCAGAGCGGCTGCCGTTCCTCGTCCTGATGGTTCCAGGTCACGTCGTACGGCTGCTGTGTGACGATGACGACCAGCCGGTCCTCGCCGCCGTTCGCTTCCGCCCTGCGCTGGTTCTCCAGCGCGGCGGCAAGCTGCAAGAGGATCTCGTTCAGCGCCTGCACGTTGTCGCTCAGCGGCTTCGACTCGTCGTACGCCAGCGCGTCGAGCGCTTCCTTTGCCGCCTCGATGATCGCCTGGCACGCCTCGCTGTCGCCGTCCTGCGCCATGGCGTCGGCGGCCGCCTTCTGCGCGGCCTTCTCCGCCTCAAACGTCGCCTTGTCCTGCGCCAGCTGCACGGCGGCTTCGGCGGCCGCGACTGCGGCTTCGAGCGTCTCTTTTGCGTCCTCCGCCTCGCTCGGCGCGGCGTTCGGATCGTCATAGACCGCCTGCGCCGCGTCGACGGCGTCCTTCAGCGCCGCGGCAATCGTCGGATAATCGTCCTTGATCTCATCGTGGTAGTCCGCCGCCTCGGCGATGGCCGCCTTCAGTCTGCTCTTCGCAGTGCTGAACACGAACGTCACGCTGCCCGCCGCGGAATGGATGGCGGAGGTATCGAGCGTGAAGCTGTCGGCGGTGAGCTTCGTGTCCTCCAGCTTCTCGTACTTGACGGAGGGCGCGTTCTGCACGGCGACGCCCATGTGGGTCGCGCGGATGTCGTCCGTGCCGTCGCCGTCCAGATCGAAGGTGACCGTCTCGTCCTCGGCGAACGTGTACGGGATCAGCCCGTCGAGCGTGCACTTCATGGAGTTGAACACGGCGAAGAAGCGGCTGCCGTCCAGCGTGACCGGTCCGGCGGACAGATCGACGATCTCCGCCGTCTGATCGGCAAACGTGAACGTCACCGTCACGGCCGTCTCCGGCATCGTGAAGGAGGAGGTCCACTCGTCAATGACCGCCTCGTCACAGGTAAAGCTTTCCAGATACTGGCCGTCCGGGAAATCGACGTTCAGATAGACCGTCGTGCCGGCGGCGGCGGCGGCGATGACCGCGGTGCGGTCCTCGTCGCTGTAGGCCGCGCCGCCGACCACCGTGATGGGGTACTGGGTGAGCGGCTGGATCTTGAGATACTTATAGCTGCCGAGGCTGCCCGCCTGCCAGGGCGCCGCCTCGCTGCCGTCCGTATGGGCGGAGCCGAGCGCGGTCATGCCCGCGCCCAGCGTGATGGAATAGCTTCCGTAGAAGCTGGGGATAAAGGCGTTCGTCTCACCGATCAGGATGACCGTGCCGCCGTTCACCGTCAGGTTGGCGCGGCCGAAGCCGTAGGAGCTGCCGTTTGTCGGCGTGCCGCCGACCGCCGTGACCGTGCCGCCGTAGATGGTCGCCTGGGTGGTGATGATGCCGTAGGAATGCCCGCCGCCGTTGTTGCCGGCCTTGGCGTAGACCGTGCCGCTGTAGATTTTGAGCGTATCCGCCGCGAGGCCATGGCACACGTCGGTGTTCATCGGATTGCTCAGATCGCCGCCGACGGCGTTGAGCGTTCCCGTGAAGCCCTCCGGATCCGTCGCGCTGCCAATCGTCAGCGTGCCGGAGACGAGGAGGGCGCGGCTCTGGCCGTGGCCGTTGGATTTCGGCCTTGAGGTGCTGCCGTTGAGATTGAGCACGCCGTCGCCGAGGATCGTCAGGCCGCTTCTTGCCGTCATGCCGTTGCTGGAATAGTGCCCGTTCACGCCGCCGGTCTCGGTGACCGTGTTCGTGCCGTGCACGACGAGGGTGAGACCGCTGATCTTCGTATAGATCGCGCCGCACTCCGGATAGGTGTCCGCTTCCTGGTAGCCGGGGCCGCTGTACGTGAAGTCGGTCAGCGTCAGCGTATTGCTCAGCGGATCATAGACCGCCGAGCCGCCCGCCGTACCGCCCGCAGCGCAGACGGCGGCGGCGACGTCGTTTTTGTTCGCGCTCGTCACCTGCACCCCGCCGATCCAGAGTTCATAGGGGACGACGGGCTCCGCCTCCGCCTTCACCCAGCGGTAGGCGCCCACGAAGTGGGAGTTTCCGTCGTAATAGCCGTTCGCGCTGTAGTCGTAGTCCTCGGGATCCGCGCCGTCGTAGCTTCCGGAGCCGACCAGCGCGGTGCCCTCGCTCACTCTGCCCTCGAGCGGACCGGCGACGACCGGCGCCCAGCCGCGGCAGATCAGCGTGCCGCCCGTGACGGTCAAAAGATCGCCGCCCGACGCGTTGAGCGTGACACCGTAGGGATTGTTCCAGTAGGGATTTCCGACGTACTGCGCCTCGGGGGCGACGCAGTACACGCTGCCGCCGGTGACGGTGAGGCTGGCGCAGCGCACCGCGCCGTTCTCCGCCATGGGCGTGGTCTTCGCGCTGAAGGTCAGGGACGCGCCCTCATCCGCGCCGGAGAGGACAAGCGCCGTATAGAGGCCGTTGAAGGCGTTGCAGTAATTGCTGATCCCCTCCGCGCCGACGCTGCTCGTGCCGGAGAAGGCGATGGTCAGCGTGGGGATGGTGGATTTCACGGCGATGTTCGCGTAGTTGTTGTCCGTGTAGTAGCCCGGGCCGTCGATGGTGACGTTCTCCAGCGTCAGGGTGGCGGTCGCCGGGTCGTAGCTGGCCGCGCCGGCGGCCGCGCCGGGCGTCACATTCACGCCGTCGATGACGGTGAGGTCCGCGGCGTTCGCGCTCGTCACCTGCACCCCGGCGATCCAGAGATCGTAGGAGGTGGGGGGGGGAAGAATAATGTTAAAGTAGGCGCTCGCCGAGGTATTGGGATCGAAATTGCCATTGCCCGTGACGGTGACCGTCCACCGGCCGATTTCTTTGTTGTTCTCATACGACAGATCGTAGTCCAGGCCCTCCACGAGCGTATGCCCGTTCCAGGTGACCGTCGGGGCAGGCGTCAGCGCCGCGCCGGTATACGTCTGATCGGCGACCTCGACGACGGCCGTCGAGATGTCGGCGGGAAGGATCTGGAACGTGGCGCTCTTGCTGCCGGTCCGGGGCGCGTTGAGCGTCACGGTCACCGTCGCCGTGCCCACGTTGACGTTGTTCGCATAGGAGAGCGTATACGCGTTCGGGAAGACCGCGTCCGTGCCGTCCAGCGTCACGCCGAACAGGCCGAACGTCGGCTCAAAGGCCTCGCCGGTGTACACCACATCGTCCAGCGTCTTGCCGATCACGATCTCCTTGAAGACGGCGTGAAGCGTCACGGCGTGGGCCGGCATGGTGAAGGTGGTCTCGGCGGCGTCCGTCTGGGCAAAGTCGACGCCGTCGTTGAGCGACCACTGGACGAAGGCCATCCCGTCGGCGGGCGTGTCCGCCGTGATGGCGACGGTCGCGCCGGGCAGCGCCTTGGCAACGGCTGCGGTGCCGCCCTCGACGGTGATTTCGTACTCGACGGCAGCCGGCGCCGTGACGGAGGCGTAGAGATAGAGGTTCGGGGCGGCGCCGAGGGTGAAGGCGCCGGCGGCGTCGTCAAAGACGATCGGATCGCCCCAGGAGCCGTAGTTCCACGAGCGGAGGGAGGCGATGCTGCCGGCGGCAGCGATTTCGATGCCAAGCGGGTACTTCGCTTGGCCGTCTTCATCAAATTCCAGGCCGACGAAGCCCGGCGCCATCAGCGCATAGGAGGTTTCGGTCGCGGGGCTGTAGAGCGGGATGCCCGCGTCCGGCAGGGACATCCCGGAGCCGTACTCGCCGGAACCGTCCACGGTGACGCTGTCGTCCGTGACAAAGTACGGCAGCAGGAATTCCGCGCCGTAACAGCCCTCGGCGTCGGCGGAGTTGTCCAGCATCAGATAGGTTTTGCCGCTCTGGTTCACGGTCTTCGCACCGGTCACGACGATGCGGTCATCGCTGTACTGTGCGTTCCGGTCGATGCCGAGGACGCCGTTGTCTTCCTTCACCAGGATGTAGGTCGCGCCGGTTTTCGGGAGGACCGTTTCCGCCGTGACCAGCTCGTACAGCTTCGCCGCCGCGCTGCACTCTGTGCAGGCGCCGTCCACGAAGTGGTGGCCGAGCGGATAATCGATAAAGTCTTCCTCCCCGGCAAAGGGCACGCGCTCGCTGTTTGCATCAAAGTACGAGCCGCAGTCCGGGCAGTAGGAATAGGCCAGCGTGCCGGCCGCCGTGCAGGAGGCCGGATCGGCCGCATGGACTTCCACGTTTTCGTGCGGGCAGACCTTCTGGAACATGCCCACCCGGCCGCTGACGGTCTCCGAATCCGCCGCGTCGGACAGGCAGAATTTCTGCTGTTCGTCATCATAGACCAGACGCCCGGAAACGTTCCATGACATCATATCCGCAAAGGGAACCGTCCAGTCAAACTGCCAGCCCCGGCCCCAATAGCCGGCATCGCTCTGGCTTGCCGCCGTCGTCAGCGCCACGCCGTTCGCGGCAAGATATGAGCCGTCCGGCAGGGACAGATTCACATAGCCGGAGAAGCGCTCGTCTGCGCGCAGCAAAGCCGGCGTCACGTCCGCCATCAGCGTCGTGCCGTCCTGTGCGGCCGGGCAGGCGGAAAAGTCGTCGCACAGCACATAATAATGCCCGTCGAGCTCGGCGGCAAGGACGTAGGTGCCGCCCTTCTCGTAGAGATCCTCCATCGAGCGGACGAGCGCGTACTGCTCGTTCTCCCACACCAGCGTCTCGGGGACGACCGGCGGCGTGCCGATCACGACGTGCCCGGCGTCACGCAGGCTGGTGCCCGTGAGATAGGCAAGCCCCTCGGCGATCGTGATCTGCGTCTCGGACAGATCCGTCCCGCCGCCCGCCGACGTCACGTCGAGCGTGCCGCCGTTCACGGTGATCGCGCCGCCCTTCTCGGGATCAAACTGCATGGCCAAAAAGTCGCTGTCCGACACGGTAATGGACAGCGTGCCGGAATTCAGCACCAGCGCGCGGTCGGATGCGCTGTCGTTGCCGAACAGGATGCCGGAGCACACATTGACGATGGACACGTCGCTGTCCGTGACGGTGACCGTACCGCCGACGTTGGAAACCATACCTAAAAGGGCGTTCGAGGTGCGCGACACATTCACCGTCGCGTCGGTAAAGGTGATGTCATGGTTGACCCAGATGCCGGTTCCGGCAGTGTTCACCACATTGAGCGTCGCACCGTCCACGGTCAGGTCGGCGCCGGGCGTCTCCCAGTCGCCGAGGTAGAAGCCGTAGTAGCCGCCCTCGATCGTCAGCGAGCCGTCGCCGGTGAGGATGACGCTGCGGCCGGCGCCGGCGTCGATGCCGTCGGTGTCGGTATCGGGCGGTGTGATCGTGTTCTCGCCGACGAGGCAGATCGTCAGCGTCGGCAGGGCGCTGTTGATCACGGCCGGGTAAAACGGCTCGTACACCGTCTGGGGCTCGTTCGCCGCGGTCAGATTCGCGCCGTTCAGCGTCAGCGTGGCGGTATCCGGATCAAAGGAGACCGTGCCGTCGCCGAGAACGTTGTCGAAGTTCGCGCCGGTGACCCGCGTGCCGGCGACCCAGAGATCGAAGGACGCCATTGCGGCCTGCGGCCGGAGAGCGAAGCCGGGGATCAGGCCCGCCGTCAGCAGAACGCTGAGGCATACGCTCAGGACTTTTCTCCATTTCATAGTGATTTCCTCCCTGAAAGGATGCTTTATTCGAAGATTGCGCACGTGCTATTTTTCGCCGTTGTCCATCGGCGATAACTTGACAGTTTCATTATACACGTTTTTTGCCATCAATGCAAGAGAAAAATGAAAAAAATGCAAAAAACCTCCGTTTTTCCTGCACTTTTCCCTTTCCTGCGACCGGGCGGCGCATAGCCGAACGGCATGAGGGAGCATCCGCCGGAAAAGCGGCGCCCGCCGCCGCATCCACGGCAAGAAAAATGTAAATATTTTCGGAACTCTTCCCCCTGCGCGGGGAATCTATGATATAATAATAAGAGCTTATTTTTCATCCGCCGCCTGCGCGCGGCCCGAGCTGCCATCGTCAATCATTCTACAGAGGAATCAACATGAAAAAAGCCATCGCCCTCCTGCTCTCCGCCTCCCTGCTTCTGCCGGCGCTCGCCGGCTGCGGAAAAACGCCCGCCGATCCCCCGCAGACCACTGCGGCCGACACGGCCACTGCGGCCGACACGGCCACTGCGGCCGGCACGGCCGCCGCGCCTGTCACGACCGCCGCGCCCGACACCACCTCCGCGCCCGACACGACCGCCGCGGTCTCCGAGCCGGAGATCTTTTCTCCCGACGGCAGCGTGCTCTTTGACCGGGACGGCGTCACCGTCACCACCGCCGGCCTCGATGAGGATCCGACCGATCTCAACGTGCAGCCCATCGTCTGGGTGGATATCGTCAACAAAAACGATGAAGACGTCTACTTCGGCGTCACCGACGGCATCGTCAACGGCTTCACCGCCACCGTCGTGCTGATCGATTTCCATATGGAAGACGGCGAGTATTCCGGCGCCGACTACACCTTTGAACTCACCCTCCCGGCGAACAGCGCCGGCCGCTACGCCCTCAGCTACTACCGGTCCCGCATCCCCGGCATCGAAATGGAGACGCTCGCGGAGCTGAGCCTCCGCTTCACGCGCGCCAAGGGCGAGTACGACTGGCCGGATTTCACCTCCGACCGCGTGCGCATCGTCACCGGCGAGACCGTCCCGGCCGTTGACATCGCCGACTTCGGCACCGTCGTCGTCAACAACGACAAGCTGCGCGTCGTCCTCGGCGAGCAGGACTACGACGACTGGTTCGGCCCGGAAGTCCTGTATTACGCGGAGAACAAGACCGACCGCTATCTCGGTCTCTACACCGGCGTGATCGAGGCGGACGGCTGCCGCACCGAATCCGGCACGGGCCTCTCCGCCCTTGCGCCCGGCGCCCGCAGCGGCGGCACCCTCTATTTCGAGGACGAGATCCGCGCTCTGAAGGGCTTTGAAAAGCTGACCGTCTATTTCTCCCTCGCCGAGGCGGACTCGCTCGACGAGCTGGCCGGCTACAACGCCGCGGCGATGGATCCGGTCACCGTCACCTACCCGCCGCAGGTCTGGGGCACCTATGAAAACGGCGGCCTCACGCTGGAGATCAAGCCGAAGTTCAGTCCTCTCCTCACCGTTGAGACGCCGCAGAACGATCCCGACGGCATCCTCTTCACCGTGTCCGAGACCGCCTCGATGGAGGCCGGCAAGTACGACGGCGCCGGCTGGCTCTTCTCCTTCGCCCACGTGAGCGAGGAGCGGGTGCACGAGCTGCTCTGCGAGGACATGTCCGGCATCGATCTGATCTCCCGCTGCGAGGACGGCAGCTACTATATTTCCTACACGCCGACCGACGTCCGCTATGAGCGCGCCACCGCCGAGGAGCTTCACCGCGACGCGGCGCTGTGGTCGTCGCTGACCGAGTGGGCCGGCGACACGGTACAGAAGCTCGGCGAACAGAACGGCGCCTCCGGCGTCTCCTACAGCAACGCGCCCATCAACATCCTTCTCGCCCGCGCCGCCTGGCGCGACGGCGTGAAGACGACCCTCTCCTCCGCGGAGTTCGGCACGCTCTCCTCGACGCCGGAGATCGGCGCGCGCTACGCCGCCGCCGCGGCCTGGGAGATCTTCTGGGAGATCAATCCGGACGAAATGCCCGAAGAGGGTACCGACGCCATCCGCGTCGACTTCCCGGAGTACGGCGCGTCCCTCGACTTCTATCAGACGCCGGGCGGCTACGTCCGCCTGACGACGGATGAAAACGTATCCTGCTGGCAGATCTTCTGGGAGGACGACGCCGCCCCCTGCGAGGAGATCATCTGCGGCTGGTACTACGCGCTGGCCGAGGAGGCCGGCATCCGTCCGCACGACGACCGGCTCGACGCCTACTACGGCCTCTGGTATGAGAAGATCGCCGGCCGCTGTGAGATCGACATCCAGTGGTGCGGCGCGCCCGGACGGGCGAAGATCGCGATCCGCTGGCCGGACAGCGTCTCCGTCGTGTACAACTGGACGCTCGCCGCCGTGATGGACGACGACGGCCGCCTCGTCTACAAGGACGGCTATCTCGAATGGGCCGAGTACGACGAGGACGGCGTCGCCTGGAATCCGGAATCGAGCTGGGAGGAGAGCGGCTTCTTCTGCTTCAACGAAGCCGGCGAGCTCGTCTGGCACGACGACAACCCCGAGCGCGGCGAGAACACCTTCATCCGCTGAACGCAGAGTCATAAGAGTTTAACGAAAACCAGGGAGAACGAGATGAGCCTCCTTCAGGGCATCAAAGCCAAAATCCTCGCCGTCGTCATCGCCCTCGCCTGCATCGCCGGCGGCGTCTACCTCACCTTCTTCCACTCCCGCGGCTTCGTCGGGACGGCGGCACGGATCGTCTCCGTGCGCGAGAGCTTCGATTCCGACGGAGATTGGATCTACTACCCCACGGTCGAGTATACCGTGGACGGGAAGACCTACCGGGGCGAGCTTGACGTCGGCAGCAGTTCCTACCGCGAAGGGGACACGATCCGCGTGCTCTACGATCCGGAAAACCCGACGGTCGTGCACGGTGCAAGCCCCCTGTCCATTCTCCTGATCATCTTCGGCGCCGCGATGCTCGTCCTCCTCGCCGTCTCAACGATCCTTGCGCGGCGCGGGATCGCCCCAACCGGCCAGCGTGCCGACATACCGGAAAGCCACGAGGAACAAGTATGAAAATCATCCGCGGCATCAAATTCGGCGGCCTGCAGCATAAGATCTTCAATCTGATGCTGATCTTCATCGTCGCTCTGATCGGCGCGTACGCCGCCGTCTCCGTCTATCAGCAGAAAAACCTGTCCACCGTCGTCCGCCGCGCCAGCGAGGAACAGCAGGCGGCCATCACCGCCGTCTCCGAGCAGACGATGGAAGGCGTGCTCGAAATGTCAATGGTGCAGAGCACGGCGCTGCAGGCCTACATCGCCAACGATCTCTTCACGGACGTGCGCACGGACGTGCTGACGCTGCAGGCCTTCGCGGAGGAGCTCTTCGCACACGCGGAAAGCTTCCCGCCGCACGCCTTCTTCCCCCCGCTGAGGGAAAACGACGGCGTCCCCTCCGTACAGGTACAGCATGAAGCGGGCGTCGATCCGACAAAGTCGGAGGCGCTCGGCCTCGCCGCCAACATGAGCGAGATCATGCTGGCCATGTTCGAGAGCTCCGACAAGCTCAGCTCCTGCTTCGTGGCGACGCCCGACGGCACGATCCTCTTCGTGGACGACCGCGCCGGCTCGTATTTCGACGAGAACGGCGACGTCTATCCCTTCGCCGTGCGCGAGCGCCCGTGGTACACGCAGGCCGTCGAGGCCGGCGAGCTGATCTTCACCGGCGTGGAGCTCGACGCCTTCACCGACATTCCGGGCCTCGTCTGCGCGGCGCCGGTCTATGTGGACGGCGAGCTCGCCGCCGTGGTCGGCGCGGACATCTTCCTCACCTCCGTCAGAGACTACGTGAACAGCCGCGCAAGCCAGGGCAGCTTCCTCTGCGTCGTCAGCGAAAAGGGCCAGGTCCTCTTCTCCCCGCAGAAGGAGGGCATCTTTGAGGTGAAGCTCTCCGCCGACGCGCCGGATCTGCGCTTCGGCACGAACGCCGCCCTCGGCAGCTTCGTTTCCCGCGCGCTGCGCGAAAACACCGGCCTCACGCAGCTCACCGTCGACGGCATGGAATACTATCTCTGCGGCGCGCCGATGGAAAGCGTCGGCTGGACCGTCCTTTCCGTCGTGGAAAAGGAAATCACGCGCCAGCCGGCGACGGCGATGCTCGAGAATTACGACCGCATCAACAGCGAGGCGCTCGCCGCCTACGAGGAGGGCGCCAGAAAGAGCACCCGGCAGATCATCATCCTGACGGCCGTCATCTTCCTGCTCGCCAGCGCCGGCGCGCTGGTGCTGGCCTCCCGCGTGGTGAAGCCGCTCGAGCACATGACGCAGCGCATCAATTCCCTCTCCGGCAGCGACACTGCCTTTGAGATGGAGCCGGCCTACCGCACCGGCGACGAGATCGAGGTGCTGGCCGAGTCCTTCGCCGCGCTCTCGCTCAAGACGCGCGAATACATCAAACAGATCACCGAGATCACCGCCGAAAAGGAGCGCATCGGCACGGAGCTGGCGCTGGCGACGCGCATCCAGGCCGATATGCTGCCGAACATCTATCCCGCCTTCCCCGACCGGCCCGAGTTTGACATCTACGCCGCGATGGATCCGGCGCGCGAGGTCGGCGGCGACTTCTACGACTTTTTCCTCGTGGACGACGACCATCTCTGCATGGTGATGGCCGACGTGTCCGGCAAGGGCGTGCCGGCGGCGCTGTTCATGATGGCGTCGCGCATCATCCTCGCCAGCCACGCCAAACAGGGCAAATCGCCCGCGCAGATCCTCACCGACGCCAACGCCGCGATCTGCCAGAACAACCGCGAGGAAATGTTCGTCACGGTCTGGCTCGGCATCCTGGAGATCTCGACCGGCACGCTGACGGCCGCCAACGCCGGCCACGAATACCCGGTCGTGCTGCAGCCGGGCGGGCGCTTCGAGCTTTACAAGGATAAGCACGGCTTCGTCATCGGCGGCATGGACGGCGTGCGCTACAAGGAATATTCGCTGACGCTCGCGCCCGGCGCGAAGCTCTTCCTCTACACCGACGGCGTGCCGGAAGCGACCGACGCGCACAGCGAGCTCTTCGGCACGGAACGCATGCTCGCCGCGCTGAACGACGATCCCGCCGCGCCGCCGGAGGAAATGCTCAAAAACGTGCGGCGCGCAGTGGACGGCTTTGTCCGGGAAGCCGAGCAGTTTGACGATCTGACCATGCTGGGTCTGGAATACAAAGGAGGCAATCCATGAAAGAGATCACGGGAATCCCCTCGGAAAATGAAGTAAAGATCGCCCTCTCGGGGCGCATCGATTCGAACAACGCCCACGAAGCGGAAACGGAGATCCTCGCGCTGACACAGGGAAAGGAGTCCCTGCCGGTGATCCTGGACGCCGCGGACCTCGCCTACATTTCCTCCGCCGGCCTGCGTGTGATCCTGCGCCTGAAGAAATCCTGCCCCAACGTGCGCATCACGAACGTGAACCCCGAGGTGTACGACATCCTCGACATGACCGGCTTCACCGAGATGATGACGGTTGAAAAGGCCTACCGCGTCGTCTCCGTCGAGGGCTGCGAGGAGATCGGCCGCGGCGCGAACGGCACCATCTACCGCATCGACCAGGACAACGTCGTCAAGGTCTACAACAACGCGGACGCGCTCGCCGACATCCAGCATGAGCGCGAGGTGGCCAAGCTGGCGCTGATCCTCGGCATCCCCACCGCCATCTCCTACGACGTCGTGCGCGTCGGCGAAAGCTACGGCTCCGTCTTCGAGCTGCTCAACGCGCGCTCCTTCTCAAAAATCCTCGCCTCCGATCCCTCCCGCTTCGACTGGTGCGTGACGGAATACGTGAACATGCTCAAGCGGATCCACTCGACCGTCGTACCGGAGGGCAAGCTGCCCGACATGCGCGAGACCGCGATCGACTGGGCACAGTTCGTGCGCGAATACCTGCCCGACGGGATGGGCGACAAGCTCGTCTCCCTCGTGCGCGCGGTGCCGCACGACGACCATATGATCCACGGCGACTACCACACGAAGAATCTCGAGCTGCAGGGCGACGAGGTGCTCCTCATCGACATGGACACCCTCGCCGTCGGCCACCCGGTCTTTGAGCTGGCGTCGATGTACAACTCCTTCGTCGGCTACTCCGAATACGATCACGAGGTTATCCGGCGCTTCCAGGGCTTCGACCACAAGACCGGCCGCGCCTTCTGGCGCGCCTCGCTCGCGGCCTATCTCGGCACGGCGGACGAGGAAAAGATCCGCGCGGTCGAGGACAAGGCCCGCATCGTCGGCTACACCCGCATGATCCGCCGCTCGATCCGCCGGCACGGCCTCGAGAGCGAGGCGGGACGCGCGGAGATCGATCTCTGGACGCGGGAGCTCGTCGAGCTGCTCGGCCGCACCGACACGCTCCTCTTTCTGAAGGATGAGCTGGAGCTGGACGCGAAGCGCGAAAAGCTGCCCGAGGTGCTCGCCTTCCTGGAGGCGCATCTCGAAGCCCTCGACTGCCCGCCGAAGGCGCAGATGCAGATCTCCGTCGCCGCGGAGGAAATCTTCGTCAACATCGCCTCCTACGCCTACGCCCCGGGCACGGGACGCGCGGCGGTGCGCGTGGAATCGACGGCCGATCCGGCCTCGGTGACGGTCACCTTCACCGACAGCGGCAAGCCGTTCGATCCGACGCAGAAGGCGGACCCCGACGTGACGCTCTCCGCCGAGGAGCGCGAGATCGGCGGCCTCGGCATCTTCATGACGAAAAAAATCATGAACGAAGTGACCTACGAGCGCCGCGACGGCAAAAACATCCTTCGCATCAAGAAATTATTCTGAACCTTATCTCTTTGAGTTTCTTCCTATAATAAAAGGAGTACGCAGCCATGATTAAAAAGGTCTTCCGACAGATGCTCGTGACGCAGATCGTCTCCGCCATGACGGTGATGCTCTGCATGCTGGTGGACAGCATCATGATCGGCCGTTTTCTCGGCGTTGATTCCATGACGGCCTACGGCCTGGCGACGCCGGTCCTGCTCGTGTTCGCCGCCTTCGGCTCCATGCTCTCGGCCGGCGTGCAGGTGCTCTGCGGCAAGACGATGGGCAGCGGCGACACGGAATCGACCAACGGCTGCTACTCCGTCGCCGTCGCGCTGGCGGCGGGCGTCTCCTTTGTCGGCCTGGTGCTGGTGCTCGTCTTCTCGACGCCGATCTGCATCCTGCTCGGCGCCGGCCAGCCGACGCCGGACAACACGGTCTTCTATCTCACCCGCGACTATCTGCGCGGCTTCATCATCGGCGCGCCGGCCTTCATCTTCGCGCAGATCATGGTGCCGTTCATGCAGATCTCCGGCAGCCGCACGCGCCTCGTCGCGGCAGTCGCCGCGATGACCGTCGCCGACATCGGCTTCGACGTGCTCAACGTCTTCGTCTTCAAAAAGGGCACGCTCGGCATGGGCCTCGCCTCCAGCTTCAGCTACTATATCGCCTTCGCCATCGGCGTCGTCTACTTCCTCAAGAAGGACTGCATGTTCCGCTTCCGCCCGAAGCTGGTGCGCGGCAAAACGTGCGTCGATCTCCTGAAGTACGGCGTGCCGACGGTCATCAACCAGATCAGCCTCGTGCTGCTCGTCTTCGTGCTCAACAAGATCCTGCTCGACGTCGGGCAGAATCTGGCCGTCGCCGCCTACTCGGTGATCTCGACGGTCGGCAACATCTGCTACTGCGTCGGCTCCGGCATCGCCTCGGTCGCGCTGCTCCTCTCCTCCATCTTCTACAGCGACGAGGACAAGACCGAGCTGCGCGCCCTAGTCAAAACGATGATGTTCTACGCCGTCGTGCTCGACGTCGCGCTGATTGTCGTCGTACTGGCCGCGGCGCCGGTGCTCGTGGGACTCTTCCTCACCGACGCGCTCGAGGCGCGCGGCATGGCGATCCTCGGCCTGCGTCTCTTCTCCCTCTCGCTCCTGCCCTGCGCCATCAACACCACCTACAAGAACTACCTCCAGGGCGTGAACCACACCCCCTTCACCGAGGCGATCTCCGTGATGCAGAACTTCGCCTTCACGGCCCTCTTTGCCTTCCTCCTCAGCCGTTTCCTCTCGACGACCGGCGTCTGGCTCGGCTTCCTCTGCGGCGAATCGCTGACGCTCATCGTGATCGTGATCGCGGTCTGGCGGCAGTACGGCCGCGCGTCCTTCTCCGCCGAGGCGTTCTCCTATCTGCCGCGTGATTTCGGCGCGGCGGAGGACGACTGCTTCACCGCCAGTTTCGACACGGTCGAGGGCGTGGTCGAGGCCGCCGATGGCGCCGCGGCGTTCTGCCGCGCGCACGGCGAAAGCGAGCGCAACGCCACGATGATCTCCCTCTGCGTCGAGGAGATGGCGGACAACATCGTCGAGCACGGCTTCACGAAGGACGACAAGGAGCACAGCGTGGACGTCCGCCTGCTCTACCGCGGCGACCGCCGCCTGATCCGCATCCGCGACAACTGCCTGCACTTTGACCCGCTCGCCTACCTCGAGCTGCACAAGACGGACGACCCGACCTCCCACATCGGCATCCGCATGGTGATGAAGATGGTCAAAAACGCCAATTACGTCAACTCGCTCGGGCTGAACAACCTGACGCTCGAACTGTAATCCCCGCATCCGATTTTCCGCCAAGGAGGACCCGCATGACCGCGCCGCACCCGATCGATCTGCACCTGCACACGACCGTCTCCGACGGCACCGATACCCCCGCGGCGCTTCTTGACCGCGTGCGGGCGGCGGGCATCCGGCTCTTCTCCGTCACGGATCACGACGCGACAAAGGGCTGCGCGGAGATCGCGTCCCGCCTTCGCGCCGGCGATCCGGATTTTCTCACCGGCGTGGAGTTCTCCGCGAAGGACGAGGAGGGGCAGTACCACATCCTCGGCTACGGATACGATCCGGACGCCGCCGCGATCGGCGCCGTCGTCGCGCACGGCCACGCGCTGCGCATGCAAAAGCTGCGGCAGCGGCTCGATTTTCTCCGCAGCGCCTTCGGCTTCTCCTTCTCCGAGGCGGACGAGGCCGCCCTTTTCGCCCTCGACAACCCCGGCAAGCCGCACATCGGCAATCTGATGGTGCGCTGCGGCTTCGCCGCCTCCAAGGAGGAGGCGATCGAGGTCTATCTCAACCGCCATCACGCCGGGAGCGCCTATGTGCGCCCGGAGGAGGCGATCGCCGCGATCCGCGAGAGCGGCGGCATCCCGGTGCTGGCGCACCCCGCCTACGGCCGCGGCGACGAGATCCTCGTCGGCGAGGCGATGGAGCGGCGCCTTGTGCGCCTGACCGCCTTCGGCCTGATGGGCGTCGAGGCCTTCTACTCCGGCTTTTCGCCGAAGCTGACGGCGGAAACGCTCGCCTTCGCCGCGCGCTTCGATCTGCTCGTCACGGCGGGCAGCGATTACCACGGAAACAACAAAACAGTCGCCCTGGGCGACACGAATCTTCCCCCCGCCGCGGACTATCCCGCGCCGCTCTGCCGCTTTCTTGAGGAAGCGGCGGCGCGCTCGCTGACGCCGCGCGCATAAAGCGATCCGGATTTCATTCGTTTTACGGAGACGACCGACATGGCGCAAAAAACAACCAAGCTGAACCGCTGGAGCCTGGTGGATCAGGGGCTTCTGAGCCTGTTCCTCACCTTCTCCCTCATCGAGCTGACGAACCGCGGCTCCGGCATCATCGACGGACTCTTCGTCAGCCGCTTCCTCGACGCGCAGTCCATCGCCGCTGTCGGCGTCGCCAAGACGGTCTATTCCCTGATCGGCATCGTCGCCGGCCTCTTCACCGTCGGCACGCAGAGCCGCTGCGCCCACGATCTGGGCCGCGGCGACGTCAACGCCTTCCGGCGCTCCTTCAGCGCCATGTTCACCGTGGCGACGGCGGCCTCGCTCGCCTTTGCCGCCGTGATGTTCTTCGGCGCGCGCCAGGTCGCGTTCCTCTTCGGCGCGTCCGGCAAGGGCGCGGCGCTGATCGACGGCGCGGCCGCCTACCTGCGCGGCATCGCCATCGGCATCCCGCCGCTGGTGCTGGCGCCGGTGCTCTCCTCCGTCTGCCAGCTCGACTCCGCCGGCGGCCGCGTGCGCCGCTCCGGCCTCGTCTTTTTCGCCGGCAACTGCGCCCTCGACTACGCCCTGCTCAAGGCGGGGATGGGTGTCTTCGGCGTCGGCCTGGCGACCTCCGCCGCCATGTACGCCCAGCTTTTCTACCTCCTGCTCCACTTCCGCCAGAAGGAACGCATGCTGCGCTTCGTGAAGTTCCGCATCGGCGTGCGCGAGGTCTTTGAGGTGCTGTCGCAGGGGACGGAGCGCGCCCTGCGCTCGCTCGGCAACTTCATTTCGCCCACGATCGTCAACCGCATCATCATCTACTTCGGCGGCACGCTGGCCATGTCCGCCTTCTCGATCCAGAAGGACCTCATCAGCTTTGCCGAGATCTTCGCCGCCGGCCTCGCCGACGCCACCGCCCTGCAGGCGGGCGTCTTCTACGGCGAGATGAACGGCGAGACGCTGCAGGCCATGGGCAGGAGCGCGCAGAAATACTGCATGATCTTCCTCGGCGGCATCAGCGCAGTGCTGCTCCTCTTCTGCCGGCCGATCGCCTCGATCTACGCGGCCGCCGGCAGTGAGCTGTGGCGCATGATCGTCTTCTCCGCCATAGCGACGGCCATATACGCGCCGCTCAACGGCCTGGTGCGGCCGCGCATCTCCTATCTGAACGCGGTCAAACGGAAGTGGAACATGCAGATCATGACCTTCCTCTCCTCCGTCGTCTACACGGTGCTGAGCGCGCTGCTGCTCGGCTCTCTCTTCGGCGCCTACGGCGTGCTCGCCGCCGACGTGCTGCGCGCGCTGCTGCTGCTCGCCACAGTGTGGCTCTACTACGCCGTGAAAACGAAGCGCCTCTTCCCGCGGCCCTACGACTACCTGTCGCTGCCGGAAAACTTTGCGCTCGGGCCGGGCGACGTGATCTCCCTCGACATCCGTGACCGCGACGACGTCTCTCTCGTCTCCGAGCAGATCCAGCTCTTCTGCCGCGGGCATAAGCTGCCCGCCCGGACCGGCGTCCGCGCCGCCGTCTGCTTTGAGGAGCTGTCGCTCAATACGATCGAATACGGCTTCCCGCACTGCAAAAAGCAGCCGGGCATCGATCTGCGCGTCGTCTTCACCGACGACAGCCTCATCCTGCGCCTGCGCGACAACTGCCCAGCCTTCGACGTGGAGCGGCACATCGCCCAAAAGATCAGCGAGGCGGAGGATCCGGCCGAGGCCGGGCTCGGCCTCTCCCTGATCGCCGGACTCGCGGACAACATCCGCTACGTCCATTCGCTCGACAACAACAACGTGATCCTCCGCTTCCCGCTCGCCGACGAGGCGGCGGCCGCGAAGAAATAAAAACGAAAGGCCGCATATGGACTTCAGGAAAACCGTGACGACGGACGCCTCCGGCTTTGTGCTGCTCTCGGACTTCGTGCCGGGCATCGTACAGGAGATCCGCTACTTTTCCACCTACAATTTCATCGGCGACCGCGTGGACGGCTACGAGGAGCCCGTCGCCCTCCTCACAAAGGAGGCGGCGCGCGCCCTGAAGACGGTCGCGGCCGAGCTGAACGTGCAGGGCTACCGCCTCAAGATCTTCGACGCCTACCGTCCGGCCTGCGCCGTGCGCCATTTCGTGCTCTGGGGCATCGAGGATCTCGATCTGCGCATGAAGCCGTATTTCTACCCCACGCTGGAAAAGCAGTCCCTCTTCGCCGAGGGATACATCGCCAAGCAGTCCTCGCACAGCCGCGGCAGCGCCGTCGACCTGACGCTTCTCGACATGCAGAGCGGCCGCGAGGTCGATATGGGCAGCCCGTTCGATCTCTTCAGCGAGATCTCGCATCCGGACAGCCGCGCGGTGACCGAGACGCAGCACGCAAACCGCATGCTGCTGCAAAGCGCCATGATCCGCGGCGGCTTTCAGCCGATTTCGTGCGAGTGGTGGCACTTCTCCCTCGCCGACGAGCCCTACCCGGACGTCTATTTCGAGTTTCCCGTCTCAAAGGATTCCCTCAAACGATAACCGTTTCTCCTCCCGCCCGGCGGCGGGAACACGCATACATTTCAAATCCACTTCAGGAGGAAAAACATGAAGTCAGACGTTATCAAATTGACAATGGCCGGAGACGGCATCGAAGACGCGCTGCACGCCGCTTCCGATTCCGCCGCCTACCGCGGCCTCGGCAAGAAGGAAGCGCTGCACCTGCGCCTCCTCACCGAGGAAATGCTGGGCATGCTGCGGCAGATCACCGGCGGCGCCGAGGCGAACTTCTGGGTCACCTCGGAGGGCAGAGCCTTCGAGCTGCACCTCGCCGCCTACCCGCTCGTCACCGGCAAAATGCGCCGCGAGCTGCTGGACGCTTCCACCAGCGGCAAAAACGAAGCCGCCCGCGGCTTCATGGGCAAGCTGCGCGACATCATGGACCGCGCGCTCATCGCCGACGACGTCGCCTCCCCGTCCGATTACTACCTGCGCGGTCTGATCATGCCCGCCAACATGTCCGATCCGATGGCCTACGCCGCCTCGGCCAACATGGTGAGCTGGTCGATGCAGCATTACAAAACCGCCGTCGAGCAGGACAGCGGCGCCAAGGAGGAATGGGACGAGCTGGAGAAATCCATCGTCGCCAACATCGCCGACGAGGTCAAGATCGCAATCACCGGCAACACGGTCGAGATGACCGTCTATAAAAAATTTAAAAACTAATTTTTGGAGGATTTTTCCATGCTGAACATCACGAAAACCAACGAGAACAACGCCCTGACGTTCGCCCTTGCCGGCCGTCTCGACACCACCACCGCCCCGCAGCTCGAAGGCGAGCTCAAGGATGCCCTCGACGGCGCCGCGTCGCTGACGCTCGATCTCGAGAAGCTCGAGTACATCTCCTCCGCCGGCCTGCGCGTGCTGCTCTCCGCCCAGAAGAAGATGGCCGGCAAGATGACCGTCACGCACGTCGGCGAGACGATCATGGAGATCTTCGAGGTCACCGGCTTCTCCGACATCCTCACCATCGCCTGAGCGGCCGCTTCCCGGAAAGGATCCGCACGCCCATGAATCACGCAAACAAACGGCTGCTCACCCTGCTGCTCGCTCTCGTCCTCTGCTTCGCCGCCGTGCCGGCCGCGCCGGCGGCCGCCGGGGAGGAGACGCGCGCCATGTTCTCCGCCGCGCTCTGGTCGCTGGCGGGCACGCCCGTCGTCAACTACGCCCTGCCCTTCACCGACGTCCCGCAGGACGCCGCCTATGCCGAGGCCGTCCGCTGGGCGGCGTCGGAGCGGATCGTCAACGGCGTCGGCGACAACCGCTTTGAGCCCGAGGGCAGGATCAGCCGCGAGGAGCTGGCGGTGATGCTCCATCGCTACGCCGTCCGGCTCGGTCTCGACGTCTCCGTCGGCGAGAACACGAACATTCTCAGCTACACGGACTTCCTCGACCGCTCCGACTGGGCGGTCGGCGCGCTGCAGTGGGCGCTCGGCGCCGGCGTGCTGAACGCGCGCGGCGACCGTCTCGACGCCTGGGGCGCCGTGACGTATGACGAGGCGGCGGATGCGCTCGCCCGCTTTGAGGAGCTTCTTTCGCTGAGCCTGTGGGCCTACGGTGCCCGCGCACGCTATGAGATCACCGAATACATGCGCGCGGTCACCGACGAGACGAGCCCGGACTACATCCCGGTGCGCGACCGCATCGCGGTCTTCGATCTCGACGGCACGCTCTTCTGCGAGACCGACCCCAACTATTTCGACTACACGCTGCTCAAATACCGCGTGCTGGAGGATCCGGACTACAAGGACAAGGCCTCGGAGTTCGAGCGCGAGGTGGCCAACAAAATCAGGGAGCAGAACGAGACCGGCAAGTCCTTCTCCGGCCTCGAGGTCGATCACGGCCGCGCCGTCGCCTCCGCCTTCGCCGGCATGACGGTCGGCGAGTTCAACGACTACATCCAGGAATTCAAAAAGCAGCCGATGCCAAGCTACGACGGCATGCTCCGCGGCGACGGCTGGTATCTGCCGATGCTGCAGATCGTCGACTACCTCAAGGCGAATGACTTCACGGTCTACGTCGTCAGCGGCACCGACCGCCTCATTGTCCGCGGCATCGTCTGCAATTCGCCGCTCGATCTGCCGAACCGGCAGATCATCGGCTCCGACGAGACGATCGTCTCCTCGAACCAGAACGGTACGGACGGGCTGAACTACGTCTTCACCGAGGGCGACGAGCTGATCCTCGGCGGCGACTTCCTCATCAAGAATCTGAAGATGAACAAGGTCTCCGTCATCATGCAGGAGATCGGCCAGCAGCCGGTGCTCTCCTTCGGCAACTCCACCGGCGACAGCAGCATGGCGGAGTTCGTGACGAGCGGCAATCCGTACCGCAGTCTCGCCTTCATGCTCTGCTGCGACGACACCGAGCGCGAGAACGGCAGCGAGAGCAAGGCGCAGAAAATGTTCGATCTCTGCGGGGAGTTCGACTGGGTGCCGGTCTCGATGAAGAACGACTGGCTGACGATCTACGGCGACGGCGTGACCTACCGCGCCGCCGAAAAGCCGGCGGCATGAGGCAGATCCTCTTCCTTGACGCCTGCGTGCGGCCGGAATCCCGCACCCGCCGCCTCGCCGCGCGCGTCCTGTCCCATCTGGACGGCGCGGTGACGACGCTGGATCTCGCGCGCGAGGGCCTCTCCCCCCTGACGGCGGAGAGCCTCGCGCGGCGGGACGCCGCCCTGCGTAAGGGCGACGCGGACGCGCCGATCCTGCGCTGCGCCCGCGCCTTCGCCGCGGCGGACGAAATCGTTCTCGCCGCCCCCTACTGGGACCTCAGCTTCCCGGCGTCCGTCAAAACCTACTTTGAACACGTGACGGTGACGGACGTGACCTTCTCCTACGGCGCGGACGGCCGCCCGATCGGCCATTGCCGCGCCTCGCGGCTCTTCTACGTCACGACGGCCGGCGGCCCGATCCTGCCGCCCCACCACGGCTTCGCCTACGTGCGCGACCTGGCGACTCTCTTCTACGGCATCCCTGACGTGCCGCTCTTTTCAGCGGAAATGCTCGACGTGGACGGCGCGGACGTGGAGGGAATCCTCCGCGACGCCGCCGCGCGCGTGGACGCGTATTTTCTGTGAAGGGAACGCGAGACGGAGAACGAACGAGAGGACCCTTTTGAAAAAAGGGCCCTCTCGCGCTCTCCCCGAAAACCTTCAAACAAGACAAAATGAAAACACAGGACAAGCGATCTGCACTCGCTTTGTCTCGTGTTTTGTTTCAAGGTCTTTGAGGTGGGGTCGAGGGGAGGGACTTTCTCCAGAAAGTCCCTCCCCCGCGCGAGACGGAGAACGAACGGCGCTCTCCCTGAAAACCTTTGGGCATGACACGGAACAGGATAAAGCAAAAACACAGGACAGGCGATCTGCGCTCGCTTTGTCCCGTGTTTTGTTTCAAAGTCTTTGAGGTGGGGTCGCGCGAGACGGAGAACGAACGAGAGGACCCTTTTGAAAAAAGGGCCCTCTCGCGCTCTCCCCGAAAACCTTTGGGCATGACACGGAACAGGATAAAGCAAAAACACAGGACAAGCGGTCTGCACTCGCTTTGTCCCGTGTTTTGTTTCAAAGTCTTTGAAGAGGGGGCGAGGAGAGGGACTTTCTGGAGAAAGTCCCTCCCCCGCGCGAGACGGAGAACGAACGAGAGGACCCTTTTGAAGAAAGGGCCCTCTCGCGCTCTCCCCGAAAACCTTTGGGCATGACACGGAACAGGATAAAGCAAAAACACAGGACAGGCGGTCTGCACTCGCTTTGTCCCGTGTTTTGTTTCAAAGTCTTTGAAGAGGGGTCGAGGGGAGGGACTTTCTCCAGAAAGTCCCTCCCCCGCGTTCCCCTCGCGCATCCCCTCACGTCCGGCTGTTGAGGATCTCCATCGGGCGCTTCGAGAGGATGAGCGCCGAGGCAAGGATGGCGGAGACGAGGCCCATGCCGCCGAGCAGGAGCAGGACGTCCCAGCCGGAGCGCGCCAGCGCCGCGTAGCCGACGGTCATATCGA
>Ga0208297_1001194_pt1 | contig 28590 bp, 30 predicted proteins | sample LMS_cellobiose_e_FD_187367 | JGI IMG/M metagenome (GOLD analysis project Ga0208297, IMG submission 187367) | Rumen-fistulated moose microbial communities from Alaska, USA - LMS_cellobiose_enrichment (SPAdes) (version 2) | ecosystem: Host-associated > Mammals > Digestive system > Stomach > Rumen... | reverse complement strand
CCCCCTACGGCTTCCTTCAGACCCCACCGTTACCAGTGACGCCCTTGCCCTCGGGTTATCTTCCCGCTGGTTAGGTGATAGGGCTTCTTTCAGCCCATCGGCTCAGCAAACATGCTGGTCAAACGATCGCCACGTCGCTGCGCTCCTCGCAATGACACATTATGAAGTCATTTTCACAGCAATGCCACCTAGCAGTTGCCGGTTCTTATTAACGGTAATTGTATCATATGTATTATCAACAGAGATTAGTATCAGTCGTGTATACTTGGTGGGAAGATGCAATGACTAGTTTAAAAGAAGGTGTGTTTGCATAGCTATTCCTACGGTTCGTTTTATAGAGACTACTGAAAAGGTGGTATTTCTCTCCTTTGATGATGGTCCGGAACCAGTCTTTACTCCTCTGGCACTGGCAGCATTAAAAAGATACAACAGTCAAGCCGTCTGGTTTATTTTGGGCAAACAAGCCGAACTTTATCCAGATCTGCTGCCGCAAATTTACCAGGGCGGACATGATATCGGCGTTCACAGTTATGATCATATTAGTCTGACCACATTACCGCAGCTGCAAATTGTCCAGCAGTTGGAGAGAACCAAAATGTTGATCCAAAAGGCTACCGGTCAGTTCTGGCCTTACTTTCGTCCCCCTAATGGAGCTTACAATAATAAGGTCCTGCAGGCAGCGGCTTCGGCCGGATTTCAGTGGAATGTCATGTGGTCTGTAGATCCCCGCGATTACAGGTCTACTCCTGAACAGATTATAGACCACGTTTTAATGAATCTTCGCCCCGGAGCCATCGTTATATTGCACGAAGTTTCCTCTTCTACCACCCAGGCCTTGCCCATAATTCTGCAGGAAATAAACAAACGCGGCTACCGCACTCGCAGTTTAAGCCAATACTTAACTTTTTCAGATCATGATTAATCGTATCTGCTAATTTGCTTAATATTGTATTTGGGGTATTTCCACATAATGGCACAGGCATTAATATTAAAATAAGTAAACATTTCCAGAAGGAGGAATAAGTATGAAAGCACTGTTTTTGAGGGAGCAGCAGCAACTCTCTTTAGAGGATACACCCGACCCAACCCTTCAAGACGGTGGTGATGTAATTGTTCGGGTAACGGCCTCTTCCATCTGCGGAAGTGATGTGCATTTTTGGAAAGGCCATCTTCCCAGCATCCCTGATTTTATCCTGGGTCATGAGTTTGTCGGCGAGATAATAGAGGTAGGTTCACAGGTCCGCTCCTTCCAGAAAGGGGACCGGGTAGCGGTTCCGGCCAACCCCTTTTGCGGTACCTGTGTTAATTGTCAAGCAGGACGGGTAAATAATTGCTTGACGGTTAAAGGAATGTTTGGCGCAGGTTTAATGATGGGCAATCTTCCCGGCGCCCAGGCTCACTATGTAAGAGTGCCCCATGCAGATGCTTGTCTGGCTAAAATCCCGCCTTCAGTTGACGACAAGGCAGCTTTGCTGGTAGGTGACGTACTGTCCACCGGTCTGTTCGCCATAGAAAATGGTTCTCCTCGTCCCGGCGACAATATAGCGGTTTTTGGAGCTGGACCGGTAGGGCTGTGTGCAGTAGCCTGTGCCCGGTTGTTCAGCCCGGCTAAAATCTTCTTGGTGGATATTGAAGATTACCGCCTGGAAGTTGGTGCTCAGCTGGGAGCGACCCATCTATTGAATCCTGAACGGGTCAATGTGGTTAAAGAAATCAAAGCGGCTACTCTGGGTGTGGGGGTTAACTTAACTGTTGATGCCGTAGGTCTGCCTAGTATTCTAAAAGACTGCATTACTTGTACTGCCCCAGGCGGTACGGTGTCGGTAGTTGGCATGGGAACGGCCAGTTTAGAATTTCCCATGATGAAGTTTATGTTAAAAAACTTGACTCTGCGAGGCGGCCTGGTACCTTTGGTTAATATGAAACGATTACTGACCTTGATTGAGGAAAAACGTTTGGATGTAACTCCTCTGATTACACATACCATAAAGCTTGAGCAAATAATCGAAGGCTATCATATGTTTGCAGATAAGAAAGACAACTGCATCAAAGTAATGGTGGTTCCCTAAAAAAGGGGGGGAACGGCTATATCTGGTGACCTTCGCTGTATACCATACCAAAACAGCTAAAACAGGAAAACCGTCCCCCTGTATAAATCTAGGCCAAAGCCCCTCCGTCCACAACTATGGTGGCACCGGTGGTATATGATGAGGCATCAGAAGCAAGATAAATCACGGCTCCGCACATCTCGTCCGGCTGTGCAGCCCGGTGCAGCGGTATCTGCGGTAACAGGACTTTCTCCATTAGTTCTTCGTTGTCAATCATCACGGACGTGAACTTGGTGTCTGTTAGTCCTGGGAGCAGCGCGTTTACCCTGATGTTCTCATGAGCCAATTCCTTGGCGAAGGATTTGGTCAGAGCAATAACCCCGGCCTTGGTTATTGAGTATACACCCTGCATAGCCGCAGGCCTGATACCATTAATAGAGGCCACGTTGATTATGGAACCGCCACCGTTTTTCATCATAAGCCGGGCTCCGTACTGGCACATAAAAAAGGTACCTTTCAAGTTCACCTCCATGGTCTTGTTCCATACATCCTCAGAGGCATCGATAATGTTGCCAAAGTAGAAGTTCATGGCAGCATTATTCACCAGGATATCAAGCTTGCCGTAGGTTGAGGCGATAAACTTGAACAAGTTTTCAATGTCACCCAGGACACCATTGTGACATACCTTGGAAACTGCTTTACCGCCAGCGATCTTGATAGCTTCCTCTACTTCCGGCAGCCCTTCCATGGTTTTGTTGGTAATGATAACTTCAGCACCGTACTCAGCCAAGGCTTTGGCTATGCTCGCGCCAATGCCGCGGCTGGCCCCGGTCACCAGGGCTACCTTTCCATCTAACCTGAAGTCTACTATCATATTATTCCTCCCCCTGTCTTTGATTCTTTAAGTAATTCCGGATGAATGAACCCCGGCTGCGGATATCAGGTCAATCCTGCTTCCAAACTGCCGGCAACTCGAAATTAGTAACAGTAATGAAAGGTAAAGCGTTAATGGGAATACAAGTGCATTTTTGAGCAAGCGTGCAAATCTGCGAGAATATCGTGGGCTTGATAATTCGATATCTGGTGTATTACAGATCCGACTTTTCAATAACCTTTAGTGCGGTTGCTTCCAGTGCTCTAATTGGGCCCATTAGCATGCCAAATCGTTGATCCTTGGTTTGCCCGTGGTAGAAACGATAGTATATCTGCTGGGCGATGACTGCCAGCCTGAACAAACCAAAGCAGTAATAAAAATCGAATTTATCTGTTTTTATACCCATCAGTTCACCATAAAGGGCAAACTGTTCCTTTCGGGTAAGCATACCCTCAAGATGGGTCGGCATCGTGCGGATGACCTGCATTTCTTCCGGGTCGTCCTTCTCTACCCAGTATCCCAGCGAGGAACCCAGATCCATCAGGGGGTCACCCAGGGTTGCCATTTCCCAGTCAAGGATACCTATGATTTCAGTGGGATCACTGGGATTCAGCACGGCGTTATCAAACTTAAAATCGTTGTGTATTATCCCCACAAGCCCGGATTCACCAGGCATCTTGTCGTGCAGCCACTGCATCACCCTTTCAAAATCAGGAGCGTCGGGGGTCCTGGCATCCCGGTACCTGCCGCTCCAGCCCTCTACCTGGCGCCTTACATAACCCTCGGGTTTGCCGAAATCAGCCAAACCCGCCTTAATGTAATCCACCGAATGTAAGTGGCTCTGCGCTTTGATCAGGTTTTCGCTAAGGGTGCGGGCTTCCTTAGCATTGAATTCCATTCCCTGGGGAAGATCCCGGCGCAGAATAATACCCTGTATGCGTTCCATAACATAAAAAGGACATCCCATGACAGATTCGTCCTCGGTATACACCAGTGGCTGCGGACAATAGGGAAATACCGGTTTCAGAGCACTGAGTATTTTATACTCACGCTTCATGTCATGAGCGGTCTTGGCCTTCCGGCCAAATGGCGGCCTGCGCAGCACCATCTCCCGGTTCCCGACTTTCACCAAGTAGGTAAGATTGGAAAACCCACTGGGAAACTGTAGAATTTCGATTTCGCCCTCCAGGCCAGGAATATGGTCATGCAGAAATTCCAACACTTTTTGAGCATCAATTTCCTCACCACTCCTAATCGAAGTGGCGCGATCCATCACATCACCCATACCAACCCTCCTCACATTATTTGATCAGCAAAATTGACTCTGCTACATGGATCACAAAGTCTGCATATTCGTCTACGGACACTTTGCGGCTCCTGTATTTCCAACGTTTGAGATACCAGTCCTGCAGCATGGCCTTAATCACGGCAGCCGCCAGAACCACGTTGTCATCCCGGAAGACTTGTTCCTTGACGCCTTCATTGATGATATCAATAAAGATTTTCTCCGTCTGAAGCTCACTTTCTATGGCTCGCTTCTGTTCATCCTTGGGCAGGTTTCTGGCCTCAATGTAGGTGAAGTAGAACCAGTTGCGCATGGCCTCACTTAAATATATGTGCGACTTTATAGCCAGCCTTAGCTTCTCCAAAGGGTCACTTCCCTTGGCAATCTGATCGGTAAGCACCTGGTAGGCGATCTCCCGGCCCTGAGTTTGTATAAGAACCAGCAGTTCCTCCTTGTTAGTAAAGTAAGAGTACAGCGCACCCCGGCTCAGACCTGATTCAGCAGAAAGATCCCTGATGCTCATGGCCTGGAAGCTCTTTTTACTGCAGATGGCTAGAGTAGCATCAATGATCCGTATCAGGTTGTCGATCACTTTCTTTTCCTTCTTAACTTTTATGGAATTACGGTTCCGCTCCAATATTTGACCTGATATTTCTTCCTTGGATAGATTAACTAATTTTTTAAACTCGCTGTAATTCATGGGTTTAATCCAACCTCTTTAATTTTTTGGTTCATATTCTCTGAGTATCCTCTTGCCCGCATTTATCTTGTGTACTTCATCAGCACCGTCATATATCCGGGCGGCGCGTTCATGCCTGTAAAAGTAAGCCAGTATGGTATCATCAGTCATACCCAGGCCGCCATGAACCTGCAAAGCCCGGTCTACAACCTGCTGCATCACGTTTGCCACGAAAAACTTGATCAGTGATATGTCCACCCGGGCGGCTTTCTGACCAAGGTTGTCGATCCTCCAGGCCGCGTGCAAGGTCATAAGTTTGGCCGCCTGTATCTCAGCTGCTGACTCGGCCACCATGGCCTGGATGAGCTGCTGCCTAGCCAAAGTCTTGCCATCAGGCGCTATCACCCGCTCATTAACCCGGCGGCACATTAATTCAAAGGCCCGGTTGCAAACGCCGATCCACCTCATGCAGTGGTGGATACGTCCCGGCCCTAACCTTTCCTGGGCAATAGCAAATCCCTGGCCCTCTGGCCCTAACAGGTTGCTCTGGGGAACCCGGCAGGACTGGAACAACACCTCACCATGACTGGAGTATCCGCGGCCTGCGTGTCCCATTACCGGGATGTTTCTTACCAGATTGAAACCTGGCGTACCGGTGGGAACAATTATCATACTGGCCCGCTGGTGAGGGGGTGCGTCGGGATTGGTTACCGCCATACATATGGTAAAATGAGCGCCGTCGGCGGCGGTCGAGTACCACTTTTGGCCGTTAATTACGTAATCGTCGCCGTCTTTAACAGCTGTGGTTTCCATCATGACCGGATTAGAACCGGGCATCTCTACTTCGGTCATAGAAAAGCAGCTGCGTATTTTACCCTCAATCAGCGGCCGCAGGTACTTTTCTTTCTGCTCCTCAGTGCCGTACTTGTGCAGTATCTCCATATTCCCTGCATCCGGCGCCTGGCAGTTAAAAACATAATGCCCCAGAGGGGTCCTGCCCAGAGCTTCTGACACCAACCCATGCTCCACCAGATTAAGACCCAGGCCCCCATATTCCTTATCCTGGTTAGGTGCCCACAGTTCCATCTGTTTGACCATCCTGCGCTTTTCTTCCAATACTGGTTCCATCTCGGTGAAATCCCTGGTAAGAAACTCGTGTTCTAGGGGTATCAGCTCTTTGTCCACAAACTCGTTTATCATACCGACAATGGTCTTCATCTTATCAGACACTGCAAAATCCATTAACTCTCCTCCTTTACCTGTAAGTAATAAGTTCACCTGATTGGCAATACTCCAGATGGGGGTAGCTGTTAAAAGTGTGCAGAACAAGACCTGATCTTCCATACCCAAACTTGGTGATAGAGGTGTTAACCAGTCTCCAGCCGGTGCGGATAGCATTATAGGGAGACATACCAGTAGCCAGATGCAGAGCGGTGGAAATCACCCCTCCCGAGGAAAATATAATTACCCGGCTGTTTTTATCGATTTCCGCTGTGATCAGACGGAGGGCCTGTTCAACCCTAGCCTTAAACCTGCTCCAGCCCTCTACACCATCCGGATCGGTATCATCCGCAAGCCACTTGGTGGTAATCCTGTCAAAAACCAATTGAAATGACTTATTGTCAGTGTAAAACTGTTCGATCAGAGGATGAATAGAGTCGTCTTCTCCAGCTACGATAGGAAGGTAGTGCTGGATTACCCCCTCAAACTGGTACTCGTTCAGCCCTTCCAACTTCCTGAGTTCCGGAATTCCACTAGTATGGGCACACAAATAATCCAGGATAATCTCTGCAGTATCCACCTGACGTTTGAGGGTCCCGGAATAAGCTTTATCAAATGATACACCGGTGTTCAATAAATACTGGGCAACTAGAAGGGCCTGCTCCTTGCCCCGGTCAGAAAGAGCATCGTAATCCCCCCGGCCAAAGGAAGCCTGCCCGTGACGTATAAATATCAACTCACTCATAAATCTTCCCCCTAACTCCAGATTAGTTAATATCTGTAATAATGTCAACAAAAAAAGGACGGATGTCCGTTTTTTTCTTGACTAATTTTCCAGCCTGGAATATATTGACTATAATCCAATAATACGCAGGAAATAGGCTTGGCAATACAGTGTCGTTGCTCAAAACAACTTCGTACCTGCTGCCTACAGGTGACAAATGCTGAAGGAAAAGGATAGAACGACATGAAAATCTTGGTATGCATAAAACAGGTTCCTGATCAGGAATCCCGGCCCATGGTGAATGTGCAAAGAACCTGGGCTGAATATGGCGATAAAACAGCTTACTGGATCAACCGTTACGATGAGCATGCGGTAGAAGAGGCTCTGCGTATTAAGGACATAATGCCGGAAACATCAATAGATATTGTGTCCATTGGTCCCCAGCGGGTTACTTCTGCCATTAAGAGATGTATAGAGATGGGAGCGGATCAAGGATTTCACCTTTACTATGACCGCATGGAGTATGTCAGCCCATCGCTTAAGTCACAGCTGATTGCTGAATTCTGCCGTAACAGGAAATATGACCTGATTTTAACCGGGGTTATGTCTGAAGACACGATGTCTGCCCAAACCGGGCCGATGATCGCCGCCCGGCTGGGGATTCCCTCTGCTACCTCGGTGATTAAACTGGATGTCCATGCAACCGGTGGATACATTCGAGTGGAAAGGGAGCTGGAAGCAGGCCACAGGTGTTCCCTGGACCTGGCTCTACCGGCTCTGATTGCAGTCCAGTCAGGAATCAACCGGCCCCGGTACCCATCATTTTCAAATGTTATGCGGGCTAAGAACACCGAGATTAAAGAGATCCGGTACGATATGAATGTTCCGGCGGGAAGATATGAAACAGTTGCAAGTATTCAGGAAGCTGCTTCAGAGCGGGCTGGAATAAGACTGGAAGGATCAACGGCTGAAAAGGCAGCAGCGCTTTGGCAGCTGCTGCATGAAAAATCCCTTATATAAAGGAGAACAGTATGGGTAACTCAATAATGATAATGTGTGAACAAAGTGGCGGACGCATACTTCCCATCACATATGAACTGATTTCCTGCGCAGCCCAGCTGGCTGATTACTATCATTCCAGGATAACGACAGTTCTGCCGGGCTTTATTACTGATCCCGGTGCAGTTAGCGGAGCAGATCTGCTGGTTATAAACAGCCCTGGCCTGGCCCAGTACACTTGCGAAGGATGGGAAAGAGCCGCCCTTATAGCTGCTGAGCAGATAAGGCCTGATATTATCATCATCGCCCATACCTCAACAGGAGCCGATTATGCCCCCCGAGTCGCAGCACAGATGGATGGATGCTGTATAACCTCGGTATGCGGCATAGAATTCTTCGAAGGAAACATAGCTTATCGCCGGAGCGGATTTCATGGCAAACTGGATTTGCTTTACAGAGGGGGGAAGCCTCCACTGGTTATAACAGTAGCCCCTGGGGCATTTCCTCCCCATGACCAGTTCGCAGAACCAGGCGTGATTAACGTTATTGATATGGACTTCTGTCCCCAATTTACGTCAAACCTGCAGTTTAACATACCGGACCAGTCCAATACTGAGCTGGAAGACGCCGAGGTAATTATAGCCGCCGGTAAAGGTATCGGCAAAGCTGAAAACCTTCAATTGCTGCGCTCTATGGCTGCTTGCTTCAACAGGTCGGCCATTGCCGGATCAAGGGTAGTGTGTGATAATGGATGGCTGGAGTATAGTGCACAAGTAGGCCTTACTGGGAAAAAGGTTGCCCCCCTGCTATATGTAGCCTGTGGTATATCCGGCTCCCCCCAGCACATTGTGGGGATGAAAGACTCGAAAACAGTGGTAGCTATTAATCGTGATCCGGAAGCGGTTATTTTCAGGTATTCAGATATCTGTGTAGTGGAGGACCTGGAAAAGTTCATTCCGGCATTTATCCAGGAGGCCGAAAAACGCCGCGAAGAAATTTAGAGCACCCGGTCAGAGAAAGGGGTATTAATATTAGGGATTACAGGAACCGCACGGCTCATATCCCGCATCTAGAGCTTCCTGTTTGGAGGCAAACCATACCTGATTAGATGGTTTGGTCCTTTTTCCGGATGGACAGTCCGGGTAGTGAAATTTCTTGGAATTGGCATTGCCCATGTACTTGGCAGAAACACAGTCCGTATCCTTCGGTTCATCCTGGGGTTCTTCAACATATCCCCATAACCCCCGCCCTGCCTCACGGGCTTCCTTTTGAGCCGCTTTAAAACGTTCTACATATTTAACATTGGGGGGATAGGTAGCCAGCTGGGCATAGCCTTCCTTCAGCAGTACTTCATTAAACAGCTCTTCATCCAACCACACATAAGCCAGCAGCCTCCCATATCGATCCCGTTCTTCCACATCGAACTCCAGTTTTACGGTTTGATCAGTTAGCTTCTCCTTGGTAAAGTTGCTGGCCTCTTTTCCGTAAGGTTCAACTCCTATGGTGGGATGGACCGTCTCCGGCGTATCCACTCCTATCAAACGTACTTTTTCGGTAGTTCCGTTGAGGCTTACTTCTATAGTATCTCCATCCACAACTCGAACCACCCGGGCGGTGTTAGAATCATTACTGCCGGACCCACATCCACTGGCCAATAAAGAAACCAGCAAACAAGCCAGCAGCAGACTATATAGATGATTGCGTTTCAGGTATAACAAATTCCTCATATCTAACCTCGTCTCATTGGTAAGGTTTTCTTACTAAAACCTGTTGTCTTTCGTATCATTGCTGTGAAAATGCTCAACAAACCCGAAGCCTTCTTATGTGTCATTGCGAGGAGCGCAGCGACGAAGCAATCCCTATGCCGGTTTACGCTAACCACGGCTCGGCAGGAATGTTTGCCGGGATGCAGGGGTATTAGCCAGCTCGCTCCGGGACTCCTCGCCTGCAACACATCGGCTTACTTCGGTGCGAAGGGTAACCTACTGGCAACTAAGAGCTCCTGTAATGACAAGAAAGATGGCCTACGTTTGAACAGTATTAGCAGGGCTACAGAGTCGTCGCCCCCTGCAACCCATATTTTCATTAATATCGTGGCCTAACAGTCAGAACCCGTTTTCATAGGTACTTAGAAGCTTCCCGTACACTTAAAGGTGCCAGGGTGTGAGTATCTAAAAATTCCCGTACCCATTCCTTATCGGTTTTGGAGTATTCCCGCAAAATCCAGCCTATGGCTTTATTGATGAAAAACTCCTTGCTACCGCTGTTTTTCTCGATAATCTCTGCCAGGATACGAGTATCGGTTTTGTTCTTATATTTAAGCTGGTAGAGTATAGCGGTTCTAGCCAGCCATATATTATCGCTGTTGGCCCAGGCCACCACACAATCCTTTACCAGTTCAGGGTGTTTCAGGCACAGGGTTCCCACCGGTATGGAAGCCAGTTTGTCCACCGTGTCCCACCAGGATTTCATAAGGATCAAGGTCTGGAGGTGGTATATATCGACGGGCTGCAGGTATTCTTTAAGTTCTACCAGGTAATCAAGGGCCACGTACTGGTATTCTCTTTCCGGCAGGTCCCATAGAGCATATACATCCTGCCATTCTATCCGGCCTTGTTTTTTGGCCCGCTTTATAAAATCTTTCTGCAGCTTTGTGCGCACCGGCTTAGGTATCCCCAGGAAAGGAAACTGGTTCTTCATATAAGCAGCCATGCCCTCCGCTAGTTGTGGATTGCGGTTGGCATTCAGCGTTTCAATCAATTCGTGCAAAACCTTACCTCCCTTTTTCCTGTCTAAATGAGTACCAAAGAAATGCAGCGCAACTAACCGGAACTGGTGCAGGCTACCAGGGAATGTGAACTTTGAACTCCTGGTGGCAGGCCGGGCAAGTAACACCATGAGTTCCTCTCCGGCGCGGCAAACGAAGTATCTTTTGACAATAAGGGCAGCGGCGATAACGGTGGGTATTTATCTCCCTTATCCTGCGCATGGTCAGGGAACCTTGCTTTCTGAGGGGGTTCCAAAGTTTAAGAAATCTCTGGTTTTCCCTTTGCCGGCGATAGGTATTGCGGGAAAAAGCCCGGTAGATAGTCCAGACTATTATTATCCACATCAATATCTCCACAAAGGGAGAGTGAAGAAACAAATTGACGAACAGCAAAGCAAAAGCCAAGGCAATCAAAGCATAATACAGCTGATCCACACCATACCTGCCCCGCATGAAACGTGCCAGTTTTTCCTGGAAATTACCCATTCATTGCTTCTCCTTGGTTTTCAATTTGTCAGCAGGACGTTTGAAGTTGGCACTCATAATATACTTCCTTCCAAACATCAGGCCTTTCCTCAGGAAAGGTCCTTTCCCAAAAGCTAACCTTCTGGCAGTGATCGATTAATATGACCGTGGAGGTTTTGGTGCCATAACCAGGCATGGTGACAAAAGCCGGAGCCAGTTTTCGTTCCATTTCCAGGCTTACTCCAGTATGGGGCAAATCCCGGTCATCCGGCTGCTCCTGATTAGCCATAATAGCAAATAACTGTTGTGCATCCACCTCTTCATTTTGGAGAGCCGCCTGCAGTTCCTGTTTTCCCTTGATTACTTTGGGCCAGGGATCGTCCAGCAAGGCATTGCTCAAGCCATAGATTCCAGCTGTAATTTTCCTCAAAAGTTGTTCCCGGTTTGAATAGTAGTACAGTGAAGTACAGTCACCAACCAATAGGTTAAAGCCATTATAGGACTCGCCCCGGTCTGGAATCTGTTCAATATATGAGGAAGGAGTCATGCTGCCTGTCAGGTAGTTAGACACCAGTCGTCCCCGGGAGGGAGCGTCCTTTTTGTTGCGGGAGGGGTCCCGGTAGTTGGTCAAAGCAGCAAAACGCCCGCTGGTGGTGATGCCCATCCAGGTGCCGCCTTCTTTTAAATCCCGCCCGGCTAAAATATAGGGATGGTCCTGCCAAAAGCCAGCCGGTAAAGTGGGCCGATTATAAAACTCATCCCGGTTGGAAGCTAACACTAATTTATACTTAGGATGGTAATCATAAGCAAATAATATTAGACACATTTTGCCTCCATATTAATATGCAAGTCAGCATAGTTTAACTGCAGGATAACACCTATATCCTGCCAAGTAAAGTAGTCCTTTAGGTCGATGACAATATAAGGAAGAGTCAACCTGACCTTATTAAACCAATACTATGCTATAATCCAACTATGATATCAGTCACCAAGGAGGGGGCTATATGAGTACTCAGCCAGGAACCATTAATGCCAAAAAAATAGCGGTGTTTTTGATATTAACATTCATCTTGGCTATAGTTATCGGGTCAATTCCGGCTTTATTAAAACTGGAGTGGCAAGGAAACACAGCAGCTATAATTGGCGTAATATACATGCTGTTTCCAGCTTTGACAGCAATTTTTGTCCAAAAAGTCCTCTATCATGAACCTGTAATGGAGCCCCTTAAAGTGTCATTCAAACTGAACAAGTGGTTTGCTGTAGCCTGGTTCTTACCTGTACTCCTAGCTCTAGCAGCAATTCTAGTGGAAATACTGTTTCCAGGAGTCTCTTATTCATCCGATATGGCAGGAATGATGGAACGTTACCGGGATATAATGACCGCGGATCAACTGGCTGAAATGGAAAAGTCCATACAGCAGATGCCGGTTCACCCGTTGTTTCTTACCATTGTTTCGGGTATGATGGCCGGAATCACCGTCAACGCGCTAGCTGCCTTTGGTGAAGAATTGGGCTGGCGAGGCTTCCTGCTGCGAGAATTCAAAGCATTGGGTTTCACCCGGGCATCATTATTCATCGGTATCATCTGGGGAGTGTGGCATACACCTTTGATCCTGCAGGGGCACAACTACCCGCAGCACCCGGTAGCTGGTGTTTTTCTTATGATATTATTCTGTACATTGTTGACCCCGCTGCTCAACTATGTCACCCTAAAGGCCCGGTCAGTAATAGCCGCGGCCATCATGCACGGTACTTTGAACGGTACCGCAGGTATTGCCATCATGATGGTAAAAGGGGGCACTGATTTGACCATTGGTCTCACTGGTGCTGCCGGTCTAATCACCTTGCTCATTGCTAATATAATTCTCTATTTGGCAACTCGAGGATACCGTGATATCGAATATGCTTAGAATTAGTTACCGTTCAGCCTCAGTCAGGGAGTCCCATGCCTGGTCCACCAGACTCCTATTATCTAACAAGCTTGTCACCAAGTGGTTGTCCAGCTCTCTCTCCTGGACCATCTTGTTTAATTCCGCGGATATATGATCCCAACTCATGCCAGGCCGGTAAGGCCTGTCCTCATGCAATGCTGTAAAAATATCAGCCACGATTACTATACGGGACTGAATTTCGAGCTCAGCACTGCATTTTCCGAAAGGATAACCAGAGCCATCAGAGCGTTCATGATGATAGGCTGCCCATTCAGCCAAAGGGAAGGTTTGGGTTAGAGGCTTGAGCAGCCAATAAGTATAGTAGGGGTGCTGTTTAATAGCATTAAACTCTGAAGAACTCAGCGGCCCAGGTTTTTCCAGGATTTCTGTCGGTACGGACAGCTTGCCCAGATCATGAAGCAATCCAGCAATTTCCAACTGTTGTGCTTCTGCAAAAGATAATCCTACCTGTTCTCCTATAAAGCGAGCCAGCCAAGCTACTCCCCTGGAATGCCGGTAAGTAAATGTACTTTTGGCGTCAACCACCCGGGCGAACAAGCGAGCTATATCGGCCAAGTATTCCAGTTGCATTGGTATGCGGGAAACAGGAGCTATAGTCTCCAGCAAATAGGCTTCCCATGGTGAAGCCAAGTCAAACCAGAAACTATCGTGCTTGGCCAGGTCATTTAGCAAATCTACCAGGTCAGGGTCAAAGAAATGTCCCTTCAAGCGATGCAGGGTTCGCATTATAAACTCTTTCTGATCCAGTATGTTACCTTCATCCGCAATCATAATATCCAAGCGATCAGCCAGGTGTATGATACGACTATGCAGGGGGATATGAGCACCCTTTAAACCAGATGGATTATTTCCGGACCAGCGGTCATGATGAGTGGCTATAATACCAGCCAGGTGGTTTAATGACCGGTTTTCCCTAATAAGTTTCTCACCCCGTAGGCAGTGCTCCCAGGGGCATTCAACTTCCAAGTGCAGAAGCTGCAGTTTTTCCTGCCAGCTGATAACACCAATATCATGAATAAGCACCGCTTGCATCAACTGCAACAGCTCATCTGTGTCTAAACCAGCAGCCAAACCGAGTTTAGCGGCTATTAGCGCGGTGCGGCGGTGGTGACGCATCAACCCCTGATGCGAAAAGTCCAGACTGCGGGAAAGGCTCAAAAAACTTCCGATTATGTTCATTTCATCACCTATTTCGCCAACCAAGCTGTTTTTCTGTAAGCTTGTATATTGTCTTGTCGAAATCTGTAATAAACCTTTATTTAACAATGTACTATTTGTCCACTTTTTGGTCAATGAGTACCAGAAGAAGTAGTTTCCTATGGGGATTTATGATGGCATCAGGCAACGTGACTTCGGTTAAATTGACATCTTAAGAATTCTTAAAATGTGCTTCCTACTTCGGTATTTTCAAGGATGTTTTCAACTCTTTTTATCCACTCGCATCGCAGGCAAGCAAACAAAAATTAACAAAACTTCGTAATAATTTACTCCAAGGGTTTACTTTCGAGGAAGGATATTGATGGAAAATGCAGAAATGTTAATCACGCTTTGAAAAAAAGATGTCTTCAAACCCAGTGGTCTAAAACTCATATTATCACTTAGGCCTATAGGGGGCCATTCAATGTTTTCATGCAGACAAGTCTCGCAATGGTCACACCGTAATTCTGATAGTATTATTGGATATTCCACCAAATCTGGTCTCCTCCTTATAGCCCTTGAGCAACCGGTGAACAAAATTAGCATATACTTTGGTATGTTGTTAGTAATTAGGCAGTAAAGGAGATGGTGCGGACTCGATGAGAAATACACTGAAATGGCTTGGACTTCTTGTTGTAGCTGGATTTGCCATGATGCTGACAGTCAAAATACCAGCGCTGGGATTAGCTGAAGCTAGTTTTTGTGGCAGGTGCCATGCCATGGATTATCAGGTTTCTACATATCTCCATTCTCCTCATGCCAATGCTGCCAATTGCGGTGACTGTCATGACCCCCATGGGCTGATTACCGGAAGCGTATTTGCTGCTTACACAGGGGCACGGGACGTCTATCGTGTAGTTACCAACACCACCCCCGAAGAAATTCGTACTACCAATCTCAGTAAGAAAGTGCTACAAAACAACTGCTTGCGCTGTCATGGGGACATCATGGCTGACATTGGCGATACCAGCCACAATAACGGGAGCTATTGCTTCCACTGTCATCAAGAAATCGTTCATGAAAAATGATGGGTAAGGAGGGCGATGTTTTGATTTCTAACCGCATTAAGAAATGGCTGTTGATTGGCATACCTGTTTTGTTGGTGATATTGGTAGTATGCATATTCTTTTTCAACCGCCATAACGAGGTGACCTTGGAGGGCCCCCAGGGGGAAATAGCTGCCCATGAAACTGACTCATCTGTCTGGGCACGCTTTTACCCGGCTCACTGGGATAGCTATCAGGCCAATTACGATAACACCGAGAAACCTTCCCATTTTGAAACCAAGCCTTATCTACAAGTTATGTATGCCGGCATCGGGTTTGCCAAGGAATATAATGAACCCCGGGGACATGTTTACACCATAGAAGATGTTTTATCTATTGATCCGGCTCGTAAAAAGGCAGGAGCCTCTTGCATCACCTGCAAATCTACCCAGGCTCCAGAATTAATAGAAAAACACGGTGAACAATACTACCTGATGTCCTTTGATGAAATCATTAATGAGGTAAACCAACCCATCGGCTGTTTAGACTGCCATGATCCCAAAACCATGGACTTAAGACTGACCCGTCCGGCATTAATTGAAGCATTGCAGAGGCAAGGAAAAGACATAGACAGTTTTACCAACCAGGAAATGCGCAGTCTGGTCTGCGCCCAATGTCATGTTACCTATTATTTTGAACCGGACAGCAAAGAGATTACCTTCCCCTGGGATAAAGGATTAAAAGCCGACCAGATTCTGGCTTATTACGATGAGGAGGGCTTCAGCGAGTGGGTACACCCCGACGCCGGCACCGGTTTGGTCAAACCACGCCATGCTGAATATGAAACATTTATAGACAGCACACATCAATCAGCCGGAGTAGCTTGTGCCGATTGCCATATGCCATATACTCGTGTGGGCAATAAGAAAATAAGCTCTCATACCTGGCAGAGTCCTTTAAATAATATTGAAGAAAGCTGTACCACCTGTCATCGCAATGGTACCGACTGGCTGATTAAGCGGGTAAAAACCATTCAGAACCAGGTCAAACAGACTCAGGATATAGCCGGGAATGCAGTGGTGCAAGCCATTAACGAACTAAAAATCAGCCGCGAATCTCCGGGGGTCGATCAGACTAAGCTAGAGGAGGCTATGTACCAGCACCGCAAAGCGCAATGGTACCTGGACTATGTAGCTGTTACTAATGGCTATGGCTTCCATAATCCTACCGAAACTTTAAACAATCTAGGTATTGCCATTGACTCAGCACATAAATCCGTGCAGCTGGCCCGGGAAGCTCGAGGAGTTCGATAGACAACAGTTTTCACAGCCTGCTTAAGCCCTGGGGGATTTCTCCCCCAGGGCCATTTACTGGTATCAACCCTAAAATACATATTTTCGTCAGCCAGGAATTACTTTAACGTAAAAGGTTCGCTGGCGCGGCCCGTCGAACTCACAGAAATAAATCCCCTGCCAGGTTCCTAACACCAAGCGTCCACCGGCTATAGGAATCATCTCGGAGGGTCCCAAGGTGCTGGCTTTCAGATGAGCAGCAGAATTGCCTTCGCCATGGCGATCCCGGGAATGGTTCCAGGGGTACATTTCTTCCAGGCGCATCATGATATCGTGTACCACATCGGGATCTGCATTTTCATTTATGGTTACAGCCGCCGTGGTATGCGGACAGTAAACCAGAGCTAGGCCTTCCTGAACAGCCTCCTGTCTGATAATATCCTGTACCTGGGCAGTTATATCCAGCATTTGTGCGTGTTGTTTGGTCTGCAGTTTAATTTTATGCAGCAACCCACCACCTCCAATGGTTTCCCAGCTCGCTATCACCAAATTTATTCGACCTTTTACCGCTTAACTCCTATCATATAGGAATGACTTTTCATCCATCGGATGCCCCGTAACAACCCAGTTTAATTAGCACTTTCCAATAATTGTCGTTAGTGGTAAACTATGCTCATCATGATTGTGGAGGGAATCATCGATGAGAAATTAAGTTGGTTTGTAACAGGAGGCTCAGGGACACAGCTTGGACTAAGTGGGATTTGGCGCAGAAGTATACAAAGTTGACGCTGGTAACTGGCTATGACCAGGAGTTGATAGGCGCTGAACGGGACGGCAAGCTTACCATTTCGGCATACGGCAAAGTTACCGGGAATACTGAAAATCTTACCGCCCCAGATGGCATCCAGGAATACACTTTTAACATAAGCGGTGCTCAGCAGTTGGGGATTGAAACTGGTGATGCCTGATCCAATAGCCTTATATTAAAAGCTGTAGTCGAGTAGAAACATGGTGAGGAGGGATTTTCTTTGAAAAAACGACTGGTATGGATAACTATCCTGACTCTTATCTCTGCCCTGTTCTTAGTCGGTTGCGGGAGCGACCAGAACACTGCTTCAGATAATAATTCTCATAATAATTCTGATAAAACCTCTGCTCTGGTGGAGCCCGCTCAGCTGCTAACCAAGCAGGAAGCTGAAGAGATTTTGGGTGAACCTGTCAAAGATGCTAAGGTCAACACCAATCCCATAGGGCAAATAATCTTATTCTATGAACCTGTCGCTGAAACTACTTCCCTGAGGTACGTGCAGCTATCGGTCAATCAAACCGCTGCTATGCCCGAGGCTATGAGAGAATCCGGTTCCTCAGCAGCCACCCTGTTCGCTGACTCTAAAAAGCTGCTGGAACAAGCCGAAACTGTCAGCGGATTAGGAGATGATGCTTTCTGGGGAGGCAGCGGCCTGGCAGCTGGAGCAGGTCTGCATGTTCTCAAAGGAGATGTCTATTTTACTATTGATGCAGCCTTGGGGGATGATGCCGCCAGCCGTGAAGCAGCGGAAAAGCAAGCGGAAAAGATATTGAGCAGGTTATAAATAGTAATTAGGGGTTGTCACACCACCTAGTTCTATTGACAACCCCTTTCCATAGACTCCTATACAGGTTTACCGGGCAAATCCTTTAGCCTGCGTCTTACCATCGCCCGCACCGATAATACTATTAACAGCAGGATTACTATGATGAGTCCATAAACAGCCAGAGCTATTCCGTTGGGATGGGCTAGTCTGGCTGGCAGCGAAGAGTCATCTTCAACGATCTTGCGCCCCTGTTTTTGGCTGTAATAGTCGGGTACCTGCGGTATCCCATTCACCTTTTCGAAAGACTGCAGGTAACTGGCTAAAGCCCACCATTCCTTAACTTCATTATTATCCGCATCTCGTATAATGTAGGCTTCAAAGTCGGTAATGGGAACTCCCTCTTTGGTCTTGGGCACCAGAGACAACAGCCCAAAGGATTTATCGCCCACTAATGATAGCATTTGGGCTGAATACAACCCGGCAGCTACCCGGTACAGCTTATCATCTTCAATTTCTTCTCTGGAGCCATCCGGCTTCAGCAGGGCTGCATCGGTTACCTTGTTAAAGATCATACGGTGGGGATTAAAGGTATAGGTAAGACCGGACATATACAGTTGGGCCGGTTTCATAATGGGAGCTATGGAGGCATCCACCTCACATACCGTTTTTAACTCTTTACCGGTCAAATATACTGATATTAAGGGGTAACCTGACCTTTTATCCGGGCCAATGCCCAAGGAACTGACATTGAAGGCATCAGATACAGTAATATTGCCTTCTACAAAAGAAGCCCTAATGGTACCAGCCGGTACCACTGCTACGTCCACTGGTTCGTAATTTTCCCCTTCTGCCTGTTTTATCGCATAGATATAGGAATCACCAATAAGATTGGCTAAAGGCTGCTCATCGTGGACCTGCTCGATGTCCGATACCGGGGTAAAGCTGAAAGGAGTATAAGCCAAAATATCATCAAAACCCATGTTCATCCGCGTAAGGTATTTATCTTGTACCAGAGCCTTAAACTCCTCGATACGCTGAGCCATAGTTTCATCTGCAGCAATGTCCCTGCTGATGGGCAGAAGCTGGTAATTCACCAGGGACCAGGTACCCGGAGATTCATTGGTTAAAGTAATCTTACCTAAATTCTTACCATAGTGACCCGCTGAGCAAATATAAGCATCACCTACCACAAGGGGTTCGTGCAAGGTGGTATGAGAGTGGCCGCTAATGATAACATCGATCCCAGGTACCTCCCGGGCTAGAATCACATCCTCAGACTTATCAAGATCTGTCTGGGTACCGGAATGGGACAGGCAGATGATCATATCCACTTTTTCCTGCTGCTCCAATTTATTAACTACTTTGCGGGCTGCTTCCACCGGGTCAGTAAATTCCAATCCGGCCATGGGCGCATTGGAATCAGCATCTTTGCCCAAAATGCCAAAAACCCCGATTGTGTATCCCTTGCGGTCCAAGACTATATAATCCTTGACTTCATATTCCTGCATCGCCTTTTGCAGCCTCTGCAGGTCCTCGCCGGCAATATTTCCCTGTTCATCTGCAGGGAACTGAAGATTGGCCGCCACTATATGCGGCAATCGCTCCCCGCTGGCTTTAGCCGCCCGCAGGCTGCTAGCTAAGCCTTCGGGTCGAAAATCGAACTCGTGATTGCCGAAAGTAGTGGCATCATATCCCATCTGCCCCAGCAGCCTCAAACCATGAGCCTCCTGACTAAATATGGTCTGGAAAAGCGTACCCATAGAAAAATCACCGCCATCCACCAGGATCAGGTCCGGGTCTTTAGTCCGTTCCTGGTTAATGACGGTCTGTAAACGCGCAAAACCTCCCTGCTCTACAGCTTGGCCGTCCTCCTCCACTGTATAGGGCAGCAGGTTATCATGTAAATCATGGGTAAATAGAATAGTAAGAGCTTCCTGCCCAGTATCAGCTATTCCATATGGTGATCCTGCCAACATCACTACCGGCATCAGCAGCAGAACCAGAACTCTCACCAGTTTTTTCATCGCTTAACCCCCAACCCACTTATATTTAACTAATTTTAGCATAATACAGCTATCCGGGGTGAACTGCCTTCTTGCGTTCCAAATTGCCAGGGCTGCTAAGCGGAGCGAAAAACAGGATGTTTCGAGCAGCGAGGACCGAGTGCATGGATGCCGAATTCTTAAGCTGTCAGCTTCGCACCGAAGTAAGCCGGTGTGTTGCAGGCGAAGAGTCCCGGAACAAGCCGGCTAATACCCCTGCCTTCCGACTGACATCCCTGCCAAGCCGTGATTAGCGTAGAAAAAGAGATCGCCACGTCGCTTCGCTCCTCGCGACATTAATAGTGAACGCTAGCGAACATCGGTAGTCCTTTAGGGCGATGACAATAAAGGAATTCCCTTTTTTCTGCGATGACACAGAGAGGGCTATTTTCACAGCAATGATATAAGATAGCTTTGTGCCTAGTTCTTGCTTACTTCCTCTATTTGTTCCGGAGAAGGATGGTTGGGTATTACTGCTACCTGTTCTCCCTTGTAAGTGAAGATTATATGATCTTCCCCGGTTATTTCCCCTATTACTGCTGCTGGTACACCTTGGCTGCGAATAGATGCTAAGACTTCTTCCACATGTTCCGGCTCCACCTGCAGCAACATGCGGGCTTGGGTCTCACAAATCAGGATCTCTTCAGGAGTGATATCTTTAACCTTCACCGGCACTGCGGCTAGGTCAACTTTTGCCCCCAGACCGCCAAAACGAGCTGACTCACATACTGCCGCTCCGATGCCAGCCGCTCCCAAATCAGAACAGGCTTTGATCTTGCCAGTTTTAAAGGCTGCCAGAGTGGCTTCCATGGTTTTTCTTTCTTCCTCAAACAAAGCAATAGCCGGCTGCATGGTGTCTACCAAGCCTGCCCGGAACAGGGTGTCATTACCGTCAGTACCGGTTTCACCAATGATGATAATCTTGTCCCCGGCTGATTTAGCAGGCTTGGTGAGCGGTTTTTCGGTGACCAGCTGTCCAATAACCGCTACCACTACTGCCGGTACTATATCACTAAAGGAAGTAGAAAAGCCACCTCCAACCACAAATACATCCATGGTCCGGCACATATCCGCTATTCCCTTTAGCATAAGATTGATTCTATCTTGACTGGTCATGACCTGGCACTGTCCACAGGTGCATTTTCCATCAAAACCACAGGGGCCAACGATAACCTCCTCTTCCAAAGGCCGGGTGCCGATAAAGTCCAGCAGAAACACCGGCCGGGCTCCCATCGCCACCACATCGCGCATGGCTCCTCCTGCCCCGGTAGCGGCACTGTCATAAGGACTGGTGACACAGGGAGAGCAGTGACTTTCCATTTTGGCGACTACTAGGCCCTCCATCCCGGGGATCTTGAATACCGCTGCATCATCATTGGCATCAGGGCCCACCAACAAGGCTGATGGCCAGGTCTGGCCAACTTTCTCATTAAGTTGTTTAAATAGTCCAAAATCAATAGCTTTATCCGTGTTGTGGTGCAAATGTACGAAAAGCGCATGCATGAGAGCCTTTTCAACCTTATTCATTTAACATCCTCCCTAATAATTGACTTTTTCCGATTAAACAAGGTTATTTTATTTTATCACAAGTAAGTAACCGTAAATGGTCATGTTTTACTTGCATACTATTAAAACCACCTTCTCACTTGCCCGCGGCTATTTCCCACAGGTACAGCGAGGCTACCGATCCAAAGGGTGAATACCTTTTCCGGTATTTATCGAATTGCTCCCTAGGCAACTCATCTAACCTGTACAGTCTCATCATACCCTTGCGGATACCATAATCACCCCAGCTAACCACATCAGGACGCTGAAAGGAAAATATCAGCATCATCTCCGCGGTCCAAACCCCTACCCCAGGCAGGGTAACTAATCGTTTGATCACTTCTTCGTCAGGCAGGTCATTGAGTTCCTGTAAATCCAGTCTTCCCAGTAGGGCAGCCTCAGCCACTCCTTTAATATACTTGGCTTTGCGCATGGACATTCCCAGCTGTTGAATCTCCTCCAGGCTGGATGAAGCAATATTAGCCGGGTTAATGTCACCAAAATAATCCTGAATTCGTCCCCACACAGTAGCCGCAGCTCTGCTGGAAATCTGCTGACTGACTATGCTGTGCACCAAGGCAGCAAATAAATCGGGTATAACCTGACGTTCGATCAACCCGATCCTATTAATGGCTGCACCAAGCTTTTTATCTTTTTTCCCCAAGTATTCCAGGGCACTCTGGTCGTACTCAAAAACAGCCATATGGTTATTATTACTCCTCAGTTTAGGTTAAGTATGCCCGTTCCCAAAAGCAATATTGTCTCTTATAGCTCCCCAACCTTTGCCCTAAGGTTCTATCCATTTACCCGTTATCAGGAAATATCTGGCGCTCACTTTAATATATATTATAAAATACCCAGGTTACATCATCCACGAGCAGAGCTGCACCATAACTAAAGCCAGGAGGTTTGTGCCATGCATACTCCGGTTCTGCCTAACTACTACGCCATTGCCTGGACTCTGGTTAATTTTTTGTTGTTGCTGGTACCTGTAGCTATCATAGTGATTGCTATCTGGTATGTAAAACAAAAACGAGCTTACCAGCAGCAATTGCTGGAGAAAATAGAGCGCTTAATTTGCCTGTTGGAAGATAAAACTAATCAGTAAACAGCAGGTTCAGCAAGACAGTGGGTTCATAAAATACAAGCAGCAGGCCAATAGGCAGAAATACTGCCAGACTTAGCAAACTATAGCCGATAAACTCCCCCAGGTATCCATTTCTTTTGTATTCCCGCACATAATAACGGTAGGCGATAACACTGGCCATGGATGCTATCAGGGTTCCCATGCCTCCCACATTTACCCCCAATAAAACAGCCGGCCACTGCTGGGAATAGTTGGCGATCAAAATTGCACAAGGTACATTGCTGATAAACTGGGACAGGAGCACGGAACCGAAAAAGGAACTGCTGGCAGTAGCCAGGCCATCCTGCAGCCATGCACTTAATGCCTGGAAATGAGACAAATTATCAATCGCAATGAAAAAGCATATAAAAGTGCCCAACAAGCAATAATCCACCCGCAACAGCAAATGGCGATCCAAAACCAGCATAACTGCAACTACCAGTATGGTAACCATCCGGTAATCCACGATCCTTAAAACCGATAAAACCACTGCCAGGAAGAGCACCGTATAAATGGTGATTTTGCCAGGCTGGCCAATTCTAACTGGTTCCAACGAGTATTCCAGTTTTTCGTTGCCGGTGCGAAGATTACTCTTCTCCGACGAATTCCGCAACGTATTATAGCAAACTCTATCGGGAAGTAAAAGATAATGAAGCCAACTCTTATCGCTTCTGCAAACGGCGCTGGCGCTGATCAAACATCTCTTTGACTGTCCAAAGGTTAAGAAAGGCGTTGTATCCCCACCACATGGATAAAGCCTGACTGGGACTTTGCCAGGACAAGTAAACACATATCAGTCCGATAGCCAGGAAGACCAGCCAGGGCCATACGCCAAAGCTTTCCTCCAGCTTCACTACCAGAACATGATAGATTCCTATGGTGATTAATACGTACAGGCCGAATATTATTCCCAGATACAATGTTTTTCTCCTTGGCAGCTTATTGTTAGATTTTCTGAAAAACAGCCGGTCAAGACTTATTTCTTGAACCGGCTGCAGTCTTTACATATTGTTACATATTGTTAAGAATGGCACTTAACTTTTTGATATGACCTCTTTCTTCGCGGATCAAATCTTCAATTACCCCTTGTGCGGCCTGGTTGCCCATGTTTTTGAATTCGTGGAAGAATACAATAGTATCCTTTTCGAATCCAACAGCTAAACGGATGATATCCTTGTCACTCTTGATATCTTTCAGCAGGTCCTCCACCTGGTTTATATTAAACACGTGGCTGGTAACCAGCGACCTGACATAGTCTTCATATTCCCCGGGATAGGTCTCTCCGGGCAGAAAGTTATAATCCAGCTTTTCACCCAGCTTGCGAAAGTCCTGGATATGTTTATCTTCCTCCTGAGCCAGAAAGCTCAGTATTTCCTTTAATTCGGCATCTGCGGCGATCTGGATGGCCTTTTCATAAAACAGCTTGCCTGCTTCTTCCATCTGCACTGCTATTTCAATTATTTCCTCGCCTCGAAACTGTGTAATACTCCAGCCCATTATCATCGACTCCTTTAACTATGAATTGTGCTGTTTAGCTAATTTTAACACACTTTATTATGCTACAATTAAGCAAGTCAAGAAAAGATCGACAGGACTAGATGAAGTATGATGCAAAAATTGTTGAAACATCTATTTAGCAGAGTGGTAGTTTTCGGACTGGCGATTATAATACAGCTGGCTATATTAGTAGCAGTCATTTGGAAATTCAGCAGTTATTTTGTCCTTTTTTATGCCGCCTGCGCCATCGCCAGTTTGGCAGCAGTTTTGATTATTGTCAATAGCAGGAGCAATCCCGCCTACAAAATAGCCTGGATAATTCCCATTATGCTGTTCCCCATCTTTGGGGGATTGTTCTACCTGATGTTCGGGGGAAATAAATCTAGTGCTAAAAATAAACGCAAAATGCAGGTTATCGGCAGTAAAGTCCGGGCTGCTCTTTATCAGGAGGAAGTGGTTTTTCACCAGCTGGAGCAGGAAGACCAGGCGGCTGCAAACCAAGCTCGCTACATTTACGACTATAGTTACTGCCCGGTTTATGCCCGCACCATTAGCCATTACCTGACTCCTGGAGAAGTGAAATTCGAGTATCTCCTGGAAGAGTTAAAAAAAGCGGAGCGCTATATCTTTCTGGAATACTTCATCATTGAAGAAGGAAAGATGTGGAACACGGTTCTGGACATCCTGGCGGAAAAAGCCCAGCAGGGGGTGGATGTCCGCGTTATATATGATGATGTGGGCTGTCTATTGAAATTGCCCTATGGTTATGATCGCAAGTTGGAGAGCATGGGTATAAAATGCCGGGTTTTTAACCCGTTTCGCCCGGTTTTGTCGGTACGAATGAACAACAGAGACCACCGCAAAATAGCAGTGATTGACGGCCATACCGCCATTACCGGCGGCATTAATTTAGCCGATGAATATATTAATGAAGTTAACCGCTACGGCCATTGGAAAGATTCATCTATTATAATTCATGGTGATGCGGCCTGGAGCCTGACTGTAATGTTCCTGTCCTTGTGGGATTGGCTGAGCGGCATCAAAGAAGATTATGAGGAGTTCAAACCACTGCCCCGATATGCGGAGCAATTTACCACCGATGGATTCGTACAGCCCTTTACCGACAGTCCTTTTGATGATGAATCGGTAAGCCAGTCAGTTTTCCTGAATATGCTGGGACAAGCCAAACGCTACGTCTACATCAATACTCCCTACCTGGTACTGGATAACGAGATGACTACCGCTCTATGCCTGGCAGCCAAGCGAGGGGTAGATGTACGTATAGTTACTCCCTATATCGGAGATACCTGGTTTGTGCACGCGGTGACTCGCTCTAACTACGAAGTCCTCATAGAAGCGGGGGTCCGTATATATGAATATACCCCGGGATTCATGCATGCCAAAACCTTTGTGGTAGATGATGAATTGGCGGTAGTAGGCACCATAAATCTGGATTACCGCAGCCTGTACCTCCACTTCGAATGCGGAGTATGGCTGTATAAGACCCAAAGCGTATTGGAGATCAAAGAAGATTATCTCCAGACCCTGGCAGTCTCCCAGCTGGTAACCCTGGCTGACTGCCATAATGTAAAATGGTACCGAAAGCTAGCCAGGTCCATATTAAGAATGTTTGCCCCCTTGATGTAGTCCTAGCTAGGTCACGCCGAAAATAGGTTCTAGGCGTGTTATTGCTGCTAAACCACCCCTTTAGAGGGGGTGTAGGGGGCGATGCCCTCATCGCCCCGTTAATAATCCAAGAATGCGAATACGTAGCCTTCCGCTCTGACAGGCTATCTTATATGTCATTGGCCGTTCCGGCACTACAGATGTTCGCTATCGCTCACGGCTAATGTTGCGAGGAGCGAAGCGACGTGGCGATCTCAACCGGTAAGCCCGGCTGATTATGAATGAGATTACCACGCCCCGTCGGGGCTCGCAATGACAATGAAGAATTCCTTTCATAGCGATGACAGGCCTAAGTTTTCGTTTATCGTGGCCTGTTATTCAGGTGACAATTGCGAGGCACGAAGTGCCGCGGCGATCTCATTTTTAATAGCCTATAGGAGGTATTCTCTATGTTTTTCCAGTCCCGCATCATGAAAAAGACCGTTAAAGAACTCCGCAAAAACCAGGGATATACCGCCAAAGAACTGGCGGAAAAACTCAAATTAAACACCAGCACCATCCTAAAAGTGGATGACTTTCCCCTGAAGGACGTCCCTGAACCGTTAAAGTCCAAACTGCTGCCGATCTTAAGGGGTGACTACACCGACAAGATCCCATGGCTTTAAGCATGACAGAGTTGTCAGGCTCGATACATTTCTATTAATTCCCGTGCGGTGTTGAGCAATTCCTGGCGCAGGCTCTCCGGTTCCAGAACCTCCACCTGAGAACCCCACTGCAGAAGCCAGCCCTTCAGTTCAATAAGGCCGCAGACTTCCAATCCAATAATCACCGAGCCATCCGGCAGTTCCTCAATAATTTCCTGGCTGCGGTGATAACGGACACTCTTCAGCCGGGTAGCCACTGCTGGGGAAAACTTAAGCCTGACCTTCTGCACTTCATCATTGGTAAATACCCCCCAACTGTCGCCAATATGTTCCTCCAGGGAAAAATCCTCTGGATACACGAACATAATATTTGTCAAAGTTACCTGTAAGATTTGGTCCACCCGAAAAGTCCGATATTCTTCCTTATTGCAATCCTCAGCTACCACATACCACACACCGCGTTTGAAAACCAATCCCAATGGTTTTATTGTCCGCTGAGAGATCTCTCCATCCAATTTAGAGTAGATAATCTCTATTTGATAACTATTTATAACCGCTGTAATCAGCTTGGTAAATTTGTCCCCCACTTCTTTTGGATTGACCAGGGTATCTCCCACTACATGAATGCGATTATTTATTTTGGCTGCCTCATCGGGATAATTTCTAAAGAAGACCTTTTCGAATTCTTCCTTGGCCGAGTTACTCATTTGATCCAGAATGGTATCCTCGAAAAGCAGCATGCTGACATACAATGAAGAAGCCTGTTCAAAGGATAGTTTGGGCAGGTACTTTTCTCTTAAAGAGTATTTGCTGCTGCCGGTAGCTGGTCTGTCCACAATAATGCCGATTTTCTCCAGCTCATCTATGTCCCGGTAAATCATGCGCCGGATGGAGTCTGTTTTAGGAAGGTCACTGGTACTGTGTTTCAATAAGGTTATGTATTGCTGCAGAATCTCCTCAAAAGTAACCCCTCCATAAGGAATGTTGCGGTGCAGAAGATGGTAAAGATAGAGAATTCTCTCCGACTGTTTGGGCTTGGTATTTGGGTAGCTGTCAGCCAGGTATCTTTCCACTGCCTCTATCGTCAGTCTCCGATCGCCATCCTTTATCCTGAACACTCCATCTTCACATATGGCAGTTTCATCACTCAACCCCAGCAAGTATTCATAAAAGGAACGGCGGCTCATGTGCAACATTCCCAATAATTCTTCTACATTCCGGTCCGGATTCTGCTCCACACAACTATACACTCTGGCCGCCATAGACGTTATGTTGCGTATCTGCCCCGAGACCTTGCTCATTCCAAATTCATCCTCTCTCCCGAAGTTACCTGCAAATAGGTTTCTATTCCTAGGAAATATTTCCTGCTGGATGGCGAAGGATTCCTGGTTAACTATGCCTTTCTTCCTATGCAACATGTACCCTCCGGCTCTATAATACTTGACACAATATATTCCAAATTTTCGAAAAAGAAGGCCCCGTAAGAAGCACTTTGTCTATTGCTTCTCAGAGGGCCTGTAATGCTTTCATTATTCAGTTACTCGCTGATTAGGGTCAGCTTTTGTTTCCTGATCAGTTAATCCTTCTTCGCTTTCTTGACCGCCACCTGTATTCTCTCCCGTGTCACCTCACTCTGCTGTTAATGTCAATCAAAAATTAGGCAATTCGCTGGTCAGAAATTAGGCCACTTACGCAAAAAAAAATTAATCAGTGGATTGCCTGGCGAGAGCCTGCTTAAAGCGGTAGCTTTCGCCATTGATGTTTAGGATATGGGCTTTGTGGGTGAGCCTATCCAGCAATGCGGCCGTCAACTGTGCGTCTAGCAACACCTCCGTCCACTTTGGAAATTCGAGATTAGTTGTGATAATCAGGCTGCCCCTTTCGTGCCGCGCTGAACAGAATTGGAACAGTAGTTCAGCTCCGGTCTTACTAAAAGGGACATAGCCCAGTTCATCTATCACTACCAGGTGATAGGATAGAAACTGCTTTTCCAATCGGTTTAACTTGTATTCTTGTTGAGCTGCCAGCATCTCGTTTATCAGTCCGG